>Ga0302200_10002922_pt1 | contig 14740 bp, 12 predicted proteins | sample II_Bog_N3_1_FD_194585 | JGI IMG/M metagenome (GOLD analysis project Ga0302200, IMG submission 194585) | Peat permafrost microbial communities from Stordalen Mire near Abisko, Sweden - II_Bog_N3_1 | ecosystem: Environmental > Terrestrial > Soil > Wetlands > Peat | place: Sweden: Abisko... | reverse complement strand
GCCCTTTGCGTTGCCAACCGCAGTTGCTGGGATTTCGCTGACCGCGCTCTACACCGAGAAAGGATGGATTGGGCGCTACCTTGAGCCTCACGGAATCCATGTGGCTTTCACTCCCGTCGGCATCGTTATGGCGATGTCCTTTGTGGGTTTCCCTTTTGTCGTGCGTAGCGTACAGCCGGTGCTGGAGGATCTGGACCCGGCAATGGAAGAGGCCGCGGCAAGCCTTGGCGCAAATGTGTGGCAGCGCTTTACGCGGGTCATCGCTCCAGTGGCATTTCCCGCTCTATTGACCGGTACCGCGCTGGCATTTGCCCGAGCTGCCGGCGAATACGGCTCGGTGATCTTCATCGCAGGCAACATGCCGATGAAGACCGAGATTACAACACTGTTGATTGTGACCAAGCTAGAGGAGTACGACTACTCCGGAGCGGCCGCGATCGCCGGTGCGATGCTGGCTTTGTCCTTCTCCATCATGCTTCTGGTGAATCTTTTGCAGTGGTGGGGGCAAAGGCGAGAGGGGAAACGCACGTGAGCAGCCATCACCCAGTCTCATCCTCCTCGCTGCTGCACCCTTCGCGTGCGCAGCAGGTTGGCCGCGTGACATTGATTCTGATAGCGCTGCTTTTTCTCTTTGGCTTTCTGATCCTGCCCGTCGCAGTCGTATTCACCGAAGCTCTGTCTCAAGGTTGGAAGATGTATCGCGACTCAATTTGCCAGGCTGACGTGCTGTCTGCGTTACGTCTCACAGGGCTGGTCGCAGGCATCGCAGTGCCGCTTAATCTTGTTTTTGGCCTCGTCGCAAGCTGGGCAATTACCCGCTTTGAGTTTCATGGCAAGAGCCTGTTGATCACGTTGATCGACATTCCGCTCTCGGTCTCGCCGGTGGTCGCAGGAATGATGTATGTGGAAGTCTTCGGGCTGCATGGATGGCTCGGTCCATGGCTGTCGGAGCATAACCTGCATGTAATTTTTGCCGTTCCTGGAATCGTTCTGGCTACGGTCTTTGTCACATTTCCGTTCGTCGCCAGGGAACTCATCCCCTTCATGCAGGCCCAAGGCAGCGACGAAGAGGTTGCCGCTGTTGTTCTAGGCGCAAGTGGCTGGAACGTCTTCTGGCGCGTGACGCTGCCCAACATCAAATGGGCGCTTCTGTACGGAACCATTCTGGCGGCTTCGCGCTCCATAGGAGAGTTCGGAGCTGTCTCGGTGGTCTCCGGCCACATTCGCGGCAAGACTACCACGCTTCCACTTCAGGTCGAAATGCTCTACAACGAATACAACTTTACCGCTGCGTTCGCTGCAGCATCGCTTTTGACACTTGCCGCTGTTGTGACTTTGGGGATAAAGAAAGGCCTCGAAATGACAACCGGGATTCGTCGAGGAAATGAAGAGGAAGAAGTCGACTCATGAGCATCCAAATCGAACATATCAGCAAACAGTACGGCTCCTTTACTGCGCTTGCCGACGTCAGTCTGACAATCGGAGGTGGCGAATTAGTGGCACTTCTGGGACCGTCTGGATCGGGAAAGACAACGCTGCTGCGGATTATCGCGGGGCTTGAGTCGCCCGACGAAGGGTCGATTCTGCTTCATGGAGAGGAGTCCACACGACACAGCGCATCGCGGCGCGGAATCGGATTTGTCTTCCAGCATTACGCACTCTTCCGTCATATGACGATCTTCGAAAACGTCGCGTTCGGGCTAAGCGTTCAATCAAGACTGTTGAGGCCATCTCGACTGAATATCCGGGAGAGAGTGAGGGAATTGCTCCATCTGGTGCAACTGGATTCTTTCGCAGAGATGTACCCAGAGCAGCTTTCCGGAGGACAAAGGCAACGCGTGGCCTTGGCGCGCGCTTTAGCTGTCAAACCAAAGGTTCTGCTGCTTGACGAACCATTCAGTGCGCTGGATGCAAAGGTGCGCAAGGAACTGCGCGATTGGCTGCGTCGCATTCATGATGATTTGCATGTGACCACGGTTCTTGTGACGCACGATCAGGAAGAGGCGCTCGAGGTTGCCGATCGCGTTGCGATTCTTAATCTAGGTAAGCTGGAACAAACAGGAACGCCTGAATCCATCTATAACAACCCGGCCTCCCCGTTCGTCTATAACTTCTTGGGGAATGTCAATCTCTTCCACGGTCGTCTACTGGCGGAACTCTCGTTCGAGGAGTGTGCAGGGAGCACGGAGAGATTAATTGATTCTGCAATCGGATTTGTTCGTCCGCATGAGCTGGAGCTATCGCGCAATCTTCCTGCTGACAGGAGGGCCGTCGTAGCGAGTGTTATACGCGTTCATGCAGCGGGTCCACAGATTCGTCTGGAACTGAGTATTGCAGGGAGCGGTAGGTCGGTGGCCGCAGAGATGGGCAGGAAGCAATTTGAGCAACTGGCACTGGTTCCAGGGGACAACGTCTTCGTCTGGCCGCAATACATTCACTTATTTGACGATGATCGGGCGATGTCGCTCCTGCTTGACCAAGGAGCCGGCATCTGAAGGTCCCGATTACGAAGTGACTGCGCCAACATCGGGAGCATCCCTGAATGAGAATACGAGCCCTCCGATCCCAATCTTATGTTCCTCAGCCATGAGAATCTACCCCCAAGCAACGCAAGGCGACAAATCCAGTGCCCTCTTGATGAAGCAGACGATTACAGCGAGCGAGCCCCTACCGGACGGATGGTGTCTTCGAGAAGCTTTCATCTGACCAAGCGCATTCTCGCGACTGCACAGAGGGAACGGATCTTATGATAGCGGTATGGCCGGTATTCAAGTTGTGTGGCTCGTGGTCATCTTCTTTCTGACCAGTGCAGTCAGTGTTGTCACAGGCAGCACGTCGCTCGTTACGGTACCTGCGATGCTTCAGTTTCATATTGAGCCGCGCACAGCTCTTGCAACCAATATGTTTGCCCTGACCTTTATGAGTGTCGGCGGGACTCTGCCGTTCCTGCGCAGCCCGAATGTGAACCGAGAGCGGCTTCCGTTGCTTGTCAGTCTGACGCTGCTCGGCTCCGCAATAGGCGCGTTCCTGCTGTTACGAGTGCCTACTCGCTCGGTTCCCATGATTGTGTCCTTTGCCGTTATTGCCGTAGCAGCCTTCTCAGTGGTCTATCGCAAGTCTGGGATGCAGGAGTCGGCGATTCCTCCATCTATCGGGTCCGAGATCGCAGGCTACGCCCTAACGTTTCTGCTCGGAATCTATGGGGGGTTCTTCAGCGGAGGCTACGTCACGATTCTGACAGCCGTATATGTCGCGGTCTTCAGGTTTACGTTCGTCGAGGCCATCGCTACAACCAAGCTGATGAACGTCTTCTCGTCCGCCGTCGCCACCGCCGTGTTCATGTGGCACGGGCTGGTGAGCTATAGACTTGGGCTGATTCTTGGCGCAACGATGTTCTTAGGGGCGTTGGTTGGAGCACGATTTGCTATTCGCGTCGGCAATCTGTGGCTTCGCCGCATCTTTCTGACCGCCGTTTGGGCGCTGGGGCTGAAGGCCCTGATTTTCGACGTGTGGGGAAATCGAGTTGGTTTCGACGCTGCCTCACATAGCCGATAGCGACGCGATGGATTGGTCTCCGCGCTGAGTTCTACCTGAACTGTCACGGCCAACCGCCTCCTTTATCCATTATCCGTTGATGCAGGGGCAAAGTCGACGCCGTTTTGGGTCGAGAAAAGGAAACGCTGACATTCCCCGGATAGTTGAATGATATGCCGAGGCTGGGAGGCCGGGGTCAAGGCTCTCGACCGCGAACGCGGCGCGCGAAGCGCGGCCTTGACGCCGGCCGGGCCTCGGCTACGCTGCTGCTATCTGGGGAATGTCATCTGGGATTTGGAATTACATGCCCATACCAAACCCCTGACCGATCTCGTTGGCGTGGACAGACTGCTGCTGGGCGCCATGTGACACCTGGGCCTGCTGGATCGCTGACGCGTGGGACACGTCGCGACTGAGTTCTTGGCCCAGAGCCGCCGTGTTGTTCGTGAAAATTTGCGCGTCATGCGCGCCGCGTGAGACAGCGACATAGGCCATGCGGCTGTTGAGCAGGTTTTTGCACCCAGTTCGGTGTCCACGTTGATCAGTACACGGTCTGCGGTTTGGCCCTGGCTGGAATGGCTGGTGACGGCATAGCCATAATCGAAATGCATGTGCCGCGTCGGATCGAGGTCGATTGCGCGGCCAGTGTCCAACTTCAAATTCAGCCGCCCGTCTTCATCGATGCTCCCGATTGTGCCTAATTCACGGTTAGCCACTTTGAGATCGTTGGCTGGCGCGATGAACTGGATGCGGTCGCTCTCAGAGAAGTTACGCAGTTCTTCGCGGAATACCGAGACGCCCTGCTGTCCGCGAGGATCATAGGTACGTTCCATGCAGTCTTAAGCGGTGTGAATCTTTGAATCTAAACGGTGGACGCAGTAGGAATCGAACCTACAACCTGTCGGTTAAGAGCCGTCGAAGTTGCCGACTCTCCTGCTGCTATCAGTTGCTATAAGTTCCTATCCTTTGTGGACTTTGCCCACTCGCTCCTTCCCGCCAATTGCTACCTATACTTCCCAGATTATGCTCTATTTTGAAGTAGGGTGGGCACAAAAATGGGTACAGTCCACTGGAGTGAACCCCTTTGTTCAGACAAGCTGCCCTTTGCATACTTGGCATTGACGGAATTTTGCGACTCAAGCTGTCGCGCCGATGGCACCGGTTTCGCATACCTTCGCGGTTCCGTAACTTCCAATGTAGTCCTTCACTCTCAACCGCCGGTCGAATGGATCACAGTGGAGTGTCCTTGAGTCAGAGCATTGATCAAACCGGCCAGCTCATTGGCATAAGTGTCGTTGTTGATCCGATTCCAGGCCCGTCCAGAACATCCTAGGCCGCATCGGTCGTGTGCGATGACCGGGAGCGTTCTGTCGGCCCCAGATGAGCATCGGGTACCCTTGGCGCCAAAGCTCAATTGCCCCTGACGTGAGAAGGCGACCGGCCTTTCGGCGCTCCAATCCCTGAAAGAGATCTCCTTCAGATTGCAAGAAGGCGGGAACGGTCCACGGACTGACAACTCGGCTCCTGGACGAAACGACGAATGGCTTGCGTGGCGAGGTTGGCGCGGGAACTGCGGACAGAGGGGCCAAGGCGGGGCGGAGGGATTCGAAGCCTCGTTCCCGAGTGGCCACTATACCATTTTCTTTGTTGGATTTAACGGCAAAATATCGCTGTATCCGGGACTTGCCAGAATTCTCCAGCTTGCCCGTCTTTCCCAATTTTCTTACCGATTGACAGAATTCCGCAAGAATTTGGTATCACTGGTATCATCCCCCCTCGATGTTCAACCTGAACTCGAAAGGACGCCGTCGCGCCAGGTCTATCATGGTGCAGGTTTGCCCCGATCTTTGTTGGGCGGTCCGCCGCTGATGTTCGAAGAGAGCACTAACGGAGGTCGTGCTGTGAGCGGTTCAAATCGGAATTTTACGGATCTTCAAGTTGTGGGCGTTGAACTAGGCAAGCCGACTTTCGTCTGGGAAGGAGGATGGACCAACATTGGAGGGCTCTCTTGTTGGCCGGCAATAGATGCGCTACTGATTGCTCGTCTGCTGGCCCTCCTGTCAGGCTTGCACCAATGCTTGCCCTCCTGGGGCGATTTCTGAGAACAAGCAACTGGTGCGTGGCTTGGAGCGCTGGTATGTGGACTTCGACAAGTGCATCCCGTTTTTCGCGGAAGCAGTATCGTGCGGCATCTGCATTGCCGAGTGCCCGTGGACGCGGCCGAGTGCGCGGCCAAAGCTGCTCGCCACCATGGCCCGCCGCGTGGGCCAGACCGCGAATGAGCGAAACGAATCGATCCTCGCTGAGATATGACGCTTTCGAATGTCCTGAAGAATGGTTTGGACCGTCGATTCAACAATGCTGTAGCAAGAAAATCATTAAACCGTAACCGACTTGAACGAACTGGCGGGGCGGCGTGGTTCAAGTCGGATTCTCGTAAATTATCCGTCCCGGTTGAACAGGCCAAATTGACTTTGCGCCTTTGGGTGATTATCGTTTACTGTATCGATTATCAGGTTGCCACTTTGAGCCCTGTTTGGTCAATCTGAATGGGGTTGCAATGTGCTAGAGCGGGGCTTCGGAACCCTTCCGAGGGAGCGTTGTTGAGAACACGGCTCAGACCCGGAATGGCGAGGAGAATCAAATGCTGGAGAGTGGCACTCGAGAACAAATGACAGCCAATTCAATTGATCCCGCGGTTGTCCCACAAAGAACCCTGTATACCGGAGCCAGAATGCCGGCCATCGGTCTGGGAACATTCGGCTCCGACCACGTCTCGGCAGACAAGGTTGCGCTGGCCGTACAAGCTGCGGCTGCATTCGGTTATCGACATTTCGATTGTGCATCTGTTTACGGCAACGAAGATCGGATTGGGCGGGCATTTGCCGAAGTGATGGAAACCGGCATCGAGCGCGAGGAGTTGTGGATTACTTCGAAGCTCTGGAACGATAAGCATGGGGAAGAGGATGTGGTGACTTCCTGCGAGAAATCGCTTGCTGACCTCCGACTTTCCTATCTCGATCTATTTCTCGTTCACTGGCCATTCCCCAACTTTCACCCGCCGGGATGCGATGTTACTGCCCGAAGCAAAGATGCCAAGCCGTACATTCATTCCAGTTACATGAAGACCTGGCGGATGATGGAACGGCTTGTTGACCGCGGGCTTGTTCGCCATATTGGAACATCCAATATGACCGTCCCCAAGCTCAAGCTCGTTCTCGACGATGCTAGAATTCGACCTGCTGTAAACGAAATGGAGCTTCACCCTCATTTCCAGCAACCGGAGTTATTTGAATTTGTACGGGCAAACGGGATCGAGCCCATAGGTTACTCGCCGCTAGGTTCGCCACACCGGCCTGTGCGCGACCGTACCCCTGAAGACACCTCGCCGATAGAAGATCCTGTCATTTTGCGGATTGCCGCTCGTCATGAGATCCATCCGGCTGTGGTCTGCCTCAAGTGGGCGGTTCAGCGTGGGCAAACTCCGATTCCGTTTTCAGCCAATGAGAAGAACATATTCAATAACTTGCTCGGCGTCACGAGTGACCCGTTGACAAGCGATGAAATGGCGGAGGTCGGATCGATCGATAGAAATTGCCGCCTGATAAAGGGCCAGGTCTTTCTTTGGAAGGAAGGCCAATCATGGGAAGATCTGTGGGACCTGAGTGGGGAGATAACTCCAGCATAGGCACATCAACAATGCTCGATGACATATGCGGTTACGCCTGATGTTGCTTTCGAGACTGGAAGGACGGGTATAGGAGCTTCATGCAAGCTACGATGCAGGCGGCATTTCTGCCAGGAAACAGTACCGTCGAACTCCGGACGCTTGAAGTGCCGTCGCCACAGCATGGAGAGGTTCTCCTCCGAGTGAAAGCATCAACGATTTGCGGTTCCGATATTCGTTGCATATACCACGAGCATCTCGGGAAGGGTCCTGAAGGCTATCAGGGTGTGATTGCAGGGCACGAACCGTGCGGTCAGATTGTAGAGGCGGGCCCGGGTTGCCGGCGCTTCAGGGTTGGAGACCGGGTAATTGTTTACCACATCTCCGGCTGCGGCGTATGCAATGATTGCCGGCGTGGCTATATGATCTCCTGCAGCAGCGAGACCTATCGCCGCGCATACGGCTGGCAGCGCGATGGCGCCATGGCGGAATACATGGTAGCCGAAGAAAAGGATCTCATTGCACTTCCTGACCAGCTCTCTTATGCCGACGGAGCCCAGGTAGCCTGCGGCTTTGGTACGGTCTACGAGGGGCTTGAAAAAATAGGCATTAGCGGCAACGATGCGGTATTGATCACCGGCCTGGGTCCAGTGGGTTTGGCCGCGGCAGCGCTGTCCCGGAAGCTGGGGGCGCAGAAGATTATCGGTATCGATGTGCTGGAGGAGCGACTGGAGCTTGCGAGGAAGCTCGGGCTGTGCGATGAGACTCTAGCGGCCGGCCCGGACAACGTGAGCGAGGTGAAAGCACTCACTGGCGGCTTCGGTGCGGAGCGCGCGGTGGAATGCTCTGCAAATGCCGCGGCCCGCGCAACGGCTGTTCGTGCAACTCGTAAGTGGGGCAAAATTGTGCTTATAGGTGAGGGCGGAAGCCTGCAACTCAATCCATCGCCTGACCTCATACATGATCAAAAGACGATATATGGCTCCTGGGTCACATCGATCTGGTTGATGGAAGAATTAGTTGAGCGTCTGGTGCGGTGGAATCTGCATCCGGCCGATATCATTACGCACCGATTCACCTTGAGCCGGGTTGCGGACGCATACGCGCTGATGGCATCTGGTAAATGCGGTAAAGTCGCGGTCTGCTTCGATGATGAATTGCAAGCCCGTTAAGAAGGACTCCGAGTATGTCGCTTGAGATCGTGACAAGATCGAACGGATCTACAGCGCGGGAATCTCTCTTCCCGACTGGGCAGATTGGCCTATTCATCCTCGTTACCGGACTTTTTTTCCTGTGGGGCGTGCCGAACAATCTCAACGATGTTCTGATCCGCCAGTTTATGAAGTCATTCGCGATATCGCGATTCCAGGCAGGACTGGTGCAATCGGCGTTTTACATGGGATATTTTCTGTTGGCAATGCCAGCGGCGCTGCTGATGCGAAAGTTTGGTTACAAGTATGGTTTCCTGACCGGATTGATTCTGTTCGGCGTGGGTACGATGCTATTTTGGCCGGCGGCAATCGTGGGGAAATATTGGTTCTTCCTCTTGGCCCTGTTTGTCATTGCGAGCGGGCTTTCATTTCTCGAGACGGCGTCTAATCCTTTTATTGCGCAGATGGGGCCGCCGGAAACCTCGGAGCGTCGTCTGAATTTTTCTCAAGCTTTCAACCCGCTGGGCGCGATTACGGGAGTAATCATTGGCAAAGTATTCATCTTCTCCGGTATCGAATTGCGGCCGGACCAAATAGCTGCGATGCAAACGGCCGGGACGTACGGGACCTACGTCCGATTTGAGACGCTCCGTGTGGTCAAGCCTTATCTCTTTCTTGGAGCAATGGCGCTTTTATGGGCAGTCATTCTTCTGTTCAAGAAGTTCCCGCCTGTTCGAAGCGAGCATGAGGATCGTGGCGACCATGGCAGCTTTCGTGCCCTGTTCGGACATCGTCATTTCCGGATGGCGGTGCTGGCGCAGTTTATGTATGTAGGTGCGCAGGTCGGAACCTGGAGTTACTTCATACAGTACGTCCAGGACTACACGCATCAACCAGAGAAGACGGCCGCGAATGCCCTGATTGCGACGCTGGTTGCGTTCGGCGTAGGGCGGTTTGCTTCGGCCGCACTGATGCGCGTGGTTCGGCCTAGCCTTCTCATGGGGTCGTACGCTGTCATCAATGTTTTGTTACTAACTTTGGGAGTTCTCCGGCCGGGCTGGATAGGGCTTTTGGCGATTCTCTTAACCAGCTTCTTCATGTCGGTCATGTTCCCAACTATTTTTGCGCTGGGGATCAAGGGGCTTGGTCCAAATACCAAGATTGGCGGATCTCTCATCGTGATGGCAATCTTGGGCGGCGCTGTCCTTACGCCCGTGATGGGATTGATCAACGATAGATCGCACAACATCGCACTTGCCTACGTGGTGCCTCTTGCCGCTTACGCGATGGTCGCCGTGTACGCATTCTTTGGAGCGGAACCGCGCAGTGGGTCGCTTGAAGCAAGCTGACCGATAGGGTATCTTCCAACGACGTTGCCGCGAGGTTCATTCGGCAGCGAGCTTCCAAGGGAAAGGTAAAGATTCATGTCCAGCTCAATGTTCGATCCGCGTAAACACAGATGTCTGGGCCGGTGTTTGGTGGTGTTTGCTCTGATTGCGTATTGTTCAATGCTGTTCGCGCAATCTCCTGAAACACAACATCCTGCTTTATCGGAATCACCGATGGCTTCAGCAGATCCAGATTTGATTGACCATGAATGGCAGGAGGCCAGTTCGAAGTACGATCCTCAGCGTCACGAGATAATCGATCGGGTCGATCAATCGATAGCAGGCGGACCGTTCCGTGCCGACTGGGAATCACTTGAAAAGTATGAGGTTCCGAAATGGTACCGGGATGCAAAGTTCGGCATATTTATTCATTGGGGCGTTTATTCCGTTCCGGCATTCGGTAACGAATGGTATCCGCGCAACATGTATCACCCAGGGTCACCTGAGTATGCGCACCATATCGCCACCTATGGCACTCAGGACAAGTTCGGTTACAAGGACTTTATACCAAGGTTCAAAGCCGAGAACTTTGATCCAACTGCGTGGGCACAACTTTTCAAAGAAGCGGGTGCGCAGTACGTGGTGCCGGTAGCTGAGCACCATGACGGTTTTGCCATGTACGACAGCGACCTCAGTGACTGGACAGCGGCTAAAATGGGTCCCCGTCGCGACATTATCGGCGAGTTGGCAAAAGCGGTTCGCGCGGAAGGCCTTCATTTCGGTGCTTCTTCGCATCGCGTGGAACATGATTTTTTCATGGGAACGGGACGCGATATTCCTTCGGATGTCAACGACCCGCGGTTTGCGGCGTTCTACGGCCCTGCGCATAATTGGGTTGCGAACAGACCGCCGACCCCACTTTCGAACGATTTCACATTTGCAACTTCTGCGTGGACCGACGACTGGCTGGCCCGCTCCTCTGAGATTGTTGAGAAGTACCACCCGGACATCATGTACTTCGATTGGTGGATCGGCCAGCCGCTGGTGCGTCCCGCGCTGGTTCGTTTCGCGGCCTTCTATTACAACTCTTCTTTGAAGTATGGCGATCATGTGGGCGTGATCAATTTCAAGGACTATGCTCTGCAGGAACATTCAGCGGTTCTCGATCTGGAGCGGGGCCAGCTTGCAGATATTCGCGCCCTTCCCTGGCAGACCGACACTTCAATCAGCAATAAATCCTGGGGCTACATTGAACACGACACGTTCAAGTCGCCGGAGTTCGTCATCGACCAGCTGGCGGACATCGTGAGCAAGAACGGCAATCTTCTTCTGAACATTGGGCCCCGTTCCGACGGCACCATTTCGAATGAGGTCCAACAGGTACTGCGCGATGTGGGATCTTGGCTGAAGGTCAACGGCGAGGCCATCTATGGTACCCGTCCGTGGAAAACATACGGCGAAGGCCCCACAAAGGTTGCCGCCGGATCTTTCCACGATCAGGAGACATCAGCTTACACGGCGGAAGACTTTCGGTTTACGGCGAAGGGAAATGCTATTTATGCAATTGAACTCGCCAAGCCATCGGGCAGGGAAGCCGTGATCCGCGCACTGGGTATCAGTGCGGCGCAGACGGCTGCGGTCGAGTCGGTGACATTGCTTGGAGCCGATGGAGCGCTTTCCTTCAAGCGACAACCGGATGGGCTGCACATTCAGTTGCCGAGTGCGATTCCGGGCAGGTATGCCTGCGCGTTTCGAATTGTCATCGCGTCCGATGCTCACTCGATGCGGGAAACGCCAACCAAGTGAAAGACGCGGCGGGACCGTTGCCGTGATACATTTTCGCCATGACAATCCCACAATCAACGATGTGGCTTTGCGTTGCCGCTTACAGCGCGCATGCGTTGGAAGAGTTTATGTTTGACGGGCAGAATTGGGCACGTCAAGTTCTTCGGCTCCCGGCGCAGTGGGGTGATTTCTATATAACGAACACGGTGGTTATCGTGATTGGTGTCGTTGCGGCGAAAATCGCGCCCGTTTGGCCTGCAGTTGCTCTTGGGTTTGCTGCACCCATGCTGATCAACGCTACATTCTTTCATTTGGGTCCAGTAGTCTGGATGCGTGGGCGATTCTCGCCTGGCCTAATTACGGCCTTATTAATCTTCTATCCTCTCGGAATAGAGACGATTTGGCTGTCCCAACCAAACATGTCGACAGTCATTGTTGCTTTCGCTGTTGGAGCTTTACTTATGGCGACGCCTATCATATTCCTAAAACTGAAGACGCTCCCGTACTTTGATCAAGAGCGCGTTTCTGCCCGTTGAGGCTGGACCAGCTTGAGCCGGTCGCTGAGAGAAATCGTAGAATGTTTGAGAATAGGGATGGCTGCAGTCAATCAGCCATCGTTGCAGCGAGCAAGAATCCAACAGGACCACCGCCGGAGCGCTGACGAATCAGGGAAAAATGGATCTACTTCCACGCCTTGAAGTGCAGAACCCGAATCGGGCCGGCTCCGAGGCGCACTTCTAGTACGGCTGGTCTCCTAAATTCAGGTTGGAAAGCAAATACGGAACTGCAGAGATCCCTCTTCCTCCTCTGTTTCACGCATTGACACGCCCAACAGGTTCCGTTTACTGTAACGTAGACTTTAGCAGTTAATCTGAAGCGGTTTCAGAGTAGAGGGCACTAACAAAGCTCGGGAATGATCAGTAGGCGGATCTCGGACATCGACCTGCATATGACTTCTTGGTCTGCAGATTCGCGGTCGTCCGCGGCTTAGTTGGGAACCTGTGTTCGTCCCGGGTAGTTCGCACGGAGAATTGTCAATGAAGAGTGGCGCAGAGAATGAGACCGATGCAGCATTTGAAGGCAATGTCGCCCTTTCTCAGGTGTCTTCGCAGTTGGCACAGGGAAGCAAGGATACTTTTGGGGCGGTGGTCTCGCACGTGAATCGCTACAGTAAAGTGATTGTCCTTACCGACGTTCGCAGCGGTGCATCGATTGCGGTCTGGCCAGCGATGCAAGGCCGTGTGCTTACCAGTACAGTGGGGGGAGCGGACGGTCTCAGCTTTGGCTGGGTCAACCGCGAACTGATCGCGTCTCGCGAAGTTTGCGAGCATGTCAATTCCGTTGGCGGTGAAGATCGCATATGGCTAGGACCTGAAGGCGGCCAGTTTTCCATTTTTTTTGAGCCTGGGGCACCGTTCGATCTGGACCACTGGTACACTCCGCCAGCGCTCGACACGGAACCCTTTGAGACCGTCAGGAAGAGCAGGACGGCCGTGACATTCCGGAAGGCATTCCGTCTCAGCAATTATTCGAGGACGAATTTCCATGTGCGAATTGATCGGATCGTTCGCCTTCTATCTCAGGAACGGATATGGAGCAGTCTGGGCGTTGCTTGTGATGCCGGTGTGCAGGCAGTGGGTTTCGAATCTGAAAACACTTTGACGAACCTGGCGGCAGAAAGCTGGAGTAAGGATACGGGCCTGCTTTCGTTGTGGGTTCTCGGCCAGTTTCAATCCAATTCTCAAACAACTATCGTTCTCCCCATTCACTCCGGTTCGGAGTCTCGATTGGGCATCCCAGTTACGACAGACTACTTTGGAGTTGTCCCCGAATCGCGAATCGATATTAGAGAGGACGTCGTGCTCTTCAAGGCCGATGCCAACCATCGCGGCAAACTCGGGCTGAGCATTCAACGCGCGAAGGGGATCCTGGGCAGTTATGATGGCCAAAACCATGTGCTGACCATCGTGCAATACAGTCAGCCTTCCGGGTTTGCCGAATATGCTAACTCCTCATGGCAGATCCAGACCGAGCCTTACAAGGGGGACGTCGCGAATTGCTATAACGACGGTCCGTCTTTCTCCGGTGGGGAGCAACTAGGCAAGTTTTACGAGTTGGAGTCATCGTCTCCCGCTAAGGTTCTCAGTTCAAAGGAGACTGTCAGTCACATTCAACGGACGATTCACCTTGTGGGCACCGAACAGCAATTGGATCGCGTGTGTCGGGCTACGCTCGGTCAAAGTCTGGAAGACGCCAGTTCTTTGAACACCTAAAGGTGTCTCAAGGAATTGCAAAGGACTCTCGTTTCCAAAAATTCCTTTCAGCGCAAACTAATGCTAATACTGTATATTGGCGCTATGCCCGTGACTATGAAGGACATTGCGCGTGATCTTGGGGTATCCGTTGTAACGGTGTCGAAGGTACTACGGAACCACGAGGACATAGGAGACGAGACGCGGAAGCGGGTGTTGAACCGCATTAAAGAACTCAACTATACTCCAAACCTTACAGCGCGGAGCCTTGTTACAGGGCGGACATATCTCATCGGTCTCATCGTACCGGATCTGTTACACCCGTTTTTCGCACAGATAGCGAAGTCGTTATCCAGTGTGCTCCTGAAGAAGGGCTATTGCCTCACGATCTCGACATCGGAAGAGAACCCCAAATTGGAAGAGCATGAAATCGACCGGCTGCTGGGGCGTCGACTGGATGCGCTGGTTATTGCGTCGTCTTGCACGAATCCAGCGCTGTTTGAGCGTATCCAGAAGAACGGTCCACCCTTCGTATTGATCGACCGCCGCTTTCCCGACTTGGACGCAAATTTTGTAGGAATTGACGACGAGGCGGTTGGCGCATTAGCTACAGAACACCTGATTCAAGTTGGTTGCAAAAGGATTGCCCACTTGCGGGGACCGGAGAACAGCCCTGGCAAAGGACGTCTCAAGGGATATCTTGATGCGTTGGCTAAAAACAAACTCCCATCGCTGCCAGGGTTCATCTCGACGCAGCGAATGGTTGATGTGCAAAGCAAGGAAAGCGGAGCCGATCTGATGAAGCAGCTGCTCGCGCTCAACCCGCGCCCGGACGGTGTGTTTTGCTACAACGATCCGTTGGCAATCGGGGCGATTCACTCGATCCTCGATGCGGGCTTGCGAGTCCCGGAGGATATTGCCGTGATTGGATCCGGAAACCTTCACTATGACGCCGAATTGCGCGTTCCACTTTCCAGCATCGATCAGCAGACTGAGCAGATTGGAGAGCGCGCCGGTCGCTTG
>Ga0302200_10002920_pt1 | contig 14745 bp, 13 predicted proteins | sample II_Bog_N3_1_FD_194585 | JGI IMG/M metagenome (GOLD analysis project Ga0302200, IMG submission 194585) | Peat permafrost microbial communities from Stordalen Mire near Abisko, Sweden - II_Bog_N3_1 | ecosystem: Environmental > Terrestrial > Soil > Wetlands > Peat | place: Sweden: Abisko... | reverse complement strand
ATTTATCTTATTAATTCAATTTATATAAATTTGCTAATAATAGCAATGATTGAGGGATAAAGGTGTATCATTTTAGGAGATGGTCGTCGTTTGTTTCGTCTTCACTGATCATTGTCGTCATCTTGCCCTTTCGCTTGCATACAACCACTAGGGCGACGGCTATGTTAATCAAAAAATACCTAGAGCGATGATGACCACGCCTGAGATAACGCTAACCACGATAATAACAGCGTCAGATTTCTTTTCCGGACAGTAACCATCGACTAGTTCAGTTTACCCTGTGCATTGAGTGCATTGATTATATCCACTGCAGGCCACGCAGTTTTGGATAACGCTACAGCTTACGCATGCTTAGCCATCATTGAACCTAAAGTATCCTACTTAACAGGTAGTATGTGTATCTTTGCAAAAGCCATCAACGAGTTTAGTTTAGCCCGAACATTGAGTACATTTATTATAACCATCACAATTCACACAGTTTGGGAGAATGCCACAACTTAAGCATGTTTAACCACCATGATAGATGAAAGATCCGGCTTTACAGCTGGTACAATGTGAGCCTGATTAGCAGAGGATGCAATCAGTCGAGCAAACTGTGCATAAACCAGTCAATTTATCAAGATAAAATCCATCACTGCAAGAAGAGCAAATTTTATCAGCAGTACATTATTGACAATTAGGATCAAAGAGGGTGCAGGCAACGCAATTATTATCTGCTGTTTTATAAAACCCTTTACTACAAGTGGTACATGTCTTAGAGTCAGCGCATTATTCACACCCAGGAACTAAGTCGTTGCAAGTTTTGCAAATTCCAAGATCATCAGCGATCCAAGGAGCAATGCAAACTTTGCATTTATCTGTTGCCTAGCATTCAGAACATTGAGGCAGTGTAGCACACTTAAAGCAAACATTTCCATCTAAAGTATAAGTTTTATCAATGCATTTTGTACAAACTGGATCTGTGGCGCCTGGGGTGCATGTAACACAGCCATCTAAGACTTTTGCGCATTCTAGGCATAAATTTTTATCCAAATAGAAATTGTTGTCGCATTTTGTACAAACTGGATCTGGGTTGCCTGGGTCGCATGTAACACATTTTTCGATAACTGAACATGCTTTGCATAAATTATTATCCAAATAGAAAGGGGCATCACAAGTTATGCATTGATTCTCCTTATCAACCTGTTTACAAGTTAAACAACCTTTATTAAAGTCGTCACATGGTTTGCAGGTAGTATCAAGGTAGTATGATTGTGATTCGCATCCGTTGCAAATGGGAGTATTATCAGGAGTATTATCACATGTCTTGCAATGAGGAATAACATCAAGACAAACTTTACATTAGCCAGAAATAGTGTCAATGAAGTCTTATGTATCTGATTGGCATGTTGTGCACTTTCCATCTGTTTGATCACATTATAAGCAAAGTGGAGCTGATGGGCATTTAATACAATTGCCAGAAACATCTGGATAAGAGCCTTTGTCACACTTGGTGCATGTACCATCAACTTTGCACTCTAGACAAGTTGGAAATGTGTTGCATTTAACACATGAGCCATCTATTTTATAGTAGTCCTTTTGACACTCGGTGCACAATCCAGCATCGCTGCACTTTAGGCAATATTAATGTGTTGTGCATTTTTCGCATACATCCCCTTTTACATAGTAGGGATCATTACATGCAGTACATTTTGCAGTTAAATCATCATTGGCTAGACATTTGTTGCAGTTTGGAAGAGCTACATTGCAAGCGTCGCATTTGGCTTGATCTTTAATTAAATAGTCACCATCTACGCAAATACATTTGTTTTCGACAGGTGTGTCCGCAAAATTTTTGTCTGGATCACAAGCATCACAGACCATTACGTCAGTTTTACATGTCAAGCAACCGATTAATGTGGGATCGCAATCTACTGTAAGAGTTTTTGTGAGAAGGCAGAACACGAAGAATGCCAAGGTGAGAGTCGTTGTTTTCATGGATGAAGATAATTTAAGATATGTTAAACAAAAAATCACATACACAGTTTAAAGCTTAATTTGTTGAAATAGGACTTCATTAATTCAAATCATTTAATTAACTTCCTATTCGCAAATATTCTTAAGAATATTGATGAATCGACCTTGTAGCTAATTTTCTTTTTACCACTGCAGCATGTCAGAATTAATAATCAAATACTGATGACTAAACATCATGAATATGGTCAAGAAAGAAACGCAATGCTAATATCTTGACTTGAAATTAACTAGTAATTGATCAAGCACCTTATTGAGTGATACTTTTTGTCAACATTTTTCAATTAATTCCTAAATATGTAGTTTATTGATTTGGGTAAAATAATAAAAAAATCAATTTATTCAAATATGAGTCATTATCGATCAATTTATCATTTTGGGTCCATTAGCCTCTTTACCACCTTCAATATTTATTTAAATATCAAAAAGACCCTTATATCTGCATTTTCAAATATCTTGACTGTGTTAACTTCTTCTCTTAAATTTTCAAAATTCTCCATTTCTTTTACCGTTTAATATCAGTATTAATTAGTTCTTGCATATATAAAAGAATTGATGCTATTATTAATTAACTGATTTAGTATCTGGCAAGATATATCTAATTAATCATGTAGAAGGAAACTTATGCTCTCTTTGTTGATAATTCAGGGTCTGTGGGCGGATCGACCAATTATTGGGGAACAGTTGATATGATTATCACCAATTTTGCCAAGGACATCTCTCACTACTATCTCTGGAACTCCAATTGCGGTTAGGTCACCTTGAAGGATATGGAAAAAAGTATCGCCTCTCGTCAAGGGACGGGCGGAACTTCTCCTGAATATGTTGCAACCTAAATTGTCAATAAGAAATGGACTTCCATTATTCTGGTGACTGATGGTGAGGTTGGCGATCATAGTGTCAAATCATGTGACACAACTTTTGAAAATGCTTTCAACAAACTGCAATTCAAAATACACAAGTCAATCTGCTACATTATTAGCAGTGGATCTGGAGAAGTCAATATGTCTGTGACTTGCCCTTTCTCAAGATATTGCTAGAGTCAAGTCTTCACTAAGAGAAAAGATGAAGAATTAAAGGCAATTGTCAAATACACTGCCGATGATTTTAAGATCCTTGATAGTTTGGAAGAGATTACCTTGTAGAACTTTTAAGCTAAGTATGATCTCATCTAAGCTTTAATCATTGCTTTGAATATGGGAAAAGAAGGCAACATTCCACTTAAAAATCAATTGGTTCAAACCAAGACTAGATTGGTTAAGGAACTCTCAAAGACAATGAGCAAAGAATTCGATTACAGTACATAAATCAGAGCAAATTTGGAGGAAAAGAACTTCAAAGCAGCCATTGAAATTGCTAGAACTATGTCTTTTAAATATTTTAATGAAGACATGTCTACTGATTTATAAAAGAAGATCAGTCATTTGATCAATCTCTGTGGAGATCTCAGAGGACAGTATAGTTTGGGACAAATTAAGTCAAACAAAATGGCTACTGCAGTCACAGCAAAGGAAGGGCAAATTGATCAGTCAGTTGAAATTCAAGATCTTTCCAAAAACCTTATTGAGTGTCCTATCATCATGGATGAGGATGTTCCTCAAATACTGGTTGATGAGTGTGAACCTTTCCTTTTGGGAGTGTAAAAAAATATTGTTGATGACATTGCTGCTTGCCCTTTAAGAATTCTCAACTATCCTGAACTCAAGGCCAAGTTCAAATCATGTCTTTCTACCTATACTGGCGTTAAATTCGCTGATAAATTTATGAAAAACCCTTTCACTCAGAACAGACTCCTCGGTTCAATTCCTTTGGGAACACACAAATCTCACGTCTAAGTGGGAAACTACACAATAGCAAAGTTAGTTTCAGGTGGTAAGATTCTTGGTAATTTGAACATGTATTACGCTGTTATTTGGTATCTTATCAATGAGGATGAAATTGAATACTTAAAGCCCATTAAGGAAAATGCTACTGAGCACTTGCTTTTTAGATTAAAAAATTCTAAAACAATGGCAGGAATGTGCGGTTTAGCTCAGTTTGTTACTACTCAGGTGAGCACTGATGTGGCTGTCTGGTACTGCGTTAATAGTGGATATCTCAATCAGCCAACTGATAGAGATACTTTCAGATTCCATTTCTATAATATTGAGCCAATGATTAAGATGGTAAAGGCTTTGGGATATCCCATTGACGAAGGACTGAAAGGTCATCTCTACAGAACTAAAGGTCTTATGAGCTTGCTTTCTAAGTTTAAGAAGTTGACAACCAACGAAAAGAAAGGATTTAAAAACCTATTCAGAGGATTATATCAGAGAGGATAATTCTTGGATCTCACTAACGTTTCTGAAAAGTTTAAGGAAACTGAAGTTTGTACTGAATTCATTCCCGTTGATGGAGAACCAAGCGAAGACCAAATTCTTAAAATCAGATAGAAATTACCAGGATATTGTAAAAATTTGAGCAATGAATAACTTTACCATATTTCTACATTGTTGGATGCTCAAAAATCAGCTTCTGATATTTTCTTGGACTACAACATCAAGATTCCTGCTCTTCCTAAGGCTCAAGTTAATTGGTGCTATGGAGTTGACTATATCGAGGAAAGCCATGTTGAATTTAATCCCAAGACTCTAAGGCCATTTTACCATGTGAAGGGAGAATTGTGGTAGGATTGTGCAAAGAAGGCATTTAAAGTTGCGAACGTTAACAATCTTTTCAAAGGATGTAAGTATCTCGAAGGGTATGTTACTAAATACGAAAAGCTTCCAGACGTGGTTTAGTTAATTCTATTCTATTACAACAGATACGTGGAAGCAGGCAAAACAGAAACTCTTCCTTTTTTAACTAAGTATTGGACTGAAAAACTAGCAGGAAAGTTTATCAAAGCGGCCGAAGGAAACGAGATAAAATAGATTTTGGAAATTATAAATTCCACACGGCCTATTGCGATAAGAATGAAAATATAATAGCAATGATCTGCATCCTTTATCAATAATATCTATCAATATATTTACTAATAACATTGAAATGACTGCTATTCCTTAGATTCTAAGCTTTATAATATTTTAAAATCATGTACGAGGTCAATTTCTGCTCGCCTATCTATGACGTATTGCAGGACGGCTCCATCAGCCTCCGCGCAACCAGGATACTTTTTGCAGTCGATCTTCTCCTATTATGTCTCGGCTACAACCTAATATCTTTCATTTTGAAGAAGTAAGTGAACACTCTTCGCCTTTAAGACAAATAAAGCAATCAAAGTACGATCCAGATAATGGAACGTTTTCTTAAGGTATGTATCATTTGATAAAGAGAAATGGGAGAATGACTTTCTCTTATCACTTGGAGATCATGTCGTAGCAATTGGGTTCGTGATGACTTTTTCACCTTACCAATTCGAGTTGATTTTAGCGTTGATCTACCTGATCGTCAAGATCATTTACGAAATACGTTTGCATAAATGGAATATCTAAATAAAGATATTTAAAACGGGTATTTGTATATTAAAATCAGCTCTCAGGATTATTAATATGGCTCTTCTGATTTGCGCCATGGTTGGACTATCCAGGACCGGATATGATAACTCTGGGACTTGTAGTGACGGTACATTTCGGTCTAACTGATCCATATAAGAGTTATATAATTTTCTGAAAGATGTTTATTAATATGGATAATTTATTGAATACTTGTTCATTTGAGAGAAAATGATCTGAATTTGATATCTATCTAAATAGCAGAAATATACACAAGAGTTATTTACCTATTTACATTTATTTTTTATCTATTTTTTGATTATTCAATAACCTCAATGTTTCCCTATGACAATTCTTTCCAGCAGCAGTGCATGACTGATTGCTACAACAATTTTAGCTACAACTGCTACGCACCTTCTTACTGCTACGATGCAACAGGATATACCTGGAATTATGATGGCGCTAACTTTCAAAATTCACCTGTTATTCCCACCAACACTCTGTATTCTTACATTCCCGACTATGATTCCTCTCAGAAGGAGGAAATAAAATGCGTAACTCAGACGACCAGAGGTACCTGCAGCGATGAAGACCTCTAATTGTAAAAAGAAGATGTTGCAAAACAAGAAGATATTGTAAAGCAAGAAGAAATGGAGATCGAAATCAACTCAACGTAAGAAGACAAAAGTCTAAGGTTGGAACAAAAATTCGGGCGGAATATCGCTTCGAATATCTTTCATAATATCATCAAAAGTGCATCGACATAAAAATAATTTGCTCGTCTAATTCAATCAGCTATTTAAACCAATAAACTTAGAATAACTCCTGATGGTTTTATGGCAAAACTAACAGAAAAAACAAAAACCTTGAAAGGGTACGTAAATATCAAGACGATAAAGAACTTAATGAACGGCAGGAGAATAGGGTCAACTCGAGCCGATTTATAATTCAGCAAGATATTGAGAATTTTGAGTCGAATTTACATTAATAAGTATCATCTACTTCATATTTTCCACTCCAGTAAGATCAAGAGGAAGTCAAGAAGCCTCCACGTGAAGAGAATGCGCAAATTGCTGAAATTGATCATGTGATTCCATCATTATCATGAAATGCAACTTAATATTTTATTAACTTTCTTGAAAATTTAGGTTGCTTGTATCAATCTCAAAGATGAATGTTGCTATTAGAATTTATTGATATGTTCCGTTCATCAAAGTATTTGAATATTGGTAAACTAAATTGCAATTTTTTATTTTAAGCCAACATGTTTGAAATCAGACTTCCTCGGATGTAATAAACCAGTTAAAGAATACTCATCGTTGGATATTTTAAATTTTAGCTGATCATTAAAGAACAAATTTGCTTATTTATTTAATTGTATAATCGTGCAAAGTTAAATATGCAATTATTATCATTAATTTTAATTTACCACTGGTTTGACAAAAGAAAAACCGTATTCCTGAAAGATTCCGCTCTACAGTAACCTGTTTTGATAATTAAAATCCTATATTTTTGGTAAATTGTATGAAAATTTAGAATGTTATAATGAGGCTTATGAATTCATATAAATTAGATTATATTTAAATCATAGAATGTTTCCATTCCAAGGCGACTATTATCACCAAATATGCAATTTCAACCTATTCCAGAACTCCCCCTTCGAATTTGGGTACTTGCCTATTTCTCCAATTTATTTCATTAACGGTTCTTCCATTTCTGAACACTGTACTTCTATAACTTAGCCTTTTGAGGAATCATCACCTGAAATAGCAAAGGCCTTGCCTCAAAACGCACTATAATACAAGAATGATGAGAAAAAAGATAGGACGACAGTTCAAGAGTAGGAACTGCTTTCGGTCTAAAAAGATTGTCAATCGATGGAATAAATGAGTGAAGAGCCCAAGCAAAAATTCGGAAGAAATATCTGTTCCAATATATTCCACCTAATGGTGAAATTTGTTAAGAAATAAAAGAAAATGAGAGGGAAAATTCTCAAGATCATATAATCGAATAATATGACGGTAAAAGTTCATTAATTTTATCAAATTATTAAACATCGATCGTATAAGCTCAAAGCGTATGTTAGTCTGCTGAGAATCAAGGAATTTTGGATTGGACCAGTCCTGGAAGCGTAATTCGAAAGTAAAAATCAAAAAGAAGTTTAGTGCAGTCGAATTTTTAGAATTATCGGCCGACACTATCTCACTTACTGCCATTTCCCATATGTTTTCAGTTCGAAAAAGATCAGAGACTAGTCAAAAAAATTTCATATGCAGGCGATTAGAAGGATTTTATCGCTCTGATAGTCGTATTGCTTATTCATTATTTTTCCATAACTTTCTTATAAATATTAAATTTGATAAAATGCTGTTATTGAAGAATGAGTGCCATTAACAATAAATGAATAATTTTTGTTCCACAGTGATGCATGTATGAATACCTGAATATTTTTGTATTTTTTTGCGATTAATATTCATTAAAGTTATAAAATAGAAAATGCTTGCGAATTGAAATTTAATTTAAAAATACAGATGATGAGGAATTCAATAAAATTGGTCAGAGTTTGATGTATCGCTTTCATCTCACTAACTCAACATCAATCATCTTAATAAAATTGTCCAGTCAGTCAAGAAAGAGGCTAATCCATTTATTTAAATTTACTGTTTAGGATGGATAGAATCAAGGTAGGCTTTCATGTGTTTTTACCTCTATCTTTTAGTTAAGTTCTTGAGAGGAATATTCCTTCCATAATTTTTTTTATTTTGTACTGTCGTCAACTCAATCATTCATAATTATCATTACTATTATTTTCGAACTCAATTAAAGCGGTAATATTACTATTGAATTGATCTATTATAATTAACATGGGAAACAGCTATTTAGAGAAACCCATTACCACCAAACACTCCAACTGGGAGGAAAACAATCAACTTAAATACGCTACTTGCGAAATGCAAGGGTGGAGGAAGAATATGGAGGATGCCTACATTGCATATCTCTCAATACCTAATTATGATATTGCACTATTTGGAGTGTTCGACGGACATGGAGGAGGGTAAGTATCAAAATTCATTTCTGCACATTTTCTATAAATATTCCTCAAGCGAAAGACGTTAAGTGAGGGCAAGATCGGGCAGGCTCTAACTGAAACCTTTATTCATGTCGAACTGCTAATGAAAATGAAACCAGGAATTGATTAGTTATTGAAATATAAGGAGGAAGAAGTGAAAAGATCAGTAACACCCTAATAATTAGTAGCTGGATCAACGGCTGTTGTTGTAGCTATTACAAAAGATAGAATCATCTGTGCTAATGCTGGAGATTCGAGGGCATCACTTTTACGGGGATCGGAATGCCTGGCTTTATCATACGATCATAAGCCATAAAATCCAGTCTAAAAGGCAAGAATATAAAAAACAGGAGTTCCAATCATACAGGGTCGAGTGAATGGCCTTAACTTGACTCGATCCCTTGCAGATTTTAGTCATAAAAAGGTCGAAGGATTACCTTTCAATCAGCAGCCAATCACTTGCATGCCCGATATAATTTAGTTCGAAAGAAATGGCAAAGAAGAGCTGATGATAATAGGGTGTGATGGAATTTGGTAAAAATACGGCTAGGATCATATTGAACTTCCCAAATCTCTTCAGAAAACCCTGCAAACATCTAACAGTTCTTAATGTTTAAAAGCCTTCTTCGATAAAAATATAAACCCAGGAGGAAATCCTTCGGATCCTTACGGCAGAGACAATATGACTGCCATTTTAATTGAATTTAAAAAATGATTGTGTTCAAACTATAGTAATATTTAAAATTATGAGGAGAGGATCATTGGAAGCGTTGAGGAGCCATTCTCCCGAGTTGGTTAATGTTGTAGCTATGGACAGTGTTGGCGTCTATTATCGTGGGGGAATGAGCTTATTCGACTGGCTCTTGAGCGATTTGGATACGATTGTTTACAATGAAAAGAGGATTGTTTGTGCGAAGAACCTCATCATTTAGGGAAATGCCGTCCAAATACTGCTTGAGCAGGGATTTTAGCATCTGATTGTCCTTGCTGAGGGTCTATTTCTGTCTCTGAATGGCAAGTTTGTCAAGCAATACCTTATTATGCCTTTTAAAAAAGTTATTCAGGTATTTAAACTCCTAGTACTACTCAGGAGTGAGCTATTGAAATTGATTCTTCATCTATTCTGAGATTTCGGTTTCATCAACGGTGCTCTCATAGAAAGGCAGCACTTTTTCCTTTTCCGTCTCTAGCCTTCGCGCTAACTCTGCCGTTTTCAAAATTCTCTCCCCCAATTACAGGTACTCTTTAAGTTTTTCAACCGCATTTCTTGAGTTATTGGTCAATTCCTTCAGCCTCCTGTCTTCTTCCTCCCTGAACTTATTCATCTTCTTCTTCAGCTCATTATAATTTTTAGAAATGTTCTCTTTTTCGTTCTTTAAAGCTTTATTCCTCGCACCACTTTCTTTTTTATGCTGCAGTATCTTTAATTTTAGCAGATCAATCTTTGATCGCTTCCTTGCAATGTTCCTGGCCAGTTCATCAATTTTTAGGGTCATATTCTTGTTGTCTTCAAAATTTTTACTATGCTCTTCGGTCTTCTTGCCTGTGTCCGAAGAATATTTTTGATGCATCTGCTATAACTCAGTATAATGCTTGGTCTGCTTTGCTTACAGATTGAATTTCATATGTTGCAGTTCCTCGAGATTTTTGTTCTTAATCTACTCACGAAATGCTTGCTATTAGGTTCGAGTCTCTTCTGCCTTCCTTCTGTCTTCTTCCTTGACAGTTTCGATCATGTCATTTAATTCCTTGAGATGATCGTGATGAGTTTGCTCCATCTCCTCTCTTTCCGTGAGATACTCATTCTCCAATATGTTAACATCTCTCCTGAACTCTTCCATCAGCCCGTGAATCCTCGATCCCTGCACTTCGAACAAAGTATCGATGTGAATCAGATGATTTCTAAGGGCGATCTGATACTGGTTGTTAGCCTCATCAAGATTTTTATCAAGCATTTGAATGAAAGCTTCTTTGGAGTCGAGTTATCTCTGATTGTTCTGAGAGTAGATGTCAATCTAATTGCGCAGTTCTTCAGTTTTAGCGATACGCATGATTTTCCTCCAGTAGGTGAGCAGTTTTTTCTTGTTGAAATTGACTATCTTGTGCTCACTCTCGATCTTTGATCGAAGAATATCTTTTTTCATCTTGGCTAACTTCTTCAGCTGGTCGAATTCCTATTGGGTTTTAGCGATCTGACGAATTTTAATGTTCTTCTTTGGGGGAAGACCGCCAGGACGAGCGCTGCGACCCTTTAATGTCTTGCCGAGTAGTCCCATTTTATTAATTAAAACTATTATATGCGATTTGATAACTTAAAATAAAACGTACTATCATTCCCAATATTTTTAGTAGGCATTATTTGTATATTTGAAATAAATTGGGTATTCTCGGAGCAAAACTGAGTGGAATTAATATTATTTGAAGTAAATATCTTATAAACTTGATATAATCAATACGTGCAGTAATGCAGAGCGAAGTCCCCACCTAATAGAAACTCACCCAATAAAACGCCACATCGAATGCATTCATTGTCAAAGTGAAGTTAATCACAAGTGAGATCTTTGAGATTGAAACCACCCCTGAAGTTTTATACTTATTATCTAGATACTCATCGCTGATTTCAAGAAACAAGTAGCAGAGAAAACTAAGGTTCCAGTGGAGAGGCAGAGATTAGTATTTGGCGGAAAGCAACTTCTTGATGGTATAGCTTTGAAGGAGTATGGTAAGATATGCCTCATTTAGTGAAGGAATCAGGGTTGACTGTGCATCTAATTGCCAAATTACAAAGCCAAGAGCCAGCTCAGAATGCGAGAAATAGTAATCCTCAGCAAAATATACACAATAACCAGAATAATGTGCCTCCTCATATTCCACCTCCCATTCCACCTATGCCTTTTTTAAATCCTCTCCAAGGGTTGTTTGGAAATATGAATTTATCACAGGACCAGTCCATTGCCAATACCATTAACAATGCTCTTGGTTCACTTATGGGAAATATTCGAGTTGTTCCAAATCCTCAAAATATCAACCAGCCACAACCACAACAACAGCAACATCAACAACCTCCGTCACAGCAACCTCAACAGAATCAACAGAATCAACCCCCTCAAAATCAGCCACGAGCTCATGTCCATATCGTTGTGAATTCTAATCCCTTGAATCAGCTACAGTCAAATATAAGTAGACTAAATCTACCCGAAGAGCCACTACTGACTAATCAATCAGATGGCAGATAATTAACTGCTCAATTTTTGCGTAGACTTCAACAAGAAATGCTCAGATTTATTCCTCAGCTAAATCGAGGAATACAACTCATGCAATAGGGTCGAGTGTCTCATTTAGGCGATTTTATTCCAATCCTTCAATCATTTAATCAGTCAAATTCAGTTGCAATTTAGGCTATTCAAAGATTGACTCAACAACAACCTTCTAATAACAATGAGCAGGGACAATCTAATGTCTCTGAACAGGCAAATCAATCCAATAATGGACAACCTAATATGATAAATATTATTGGTGGATTTTTGCAACCTGGATCAGGATCGTAATTTAACTTTGCAAATCTATTTGCCCCTCAAAGGCCTCCTCAAAGACCTAATCAATAACCGAACCAGCAAACTAATCCTCAATTCAATCAACAACAAACTAACTTGCGACAATCTTAACAGGTTTCTCAATCTCATAATCCTTTGCTTACACAGTCTCAGTCCCAACCTCAACAATCTCAATCTCGACCTGTAATTAATCAAACTTCGACATTAAACCAAAGCCAAAATTAAAATAGTAATCAACCTCAAAATACGCAACAACAACAACCACCGCAACCACAACAACTACAACAACCACAACAACTACAGCAACCACAGCAACCACAGCAATCACAGCAACCACAACAGCCACCACAACCCATTTCTAATCCTTTAAGTCAGCTAGGAGCTCCTGGAGGAATAAATCTAATGGACATGTTTAACAATTTACAGTAGTCTGGAGGAATTGGACAGGTCCTTGGTACGTCGTTAGGCGATATGCTCTAATAATAAGGAGCTCCTCCAACAGTATACTCCTCCATTCTAAAACCACTAACTGGCAGTGAATTTCTCGGTTGTTTTACCCAAAAAAACTTTTCCTTTTTTAATACAAAAAGGGCAGCATTTCGTTAATCCTTCTTGAAGGCGATTTCCCTCGCAGGTTCGCGATAAAACGTAGTGGCCAAGTTTACCGAAGATATTCACAAACTTGTAATTCCTGGATAAAATTTAAGAAACTAATAGACCTGCAAGAAGAAAGTAGATAAAATTCTGTCGAGGAGGATCGAAGATATTGTTGGGATGTTTCTTGATGCACCGTAGACTGTTGATCTTTCGGAAACAGTGCCTAATCTTCTCAAAACATTGCTGTGCGAGGCTCTCTTCGAAATTTCGAAGCATTGTGAGTCTATTCGTATTTTTAAAAATATTTAGAGTTTGTGTTCGTCAATATGAAGACAAATACAGTCAGAGAGCTCGACAGAGTCGTGCCTGGTCTTTCGGGGCTTTTTTATGGAATTATTGAGAGAGATTTATTCAGAATTTATCGCGAGTTTATTGACGAGGAGAAGAGGAGAAGAGAGCAAAGCTAGGAATAAGCCAAGGATGAAGCAGATCTTCTTAACCGAATTTAGGAATAATCAAGCAGAGACCTGGAATACCTGACTACTTTCTAGCATAGCAAATACTATTCAGGGAAAGAGTGATGTCAATGATTATAATTGAATGGGAATAACATCTTTAATCTTTATCAATACTATTGTCCAAATAACTAAAAGAACGAAAAATAAGCTCTCTTTTAAAATGATGATAATGTGAAGGAAATGATATAGTAGTTATGAGGATAGTTCATATCCGATAATCACGTGTTCAGTTGTGTGCAATTGGACATTGATTGTTGCACATCCTTCCAAGAGCTTTTTCGACGAATGAAAACTATTCATGCATGAATAGATAAATAAACGTAAAATTGACGGCTAAATATCACAACGCGTACCCACATAGGTTTATAATTAGGGGCAGACGAAGTTCAGAAGAATATACAGTGCGATGAGAAGCTAAGTATTTTCATATTTTACAATCACCAAGGCCTTTGTTCGATTTTATTTACTGGCTGATTACCAAGAACTAATGCATTTTGACATCTTAGCACACTTTTCACTTATCTTTCTACGAATTTATTCGTGAAGTATCTGAACTGGAGCAGGTGACAGTATGTTCAGATATGAAGCCACTGGCGCAACGATGGCAGCAATGAAGAGTAGAGACGATACAATATAGAGGAAGGAGAATCCTCTTGAAAGTGCCACTATGAGTCCAACATTGAGCAGAGCGAGTTGATAAAAGCGTGAGGGGATGCTACTTACTTTTTGAATCATGAAAATATTATAATAATAATGAGTGCAATTGTCAGCAAAATATGCCAATCTATATATAACAAAGAAATTAGCCAAAATGTAGAATAGTTGATATTATATAAAATTTAGTTTTTATCAATCAGCCATATTTTATATTAATAAGGAGAAGGTATAGGGATATGAGAATCGTTATCGATGGACTGCCAGTCATCTTCCCCTATAAATTGATCTTCAATGAACAGGAAATTTACATGACGTATCTCAAAAAAACATTAGATGCTCCGGGACATGCCATTTTGGAGATGCCTACGGGAACAGGTAAAACCGTCTGCTTGCTCTCCTTACTCACGGCCTATTTGCTTAACAATAGCAAATTTAAAAGGGTAGCTTGTCTTTCATTCAGCTAATCTACTGTACAAGAACTGTTGTCGAAATGGAAAAGACTTTACTTTAATTGAAAAACTTGTTGCATAAAAGAGAGGAAGAAATCAAAGATGAAAAACAATTAACTTGTGTTGGGCTCACTGCTAAGAAAAATCTCTGTGTTCATAAGGATTCAAAAAATTGGCGGCAGTCTGAGAGGGTTTAATCAGAATGTAGGAAGAGAACTGCAAAATGGGTTCGACTCAACAAGCAAAATACAAATGACTTTATGAATGAAACTTGTGAATACTATGAAGGGTTCGATAGTAGGACTCGACTCTTGTAGGAATCAGACAAGCATCGAGTTTACACAATGTAAGATTTGCGCAAATTCGGAAAAGACCGAATACAATGTCCCTATTTCACTGCGAGATAAGCGATAA
>Ga0302200_10002916_pt1 | contig 14763 bp, 9 predicted proteins | sample II_Bog_N3_1_FD_194585 | JGI IMG/M metagenome (GOLD analysis project Ga0302200, IMG submission 194585) | Peat permafrost microbial communities from Stordalen Mire near Abisko, Sweden - II_Bog_N3_1 | ecosystem: Environmental > Terrestrial > Soil > Wetlands > Peat | place: Sweden: Abisko, Stordalen... | reverse complement strand
CCAGCCATTTATGGCTGGGTTCCCGGTTCGGAAACGCCCTCCCCAGTCCCGTCAGGGACGAAAGGAATGTCCGCACATCCGCCGGTTGCTTCCGTCCCTGCCGGGACTGGGAAAGAAGGTTGGATGATTTTCCCAGCCATAAATGGCCGGGCTATTTTCAGCGGGATTATGCCTTTGACACGTTTACAAAAGGGACGGCGGCTTCGACTCCCCGCCCAAACGGGGAGAGGGCTGGGGTGAGGGGTGTTGATTTTGAATCAGTCTTGGCCTCCTCACCCCGACCCTCTTCCTCCTTAATGGGAGGAGAGGGAGAAAACCTTGTCAAAGACATAATCCCGATTTTCAGACCCACCCATAACCGGAATGTCGCCGCTACAATTCATTTCCCCGGCAGGGCGATGCGCCGGGTGGTGCCGCGCCCCACGCGCGAGCGGATGCGGATTTCGCCGGAGGCGTCGCCACCGGGAACCGTCAGCCGGCAATTATCTCCCGGGCCCGGTCATAGTCAGCGGGCGAGACCTGAACCCGGACATAACCGACCGCATTCAAATTATATCCCATCGTCTGCACGACTGACTGGTCGGGGATGAACGTCTCAATTCCCTCCGCCTGGAGCCGGCTGGCAATCAGGTCGGCCGAAAGCAGCGAGCCGCACCGGACCAGCGTGACCAAATCCAGCCGGCGCTGGGCTTCCGTGAGCGGGGGGATTTCAAACTCGGCGCGGCGGGCTGGTTGCAAGTCCGGCGGGGCCACGCGGGGCGGGGCGGCGGGCGGCGGTGACAGGGGCGTTTCGTCAATCGTGCAGCAAGGCGTTCCGTCGGGATATTCCGCACCGCAATAGGGGCAGGTTTTCATGGGCTAACTTTCAGGCTGATATAGGGAGTATGCCAGCGCAAATCTTTTTGGACGGCCCCAAGCGATTTCTCCGCCCGCAAGATGGCCGCCACTTGTTTCCAGTCCAATGGCAGTTCGCCGGCGTCCGGCCAATCCCCGCCATCCGTCAACATTCCGCCCGGCAAAAATTCGAGATGGAGTTCCAGCCGGTGGTTCTGCTGGGTCACGGTGGCGAGATTGAAGCGGTTTTCCGCCTCCATAAAATCCTTGCCGGTGGCTTTCGACCACCGCCAGAGCACGTCGTCGGTGATGTCCGTCGGGAGTTCGGGCGCCTTCACGGCGAACAGCCGGGGATGGATGGCTTTCCCGTCCGAATCAATGTAAGCCTTGTTGCCAAGAAAGACGGCCAAACCGTCTTGGACCACGCAGTCGCCGCCATATATGTCCGGCCAAATCAGGATGGTTTTGCCCGATGCTTCCCGAAATTGAAACGAGATGCGCGGCGTTTCCGGCTCGAAGCTTAACGGGGAGGTCGGATGCGTCACTTTTTCATAACCGTTCCCCACGAGGGCGGTCTGGGTTTTGCAGCCGGTCAAGCCGAGGCAAAGCAGTCCCAAGACGATACGGCTGGGCGAGACCTGAAACAATTTCATCGTCGGCACGGTAACGCGGCCCATCGGCGATGGCCAGCGGATTCAAGAGAAACCGATTTCGATTTATTTATTTTGAGGGGTTGGAATTAAAATTCATCTGTGACCCGACGCTGATGTAACCGCTCACGGTCGGCGTGGCGCTCGGCGGCGAACCCGGATTGGTGGTGCAACCGGAAAACAGTGCCAGAAAACCGGTCAGCAGGACGAGCTTTCCAACCCGTTGGATTTTCGTCAGCCATCCTTGCGGCAGTCTAAAGATTGTTTTCATGGTTCAGCCGGGATGGCAAACGCAGTTAAGCTTTACGCCATGGCCGGGTCAAGCAGCCTTGTAATCCCGGGAAAATCAGCGTAGTTCTGAGGGGATGAAATTTCCGCCCGCCCTGATTGCCGGCCTGCTGGCTTGGTTGCTGTGGAGCCCCGTTCAGGCCGCGCAGTTGGCGGTCGGCGATGCCGTGCCAGAGCTTACGGCGAAAGACCAGCGCGGGGCAGAGTTTGTTTTTACCAACGGCACCCAGTTCCTGCTGGTCGCCACCGAAAGGGCGTGTGCCACAGCCGCCAACCACAAGCTGGCGGAACTAGGTGCGGGTTTTTTGGAAAAGCACCAGGCAGCCTACCTCATGGATATTCACACCATGCCGACCGTCGCCCGCTGGTTTGCGTTTCCAAAGCTGAAGAAGTATCCCCAGCGGATTGTGCTGGTGGACTCGGCGGAAACCCTGGCGAACTTTCCGGCGCAGCCGGGCCGCGTGACGGTATTGGCGCTCACGGCGGCGGGGCGCATCCAAAAAATCAGCTTCTGGAATCCCGACAGCCAACCGGTGGAAGAGTTTTTGAAATAGGCGCCGGCAACCCACCGATCAGCCGGCCGGAGCGGAGGGCGCGGGGAAAAATCTTGGAGCGGATTCGCCGGTCTGTTTAACTCCACCGGACGAAAATGAGCGATGAGAATCCATTTGCCGAACCCGTGGCCAAGGCCATCCGTGGGACGAACCATACCAAGCTGGGCTGGCTGGTCGCGGGGGTTCTGGCGGTGCTGTTGATTGCGGCTTTGCTGCTATGGGCAATCGCGGTGGGCAAAATTAACGGCCTCAAGTTGCTCCAATCCAAGCTGGACGAAGCCAACACCAGCCTTGCCGGCGCCCTCGACGAAAACCAAAAAGACCAAGACCAGATTGCGGGTTTGCAAAGTCAGGTGGCGGATTTGGAAAAAGAAAAGGCGGACGCCGCCCAGCTGGCGAAAGGCTTGGAGGATGAAATGCGCAACGACCTTGAATCCAAGGATGTCACCATCTCCAACCTGCAAGGCAAGCTCACCGTGAACATTCTCGACCGCGTGCTGTTTGATTCGGGCGAGGCGGTCTTGAAACCGGACGGCGAATCCGTGATGCGCAAGATTGCCGCCCTGCTGGCCGCCCATCCTGAATTAAAAATCCATGTCATCGGCCACACCGACAATGTGCCCATCCGCAGCCGGTTTGCCAGCAACTGGGAACTGTCCACCGCCCGGGCGCTGGCCGCCGTGCATTTTCTCACCGAGCAGGCGGGCGTGGACCCGCGCCGGGTGGGAGCCGTTGGCTACGGTGAATTCCGTCCCGTCGCGGACAACGCCACGCCGGAGGGGCGAGCCAAGAACCGGCGGATTGCCATCACCATTCTGCCGGACGAACTCGCCGGGGCGGACACCGTGCCCACGGCGAAACCCGGCGCCACCAGCGTTGTTAAACCGTCCCAAGCAGTGCCGGTTTCGGGCGATGCGCCTAATAGCCTTTAGGCATCTTTTCGCATGAGCAAATCAACTCCCGAACAAATCACCACGCGCGTGACTCGGTTTCCAGTGGGTTTGAACGGTGGTCATCTGAGGTCAAGTGAGTGATTCCAAAATCTGCTCCGCCGCAAGGCGCGGATTTTCCGCCGCGTAAATCGGGCGACCGATCACCAGCCAGCTTGCGCCGGCTTGAATCGCTTCGCGCGGGGTGAGCGTGCGCTTCTGGTCGTCGGCTTTTTCTGCGCCGGTGCGGATGCCGGGCGTGACGAGCTGGATTCCTGCCGGAAGAATTTTTCGCAGCGCCGCGATTTCCAGCGGCGAACAGACCAGCCCGCGCAAACCGGATTTCACCGCCAGCGCCGCAAGTCGTTCGACCTGTTCGCCGACATTCGTCTGGCAGCCGATTTCCGCGAGCGTATTTGCGTCCGAACTGGTCAGCACGGTGACGCCGAGCACGAGCGGCGCGACCAAGCCCAATGATTTGGCGGTATCCTGCGCAGATTTTTCCGCTGCGCGCATCATCTCGCCGCCACCGCTGGTGTGGATCGTGAGCATCTGCACATCCAGTCGCGTGGCGGCGGCGACGGCCTTGGCGACCGTGTTTGGGATGTCGTGAAATTTCAAATCGAGGAACACGCTCGCGCCGGTCGCGCGCACGCGGCGCACGATGTCCGGCCCGGCGGAAACAAAAAGCTCCTTGCCGATCTTGAACGCGCCGACGGCGGGCGCGACGAGTTCCGCGAGTTTCAATGCCGATTCCGCCGACGGCACGTCGAGCGCCACGATGATGGGATTTTTATTGGCCACAGCTGACACAGATAAACACAGTTTCCCGAAAAGCGCATCCGCGAATTTTGACTTGGCCGCAATTTTTTCCTAACCTGTGACCATGAAAACAGTCCGCCATACCGACAAGGATTTTTCCGCCAAGCTCCGCGCGGCCGCTGCTGATTCCAGTTTGTTCGACGCGGAGATTGAAGCGCGCACCAAGGCGATTTTGCACGACGTGTTTGTGCGCGGCGACGCGGCGGTGCTGGACTTCACGGAAAAATATGACGGCGCAAAGCTCACCGCCGAACAGCTCGCCGTGACGCAGGCAGAACTGTTCAACGCCTCGCTCGCCGCCGATGAATCACTGCGCACCGCCGTGGCGGAAGCAGAAAACAACATCGCCGGCTTCGCCAAAAAATCCTTGCGCAAAGGCTGGTCATCAAAAAATTCCCATGGTGCCAGCGTCGGCGAAAAGTTTGATCCGTTCACGCGCGTCGGCGTTTACATTCCCGGCGGCACCGCGCCGCTGGTTTCGACGGCGCTGATGACCATCACGCTCGCCAAGGTCGCGGGCTGCAAGGAAATCGTCGTCACCACGCCGTGCGGCAAGGATGGCTCGATTAATCCGGCAATTTTATTTGCCGCGCGGGCGGCAGGCGCGACGGAGATTTACCGCGTCGGCGGCGCGCAGGCGATTGCGGCGCTGGCTTATGGCACCAAGACGATCCGCCGTGTGCAGAAAATTTTTGGCCCCGGCAACGCCTACGTCAGCATGGCCAAGCGGCTGCTCGTCGGCCGCGTGGCGATTGACCTGCTCGCCGGGCCGAGCGACTTGCTCGTGCTGGCCGATGAAACCGCGAATCCGCAGCTCGCCGCCGCCGACATGCTCGCGCAGGCCGAGCACGGTTCCGGTCACGAACGCGTCTGGCTCGTGACGACCTCCGCGAAAATCCTCAAGGCGGTGGAAAAGGAAATTTCAAAACAGTTGCCAAAATTGCCGCGCCGCGAACTCATCCAGCGTGTGCTGGAGCGCAACACGTGGTTTATTCAAGTCGCCGGCGTCGCTGACGCCGTGGCGCTGGCGAACCAGATCGCGCCGGAGCATTGTGAGGTCATCACGCGCGACGCGCGGCGCGTGAGCGGCGGCATCGTGACGGCGGGCGCGATTTTCCTGGGCAACTGGTCGCCGACGGTGCTGGGCGATTACGTCGCCGGGCCGAGCCACGTTTTGCCGACCGACGGCGCGGGCGCGTCGTTTGCCGGCCTGACGGTGGATCAGTTCCAGCGCCGCACGAGCGTGGTGGAATACAATCGAGCGTCGCTGAAGAAGGCGCTGAAGTCGGTGAAAAAATTCGCCGAACTCGAAGGCCTCGGCGCGCATGGGAAGAGCGCGGAAGTGCGGGTGGAATAAATTTTTACGTGACCGCCGCCGAGTTCGCCCGCAGCGCGCCGGTCAGGCCGGAACCACGTTGCAACTGCGTGGTGATGGTCGCGCGCAAAATGGCTTCGGGAGCCAGGATGCGGACGGATTTTCGGGCGCGCGTCAGGCCGGTGTAAAACAGCTGGCGCGTGAGCACCGGATTCATCTGCTCCGGCAGCACCAGCAGGACATGGTCAAACTCGGAGCCCTGGCTCTTGTGGATGGTCAGCGCATAAACCGTCTCGTGTTCCGGCAGCCGCTCGCGCGCGATAGCGCGGATGGCACCGGTTTCATCGGGAAAATATACGAGCGAAGAAAAATTGTCCGCCGGCCAGACGACGCCGGTGTCGCCGTTAAATAATTTCAGCGCGTAATTATTCGCCGTCACCATCAATGGTTTTCCCGCGTAGCTTCCAGTTTTAATTTTTCCCGGCGCGACGAGTCCGGCTTCTGCAAAAATCTCTTCGGCGAGACGGTTGATGGCCTCGGTGCCAAACGGCCCTTCGCGCACGGCGCAGAGGATGCGGAATTTTCCGAGGGCGGCGAGCGCGGCGGCGGGCGAGGCCGATTTCAAAACCTCGCCGAAATGCAAAACCACCGCGTCGCGCAACGCGGTCTTGAGCGTTTTGGCGGATGACCATGGCTGCCACGCGAGCGCGCCGGAAGATTGCCGGAGCAAATCCATCGCCTTGCCGGCGTCGCCGGTGTTCACCGCATGGCTGATTTCATTGAGGATAACCAGGGCGCCGGAACGGTAATTCGTGCGCAGTTGGGTCACGGCGTCCACCAGGCCGGCGGCGTTAGAAAAGTTTTTCCCGGCGAGCGGTTCACCGCCGCAACGCTCGTAGTCTTCACAAAAAATTTCGCTGAAGCTGTTGGCCGCCGCCGCGCGGCAGAGGTCGCCGAGCACGTTGCCGGCATCAATCGGCGGCAGTTGATCTTGGTCGCCGACCAGCACGAGCCGCGCATCGGGCCTGAGCGCCGCGAGCAGTTTCGCCATCAGCGCAAGGCTCACCATGCTCGCCTCGTCCACCACCAGCACGTCCACCGGCAGCGGGTTGGCGGCATCATGCCGGAATTTTGCGGACTGCGGAATCGTGCCGAGCAGCCGGTGGATCGTGGTGGTGAGGTCTTTGGCCTGCAACCGCGCCTTGACGGTTTCGGAACACGGCAGATTCGCCAGCGAGTGCGACAGGGCTTCCTGCAACCGCGCCGCCGCCTTGCCGGTGGGCGCGGCGAGCTTGACCCGCAGATTTTCCCCGCCCGGCTGTTCAAGCAGCAGCGCGAGCAAACGCGCCACCGTCCAGGTCTTGCCGGTGCCGGGCCCGCCGGTGATGACGGAAAACCGCTGCCGCAACGCCGCGAAGGCCGCGACTTTCTGCCAGTCGGTCTTTTCCGGCGTTGCCGGAAATAATTTCTTCAAGCCGGCGCCAACGTTTTTCGCATCGGGCGCAAAGGGCGGTTGCGCAACGCGCCTCAAGATTTCAGCCGCCACCGTCTGCTCATATTTCCAATAGCGATGCAGGTAAAGCCGCCCCGCAGCATCCAGGATCAACGGCCTGTCCGCGCCCGGCTGGCCGACCACGGCGGTGGCGCGCAAAAGTTTTTCCCACGTCGCGCGCGGCGGCAAAATGAGCGGAGAATTTATTTCGCCGGAACAATCGCCAAAGTTTTTACCGGCGACTTCGTCGAGGCAAAGGCAGGAATGGCCGTCCGCCAGCCGCCGGCTCACGAGCGCCGCCGCCAAAACCAGTTCGGGACAATCGCTGCCGGCAAATTTTTGCATCAGCCCGGCAAAATGGCGGTCAAGCGGACTGAACGGCTCGCCTTCCAAAATCGGTGCAAGTGAGGGCGGCCGGCTCATGGCTTCACCTCCGCGCGTCCGCCCAGCAGCGCCGACAGCCGCGCGATTTTTTCCGCCGCTGGCCGGTCGCGGAAAATGCCGAGCTCCGGTTTTCCCGGCGTGACGCCGCGCAGGAAGATGTAGCGCACGCCGCCAAAATGCTTTTCATAATCGTAATCCGCCAGCCGCGTATGCAGATATTTGTCCAGCGCGACGGTGTAAATGTGATATTGCAGATCGTAGCCGCGCTCCGTGATTTCGCGCCACATCGCCGCCGAATCGTAATCCTCGGCACGATTGCCGAGCGAGTTTGATTTCCAGTCCACGATGTAAAACCGTCCGTCGAACTGAAATATAAGGTCAATGAAGCCTTTGAGAAAACCTTCGCTGCGCGGTGGCGCGGCGCGCTTCGCCGCCGGAGAAGCTTTGGGGTCGCGAATCAGCTTCAATAATTTTTCCGCATCGAGCTGGACGGTGGGAAAATGAAACTCCATCTCGCTCAACTGCTGCGCTCGGCTGATGCGCGCGAGCGTGAATTTTAGGTTTTTAAAATCCAAGGGCGCGTGACGCAACCGCTCCAGCATGCCAGAAACGGCGGCGACGTGCGGCACCGTGGAAAGGCCGAATGCGTCAAGTTGCTGCTTCACCAGCGCCGTGGTAGAAGCCTTGTCGCTGTTGACGAAATCGAATTGCTCCAGAATTTTGTGCAGGCAGTCGCCGGTGCGCGCGCCGGCGGGAAGGGCGAAAATTCCTTCGGCGATTTCGTTTTCGGCGGCGGGATTTGCCTCGGCATCTGTCGCGTCGTGGTCCGGCAGATCCGGCATGTCGGCGTGCGCCTGTTGCGAAAGTTGCGTGAAGCTGGACAGAAACCACGACGATTTGATGTCGCGCTTACAGGCTTTGGCAACCAAGTTTGTCGCCGCTGGTTTTTCCGGCGACCACGGTTTGCCCGGCTCCGGCGGCAGACCGGTGACGGCGATGCCGGCCGGCGATTTTTCTGCAAATGCTAGCCAGCGGTTTTTCCAGTCCGCCGGACTGGCATCCTGCGCGTTCAGAAAATCAACCGGGTCGGCAAGGTTTTCGCTGCGGCCAGTCAGCAGCCACGCCAGCGCGGTGGATTTCCTTTTTGCGGATGGCGCGCTGACCAGATAACAGCGATGACGTGCGCGCGTCAGCGCGACGTAAAGCAGCCGCACATTTTCCGCGAGCTGTTCCTTGGTGGCCTGCTGCGCGTGTGCTGGAACCGGATCGGGATTCAAATCCCACGTCAGTTCTTTCGTGGCCGGATCATGAAACAGAACCGCTTTCATGACGGTTTTGCCGTGGCTCCTGATTTTTCCCAGCTCGGCGTCCTTCGCAACAAACGGGCAAAATACCACCGGATATTCCAGCCCCTTCGCGCGATGGATAGTGACGATTTGCACGGCGTCCTCGTCGCTTTCGAGCCGGAGCTGAAATTCATCCGCCGCCGCCGTGTCGCTCGCGCGGCGCTGTTCAAGCCACTGCACCAGCCGCGCCGGGCAAAGATGTTCCGCGCGGCTGGCGGCCTCCAGCAACTCCGCGAGGTGCAGCACGTTCGTGATGCGCCGCTCGGCATCGGGAAAGCGCAGCAGGTTTTCCACAATCTTTTCCCGGCGCAGCAACTGCGAGAACATTGAAAAAAATCCATCGCGTTCCCAGCTTCCGCGAAATCCGGCAAATTCCTGCAGGCGCGACTGCCAAAAAACTTCGTTGGCGACGAGTTCCTGCAACTGGTTTCCGTTCAGGCCGAGCGCGTCCGTCGTCAGCGCACATTTTACACCGGCCTCGCGTCCGGGATTCAAAATGGCGGCGAGAATCCATTGCAGCTCGCGCGCCTCGTCCGATTCAAACACGCTGGCCATCGCCTGCTCGACGCTGGGAATTTGCAAATCGTGCAGGGCTTTTTGCACCCAGCCCGCCTGCCGGTGCGATTCGACGAGGATGGCGATGTCGCGCGGATTCAGCCGCCGGTTTCCGATACGCACATCGTCGCGTAACAGCCGTGACACCTCGGCGGCGACGGCGGCGGGCAATAATTTTTGCGCCGACTTCGACGAGACCGCGCCGTTGTCCGCGTTCCAGCACCAGACTTGAAACGGCGGCGGACGATTGCCGTCTGGCGGAAAAACCATTGGCTGGCAATCCGTTTGCCCTGCCGCCCGCACTGGCGCGAATGGGATTTGTTCTTCGATGAATGCCGTGTTTTTTCCTGCGCCTTCAAAAACCGTGTTGACCGCATTGACCAGCGCCGATTCGGAACGCCAATTCGTGTCGAGCGAGTATTGGCAGCCCGCCATGTCTGCCGCCGACAAATAGGTGTTCACATCCGCGCCGCGAAAGCCGTAGATGGCCTGCTTCGGATCGCCGATGAGATAAAGCCGGTGGGCTGGGCTGGCCGCAAAAATGGCGCGGAAAATTTTCCACTGCAACGGGTCGGTATCTTGCGATTCGTCAATCAGCGCCGCGCGGAATTTTTTGCGGACGGAGTGCGCGAGCGACGCGCCGGACGCACCGGCCAGCGCCGTCGCAAGCCGGCTGATGAGGTCGTCGTAAGATTGCTGTTTTGCCTCCTGCTTGCGTTCGGCCAAATCCGTGCGTGCCGCGCGCAAAAAATCCAGCCGATGCGCGAGCGCAAATTCCACCGCCAGGGAAATCAGATTTTCGCAGTGATCAAACAATGGCGGATGCGGCTCTGCCATTTCCTTCTGCTTGCCGACATCTTTGCGGATGGCTGTTACGGAGAAAAACTCCAACGCGTCCCAGATTTCGGTGGACAGCTTGCCGGCGTCAAAACCGGCATCCAATTTCACCAGCATATTGGCGATGGAATCTTTCTTTGCGTGTTCTTTGGTCGCCCACTTTTTTTCAGGGACAAAATAATCCAGCAGCGCTTCCCGGTTCATTGCCAGCGCTGCCCATTCAAAAGCGCATTTTGCGAAGGCGATTTTCAGATCCGCAACCATTTTTTCCAGCGGGCGCGGCGGCGCGGCGGGCAGCAGTTTCAATTCGGGATAGGTGAGAAAACGCTTGAGCAGCGCGGCAAAGACGTCCGGCGTGAGCTTCTGGTGCAGTGCGATGCTCGCCAGCAGCGCATCGCCCGGATGCACGAGCCGGCGGAAATAATCCGCCGCGATTTCGCGGATGAGGCTGTCCTGATCGGCCATCAACTCGACGTTGAAGAGGCTGCCGCTTTCAAAGGCGCTGTCCTGCAAAGTGCGTTGGCAAAAACCGTGAATCGTGGAAATGGAAATGAGGTCGAAAATCTCCAGCGCGTTGCGGAGCGAATTGACAGCGGCTTCGCGGCGATCCTGTGTGCGGGAAACCAGTTCGATCAAAAGCGCATCTTCCGTGGACTTGCCTTCAAGCGCGAGCAGCGCCTCCGCGAGCCGGCGGCGGATGCGGTCGCGCAGTTCAGCGGTGGCCGCCTCGGTGAAAGTCACGACTAGGATGTCGCTCGCCGGAATGTTTTCCTGGACAAGCAGGCGCAGAAAAATTCCCGCGAGCGCAAACGTCTTGCCCGTGCCCGCGCTGGCTTCCAGCCGGGTCACGCCCAAATCCAGCGGCGTGTGAACCAAATCGAAGGTCATGGCGACTCCTCCGTTAGGTGCGCCAGCAACGGGTCAAAGATTTGCTTTGCGAGCCGCTCGAATTCTTCGTCCAGCGGATTGGCGACATTGCGGAAACACAGGTTGCAGTATGCGTCTTGTGAATCGCCTTCGCCAAAATCGCCGTAGTCGTCGCCTTCCCACTTTTCCAGCGCCTGTTCTGCCGGTGGTTTTTTTCCTTTGGGACCGGCAAACGCAAAACTGCTGGCGGGAAAAAATGACAGCGGTTTTGTCAGCCCCATAAAATATAAATCCAACAGCCCCTTCAGAATTTTTTCCGCCTCGGGAACTTCGTTGAAACTCCACGTTCCATCCTCGGCGATGAGCCGGCTGGTTCTGGCTTCCGGCAAGCCGGTGAGTTGCAGCGCGAGATGCCCGATCCACAACCGCAAATGCGCGGCGGGCTTGGACTTCGCCGCGCGGCAATGAACCAGCCCGACACCGCGAAACAGCGGCAACTCGCCTTCCAGCCGGAACTCGCCAATTTGCAAACTGACCGGCTGGCAAAATCGTTCCGCCGCGCCGATGTGTTGCTGGAGCGACCCGATGAGCGACCGGGTTTTTGCGAACAAATCGTTCGCCATCAAATTCCCCGTCGCGCCGGGCGGCAACCGGCCGCCGCCTGTCCACACGGCCATGAGATTTTCCACCGGTCGCTGGTTCAAAATGGCCTCAACCATTTCCTGTTTGAAATTAAACGCGTCGAGGCCGTCCACGGAAAATGGTTCTTCGTCCGACAAAAGCTCATGGTCCTCTGGCAGCCGGAACTCCAGCCGCCGCTGCACAAAAAATTTCGCGGGATTGTCAAAAAACTTTTGCAAGTCGGCCAGGGAAACGGATTTCCATTCCGCGTCCGGCGGACCGAGCGGCGACGCCAGAAACGGTTTGGCAAAACCGCGTTTCGAACGGTCGGCGATGTGGCGGCTGATGTCCGCATCCGCTGGAGAATAGCTGAACAAATGTGAGTTATTATTTTTGCCCGCTTGAAAATAGGCCGGATTAAAACCGTGCAGCCGGTGGCGCGTGACGAGCAATTCCCCGACGAGCGGCGTTTCCTGCGGCTGTGCTTTCGGGTTGGGCGTGGTTTCCGCCAGCCGGAAACGCGCGCCGAGATAATCAAGCAGTTCGCTGACGACGACGGACGGCGGACGCGGGCTGTTGTCGCTGACGGACTGGCCGGCGTAGCTGATATAAAACTTTTCGCGCGCGGCGAGCAGCATTTCGAGAAAGAGATAGCGGTCGTCGTCGCGGCGCGAGGCATCGCCCGTTTTCGGCTGCGCGGCCATCAGGTCAAAACTCAACGGCGCGGGGCGGCGCGGGAAGTTTTTGTCGTCCATGCCGAGCACGCAGACGGCGCGGAATGGCACGTTGCGCATCGGGTTCAGGCCGGAGAAAGTGACGCGCCCGCGCAGAATCGCCTTGCCGGACGGCTCCTCCGAGAGTTTCGGCAGGATGCGTTCGAGAACGACTTGGAACGGAACTTTTTCTGCAAAGCCGGATTTACTTTGTTGCTGGCGCAGGCCGTCGAGGATTTGCCGGATGGCGTTGGCAGCAAATTCTTCTTCCGGTTCCGGTAAAAATAATTTATCAAGAATCGTGTTCAGAGTCGTTGCCCAATCCGCCAGCGTGCGTGGCGCGGCAAGTTCTTCCAGCGCCGCAAAAAACTGTTTTTGAAAATCCAGCCAACGGCCGAGCAGTTCCGTCGCCGTGCCTTCGATGCCCGCGCATGGCAGCAGTCCGTTGAACGTGGCGTCGCCGTCATCGGCCATCGCGTAGCCGAGCAGCAGACGCGAGTTGCCCTGTTCCCAAGTGTGTTCGGCAAACGCGGGCAGGCCGAGTTGTGCGCGCTGCGCCGCGTCGCGTCCCCAGCGGATGCCGGCGCGCTGAATCCATTCGCGGATTTGCGGCAGTTCATTTTCCGTCACGGAAAATCGCCGGCGCACTGCGGGCGTTTCAAAAAAATCCATGACCGCCGTGGCGGTGAGCCGGCTCGTGGCGAGTTGCAACAAATCGGCGAAGCTGTTGACCAGCGAACTTTCTTGCCGTGCGCCCTGATCTGCGAGTGTGTAAGGAATCGCGGGCGAACCCGGCTCGGCGCAGTCGAACACGCCCTTGATGAACGGCGCGTAAGCCTCGACGTTTGGCAGCATCACCAAAATGTCCTGTGGCAACATCGTCGGGTCGCTGGCAAACCATTCGAGCAGATGGTCACGCAGCACTTGAAGTTCGCGCAGCGGACTGTGGCAGTTGTGAATTTGCACCGAGCGGTCGGCGCGGCTGACTTCCAATGGTTCTTTGTCCGTGCGGTCTTCCAAATTCAAAATGGCGCGCTGGACATGGCCGAGGAGATTTCTTTGCGCGGGAATTTGGAAGCCGTCAATTTCTTCATCCACCATTTGCAAGTCGGTGACGAGCCGCAAAAATTCCCGGCCGGTTTTGCCCCACGACGCGAGCAGGGGATGACCGCGGTCGAGGTGCAACTCGCGCGGACTTAATTCGCCTTTGCCGGCGACGGTTTGAATCGCTTGATCCTCAAACGCCGAGGTGATATCGCCCCAATATTCGGCGCACGGTGAAAGCCAGAACAGGTGCACGGGAAGGTGCCGCGCCAGTGACTGAAACACTTCGAGGTAAACCGGCGGCAGGCTCGTCGGACAAAAAATCGCGAGGCGTTCCGGCAATTTTGTTTTATCGCAGTCCACGCGCTTGAGCGCATTGAGCAGTTCAAACAGAAATTTGCCCTGACACGCCAAACCATCGCTCATCGCCGCGCGCCACAGTTCCGCCTGCCAGTGGGTTTCCTGCCCGCGCTGCCAAGCGTCAATCCACTCCGGCCGATAGACGCTGTATTGATCGAAGAGGCCGGCGATGCGTTCGGCGAGCTGGAATTTCCGGCGCGGGTCGGGTGAACTGGCGAGGTAACTTTTGATTTTCTTGAACGCCGGCTGGTCGAGCAGCGGCTCCAGGTTTTCCATGAGCCGCCAGGTCAGGGCATCCGGCTCAATCAGCCCGGCGCGGGCTTCGGCGGACAGCGTTTTTTCCATCAGCCCGAAGAAAAACGCGCGCGGAAACGGCAGTTCCACATTCGCGGCGATGCCATGCTGGCGGGCGAGTTCGAGCTTCAGCCATTGCGCCAGCCCCTGCGCCGACACGATGATTTGTTCCGTCGTGAACGGTGAACTTAACGGCGGGCGGAGCGTTTCCTGCGCCAGCCGCCGCGCCAGAATTTCCAGCCGGTTGCTTTTGTAAAGAATGAGGCTCACTTCGGGAAACCCTTGAATGCCGCGCAAAACCACGGTGATTCTGCCGGGTTTTCGAGGGTTCCAAGTTCCGGGGATTTAGACAAGAAAAATCAGCCCGCTTTTGGCCGGCGTTTAACCGCGATTCACCGGCGGTTAGAATTTTCTTTTCCGAAAGGCCGCTGCGGTAAATCGTTGCCAACCGGCGCGGCGCGGGCAAAATGGCGGCATGAATTTCCGCGACAAAATCATCGCGTGGGACAGATTGCCGGAATGGCGGAATAAAATTCGCGCCAGCGGCAAAAAACTGGTCGTTACCAACGGCTGCTTTGACCTGCTGCACCTTGGCCACGTCACCTATCTGGAGAATGCCCGCAATTTTGGCGACGCGCTGCTCCTCGGCGTCAACGGCGACGCCGCCGTGCGCGGATTGAAAGGTGCCGGTCGCCCGGTAAATTCCGAGTCCGATCGCGCCGCCGTGCTGTCCGCGCTGCAAAGCGTGGACGGCGTCTGCATCTTCACCGACACGGCGGCCACGAAATTTCTCGCCGCCGCGCAGCCGGACATTTATGTGAAAGGCGGCGATTATACTTTGGAAACCTTGAACCAGGA
>Ga0302200_10002912_pt1 | contig 14780 bp, 7 predicted proteins | sample II_Bog_N3_1_FD_194585 | JGI IMG/M metagenome (GOLD analysis project Ga0302200, IMG submission 194585) | Peat permafrost microbial communities from Stordalen Mire near Abisko, Sweden - II_Bog_N3_1 | ecosystem: Environmental > Terrestrial > Soil > Wetlands > Peat | place: Sweden: Abisko, Stordalen... | reverse complement strand
CCATTTTCCATTTTTACACCTACCCACCCGAATTTGCGTTGAAGCAAAGCCAGCCCCGTACGGTCTCCATCTTTAAGCCCGGACACATCAATAGCCGTAATTGCGCTGCATTCTGGGCCAAAGGTCCTTTGTGTGAGTGTATTTCTAGCGGCAACCAGTGTCGTATCAATCCGTCCCGTAGTCAGCCTGAGGTATCCTTTTCGCTGCCTCACAGACCATAGTTGGTTGACAGGATTATGGTTCCATTGCCAAACCAGGGGCAGGTCAGGATCGCTGCGCCGGCGTTCAAATTCATCCGACGCGACAATGCCGGGCATCAGCGGTTTATTCGCCGGCAGCGAGAGCGAGTCCGGCACCTTATGATCAATGCCCAATACAGGCCAGCCTTCCTCCCATTTTACCGGAACCAGATAAGGGACGCGCCCCACCGAACCGAAGTCGCGGAAAAGGTAAGCATACCATGAACCTTCAGGCGTATTTACCAGGCCACCCTGGGCAATGCCCTTGTCTTGCAATGCCAGCCGGCCTTCGTACGGTCCTGTAATGTGATCGGCCCGGTGAATAAGGACACTTCGCATACCGCCTCTCGGCCAGGTGATATTAAAAAGATAATACTTTCCGTTGACCTTGAACAACTGCGAACCTTCCGCTAGCAGTCCCGGGTTCGGACCGGCGGCCAAACTGGCGTTCGCTATCAGTATCTGTGGCGTTGTGCCAGGTTTTATTCCCGACAGATCATCGTTTAATTCGGCCAGCATTATCCGCCCGCTGCCGTAAACCATATAAATTTTATCGTCATCGTCAAAAAACAGGGAATGATCATGCAGGCTTGGTTTAAAGGAAACAGCCTTCCATGGCCCTTTTTCAATATTTTTAGTAGTGTAGATGTAAGTTTTACCCGTATTGCCGGCAAAAGTCGATACATAATAAGTACCCTTGTGGTAACGCAGGCTGCTAGCCCAGGAACCTTTCCCGTAACTGTTTTGACCATTATCTAAGTTTAAATCATCGGTGTCATCTAAAATACTGTAGGCATAGTTGACAATTTGCCAGTTGACGAGGTCCCGGGACTTCATAATGGGCACGCCAGGGCTCATATGCATAGTGGTACTGCTCATATAATAAGTATTACCCACGCGTATGATTGACATGTCGGGCACATCCGCATAGATAATAGGGTTATGGGCAGTCTGTGCAAGGCAAGCGGTTGGTGCCATGAACAACGAAAGAATGATAAAAAGAGAGGTGCCGAAAATTTTCCTCATGACCATTTAGCTATATTTAGTTTAAAAATGTACCGGCCGGTAGCATTGGTTTCCAAATACCGGCAAGCATCACTGATGCGGGTGCGAAATCAATTGTTTACAAAGTGCTATACCACCGCTTACGCCATTATTTTGTATCGATTTGCAGTATACTGATTGAATATTTAGGAAAGTTGTAGGAAAAGGATCTTTTAAACCCTGTGTAGGTCGAAACTACAGGAAATATTTTTTTCGGCTCCGTTATTGTATTGGTATCTTCCGGTTTATCGGCCTGCATCATAACTATTTTCCCCTTGCTGTTTACAAACGTTACCCTGTTCAGATCTATGGCTACTTCCCGCGCCGAAGACCCTGCATTAACAACCTTGATATACAATCTGCCGTTTTTTGTATCGCGGGTCGCTACGTAGAATAAGGAGGGGTAAGTTTTGGGAACTACCTTATTGAGCGAATCCTTATGGCTTAATACCTGCAGCTTGATCGGTATTCCCTCCCCAACGATGCTAACTACCTCATTGCCGCGGTAATTGCTGAACATCTGCTGTGCATAGTACGAAGGCGAACCGTAGCTCGTTAAGGTATTATAGCCAATTAGGTCCGATTCCCATTGCATACCACCGGGGTTGACGTTTACAAATAAAGGGGCAGAGCAGGACATCACCACAAGATCCGAATTTCGTTCCATTCCCGTCATCCAGGCTGCATCACCAAGTGCTGAATTAAAGTTAGGCGTTGGTTTTCCTTCCCGGGTAGCCCACTCGCCGACAAATATCCTGGGGCCGCTTCTGTCATAGTTATCGTAGTGACCGGCATCGCTTTCCATGTCGTACGCGCTCCTGTAATAATGTTCGTCAATGACATCCGGAATACGTTTGGTAAGGGGGAAGCGCTGCCCCAAAAAATCTTTCCCTCCCATCGTGGAAATGATTTTCAGATCAGGGTACTTGGCGCGGATTGCATCGAAGAACTGGGCAAACCTGCCGTTATAGCTCCCCGACATGTCGAAGCCATCCTCATTGCCAACCTCCACATAATGGAGTGGGAATGGGGCCGGATGCCCGTCGCGGGCGCGTTCCCGTCCATAGGTTGTACTGGTATCGCCGGTAACATACTCAATTTCTTCCAGCGCTTCTTCCACGTAAGGCTGTAGTAAGGGTCCCGCCTCCACGTAGTCATGATTTAAGGTATAACCTGCAAAAACGGCCAGTAACGGCTCCATTTTGAGGTCTTCGCACCATTCCAGATATTCAAGCAGCCCCATCCCGTCAGATGACCGGTATCCCCAGGTCCCCTGATGACCCGGCCTGTGATCAATCGGGCCCAGTGTTTTTTTCCAGTTATATCTGGTCGAAAACATTCCGCCTTCCAGGTAATTCCCACCGGGCAGTCGCAGAAATTCAGGGTGCATGGCCGCCAGCAACTGCATAATATCGCGCCTGTTTCCGTTGGCGGTGTTCACATAAGTAGGCGGGAAAAGGGATACAAGTGTAAACCAATAATTTCCTTTGCCGGGGGGCCTGATGACGAAACGCGTTGCCGCAGTAGGCACGGCGGAAGCTGTAGTGAAAAATTTAAAAGTAAATTTCTTCCAGCTGCCGGCGAGGCCGCTGACATCAGCCGTCGCAAAAATAGTTTTGCCATCGGTCGATTCGATACTTACCGTAACAGGGCCTGCGCTGCTGTTGTCGGTCATCGCATAAAAACTGCCTTTATAAAGAGTTGAGGGGAGCACCGGTATTCCCCAAAAACCGTCATTTGCCAATGCGGTATGCTTGCCATCGGCTTTCTGGTGCAGTCGCAAGCTAATGGTTAAAGCCTCATTTACCGGGTGTTTATTATCCAGCGCAATTTCGGACGAATCGGCATCGCTTTTTATCAAGGTCCAGTGGTCCGGATTTTTGTAATTATCTTTAAAGCTTCGGTTCCTGATCAGCTCCGCGTATATTCCGCCATCGTACGCATAATTAATCTCCTCGGTCATCAACCCGTATAACATCGGGCTCGCAGGAACTCCCTGCTGATCCAACCGGAGCGTAAGCTTTGTCAACTGTTGGGCGGAAGCACTAGTTCCAAAAAGTGCACCTGATATCAAGACAACCGATATTATATTTTTTAAAGATTTTACCATTTAGTAAGTTGTTTTTTTCTTCAGTGATTTATATGCCGTATTGATAATATCATCAATACTGATGATGAAACGCAATTTATTAGCCGGTAGCTATTTTAAGTTTTAATAATCGCAAACAATACTGCAAATATTCTCATCGGTGACTGTCTGCAAATTTTGATTAAACATCACTGGGACAGCCCCCTTCTGTAAGCGCAAAACTCTGATATCAAGGCAAAAAAGACCCGCACATATTGTGGTATATATACAACATATGTTTACCGCATCGGTTATTTAACATCTGTTGATCCTATCCGAACCTTAAAGGCCCTGATCGTACAACGCTGGCGTCGGCTGGTGCCATACTTCAAAGTCCCACGTTGTTCCCAATTGTCTTTACTCAATTATTGATTTATCATTTTGGTTGTCCTTTTGATCTGGACTTCTTTTACAAAAAACAGAACAATATCTTAACCAATTATGCTGGTAATTAACCAGCCGTTTGCCGCAGCGGAGCTATTGGAACTACTGCTTCAACTATCCGGAATACCCGGCTACTGTTGCATTCTGGCAAAAAAGCCTCCGCTGGTACGCAACTTTATCGTTAATACATCCCGCTTCGTTAGCATTTGCTCACGCCTGTTGATACTGGTATTAGTTGCGCCATCATAAACCAGGGAGGCTTGCGTTTGCTTTCTAAGGAAATTCAGCGGGATCTTGATTTCCCGCGCATCGCCCCCGTTCATCACGCCTATCCACCAGGTATCGCCCTTACGGCGTGCAAAGGCCACCACATCGCCTATGCTGGTACATGACAGCACTCTTGTTTCGTCTCAGGTGGTCGGCACCTGTTGAAAAAAATCGAACATCGGGTTATCCAGATAAAACCGGTACTAATCGGCAAAATGAGTAACGGGCGACAGATAAACAATAGCCCGTGCAAATCGTTAAGAACAACTATTCTATTTCTATTCTGCACGGTTGACTATCAGGTTTTTAAGCATTTGCAGCTCCTAATAGAGATCATCCATTGAAATCATCGCCTTTATCACACCATTTTCAGGTTTTAACCAGCTTGCAAAATCTCTTTTAACCTCGCTAAACTTAACCCTGTGGGTGATATACTTCAGGGGCATTATCAAACCTTTCTTAATAGAATTGATCACGTAATCAAAGTCCAGTTCGGTAGCATTCCTGCTGCTCATCAGGGTTGCCTCGCGTTTATGAAATTCAGGATGACTGAAGCAGATATCTCCCTTCTGCAACCCGACCAGTACATATCTGCCCCCATGAGCCATGTAGCGAAAGGCATTATTGATGGCATTGAGGTTGCCTGTGGCATCGATAACAACAGTTGGCATATCCCCGCCGGTTATCTCCTTCAACACCTGCATCACATCGGGCGAGCAGGCATTTATGGTATAATCTACTTTAATTATTTCCCGGCAAAAGTTAAGTCGTTCTTCATTAACATCTAAAGCAATTACTTTCGCGCCGCGTATCCGGGCAAACTCCATAGTACCCAGACCAATGGGACCGGCGCCCATTACCAACACGAATTCACCGCTTATTATAGCTGCGCGCCTGACGCCATGAGCACCGATAGCCAATGGCTCAACAAGCGCCAGCTCATCAAAGCTTAGCCCCTCCCCATGTACCAGAGTATGCGAAGGAACCAGCAGGTATTCAGCCATTCCGCCGTCGATATGTACACCGCAAACTTCTATGTTAACACAGCAGTTAGTGCTGCCTGACCGGCACGCTATACAATGCCCGCAATTAAAATACGGCGTAAACGTCACGATTTCATTCAATTCAAAACCGGGTGCATTATCAAATGCAACCAACTCTCCGGAAAGTTCGTGACCCAGCACACGGGGGTAATTAAAAAAAGGCTGTGTACCTTCAAAAGCGTGCAGATCAGTTCCACAAATGCCAATCCTCTTAATCTTGATAATCGCATGATCCCTGATCAAAACCGGTTTCTGCCGTTCTCTATAATCAAGTAATCCCGGCTCAGTACATATTAATATTTCCATTTATATTCGGTAATTAGAGTTAATAAATAATTTAATAACCCCTGTTCCAAAACGCATACTTACGGAATATCTGAAACACTCTGCTTTATCCTGGTTAATCTCCATCAGGATCTTTCGGTTGCACATCTGGCATCAAGGGTCAGTCAAAATATAGATTATTTCTCCCGGCAGTTCAAAGAATACACCGGGGAGCGGGCGGTCACTTATATCAATGAGCAGCGTATTGAACGGGCCCAGTATCTGATGGCTACGAGTCGGATGACGTATTCGGATATCAGCCTGCAAACCGGCTTTGAAAACCTGTCTTATTTTTCTAAAACCTTTAAAAAATTCACAGGTATGTCTCCACGGTAATATAAAAAGCAAATATATTTGGTCGGTTTTAAATACCAGTATTAAACGCAGCAAGCTGGCCATACGCATAAGCTTCGCCCTTGTAATGCTCATTGATCGCTTCTTTAGTTTTAACCGGACTGTCCTCATTCTATTTTCTGTCAGTCTTTTTTAAACTTCCACCAGTTAAAATTGAACAACTGGCCCTCATTACCTTTAAAAACGAAATAGATGTCATGCACTCCCTTGACCTTTTTTATACGGCAAGTCAGCGTTTCCCAGTGACCGGCCGTCTTATTGCCTTGCACGTCTAATTGCCCTAATACAGGCCCTTTAAGGCTGTCGACATGTAATTCAATCGCTCCGCCCGACAAACCGGACACGTTTGCAGTAAATTTCCCGGCCCCGCTTTTAAAATCCGCCCCGCGTACGCGGATATAATCGCCATTATCTATATCGGTGACAAACATGCCCGCTTCATCATCTTTGTCTGTCTTCACCCCACTTGCCCAAGAGATGGTCTCGGCTTCTGTACGGACGTAAGGATCCAGCGTACCCAACTGCCTCACTCCTTCCGTTAACCAAAACGGAAGTTTCGGGATGGTACCATCCGCATTATAGGTAATGTTTGCTAAACAAACGGAGCGCCTTTCATTATGCGTTTTGGTTTTCGCGTAATTTAAAGTGTAATTGAACCCAAACACGTATGAATTGCCCTTATAGTCAATTATTCCGGGGTGGTTCCCGGATGAAACCGGGTTGCCGTCCATGATCATTCCTTTGTAGATCCATGGCCCCGTTGCATGATCGCTCATGGCATAACCTATCCCTTCGGGGCAACAGGTAGACGCGTAAGCCAGGTAATAATGGCCGGCCCTTTTATAAAACCACGGGCCCTCCTGATAGTTAGCCGGTTTTGAATCTATCTTAACAATAGCTCCGGAGTAAGAAATCATGTCTTTGTTCAGCTTGACATACCAGCAATCCGGGTTCCCCCAGTACAGATAGGCCTGCCCGTCGTCATCGATATAAACAGTAGGGTCGATGTCATTGATACTCTGAAAAATCATTGGCTTGCCTAAAGGATCTTTAAAAGGCCCGTATGGCGAATCGGACACCAAAACACCGATGCCCTTTAAGTGAATCGGGCAATACATGTAGAACTTACCGTTCCGGGCAATAACCTGAGCAGCCCAGGCACCGTTTTGTGGCGCCCAGCTAAAATCGTGCAGCGAGGCTATCTTACCGTGGTCTGTCCAGTTTACCATATCGGTCGATGTATAAAGCAACCAATTGAACATTTTGAAGTTGGTGGCGTCATCCTCATCGTGTCCGACATATAAAAAGACAGTATCCTTATAGACCAGCGGGGCGGGATCCGCGGTATATTTTGTTTGAATAATAGGATTTTGCGCCCGGCTAACGGTAACCGATGCAAGTAAAAGAACAGCAAAAAATAGTTTCAAGGTTTTCAATGTCTATAAAATTAAAGTGTAACAGCTATAGCTTTACCATTTATAATTATTTGAATCTTCATTCACATGGTCTCCTTTCGTGGCCACCACAATCCTGAACCGGCGTTGATTCAGCATTCCGGGGAATGAACCAGACCTGTCCGCAATTTTCAGGATTCTCTTTTTATCATCCCAGTGGAATTTAATCTCGCTGAACCTGCCTTGCACACCTGACGGATAATCTTGCCGGATTGCTGCCAAGTGATAAAATTCAGCAGCATATTTTTCTGTTTTAATTCGTGGTATTGTTTGGTTTGCAGGCCGAATGATACCCATATCGAAATGATCATATGGACATTTAATCCATGTACATCGTCGATCATCCTTTTGGGGATGCGGGTATCCCTGGCCATAAGAAAAAAAATACAGGGTCCAAAAAAAGCAGGCAAAGCAAAAGAATTTTTTATACATGCATTTATTGAGATAGGTTTTTTAAATAATGTTGATGATTGATGACGGGTCGTCAAATATAAAATGACAGCGTAGCTTAAAGCGTCACAAATGTCTATAGTTCTAAAACAAATGTTCAAAAAAAGGCCAAGTTGGCAGGGCAACAATAGAAACCTGATTAATGAATAGGAGGCAGACAGACGCGTGCCTGCCAGGTAACGCAATTTTAGTTTTTTTTAACAAATGACGGCGTACCCAGTCACGGGTTGTAAGTCATATTAATTGCGCCTGTGCGCTTACCGGAATCCTGTCAATATCTTGCAGGCGTGCGCATAAAGATTCCATAATACAATTTGTGGATGGCGTTAAAAGCACTTAACTCACCTTTAATTAAAAGTAAGTACAATTCTTCATCACTATAGGAATTATAGTCCGCCATGTACACGAAAACCGCTGGTTAATAAATAGTAACGTCAACATTAATAGTTTTTCTTTTCTTTAAAAACAATTGTATCATTTGTATTGCAATAAAGCCTTAAGGCTTTTTACATCTTAACTGAGTCCGGTGGCCAATGATCCGGGCTGTTGTGCTATCACAACAGCCCGGACCCGCGCAATTTTATCGCGTTAGCGTACCGGGATTGTGAGGAAAAAAGCTTACAAGTTAGTCATCAGGACGTCTTTTCGGAATAACTCATGGATGGATAAATGACCGGCTTTGGTGTCGGCCGTTTGGCATTTAAGTATTCTGACGGAACGACACCGTACTTATTTTTGAACATCCGGGTGAAATAACTCGGTGTGCCGAACCCAGTAATATAAGCGATCTGTGTAACATTCAACTCACTTGTCTCCATTAGGGTAGCGGCTTTCTCTAATTTGACAGTCCGGATATATTCTATCGGCGATAAGCCCGTGAGCTCGATTAATTTGTAATAGAGCGAGCCCCTGCTCATGCCTATATGCCTGCTGAGTTCCTCAACCGACATATCCGGATCACTTAACTTATCTTCGATATACTTAAGAATAGTATTCAGCAACTTCAGATTACCTGATTCGGTGACAATGTCATGCCCGTCCAACTGGATCTGCTTTGAATAGGTATCTTTTACGCTTTTATTGAGATTAAGCAGATTTTCGATCCTGGTATTCAGTATCTGAAAATTAAAGGGCTTGGAAAGATAGTCGTTGGCACCCGATTTCAGGCCTTTCAACTGGTCATCCTCACCGGCCATGGCCGTCAGCAGTATCACAGGGATATGGCACGTACGTTTATCATCCTTGATTTTCCTGCTCAGTTCTATACCGGTCATAACTGGCATATTGATATCACTCACAATAAGTTGCGGGTGTGCGCTCAGCGCCTTTTGCCAGCCCTGCTTGCCGTCTGCCGCTTCAACGATCTGGTAATATTTGCAGAGATGCTTGGCCAGATAGGCGCGAAATTCTTCATTATCTTCCACCAGTAAAATGGTGGTGTTCCTGTCGGGACCTGCCATGCCGGCGCTGTCCATCTGCACGTGGTTCTCTGCGTGGCCTATTAGAAAACTCTGTGCTGTATCCGTCATACTTTCATTCAGTTCGTTGCCTGGCGGGCCTTTAAGCGTTACTTCCCCGGCATAAGTGACCAACGGCAAGTCAACAACAAAACTGCTGCCTGTCCCAGGTTGACTTTCCGCATGTATGCTTCCCCCATGCATCTCAACAAACTCCTTGGTGATAGACAGCCCGATGCCTGTCCCCTGGTTGAGTATGGTATTGGTTTGATGCTGATAAAACCGGTCAAATATTTTTGTGATATCCTTTTCAGGAATACCTACGCCGGTATCGCTTACCGTAATGATCAGGTGCGCAGTGGCATCAGGGATATCGATCATCTCCATGATCAATGTCACCTCGCCTCCTAAAGGGGTGAATTTGAAAGCATTGGACAATAAGTTAAACAGGATCCTTTCCAGCTTGTTATGATCAAAGGAAGCCCAGCAGCACGGGCATTCCGTTTTTATCGTGAACGTAATTTTCTTTTTTGCCGCCACATCTTTGAAGGATTCGCCGGCTTCCCTGATAAAGCCGGCGATCTCTCCCGGGCTCAAATTAAGGCTTAGCTCCTGTTCCTCCATCTTACGAAAATCCAGGAGCTGGTTGACCATGTTCAGTAACCGCCTCGCGTTCCGGCTGATCATACGGACATCCTCCAGTTCCTCACAGGCAGGTTTGCGTTGGAGCAGCTTTTCAACAGGTGCCATAATAAGCGATATCGGCGTCCGGAACTCATGACTGAGGTCCGTTAAAAATTTGATCTTTAAAAGATCCAACTCGTGCAACTGTTCAGCTTCGCGCCGTTCCCTGTCCAGCAACAGCCTGAATTCCATTTTCTCCCGTTGAATTTCAAATTCATTTCTGATCTTTTGAATTCCCCTCCGCCTAAGCAAAAATAAAACCAGCCCGACCGTGAAAATATAGAGGGCATAGGCATACCTGGTGCGCCAGAACGGGGGGAATACAGTTATCGTGATAGCTGTAGGAGGATCGCTCCAATGCTCGCCATCATTACTGGCCCTGACTTCGAACGTATAGGTGCCGGGATCGATATTGGTATAATTCGCCGTCCGGCTTTTGTGCACATAATTCCATTCCTTGTCGAACCCGACAAGTTTGTAGGCGAATTGATTCTGCAGCGGCGCCGTATAATTGACAGCCACATAACTGATCGAAAAATTGAGGCCGTACTTTAAGTTGATTTCTTTGGAAACGGCTATCTGATCTTTGATCGGGGCGTTTTCTCCGGGTACCACGGATTCGTTACTCACCTTCAGGTCAGTTAACAAAACGGAGCCGGAGCCGGATCTATACTGGAGACTTGCCGGGCGAAAAAAATTAAAGCCGTCCCGTCCGCCAAAATAGATATCGCCGTTGGAAAGCCTCAAACCCGCACCGTTGGAAAAGGAGCCCTGCTGAACGCCATTTTGGACATCGAAGTTCCGGAATTTACCGGTATGTTTGTTAAAAGAGCTGATACCGGCGGCGGTACTGATCCAGAGCAATCCTGTCTTGTCTTCCAGTATGGTTTTAACCATATCATCGGCAAGTCCGTCTTTTTCAGTAAAGGTCGTCACCAGTCCGCTCCTTTTATCCATACGGCACATGCCGCTCTGGGTCGAAATCCATAAGGTTCCGTCATGGTCAAAAAATAAATGGTTCACTACATCGTCCGGCAGATGTTGCTGCGCTTTGGTGTAGTGCCGCATTTCCCGGGTGGCCGGGTTATAAACAGCGATACCTGTTCCCGCAGACGATACCCAGATGTCCCCCGCCGGCGACTTAGCGATGTAACTGATGAATGCGTTCAGCGGCAGCGCCTGGTGAAATTCCTGTGAAAAACGGCTGAATCGATGCCTGACCGGATCATAAATATTCACCCCGCCGCCCAAAGTACCGATCCACATCCTGCCATTCCCGTCTTCCATGATCGTGGTAATATCATTGCTGGTCAACGCGCCGGCATCCCCACCGGCAACGAACTGCTCGAAACCTCCTGTGCGGAGGTCGATGCGGAACAGTCCGTCGTGATAGGTTCCGGCCCACAGATTACCTGCATGATCGATGTATAATGGCCACACGGTTAAGCCTGTCGCGGAATTCTGTAGCCTGCTCCTGACGTTAAGGTGTGTAAACAGACCAGTTTTTTTATTGAAAACTTGAATCCCGGCCCCGTCTGTTGCCACAAAAACCGAGTTATCCTTATATTCAGCAAATGCATTGACCATCGTGGAACCTAAGCCTGACGGGTCAAACGGATCATACTGTTTCAGGTTAAATAGTGGCAAATTTTCATCATATTTAGACAGCCCGCCCCCAAATGTGCCTACCCAATAGATGCCGTCAGGATCAATGAAAATGCTGCGGATCGACTGGCTCTTCAAACTGAAAACATTTCTCGGATCCGGCCGCATAACCTGGAATGATGACGACCGGGGGTCGAAAATATCGACACCGTCCTCCGTCCCGATCCAAAGCTTGCCATTCTTATCTATTTTCATGGTAAACAAAGCATTACTGCTCAAAGAATTCAGGGAACCGTTCCGGTGCCTGAAGATCTCAAAACGCCCGCCAGGCAATATTTTGTCCAGGCCGTCCAGAGTAGCCGCCCAGATATCTCCGTTTTTGTCTTCAATAAGGGATTTAACGACATTGCTGGACAAACTACCCGGATCATGGGGATCGTTAATGAACCTGGTCAGGCTTTTACCCGCCGCATTGTAAGCATAAAGCCCATGATTGGTACCTATCCATATCTGTTTTTTGCCGTCTTCCAGCAATGAAAGCGGAACGAAGTTTTCTTCCCCTGTTTTGATGATGCCGGCCAGGCGTATGCTGGTTATTTTCCCGGTTCCCAGGTCAATGGTTCTGAGTTCACCGTAGGTACCTATCCATAACTTCCCCTGCTGGTCCTGCAGGATCACCCTAGGTGAAACATGCGCGAGCTCCGGCCAGGAACCGTCGCCCCGATAAGGAACGATCCGGTCTTTCGTCCTGTCGTAATAACTAAGGCCGCCCTCACTGGTCCCTATCCATAATCGCCCGGCCCTGTCCTCATACAGGCACAATACTTCATTTCCGGGCAGTGTATTCGCCTTCCCGGGCACCTGCCGGTAAACGACGAAATTAGTGCCGTCAAACTTGCAAAGCCCGTTGTTCGTACCAAACCACATCAACCCTGACCTGTCTTTCAGGATGGCATAGATCGTGTTCGAAGGCAGGCCTTCTTTTACGGTAATGTTTGTGAAATTGATATCACCGTTAGCCGCTGAGCTGCCAAACGTACAACAAAGCAATAGACTTAACAATAAATATCCTGTCCGGAATTTCTGCATCGATTGTTTTAGTTAAAAATACTATGATTAAAAAAGCGCTGGTCGCCGGTTATCTGGTAATTGGTAATTCACACAAATATACAAAAGCAATCGATTGCAGGAACTGCTTCCTGCGGTTTTTTTTTCTTTAAAATACATGTAACCAAATATTTAAAGCAAATAAAAGATCCACCGCAAAAAGCGCGGGCGGGATCCGGGCGTATGATTAGCCTGTGCGCCCCTGGCGTTCTCTCCGGATTGGCCCGCTTTATAGGTGCCGGGTAGGCGGCCCGGACAGCCCGAAAGCCGTTATATCAAGCTCCAGGTACTAACAAATTGCCAAATTTCAATCACAAATGTTCATCCGGCTGCCCCTGATCATGGGCCCAAAGGCAGGATCAACCACGGCACCCGAAGTCTACGACCCGTCGTTACATACCCAAAAGCACCATAAATCAACTGTAATTCAAACAATTATAAAAACAACAGCACATCAGCGCCGGCCATCTTTGTTATCCTATTAAAAAACCAGGGGGTGTTTCCGGAATAGTTGCACCCTATGTACCAATTTGGTGATCCTCAGCAAACGTTGTTATCTTTACAATCGATTGCGTAAGAAATTCCGGCAGATAATTCAGCCCGCATAAACACCTATTATGAAACGACCTTTTATTGCGCTGTTCGCTATAGCTGTATGCTGGCTGGGCCAGCCTGTATTCGCCGAAAATGGTTATGACCTTTGGCTGAGGTACTATCCGGTAAAGGACCGGGTATTGCGCGCGCAATACCGTAGTTACCTGCGGGAAATTTATTTCCCGGTCGGGTCGGACCGGCTAAAGGCTGCCCAAACCGAACTGACCCGGGGACTTTCCGGACTAATCGGGCCGGTTTCCCAATCCGGATCTGCCGCGCAAAGTGGTCTGGTCGTGGCAACGATCGATAAACTAGGGGCGCTGCAAAGATCGGTCCCCCAGGACGCAGCAAAAGAAATCGGAACAGAGGGTTTTATGCTGAAGACCATCGGTCAGGCCGGTCACAGAAAAATCCTGCTGACCGCGAATACCGACAAAGGTATTTTGTACGGCACGTTCTATTTTCTCAGGCTTTTACAAACAAACAGAAAGCTCGGTGCCCTGGATATCAGGGAACACCCGAAAACCATGTTCCGCATACTGGATCACTGGGATAACCCTAACAGAACAGTCGAGCGCGGTTACGCGGGTTTTTCCATCTGGAACTGGCATAAACTTCCCGGATATATTGATCCGCGTTACCTGGACTATGCCCGGGCAAACGCTTCTGTAGGCATAAACGGCTCGGTGCTTAATAACGTCAATGCCAGCGTCCAGATGCTGACACCCGCCTACCTGATCAAGGCCAAGGCATTGGCCGATGCTTTTCGCCCTTATGGAATTCGGATTTATCTTTCGGTGAAATTCAGCAGTCCGGTAGAACTTGGCGGCCTGAACACAGCTGACCCGCTTGACCCCGTTGTCATGAAATGGTGGAAAAATAAAGTGAACGAGATTTACGGCTATATCCCGGATTTTGGCGGATTTCTCGTTAAAGCCAATTCGGAAGGACAACCCGGTCCGCAGACCTATGGCAGGAGCCATGCCGATGGCGCGAATATGCTGGCAGATGCACTTGCACCGCATAAAGGGATAGTGATGTGGCGGGCATTCGTATATGACGATAAGGTTCCGGATGACCGGGCCAAACAAGCCTACAATGAATTTAAGCCGCTGGACGGGCTGTTTAAAGATAATGTGATCATCCAGGTGAAAAATGGCCCCATCGATTTTCAGCCGCGGGAACCATTTCACCCCCTGTTCGGGGCGCTCCCCCATACTCCGGTCATGATGGAGGTACAGTTGACACAGGAATACCTCGGGTTTTCCACACACCTAGTTTATGAGGCTCCGCTGTTTAACGAATGCCTGAATTCCGACACTTACATGATGGGGAAAAACAGCACAGTTTCTGCTATTTTGGAAGGAAAATACAATCCCCGGTTGATTACCGGGATGGCAGGCGTAGCCAATATCGGAACCGATATCAACTGGTGCGGGCATCCCTTCGCGCAGGCCAACTGGTATAGCTTCGGCAGGTTGTCCTGGGATCCGCAACAGTCCGCGTCTGACATTGCCGATGACTGGCTCCGCATGACATTTACGAATGACCTCCGGTTTGTCGAACCCATGAAACAGGAAATGCTCCGTTCCCGTGAAAATACCGTGAATTACATGACACCGCTTGGTTTGCACCACATCATGAGC
>Ga0302200_10002902_pt1 | contig 14799 bp, 7 predicted proteins | sample II_Bog_N3_1_FD_194585 | JGI IMG/M metagenome (GOLD analysis project Ga0302200, IMG submission 194585) | Peat permafrost microbial communities from Stordalen Mire near Abisko, Sweden - II_Bog_N3_1 | ecosystem: Environmental > Terrestrial > Soil > Wetlands > Peat | place: Sweden: Abisko, Stordalen... | reverse complement strand
GTTGGTTGTTGTGGGGGAGGGCTGAACCGCGATCAGTCGCGAAGCAGATTGGCTGGGCTGAAATGCTACATTGCCTGGATAAACCGCGACGAGGTTATGGTTGCCTAACTGAGTAAACGTATAAGCAAGAGTCGCCACGCCACTCGCGTTCAGCGTTGCCGAGCCAAGTAACGTCGCCCCATCAAGAATGTTAACCGTGCCGTACGATTCTACTCCAAATGCCGAAGCGCTGACGGATGAGACGGAAGCCGTCAGGGTAGCCGTGTGTTCGGCGAAGACCGGGATTGGAGAAACGGCGAGTGTAGTTTTGCTGTCGTTAATGAGGATGATGACCGGGTAGGGCGCGGAGTTGCTCGGGGAAAAGTTAACATCGCCGTTGTATTCGGCAATCACTGCCTGGTCGCCCGAAGCAGGAAACGCATAAGTCGTCTTGGCCGCTCCCGCTGCGTTAAGCGTAGCCGTGCCGATGTTAGCGCCGCCGCTCGTGAATGTAACAGTGCCGGTTGGAATGCTGCCAACGCCTGTAACTACAGACGTGATGACAGACGGCTCCAGGGCATAGAGTTTGGATGGAGTTACAGAGGTCACCGTTGTGCTGGTGAGGAAGCCAATGACGATTTGTGTAATTGTGGCCGAATTGCCGAAGAACTTGGTATCGCCGGAATAAGCTGCAGTTATGACCTGGGTGCCCTGAGGGAGCTCGCTGGTGGTCAGGATTGCGACACCCTTGGTAAGGGGCACTGCGCCCAGTGCGGTGATCCCGTAGCTGAAAGCAACAGTGCCGGTGGGCGTGCCATTGGGCGAGGAGACAGTCGCAGTGAATGTAACCGCCTGATCGCGATGGCTGGGGTTGAGTGAGGAAGTCAAGTTCTCAGTAACTGTGTATAAAACTACCTGCGTTACCGTGGCCGAAACTCCGCCCCAGCTAATTGCACCGGGATATGTGGCGACGATGAGGTGAGTGCCCACTGTCAACGAACTAGTGACGAAAGTTGCCACGCCATTGGCATCGAGAGGTGCGGACCCCAGCGGATTTCCGTTATTATCGGTGAACTGAACGTTTCCCGTTGGCGTCCCATTGCTCGTGGAAACGATGGTGGCAATAAAAGTGACGGGAGATCCCACAGCGGATGGGTTGGGCGACGAGGTCAGCGTCATGGTGACGTTATCGGGTTGGACGAGGACCAGGACTTCAACTGATACGGCAGGGGAGAAGCTTCCCTGTCCGGCATAGGTGGCCAGCAGCGCGTTTTGGCCTATTGCTAGCGGCAGAGTGCTGATGGTTGCTGTTCCGTTGGAGTCGATCGCCGCCGTTCCGAACGAACTGCCATTCACAGAAAAGGTAACCGAGCCTGTAGGAGTGCCGTTGGGCGAGATCAGTTGCGCGGTGAGGGGGAGTTCGGTTTGTCCATACGGGTTGTACCAACCGGGGTTGAGCAGGATGGTCGTCGCTCCCTCCTGCCGGGCTCCAGCGTGCTCATACGGTCCTATATCCACAATCGGGTAGCCAGCGCCAGTTGAATCCTGAACGCGGAGATTGCCATCGAGATCGATAGCCAATCCGAAGCCCAGGTTGGCCAATTGCTGCAACGCACTGGTGTTACCCGAGTCGATGGCAGGCGAGCCGGCTTGCAGGTGGTAATCGTTGTTCGCCGCGTCCACGAAAAGCGGATCGGCGGAGATATTGCCGTAAGTGCCAATCGGGTTGGAGACAATTCCGCCCCCGTTGAAAGCAGTGCCGGTTGGATTGAAGATATCGTTGTGATCGAATACCACGTCGTTGAGATAGACGCCCGGAGCGTAACTACCGACGTGCGGATTCCCGAACGGCGAAACATTAAGTGGTAAATAGCTGGGATCGACGTAGACAGCTGACTCGGAATCATTCCCGACGATGATGTTATTGGCTAATTCCACCTGCGTGGGATCGCCGATCTCAACTTGAGAGCCGTCCTGCGTGGCGCTGTTATTCGCGATCAGGTTATTTACTAACAGTGCCTCCGACGGGCCGTCGTAAGCTGTTCCGATGACTTGAGGATAGAGATCGTACGAAGGCCCCCAGACGATTACTCCACCGCCCGCGTATGCGGATTGATTGCCGTAAATCAAATTCTGCGCCACGATTCCGGGCGCGGCCAGAGCCATGCCTCCGCCGTAGCCATTGGTGACATTGTTGCGCACGATGTTGTTTTCGATAACGTAGTAGCTTCCCTGCCAGTTGGGTCCTGACGGAGACTGGAAATATGCATCGACCGTTCCAACGGGAACCGCGGAATAATAGGCGTTGAAAGTGTTTTGTTCAACAGTGTTTCCAATCACGACCGCCGGCGGGGATGGAGCCGGGCCATGGGGATCGAATCCCAGCCAGATCGCCGTCCCCGGGTAGCCGTAATTCGGGAAGACTACATACATGCTGGAGCCTGAGAAACAGGCGTTATATCCCGGCGAGTACAGAAGTCCCGAGTAATCCGTTGGGTACTCGGTGTTGTTGATCTGATTATTCTGGATCAGCGGAGCGCCATCGCTGGAGAAGATCCCGGCGCAGCCATTCTTGGTGATGATGTTGTTGGCAATCGTCGGCGAAGCTCCATTCAGGACCTCGATGCCCCCCGTAACTGCCCCCACCGCAACGTTGCTAAAACCTTGAGGTACGATCTCCTGGAAGTGGTCGAAGGGCAGACCGGCCCCCGTGATGGTGAAACCGCTGAGTATGCTGTTGCGCGTCTCGTTGCTCTGAAAAGTGACCACAAAGAGATTAAACGGATCGTCAATAGTTGCTGGATAGGCCCAGACGATGGAAGTGCTCGCCGGGCCCCCGGAGCTTTCGACCGTGATGGCCTTGCCCTTGAAATCGATCGTTTCGTTGTAAATGCCGGGAGCCACCAGTACCGTATCCCCGTTGTTGGCGGCGTCGATTGCGGCTTGGATGGTCGGCTGGTCGGCAGGAACGTGGATAGTCGTTTGCGCCCGCGCCGCCACGCTCACGCTGCCGAGCAACGGCATCAGGCAAAACAGGAATAACAGCCGACATAAACGAATATTTTGCTTGTATGGGGATAATGGACCGAAAAGCACACAACCACTACCGGCCATCTTACGAAGCCCAAGTCGGCAATAGTTCCAATAAGGAGGCAACCAAAGCCCCGATACTCTTGTCGAAGTCCGAAAATACGTCAGCAACGAATAAATACGCCGCCAGGCGTAGGGCAGCAAGTGCACGGTGGTGTTTCAACATGTCTTTACGTAAAAGGTGTTTCGTTACAATGGCTTAATCACTCTCTGGAATTTGAAGTTCTTTAACATTGCATCGGAATGGCTCGACGCGGCTTGGTCACATCGATTCCCAATGGATCGAGAAGATTTTCACAGCGTAAATGCGTGATAGACACATTTGCAGCATCTGCTCGCGCGACAAGCATCCAGAGCATGCCCACAACAAGCAGGCTCACTCTTGCACTTAGCCAGGGAATCGACCAACGGCTGAATTTCGACTCACTCATCTAACTACCGTGATGCAGTTCTTCGGACTTCGTCATTTGCTGTATTTCGTTGCCGGAACGGCCACCTCTCCTCGTGGCCGAACTTTACACTGGAAATTGGACTTCTCATTGGGATTGCCCCCTATATAAGTTGGAAATTTGGGATAGGGGCAGATTGGGCGTCGCATCATTTCTCCGGTTAATCGGTTGGTCTCACTTACGCCTTCAATTTCCCCCGGAGCGGAACCTTCTTCGCTCCAATTCTGCAAAGACCCGAGAAGATCGTTTGGTTCTTCGGAGATGCCCTGACCGATTCCTACTATTCCAGGTCCGCTACCACAATGCGCCATTCCGGGCACAAGATAGTATCGAAAAAACTGTTGTGTCGCCGTCAGAGGGTCAGCAGGCGAATCTTTCTCGGGATGCTGCTTTATGAAAGCGACGACGTTTTCGTAATAATTGACGGCATCAGGAAACGGTACGAGGGCGTCCGCTGTGCCGGTGAACATAATCAACTTTCCGCCGTTGTTTTGAAACGCACGGAGGTCGGGATTGTTGGCATTCACGATTGGTGCAAGCTTGTCGTCTAACTGAGCTTCATCTGTGTTGAAGTCGAATTTAGTAGGTTCAAATCTATCACCCAGCGCCCATTGAAAGGGATACATCAACGCGACTGTAGTAGACCAATTCTCTTGAAAGCTGATTCCCCCCGGCGATACTTCTGAGCCGAAAGGGATCGGAGCATATATGCGTTCTCCCGTAACCGGGTTGACTGGTCCCTTGTAAATGGACCTGATCGCAGCTAATTGATCCTGCGTCAAGCAGTGAGTAGTCACCTTCGCGGTGCAGATCGGAAGACGATCTAAGTCGAATTTGCAAGACCGGGGATCGGTCAGGAAGTTATCTGAGGGTGCACCACCATCTTTTCCTGCGCAACTGGAAACTACTGCCTCGGTAATTTGAGTAAGTACCTCTGGCGGAAGCAGAGATTGGTCCCCCGCTTTATGCGTGGCTTGGTAATGCCATAAGAACTCAGAATGGAGGTGAGTGCGATTATTGGCGGGCGCGCCCGCGATAATTCCGTCGTAGTCGGTGGGATATCGCTGCGCCTCAGACAGAGCCTGTTGCCCGCCCGTAGAACAACCATCGAAGTACGAATGCTTCGCGCTAACACCGTAGAAGGCCGTGATGACCGCCTTCGACAGCAGGGTCATCTCGTGGGTCGCTCGATAACCGAAATCAGCCCACTTGTCGGGAGAATCGGCCACGAGGTTCGCGCTGGGTGCAGTTCCGAGATCGGTATTTGCGGTTGCAAATCCGCGCTTGATTCCTGGGCCCATGCTGTCGTAATTGACATATCCGGCTCCGCCGCCAGTCCCAGTGCCGAGGAGTCGCCCGTTCCAGTGGACCTCAGGAAGCCAAAGCTCTATCTGAATAGAAGACTCCGGCGCTGGTTTTGCTACGATTCGAACGCGGCAGAAAGGTGGCAATCCCGCTATCTTTTCCGGTGACAAGGAATCCATGCCGCTGGCAGGTCGGGACTGCCCTGCGATTACGCTCTGCGAGGAGATCGAAACAACTTCTGGAAACTTGAGCGCCTGAAGCTTCTCGCATGCCGCTGCCGGATCACTCTGGACAACTGGGGAATCCTGTGAGGATGCAAGAACAGGAGCGGCGATGAGCAGTGCCGCCAAATAAATAAGAGCGATTGTTGCCGGCATCCAATGCCGGCGAAAGAAATGTCGATTCAATTTGTCTCCTGCGATCAAGCCAGATGATTGTAAGCGGAGTGTGCGTGGCTCTTACTTCGGAGTTGACGCAGGACTTTGATCGGCGGCAACCGGGCTTAACGTAAACATATGCAGTTTAGGCACGGCATCAGCGTAGATTTTATTTTCAAGGAAATCTTCATACGCTTCGATCACATCGCCCTTTTCTGCAACAGGCCCCATATTTGAATTCTGTATCAACATGTTCATGTGAATCTCGTTAGCTTTGACGCGATCAGAGATAGACCAGCTTACCCTCTGGGCCTGATCCCTCATTGGCGTATGGCAATCCGCCAGGTTGATTCCGTTTGCCAAATCGTCGGCAGAGAATGCTCCCACAATCTGGTCATCGATAGTTAACGTGAAATTCCCTGGATTCAATCCAGTGATGCGGAGCGATTCCTGATTCAATTGCTTTTGTACGTCAGTCAGTTGAAGAATTCGCTGCTGGAAAGCATTGTTCACGTCGAATGGTAAAGGCAGGGCGCCTTCCGTTTCGTTCCATCGCACCGTTCCGCCATCGGCCGCTAATTGATCCACTGACGCGTTCACAGATTGCTTAACTTGAAGCGCGACCGCATCGATGCTTACCGAGGATACCTCCGATGGCGCGTTCCACGCTTTGAGAATGGCTGCGGCCATTGCCCAATGCCCGATTGGCTCGGGATGCACGCGATCCGGAAGAATAAACCGTGCATATGCCGGGTCGACGGCTTGCGCATGTGCTAACAAAGATTGCGTCGGGCCGTTCAGATCCACAAAGGTATCGCCGTGTTCCCGGGCGAGATTCTGATCCAGATCCGCATAGTGCTGCAACACGCCGTTGTAACCTCCAGGGAACGTTGGAGGCCTGGTTATATCGTCGAAAGGAGACGGTCCCAGCACTACAACCCGCGCGTTCGGCGCCATGTCGTGGAATGAGGTGAGCAGGTGCTCGTAGCCCTTCACGTATGTACTTTCAGTGTCGGCGTTGGTCGGATGATATCCGCCGTCATTCATAGCGAGCATGATCGTTATCACTGAAGGATGATGCGAGAAGACGTCTCTTGGAAGCCGCAGATCAACCGGTCCTCCTCCGCCTCCGCTAACTCGGTCTCCACCCACCCCGGCGCCAAAGAAGCGCACCCGCATACCTGGAAACCTCGTGACGGTGTACAACTCGATCCATTGGGTATAGAAATCCTGTGCTGTAATGCTATCGCCGTAAAAAACCACAGTATCGCCACTCTTAAGGAAGAACTGTGGCGAACCGGCCCACAGTGACATTGGCAAAAGCCAGGCAACCACGGCAAACATGTACGGAAGTCTCTTCAAGCGCACTTTACTACCACCTCTGATTACAAATATCTGGAAACAACTCCCCATGATTTGAAGATGGTTCGACTTCTTGAAGAGTTTCTCGCGCAATCCGAGCGCCATCTTCAATTACCCATCGTAGACCCCGGCGCTCTGAGATCACAATTCGCGCAATAGATGCAGTCCCAAGCTACGTACTTCAAAGAGAGAGCGAAATGTATCCCGCCGAGTCTCAGTCAAGGCCGCCCACGTTTTTTAAACTCGAGCCGGCTTGAAGCGAGTGGCCTTCAGATATAGGCATTCTCGTTTTGTAATGGGGTCCGCTTGCATTTGTCCTTGCTGGCTAGTTTGCGCTGGGTTCGATTCGAACCTCGGTCTCCTCGCTGGAACTGAATTCCAGGAATACGATCAAGCAGTCTCCTTCGAGATGGGGTACGTAACCGATGTGTGCCAGGCTGTTTACCTGTGCGCCTTTGCTGCTCACAGTGATCTTTACTGGTCCATTCCAGTTCTCAATCACAAATGCAGGGTTCACGAGTGGGCTTTCGGCGCTGGCGGAGATCTTGAGTGTGAGCGCGCCGGAAGGCGCAGCCGCCGGACGATGCACGAGAAAGGCCCGTTGCGCGGGGTCATATTCCACGCCAGTGGCGTCTCCGCTGACTGACTTAATGGCGGGAGGCGAAGTCCATGACTTTGCCAACGACAGTAGTTGCGAAGTTGACGAGGTGGTCAGGCCGTTCAACAGCAGTTTCGTCTCTGTTTGCTCGCTCTTCTCGTAAGGCTCCCAGTAAATGTGCGACAGCGATGAATGCGACGGGCGATCGGGCGCAACCGCGGGCCGCCCGCTCGAAGGAATTGGTGCAACCGGCCAGTGGTTCCACATTTGAAACATGAACATGCTCTTCTCGTCGTTGAAACCGACGATGCGCGCGCCTGCCGGGGGAGCGATCTGGAAAGGCTTCGCCTGCGATTTGAGATTCACGATCTGGATGTTTGCGCCGGCAGGCAATTTCGTATCCTTGGGCGCTTTCGGATAAACGAACCCATCTTCGGTCTTCGGTCCCCAGCTATAGGTCTTCGTTTCGCCGTTCATGTTCATCAGGGTCAGCGCAGCGGGCTCGATGTTGTCTTCAGGCTTCTGTCCAGGACCGTTGATGACAATCGTCTCCTGCCACTCGTGGTCGGTGGGCGGTTCGGGATTCAGTACAGAACTCCATAGGACCTGTTTTCTTACTGCCGTAGCGTCAGGATAGACATACCAATACTCATCGGCCCAATCGAACCAACCGGTCTCCGGATCTTGGAATGCCCCTTTGTAATTGCGTGCTTCAGCAAGTGCGTATCTCCAGTGAATGACCACTCTGGCGGGGCTCGACTCCAGAATACTGACATGCGAATAACGGCTTTGCTTGTCAGACATGGGTTCACAATCGTTCGCGTCGGGACATGTCGGGCCCCACGTCTCGAGGAATTCGTCCGTGTACCATTTGCCGTTCTCAGTCACCCAGGCAGGGATGTAATTGGTCCCCTGCCAGAAAACCAGTCGAATCGGCGATTGCTCGAAGCGCACGACAATGTCGGAGTCAGGGCCGATGCGCCGCGGACGATCCCACGCTGGAGTAAATTTCAGCGAATCATACATAGCTCCAAACGGACCAGCGCCCGCAGGCCCGGATGGCAACACGGCATAAGCAATCACATCCCGGTCCGGAACTTTTAGCTGCACATAGTCCGCCTTGCATTCGGCAGCGGATACCGCCCGGTTCAGAATCTTCACTTCGTCGAGATAGCCATCGAATGAGTACCAGACGGGATCTTGCGGATGGATAAGCCACGAAGGGTAGGGAAGCGTGGGAACCTTGACGCGGCCAACGTAGAGATCGGATTTATCGGCCTGCGTAAAAAGGCCATCGGTAGCCAGATGTGCAACTGGCTCACCGTTGATGTAGATAGTCATACCAGCGTTGCTGTCAAAGCTGGCAGTCAGGTTCACCCATTTCTTAAGCGGTAAACGCTGATTCGTGGTGAGCTGCTGCCACACACCGTTTACGGCCGCGTCGAATCCCACATGTCCGAGCGCATCGACGCCGAAGAAAAATCCAATCTGGCGATCGGCGCTCTGGTCGGCGATCGGAACCCAGTTCCATGGATAGTTGTTGAGCGCCACATAGGCTGACACAGTAAACGCATCCCCCAGGTGCGGCATAGTCCGCGCGGGGCGGATAATCTTGGTCGAATAGCCATCAAACTCCAGCGCCTGCCCTTTGACTCCCGGTACGCGCCGCCAGAATCCCTCGACCCGATCGTCTACGTTTCCTGTTGAATCGTGCACGACTGCGCCGTTCGGCTCATCGAACGTCCAGGAGATCCCCTCTGGTGGCTTCTGCGCGCTGGCGCCGGCGGAGATCGAGAAGCACAAGGCAATCAGGCAGATGCAGGGTACAAACGAATTGGATTTCATAGCGGGTCAATTATCCTGTCGTACGAAAATTCTGAGGGTGAACTTAAACGATAATCCTGATACATCCCTCAATACTGTGTCCAGCGCCAAAGCAGGCATGTTTATCTCCACTTTCGGCACTACGCCTCCGCTTCAGGGACGAAGGTATTTCTTGCGATAAGCCAGCGGCGTCATACCTGTTTGCCGCATAAAGAAGCGGGCAACATGGGCGCCAACTTCAAAACCGTTGGCTTCGGCAATCTGGCCCACTGTCATGTTGGTTTCAATCAGCATCCGTTGCAGGCGTTCGATCCGGCAGCGATGGATTTCCTGGATAGGGGTCCGGCCGAACGACTGGCGAAACCGATCCTGCAAGGCGCGCCTGGAAAGTCCTGCCACTGCCGCCAGGTCGCGCACTTGGATCGAGCGATTGGAGTGCTCGCGGATAAATCGCACCGCCTGTACCATTGCGCGGTCCTCGATGGCAAGTATGTCAGTTGACTGCCGGCGGACGGCGCAGACCGGATCGACCGAAATGTACTGAGTGCTTGACCCGTTTCCCGACATCATGCGGGCGAGAGTTTTGGCGGCTTCGTAACCCGCTCGCTCGACTGCCAGTTCGATGCTCGATAACGGCGGGGTTGCGCTCTTGCATACTTGCTCGTCGTTGTCGACGCCGAGTATGGCGATCTCGTCCGGCACACGAATTCCCCGCACCTGGCAGATCTCTGCAATCATTCGCGCACGGTCATCGTTGCAGGCCATCAATCCGATGGGCTTCGGCAAGTCAACCAACCATCGACTTAGCCGTTGCTCCTCGGTTTGCCACGATATTCTCGTGTTGCGGACGGGCAGGGGATAAACCTCGACCGGGTAACCTGCCTGAATAATGGATCGCGCGAACGACAGGCCGCGAATTTCGGAGAACTCTAAATTCGGCAATCCGCAATAGGCAGCCTGTCGAACTCCGAGATCCAGGATGGTTCTGGCGCCCAACTGACCAATCGCATCGTCGTCTGAAACCAATTGAGAATGCGCGCGATCGATCCGGCGCCTGGCGATTACGGCAATTGTCGGCAGACGCAACGGTTTGATTTCCGGCAAACGATCCTGTAGCGCGATTACGCCATTTGCATTCCACTTTCGGAAATGTCGCAACTGCTGACTCGCTGTGAGTTGTTTGAGATAGGGAACCGGTTCCTCGCAAAAAACCCAAGGACCATATGCGTGAGCATATTCCACAATTCCTCGTCTCAAACCGCGATCGAACTCGCGTGCGGACGGCAACAGCAGGATTACTTTCGGAGGTTGTTGCATATGGGTAAGTTTAGGTGAATCTAAAACGATTCGAACTCTGTTTGCCGAAAATGGTGAAAAAAATACCAGTCATGGCCTTGCCGATAACAGGCAATTTGATGCGAAATGGACTGCAGCAACCGGTATCGAAACAAGGAGCGGAGGGCGAAGATGAGGCAGGCAGTGATGAGTGCGCCAGGGCAGATCGAGCATCGGCAGGTTCCCGCGCCGAATCCTGAAGCTGGCGAGGTTCTTCTGCGAGTCCGGCGCATCGGAGTCTGCGGATCAGATATCCATGTCTGGCACGGGAAGCACCCCTTCACAAGCTATCCGGTCGTGCAGGGCCATGAATTCAGCGCCACCGTGGAACAAGCAGGGCCGGGAGTTTCAGATTTGCGGCCGGGTAGCACGGTGACTGTCCGTCCCCAACTCGTTTGCGGAGAATGTGCTTCATGTCTGCGCGGAGATTACAACATTTGCAACAACCTCAGAGTTCAGGGTTTTCAAGCGCCGGGCTGCGCTCAGGACCTGATCATTGCGCCTAGAGATCGCATCGTGCCGTTGCCCGATACGATGAGTTTTGAACAAGGCGCATTGGTCGAGCCGGTTGCAGTGGCCGCGCACTCGACTGCGCGAGCCGGCGATTTGAGGGGTCTGAGTGTCGCGGTTCTGGGAGCCGGCACCATCGGCAACCTGGTTGCTCAGGCGGCGCGTTGTCGCGGCGCAAGCAGAGTGCTAATCTCTGACACTAGCCAATTCCGCCTTGAAAAGGCGAAAGAGTGCGGCATAGACGCAACATGCAACGTGCGTGACGAGAAACTTAATGCGGCTGTGCGGAGGGTGTTCGGAGACTCCGCATTCGACGTGGCATTCGAGGCGGCCGGCTCCGAGTTGGCGCTCGACGACGCCATTCAGAATGTCAGGAAGGGCGGCAAGATTGTCGCTGTGGGTGTGTTTGAACAGCGGCCGAGAGTCGACATCTCCGTTCTTGGCGATCGCGAGCTCAGCCTGATCGGCACACTGATGTACAAGCAGCAGGATTACGAGCAGGCCGTCGAGTGGATTGCATCGGGCGCCATTCGAACCGGGCCGCTCGTCACAAAACATTTCCCGTTTGATCAATTCGCCCAGGCCTACGAGTTTATCGAGCAACAGGCAGACAAAACGCTGAAGGTAATGATCGATGTCGATTGATGCAAACGCTAACGCAACACGGTGCGCCCGCCTCCTTTGGCAATTCGGATTGATCCGTTGATCCCTGCAGCAAAACACTTGAATAGGAAGGTATCAAATTGAAATTCAATTATCATCAACCGACTGAACTACTTTGTGGACGGGGGCGTGTAAAAGAACTTGGCGATGTGGTGCTCCGCTTTGGAAGTCGGACTCTTCTCGTCACAGGCAAGGAATCGCAGGCAGTCATGAGCCAGTTTGCGATGGTGAAATCAATTCTGACTCAGGCAGGACTGCAGTTTGCTCATTTTGATGGGGTAATTCCTAATCCTACTATTGAATCGATTGCGGCTGGGGCGCGCATGGCACGTGAACTCGGAGCGCAATCAGTGATCGGGCTAGGTGGCGGATCCAGCATGGACAGTGCGAAGGCGATTGCGGTCGAGGCAACGCACGAGGGATCGTGCTGGGATTATCTCTTCTATAAGAAGGCGCCCACTTCAGCAACCTTACCAGTGATCGCCGTGTCGACAACATCCGGTACCGGTTCGCAAGTAACGCAGGTCGCCGTAATTACCAACCCGAAGACCCGGGACAAATCGGCGATCTATCATCCAAATGTCTTTCCGAAAGTGTCCATCGTCGATCCCGAGTTGATGGTATCCCTGCCTGCTGCGGTTACTCGTTCCACCGGTTTCGATGTACTCTGTCATGCGTTTGAATCAACACTGCACCCTGGTTGCAACCCGATTATCGAACCGATGGCCTGGGATGCGATTGGGAGGGTAGCGACTGATCTGCCGCGCGTGTTAGCCGATGGATCGAATCTCGAAGCACGTGAGTCGATGGCGTGGGCGGATACCATGGGGGGATACTGCATTGCGAGCGCAGGCGTGACCCTGCCCCACGGCATCGGCATGGCGATTGGCGGTATGTATCCTCAGGTTGCGCATGGCCAAAGCCTGGCAATCGTTTATCCGGCATTCTGTCAATTCACCTGGAAGTCCGCGGTTCCGCAATTTGCGCGCCTGGCGCGAATTCTGGATCACAGCCTGGATAAAGTCAGTGACGGCGATGCCGCGGAACGGAGCCAGTCGACAGTCGACACATTCCTTCGAAAGATCCAACTCAGGATCGGCTTGGCTGACTTCGATGTCCCCGAATCAGAGCTTGAGGCGCTGGCGCGCCAATCTGAAGTGCTCCCAGACTATAAGAACAACCCGCGTGTGGCAACGCCTTTGGAAATGCTGACTCTTGTGCATGAATCCTTTCCGGCGCAGCTGGAGCATAAATGACCGCTGCAAACTGGACAATGAACTGGATTGATACTTCGGTTCTTGCGGCGTACCTCATCGGCATTACGGCCTTCGGCATCTGGGTGGGTTTCCGCCGCCATGCATCTTCCAAGCAGTATTTTCTCGCCAACAAATCGCTCGGATGGTTCACCGTCGGAGCGGCTGTCTTTACATCGAATATCTCGACCATTCATCTTGTAGGCCTTGCAGCGTCCGGAGCCAAAGATGGAATGGTCGTAGGAAACTTCGAATGGATGGCCTGCTTCATTCTCATTGTTTTGGCGCTGCTTTTCGCTCCGTTTTACTTCAAGTCTAAAGTGTCTACACTGCCTGAGTTCATGGAGAGGCGGTATTGTCCTCAGGCACGCACGTTCCTGGCCATTATTGGATTGGTTGGAGCGTTGTTGATTCATATCGGAATCAGCCTGTTCGCCGCCGCCAAAGTCTTTGCCAGTTTCCTGGGCGTTCCTATGATGGTCACCATCGTGGTGCTTTCCATTTTCACAGTCACCTACACGGCGCTTGGTGGCCTGAAGGCGGTTGTCATGACCGAGAGTGTCCAGGTCTGTCTCCTCCTTGGAGGCGCGATTCTGGTTACGGTCAGGGGCATGCGCGCGCTGGGAACCGTCGGTATCCACACTGTGGGCAGTTTTCGTGCGGCTGCGAATCCCGGCCAACTTAGTATGTTTCAACCCATCTGGAATGCACATGGACACCTGAATGAGTTCTCATGGTTGGCGGTTCTGCTTGGCTATCCCATCGTAGGTATCTGGTATTGGTGTGGAGATCAAACCCATGTGCAGCGCGTACTAGGCGCGAAGGATTTAAGGAGCGCGCAGGACGGCCCCCTGTTTGCAGGGTTCCTGAAGATCACCCCGGTGTTCCTGATGGTTCTTCCCGGCGTAATTGGTTGGGTTCTCTGGCAGCGCGGAGCGCTTCAATTGGCGAATGTGGCAGGCTCCAACACTCCCGATTACAACACCATGCTGCCGTCGTTAATTAACCTTCTTGTCCCGGTGGGTCTACGCGGCTTGCTGGCTGCGTGCATGGCTGCCGCCTTAATGAGTTGCATGGCGGCTGCGCTCAACAGTTGCGCCACACTAATTTCAGTTGACATCGTCCAACGCCTCCGCCCCGCCTCTACCGACGCTCAGGTAGTCACCATCGGGCGAATTTCCACGGCCGTGATCATGATTCTTGCCGTTCTTTGGTCCACGCAGGGAGATCAGTTCGGGACGATTTTCGAGGCGATCAATAAAATCCCCATGACCTTTGCGCCTGCCGTCACTACCGTATTTGTGCTGGGAATTCTTTGGAAGCGTGGCACGTGGCAGGCTGCAATGTCGACGCTCTATATCGGCTCCGCCATTGGCGTTCTCTATTTCGTCTCAGATCTCCCCAGCGTGGGACGTGCGTTTCTCATGGGGCACACGCGTCCTGATTTCGGAGGCTTGATCAGCGATCCGGTGCAGGGAATCGGAATCCCCTTCATGCTGGTTGGGCCGCTACTGGCGTGCCTTTGCGTCGCAATTTATGTGCTTGTAAGCCTGTCTACTCCGGAAATGGATCAAGAGGCGATCGCCAAAGTTTGCTGGGATCATCCGCTCCAGTTTCTGAAAGGCAGGCTCGACGGAATTGGCGATCCTCGGGTCATCGCCTCGATCCTGCTCCTAGCGGTATTTACGCTTTACTGGCTTATGCGATAGACACGCTTAAAGATAAGTGGACTGCGCGGCAAATACAGAACCAATGGTAGACTCTCGCTCCAAATCTATTCACCAAGCCGTTAGCCGTCGAGTCTTGATTAGGTCTGGCCTGGGTTGACTTTACGAACCCCGTAGAGCAAATACCTAAGGACTTTGGACGGCTGCCGAATTTGCCGTACCAGTGCGCTGAGAAATAGTACACGAGAGACAACCCCTGCGGCTTGATTGCAGGTGCAATAAAAAAGGCCCCCGAAACCGGGGACCTTGGTGTTGCCAGAGGTGTACTTTCTAACTTGCCTTCGCCAGAGGCGGCACGAAGAAGAGAGCACTGTCAACGAAGATACC
>Ga0302200_10002858_pt1 | contig 14950 bp, 14 predicted proteins | sample II_Bog_N3_1_FD_194585 | JGI IMG/M metagenome (GOLD analysis project Ga0302200, IMG submission 194585) | Peat permafrost microbial communities from Stordalen Mire near Abisko, Sweden - II_Bog_N3_1 | ecosystem: Environmental > Terrestrial > Soil > Wetlands > Peat | place: Sweden: Abisko... | reverse complement strand
CGTGCGCGCGGAATTGACACTGCGTAAGCGGCTAGACCATGTTTTGGCTGACGTGGCCCTGAAAACTTTTCTGAAGCGGGACTTGGAATTCCAAATCCCGACGTTAAAGGAAAAATTGACCGTGCCGTATGGATTTCAAAATGGCCGGTTCAACCTGATTCAGCCGGTTGAATTTGAACAGCAACGGCGAGGCACAATCGTCAATGCGGCGTGCAAACACGCGATTGAGGGGAATTACATTTTCGGACATCCCGACCATCAGCTTGGGAAAATGCAATTGTTCGTGGTGGCAGATTTTACGGATTCGACAAACGACATGGCTTCCGTGGTAGAAAATATTTTTCAGGAATACAATGTTCGGATGTTCACATCCGACGGTTTGGAAAACTTGAAACAGGAAATTCTGACTCAAGGAAAACCTGTTTCAAATCCATGAGCCGCGCCAAGGAAGTTCCCAATTCAAAACGCCACGGCTCGCAACAGTCGGTCAACGGCGCGGTCAAATCCATCTGCGACATCATGCGGCGCTCGAATTGCGCCGGGGCGTTGCAATATGTGCCGGAGCTGACGTGGCTGCTGTTTCTCCGCATCCTCGACGAGCAGGAGGCGCGCGAGGTGGACGAGGCGGAGGCGCTGGGCATCCGTTTCAAGTCGTCCGTCCCCAAACCGTATCGCTGGCGCGATTGGGCCGCGCCGGATTCGCCGTTGCGCCAGGACAAAAATGCGAGCGTCTGGAAATTTGTCCATGAGGATTTGCTGCCGAAGCTGAAGGGCCTGGAAAAACAGCCCGGCGCGAACGCGCGGCAGAAAGTCATCAGCGAAATCATGTCGAGCGTGGAGCGCAGCCGGATTGATTCGGAAAAGAACTTTCTCGACGTGCTGGACAAGGTTCACGAAATCAGCAGCGTGACGGTGGATGACACGCACGTTTTTACGCTGTCGCAGGTGTATGAAGGCTTGCTGCTGAAAATGGGCGAGAAGGGCAACGACGGCGGGCAGTTCTTCACGCCGCGCGAAGTCATCCGCGCGATGGTGCGGGTGGTGGACCCGAAAATCGGCCAGACGGTTTATGACCCCGGCTGCGGCACGGGTGGATTTCTCGCGCAGGCTTACGAATACATGCGCGCCAAAGCGGGCGACGACATCACCGGCCCGAAACTGGAGACGTTGAAACGGCGGACGTTTTACGGGCGCGAGAAGGACAACGCGGTTTATCCCATCGCGCTGGCCAATCTGGTTTTGCACGGCATTGACGAGCCGCACATCTGGCACGGCAATTCGCTTTCCGGCGTGGCGGCCTATGATGGTTTGTTCAATGACGCTCCGCAGGTTTACGACGTGGTCTTGATGAATCCGCCGTTCGGCGGCAAGGAGGGCAAAGAGGCGCAGATTCCCTACGAATACAAAACAGGCGCGACGCAGGTTTTGTTTTTGCAAAACGTGCTCAAGAGCATGAGAAAAACCAGCCATTGCGGCATCGTGCTGGATGAAGGCGTGCTGTTCCGCGTGGACGCCGAGGCGTTCGTGAAAACCAAACGCAAGCTGCTGGAGGAATGCAACGTGTATTGCATCGTCAGCCTGCCGGGTGGGGTATTCACGTCAGCGGGTGCGGGCGTGAAAACGAATCTGGTTTTCTTCATCAAGGGCAGCGAGACGAAAAAAATCTGGTATTACGATTTGTCCGACATCAAGACCGGCAAGAAGACGCCGTTCACGCTCCGGCACTTTGAGGAATTTTTCCAACTGCTGCCGAAACGCGCCGACAGCAAACAAAGTTGGACGATGGACTTTTCCGCCCGGCTGCAAAAGGCGCTGGAAGAAGCCCGTCCGTATCGCGAGAAAGGGGCAGAACTTACCGCTCAGGCCAAATTGCTGGAAGATAAAATCCGTGAGAGGCGCAAAGCAAAAAAACTGGCGGACATCGAGCTTGAAGAGAAATGGAAGGCCGTCGAGCGCGAGGCGCGCGAATCACTGGCCAAGGGCGATTCAATCGAGAATGCCGCCTACGATCTGAAAGCCGTCAACCCGAACCGCGTCAGCAAAGAGGACAAACGCGCGCCGGATGAATTGCTGGAATTTATCGCCGCCAGAGGGCAAGAGGCCGACGCTGCATTGAAAACTCTGCGCGGATTGATTCTGTCATAAAAGTGTCAGTCCTTGAATCGGTTCGCGTGTTTGGCGTGGTTCGCGGTTCACCTCATCCGGCCTTCCGCTGAATTGTTTTTCCCGTTCAACCCTCACCTGTCCTGCGGACATCCTCTCCCGCTCCCGCGAGCGAAGGATTGCGGAGAGGGTGGCGTCGGACTCTCCCTTCCCATCCGGGAACGGAGAGGGAATATATTTTGTGGGATGTTTTCCCGGCGTAGGTGCTTGCGCATGGCCAGACTTGGCAGTCGGCCATCATCAACACCGGGCTGTTTGATTTAATCCCGTTGGGATTTTCAGCGTGTTTTAATCTATGACCAAAGCCCTGCCGCGTTTCAACTGGCTGGGCGGCACACTTTTGAACATCTTTTCATCCTGCGTCCACAGTTGGCACATGGGGACTCCCAAGGCGCAGGCAATCGAGGCGCGGATAATGAAGCTCTGGTCGCTCGAACCGCGTTCGAGCCGGTCAATGGTGTTCGGCGAGACGCCGCTGCGCCTGCCCAACTGTTTCAGCGTCAGCCCGCGCCGCTCGCGCCAGGCCCGCACATTCTGTCCGGCGATCTCTCCGCCGGCACTGCCGCAGAGCCTGTCGGAAGCGGGCCGGAGTTTGCGAAACGGTTTGCGGGCGGGTTTGAGAAGCGGTTTTTTCTTCGTCGTGCTCATGCAAGCGATTCTGCTCCCGAAATCCCGCGGCGTCAATTCCGCGTTAGCGTGGTTTGTGTTGTTCGCGGTTCAAAATCTGTGTTTCATCTGTGTTAATCTGTGGCACACCTCACCCCCAGCCCCTCACCGCCATCCGCGAAAAACTGGGGGACATGGTCTTTGACGTGCCGCAGATGTCCAAAGAAGAGGCGAAAAAATTCAGGGATCAATCGGCGCGGCATCCGGTTGACCGGCCGGCCGTTTCGTTTTTGCAAAAGCGGGGTTGACATCATTCGTCAATCGTAGTTGATTTCCCGTTATCAGACGCTGGCAAATCAATACCAAGACTTCTTTCAATTTATGTCGCGCACAAAAATAGTTGTCATGGCCTGCATCGCGGTTGTGGTGCTGGCGGCGGTGGTGGCCGTCAAGCTGGTGTTTTTCCCGTCCGTCAAGGACGCCTATTTCGCCATGAACAGCGGGAGCCTGCAGAGGGTTCCGGCCAACCTCGTCATCATCCGTCCGACGCATTTCCCCAATTCCGTCCGCAAGGGGCTTTTCTACGGCAATTCCCAGCGCAACGGCCAGAATGTGCAGCGGATACTGGGTCGCGATGTGACGCTGGGCGATCTCATTGGCACGGCCTACAGTGAGGATGCTGCGAAGGTGTCGCTGCCGCCGGGTGCGCCAACGAACAATTATGATTTTGTGGTGACGGTGAACGCCGACCCGCAGGAGCATTTGAAGACCGCCATCCGCAAAAAGCTGGGTCTCACCGCGGACTTGGAAACGCGCGAAACCGACGTGCTGGCGTTCAAGGTGGAAGATGCCGCGCTGCCCGGACTGACCGTCAGCGACGCCAATGAAAAGGAAAATTCAAATTTCAAGAACGGCAGGCTTTATCTCACGCACATGAAGGTCGGCGACCTGATGGACGGCGTGCAGCAGATGTTGAAGATGCCGGTGGTGGACAAGACCGGTTTGACGAACTTCTACGATTTCTCACTCGTCTTTACACCGCAGATGCAGCGCGGCCAGATTGACCGCGCCACCGTGGAAAAAATCATCGGTGAATGGGGACTGGGACTTGAGCCGGACACCGCGCAGATGGAAATGCTTGTCGTGAAAAAGGTTTATTAGCCAGCACGCCCACCGCCGAAAAGAAACCCGCGCGGCTTTCACCGCGCGGGTTTGCGGGGCACCTACATCCCCACCTCTTCTTGATGATCCCGATCAAGAAAAAATTGGTGGCTGCTGACAACACGCCGGCCACCGCGGCGCTCAGAAGGGGACAATGGTTACTTGGGGGTCGCTGGCATCCATTATCCTAGCGTGTCCGCTGCGCCAACCTAACCACCAGCGATGTCCGTGAAGACGAATGGAACTTTAAATTGGTTTCAAATTATTTTTTAAAAATCAAAAAAAGATTTTACCCCAATGTTTCTGAGGCTCTTGTGATGTTTATTTTTTTATAAAATTATTGTTTGGCTGGGATTTTAAGGTGTGCGCGATACGCTGACGCCGTGATCGTGGTGGAGTCAGGCGACAAGTTGTAGACCATGATGCAACATATTTGTGATTTTAGAGGGGCGCGGGTCTGCGCCCGAAGCAATGTGGTGAAACACCCGTCCACTTGTAGCTGCAAAATGTTGACGGGAATCTACTGCGGGTTTCACCCCATATTTTTTTAATCCAATCGCTGCTAACTTGGAGTCGAAGTGCCCTAAAAACAACTGCAGTCGCCGGTTGCGCTATTAACAATTGTGAACCGGCGGCTGCTCTTTACTAAAAAGTTGCCGCCCCGATGGTGTTTCCTGACGTGGTAAAAATTCGTTTTTCCGTTGGGGGATTTCAATTCACCAAACGGAAAAACTAATTATCTCAAAGAATTTCCGTAAGAAGAATTCGGTTTGTTCAGACTCTAACCTTGATGACGACCTTGCGGACTTCGGATGGGCCTTCACATTCAAGGCCGCCAGCGTGGCCGTCTGTGGGAAAGAATATGACGAATTGTCCGGGGCCGAAATTGATGGGTGTCATGTGCGGCGGGGTGGCGTAGAAGATGACATCTTTTTCCGCGATGTACGGCTGGATGACCTGCGTGAGCGCGGCCAGCGGAGCCCAAAGCATGGTCTCGCGTCCGGACTGGATGAACTGGATGTCAATGTATTGGCGGTGGGTCTCGAACTTGGCCTGGTCGGCCGGCTTGGTGGCGTAGGCCTGCACGAGGGCGAAACAATTGTCGCCGTCAAGGTCGTAACGGCCGGTGGGTTGGCTGGCCGGAAGTTTTTCCAGAAACTCGAAGGCGGCGGAAAACCTTGGGGATAGGCCGGCGTATCGGCGGCAGTGTTCAAGCGTGTCGGAGATCATGACGGCAAGGCTATGCTTCCGGCCCCTGTCGTGCAAGCCGAGGATGCTGCTGAATGACAAATGAGGAATTCAGGTTCTTGCGCATGGAGAACCACCACATCGCGACAGATTTTCGGGCGTTCCTGCGAGGCCGGTCAGTTCAATCGGGCGGAGAATGATTTGCCTTGTGGCTGGAATTGTCAGTGAGTTGGAGGACAATGCAAATCAACAGAATCAGGCCAACCACGCAGCCGACCAGACCTCCCAGGCAAAAACCGCTGCCACCGAATAGAAACAGAAGTTTAAATGCGAGGAATAAAGTTTTCATGTCTTCAATATGAATCTTAGTTGTGATGATTGCCATGGGGTCTTCACCCCTTGAGGCCAGTTGTTCGGGCTGGTTCAAGGCTGGATTGCATCCGTTTTTGTCAGGGCAACGGTCTCATTATTCCCGGCAAAGTGGTAGGCCGGCTCGAAGGTCATTTTACGGGTTCCGGCCATGAACCACAGGTTGAGATTTCCGCGGTTGATGTCAGCCGGGGTTGCCGTGGCTTCAATGGGACGGCTTTTGCCGCCAATGCCGCTGGTGGTGGCGGTGCCGGTGATGGCGGCAACCTTGCCCTGGTTGATCATGGCCAGCGACTCGTCCGAGACGTTAATGGCCAGCGTGCCGTTTTCATTTTTTGTGAAGTAGGGAAACACCTTGATTTGATAATTGCCCAGATAAACACCGTCTGTCCGCTGAAGCGCGCCGATGATGAGGGTTGCGGTGCCTGCATCGACCGGCATGGCGCTGGGATCTATGATGAGCGTCTGAAAGTTCGGAACAGAATTGGTGGAGGCGGACACCGCCTGGCTGCTGATGGAATTGGTCGCCGATGAATTGGTCGCGGGTGACCCGGTTTTGGACAGCAACAACACGAAGACCTGGTGATAAAGGCTGTCCATGTCTGCACCAATGCCGGACAGGGATCGGGCGCGATCGGGTTGCGGCTCGTTTTTGGCGGCGACTTCCGCCAGATGCCAGGCATAGCTCAGCGCCTCGGTCTGGGTCAAAAGCAGGGTCAGCTCAAACCGGTCGCCGGTCTGTCCCAGCAGTTCCTTTTCCTTGGTTGAAGCGATGGAATCGCGCGTGGCAGTTTCACCCGGCGGCAGGCGGATGTCGTTCAGATTAAGCGTGGGGTCGTCCGCGGCAAATTTTTCCAGCAGCGCGGCTCCGGCTCCCGAAGTGGTGGCAATCTGCTTCACCAGTTTTTTGACATCGGCGTGTTCCGGCTTGATGAAGCGCAACATGCTCACGTCCTTTTGCTCGTCAAGGAGCTGATGGAGCAGGCTGTAGCAATTGTTCCGCGTCGAAACGCCGACTTGAACCGGAGGCATGGCCCGCGACGACTGGCAGCCCGTCAGGACACATGCTGCCAATGACATCGTGGCGAGCCACGTCTTCATGAGTTTGAGCGGAGGCAAAACGGCAGGGCGGATTTACTTTTTGAAACTCGCGCGGTCATCAGCCTCGAGCCAGTCAAACGTGCTGGTCTTCTCCGGGTCCAGTCCGAGCTTCTTGCATTCCTCGGTGAAGAAAGCGCGCTTTTCAGCATGTTTCATCATGCTGCCGGCCTCCACTTCATCCGACCATGTTTTAATTTCAGCCGGTGTTTTCTTTGTACCGTTGGCCAGCAGCCAGGTGCCTATGTCTTGATAATTTTTCGCGGCTTGAACGGCGGTCTTGAACTGCGCGCCGTTGATTCCCTTGAAACTGAAGAGCATGTTGTCCAGCGGACAATCGTAATGATATTCACCGAGCTTGCCGTTGATGCTGGCGCGGCATTTATCGGTGGTGCGGTCCGCTATGGCGAATCCGCCGGTGCGGTCGCGCGGACTGTGCGGGGCTTGCTTGGTGAGGTCGCGGTCAATGATGGGTGTGTTCATGTTTTTTTATTTTTACAATTATTATGTGGTCGTGTTGAAAGCCGTTATTACTTCAGGGTCTGGATGTGTTGCAAATGCGCCTCCACAACGGGAAGGGATTTATCGAGGAAGCTTTTGATGTCCGCATCCTGCGTGGCGGCAGACTCTGCCTTGAATGCCTTGGCATCCTTTGTGTGGGCTTTGATCATGCCGCTGATGTAGGCATCGTCGAAGCCCGATCCCGTCAGGGATGCCATTTTGTCCACCATAGCCTGATGCTTTGAATCCAGGCTGACGGGCAGCGTCACGCCCTTTTTCGAGGCCAACGCCTGCAGGTCGTCATTGATGGCCGTATGGTCCTTCACCATCATCAGGCCGAACGACTTGACATCGTCACGCACGCCGCTTGTGGAGGCGAGTTCGCCCAGCTTCACCTCGGTCATGCCGCCCTGGGCGGCCGCGAGAATAAAATTTGTGTCGGCCATGGAGATGGACGTTTGAGCATTGGCGCATGGAACTGCGAGGAGAAATACCGCAGCCATGGAAGCCATTAACGGTGGAATGATTGATTTCATAAGTTCGTTGAAGTTATGACAAGACCCCGTTTCTTTCCATGGGGTGTAACCCTACCGTGAATTCCTTGCGGTGCAGGTGATGCTGTAAACGATGCCTGGAACAAACTCAAACAGACGGGTGGCTGCTCAAACGGGTTGCGCGGGGTTGGACTTGAGGATGTCGGTCTTGAATTTCTCGGCGCAGGCGGGACACATGCCATGCGAGAAGGTGGCGCCGGTATGGGTGCGGACGTATTGCTCGACGCTGGACCAGTAGCCTTTGTCGTTGCGGACGCTTTTGCACCAGCCGCAGATGGGGATCATGCCGGACAGCGTTTTGACATCGGCCAGAGCCTGTTGCAGTTCGGCGATGAGCTTCTCGCGTTCGATCGCCTGTTGCCGGCCCTTGCTGATGTCGCGGAAAATGCCGAGAAAGCCGGTGAAGCCGCCCGTCTCGTTGGACAGCGCCGTGACGACCAGCAGGCTGGTGAAGCGGCTGCCGTCCTTGCGGATGAATGTCCACTCGCCTTCGTCAATCTGGTCGAACTGGACTTTCGTGGCGATGGCTTCAAAGGTTGGCCGGACGACCATGCCGAGTCTTTTGGACAATCTGTCGGCGCGCTCGGCAATTTCACTGGCATCGCGCCACAAGAGCGGGGTGGTTTTGCCGACGATTTCCCTGGCGGAATAACCGAGCAACTGCTCGGCGGCGGGGTTGAAGGTCTGCACGACGCCCTTCGGGTCGGTGCTGATGATGCCGTAATCAGCCGAGCTGAGGATGGAGTTTTGCAGCAACAGGGCCTGATTCAGTTTTGCCTCGGCGCGATGACGCTGGCGCAATTCGCGGCTGGCCATGTAGTTGGCAATCACCAGCAGCAGCGCCGCCAGCACGCTGCCGAAAATGAGCAGGCGCTCGGCGTTATGGGAATCTGCCTGCTCGGTGGCATCGCGCACATCCAGCAGCCGCTGCTCCTCCAGCGAGAATGATTTCACGATGTCGCGGGCGTTGCCGAACACCCGCCGGTTTTCACCGGAGGCGTCGGACCTGGTCACCGCCGCCAAACCCTGCCGCTTGTAAAGCGCAATCACGCGCTGGTCATAGTCAAAGACGTCGTTCATTGCGGCGGCAAGGTCCTTCAGGCGGCGTTGTTGCACCGGGTTGTCGCTGGTCAACTCGACGAGCTGTTTGAACTGCTGCGGTTCAAGCATGGAGCTGGCCTGATAGGAGGCGAGGGCGTTGGTGTCGCCCAGCGTCACATAGCCGCGCGCGCCGCGCTGGATGTCGATGAGGTTGTCCTCGAAGGCATGTGCGTTGAGGATCACTTGAAAGGTGTGCTGGCGCCAGAAGGTGGCGTTTTTCAATTCGGCCATGTTGACGGCGGAGACGAATACAACCATCACCATCAACGTCACCGCGCCGGTGACGGGCAGCCAGCGGAGGAAATTGAAGTTTTCACGCCGGGCCGACTGCCACGACAAGAGCAACATGCCCGTGCCGAGCAGAAGAAATTCAACAGTAGTGTTCAAGGCCATCCTCGAATATGAACCCCAGCCGTAGGCGGATTCGATGCCGAGGGCGAAACCGAACAACGCGACCATTGCGATGACGACAGTCACACACGCCAGCATCCCCACGACGGTCAACCGGTGCGGCCATCGTTTTTTTGCACCGACCAACATGATTCCCGCCCCGACTAAAATGAAGCAGACCGCCGCAAGGGGTGACATCCGGCCCGGATAAGCCGTGTCTGTCTCGAAGTAAGGTTTGAAGAAAAGCTGATCGATGCTGAAATCCCGTCCCGAGAGGTATTCCAGCAGCGTCAACAGCGTGATGGCCACCGCCGAGCCGCCCAGCCACGGCGCGAGCATCGCCCGCGATGTTGTGAGCAGAAACAATCCAGCACCTGAGAGGATGAAACACAGCGCGGTGTTGTATTGCATTGGCGCGGTGTTGGGAATCATCTGAAGGATGAATCGCCAGTGTGCCCGCCAGCTGGCGATGACGAGCAGGCCGAACAACGCGACCGCAGCGCCTGCATACCGGGGAAAGTTGCCGAAGTGCGGCGTGTCCGCAAATCTTTTGACAAATGATTGTTCCGACATTTTAATCAAGCACCTCGTGCATAAAATTAAAACATTCGACCCCGCCGCAAAAGCGGAATCGGCATGGGTAAAACACCCCATTACGCCTGCACAGATTCATTGGTTAAAGTGAAATCCTCTGCGGGCAATTAGATTGAGCGGAATTGATTTACGGACTGTCTCAACCAATGACGATGCAATTAAATTGAAAATACGGCAGGAAAAGTTATTTTGATATAAATGAACAACACGGGAAAACGGATTCAAATTTTACAAGGTGATTTCATGAAATGCCTATTAACCATTGGATGCGGTCTGCTGCTGGGCGTGGCGGGTTGCGCCACGGCGCAGGACCAGAGCAGTGAAACCAACGTCATCTCCCCGCGCGCGGAAAGTGTGCTGCATTCGGCCTGCGATTTTCTGGCGCAGTCGCCATCGTACAGCTTGAGCGCGGAAATCTGGCGTGAGCATGTGGATGAGGCGGGCCAAAAAATCCAGTTCAGCCGTTCGGTGGAGATGGATGTGAAGCGGCCGGACGGCCTGCGGCTGGAAATAAGTTCGCCGCTGTCCGCACGCGGTTTCTGGTATGACGGCAGGACGCTGACGATTCTGGATCGAAAGCATAATTATTACAGCACCAATGCCATGCCCGACTCGCTGGATGAAATGGCGGGGGCGGCGCGCGACCAGGGAATTGACCTGCCGCTGATCGACATGGCGATGAGCGATCCTTACAAGAACGCCACGGCCAAGGTGGAGCAGGGGAGGTATTATGGAATTTCGCCGGTGCTTGGCGTTATGTGCCATCATCTGGCATTCACGCAGGAGAATGTGGACTGGCAGGTGTGGGTTGAGGATGGACCGCAGCCGCTTATCCGGAAATTTATCATTACCTACAAAAACGAGCCCGGCGTGCCGGAATTCACGGCGCTGATCACGCGATGGAATGTGACCGACCGCATTGCCGATTCGGACTTCATGTTCCAGCGGCCCACGGGAGCGACACTGATTGAAATGCGGCCGGATGAGGAGGGTGGGAACACCAATTCCGCGACGGCCACACCAAACGAGAAATAATTGCGCCTATGAAACATCCAATTTTCAATCGCATCACCTTGCCGGCCGTGTTGCTGGCCGCCGGAGCGTTTTGTCCGAATCTCCACGCCGACTGGGGCAGTCTTCAGGGAAACAACCGCAACGCCCCGGCGCAGTCTGCGCCACGTCAGCAACCGCAGATCAATCGCGCTGCGCAGCCGGCGTTTCACCCGGCAGCGCAGCCGCAAATTCGCGAACCGGAACCGGTGGCGCGACCTGAACCGCAGCCTGCATTTCACCCGCAAACGCAGCCGGAAGTTCGTCCAGAACAGCCGCGTGAACAACAACCTGCGATTCGCCCGGAACCGCCGCGCCAGGAAGTTCAACCTGTATCCCGAGATCATCCGCAAATCGGGGCACCTTACAGGCAGCCAGCGGTGGCGGTTGACCGGGCGCGCGCCGGAGAATCGGACCGGCGCCGGATGGACATTGACGCGGACCGCCGCCAGTCTTTTTTCTGGTCGGATTATCACAGTGGCATGAGGGTTGACCGGTTGCCGGATGGCTATCGTCATTTTCGTTTCCGTGACCATGATTATTTTTATTTCGAAGGTGTCTTTTACGACGACGAACCTTCGGGTTATGTCGTGATCGCTCCGCCGGTGGATGCGGATGTTCCCGATTTGCCGCCGGGCTCGGAAACGGTGGTGGCAAATGGCATCGTTTATTATTATGTTGCCGGAGCTTTCTACGAGCAACAATCGGATGGCAGCTATGTGGTCGTGGCCGCGCCGATCGGGGTGACAGTGTCCGAGCTTCCGCCTGACGCGGTTGAGACGGTCGCCAACGGCATCGTTTATTATCTGGCTGACGGCACGTATTATCTGCCGGTGATGCAAGATGGCGTGACCGCATATCTCACCGTGGCACAGCCTTGAGGAATTTGTTTCACAAGCCGGGCTGCGAATGCGGCCCGGCTTTTTAGTTTGTGCTTGCATCAGGCGTCCTGCACGACCAGCTTTCTCCCATGAACAGGAAAGAAATTGCGGAACGTGTGAGGATTGAAGCAAACGAACTGAACGCCCTCGTCAAGAAACTCCAATTCCGCTCCGAGCATTTGAACTGGCTTGCGGACGCATTGGAATCCGATGGCAAGCCGCCGCCCGCCCCAAACCAAAAACCGGGTGCCGAAGGCAAATTCAGGAAATTGATCAACAAGGTTTACGGCGAGTAGGCAGAAAGTTCAGCCAGACGACGCTGCATTTACTTAACGCTGTTTATCAGAAGTGATGAAGGCGAAATTAGAGATGCCTTGGCCGGGGCGTTTGTGATGGTGATGGCGGGCGACCATTTAAGCCATTTGCGGTCCACTTTGTCATTGAGCGGAAAGGCGACGCCGTTCGTCACCGGTATTCCCGGCGATTGCGGCGTGGCGAAGGCAATCCCGCCGATGACAAGTGCTTTGAACGATTCCGCGCTCATGCTGAACCCGGAAAATATTCCAAAGTGGACGCCAATTCCGCCGGCGTTCCAGAATTTTGAATCCGTCCTGACCAAAGGTGCATAATTTGTCTCGATCAAAACGTGGATATTGACGGCGGTTGAATCTTTCCCCAGCACAAAATATCGCACCGAGCCCACTTCCATGCCTCGATAATAAACCGGCGCGCCGACCGTCAATGAGCCGAGACTCGGCGTGGTAAGAATTATTTCCAGTTCGCCGTCAGATGTTTTAAGAATGGGCGGCTTTTCCGCGCCGATGAATTTTTTTTGTTCCTTCCCGCTGCCCGGCTGCACTTGAATGTAAGGGCCGGAGACGATGGTTTCCAGACCGTGCAAACCGCCCGCGCCCACTTCGGGGCGCACAACCCAGAACACGGAGCCATCGCGCGCCAGGCTTTCAGCCGATTTGTCCAGTCGCGCCTGCACCTCAACGTGCTCGAGGTCGTGTGTCAATTTCACCGAAAGGACTCCACCCACGCGCGCTCCGCGATATTGAAGAGTTGTTTGATTGGCCTTGATTTCATTTCCGTCGCTGAACTGGATGCTGATTACCGGACCCATCTGCCGTACATATTTGAAAACGAGCCAGCCTCCGGCGATTGCGGCGGCCAGCGGCACAATCCAAATAATGGAAACCCTCGGCTGTCTCTTGATTCTCGCCTGCGGCAAACCTCGCACTTCAAATTCATCTGTTTTTTCCATGTTCATGAATTTCCTCCTTCCAGATCAGGCGCGGGTCGTAGCTCGAAGAAGCCAGAATGGTAAGGACAACCACGGAGGCAAAAACGAAAATGCCCGGACCGGGAATCACCGTGGCGAATTTTCCAAACCGGATCAGCGCGACCATCACCGCCAACAAAAAAACATCCAGCATCGCCCACGGCCCGATCTGGCAGATTGTCTTGTGAACCCGCGTGCGCAATTTTTTCCAGCGTTGTCCGCGATTTGAGACGAGAAAAAACAGTCCGAGCAGCTTCAAGAGCGGAATGATGATGCTCGCTGCAAATACCAGCGTCGCCACCGGCCACATCCCGTCACTATACAAGGCCCGGACGCTGCCCCAGACGGTGTTTTCCGTGTGACGGCCCATGTATTCCATGACCATGATGGGATAAAGATTTGCCGGCACATACAGGCAGAGCGCGGCGAGCGCCAATGCTGCGGTTCGCGCACGGCTGTTTGGATTGTCACGTTGAAGAATCCCATTGCAACGTGCGCACTCCGCCAAATGGCGCGGCGGCACGTTGCCGAGTTGCTGAACCAAACCGCAAGTTTCGCAAGCGATCACATTCATGCATCGTTCAAAGGAAATTCTTCCCGTAACTAACACTATCTCAAAGAACGCAGGATTAACAAATGGGGTGAACACCCCATAGAAGTTTAAAGTTGAAGCACATAGAATAATTCTGCTTTCAAGCAATGAAATTATCGCTGAAACCGCATCACCTGAAGCGCTACAAGGACATCGCCATGCTGTTCTGGAAGTATGGCACTTCGGATTTGGCCAAGGAATTCGCCAACGACGCCACCGGCGATGAGAAAACAACTTCGCCCGCCAAGCCCGGCCAGCCCGCGCCTGAAGAACTGGCGGACGACCTGGAAAAGATGGGGCCGACATTCATCAAATTCGGCCAGTTGCTTTCCAGCAGGCCCGACCTTTTGCCGGAACCTTATTTGAAGGCGCTCGCGCGTTTGCAGGACAAGGTCAAACCGTTTCCCTATGCGCAGGTGGAAGAAATAGTCGCGAGCGAACTGGGCGTCCGCATCTCAAAGGCGTTTTCTTATTTTGATGAAAAACATATGGCCGCCGCGTCGCTCGGGCAGGTGCATCGCGCGGCCTTGCGCGACGGGCGTCCTGTCGTCGTGAAAGTGCAGCGTCCGGACATCCGCAAACAGATCGCCGAGGATTTTGAAGTGCTCGAAGAAATTGCTTCGTTTTTTGACGAGCACACGGACATCGGCAAGCGTTATCGGTTCGGAAAAATCCTCGCCGAGTTCAAAACCTCCATTTTGCAGGAACTGGATTATCAGCGCGAGGCGTCAAATCTGACGACACTGGCAAATAATCTTAAGGAGTTTCCGTACATCCTCGTTCCGCTGCCCGTGTTGGATTACAGTTCACGCAGCGTGCTGACGATGGATTATGTCAGTGGCACAAAAATCACCGCGTTAAGCCCCGTCGTGAAACTGGACATCAACGGCGACGTTCTGGCCGAGGAATTGTTCAAGGCGTATCTGAAGCAGGTGCTGATTGACGGCTTCTTCCATGCCGACCCGCATCCGGGCAACGTTTTCCTCACGGACGACGGGCGCGTGGCGCTGCTGGATTTGGGCATGACCGGACGGTTAAGTTCCGCAATGCAGGAAAGTTTGCTTCGATTGCTGCTGGCCATCAGCGAAGGCAACGGCGACGAAACGGTAAAAATCATCTTACGCATCAGCGAGACCGCCGAAGATTTCGACGAGGCTGAGTTCAGCAAAAAGGCGACGGCGTTCGTCTCTGAACAGCGCGACCAGACGTTGAACCATCAGGACGTTGGCAGGGCCCTGATGGAAGTCTCCCGCACGGCGGCGCAGACCGGTCTGTATGTCCCCACCGAATTGACGCTGCTCGGAAAAACCTTGCTGCAACTGGAGGAGGTCGGAAAAACGTTATGCCCCAAATTCAATCCCAGCGCCTCCGTGCGCCATAACGTCGCCGAAATCATGACGACTCGCATGCGCAAGGC
>Ga0302200_10002856_pt1 | contig 14967 bp, 15 predicted proteins | sample II_Bog_N3_1_FD_194585 | JGI IMG/M metagenome (GOLD analysis project Ga0302200, IMG submission 194585) | Peat permafrost microbial communities from Stordalen Mire near Abisko, Sweden - II_Bog_N3_1 | ecosystem: Environmental > Terrestrial > Soil > Wetlands > Peat | place: Sweden: Abisko... | reverse complement strand
CCAGCGCACCACGACCGATCTGGCCTCCGGCACCGTCAGCGAAACCCAGACCGCAACCGTGGCAACCGACAGCAATCGCCTGGCGACGGTCGAGGGGCTGACGCTTCCCTACGACACTGCGGGGAACCTGCAGCAGAACACCACCAGTTTGCGTTACACCTACGACGACAGCGGTCGAATGAACGCGGTGTACCAAGCAGGCGCTCAGCGTATTGCTTCCTTCACCTACAACAACCTGGGTCAACGGACTCTTAAGCTGACGTTTGATCCGGCAAGTGGCGCTCTGGTCAGTGGCAGCACTTATCTGTATGGCCCAAGCGGAGAAGTCATTGGCCAGGCAGATTACGGCGCCAACGGACAGCGTCTCGTCACTCGCTACTGGATCTGGCTGGACGGCATGCCGCTGGCCCAGGTCGAACTGAACTACACCCAAGGCGTACCGAGCGGCTTCCAGCTGGTGTTCCTGCACTCGGACCATCTCAACACCCCGCGGCTTGCCAGTACCCACCAGGGGATCGTCTGGAGCTGGATCAGCGATGCCTACGGTGCAGCACTGCCCAATGAGGATGTGGCCGGCAGCGGTACCGCCACCCATATTCCGCTGCGTTTCCCGGGTCAGATTTACGATGCGCAAACGCAACTGAGCTACAACTACTACCGGGATTACGATGCAAATCTGGGTCGATATGTACAGAGCGATCCAATTGGACTGGGCGGTGGAATGAACACATATGCATATGTTCGTGGGAACCCAATTTCGCGACCAGACCCTTTGGGTCTATTTGACGATGGGAGTCACTATTACAGTATATGGGTCCCGCTATGCGCGTTCTGTTCGCAGACAGACGCATTCAATGCAATGAGGCGTTTTTCTGCACCGGGTGCTCCTTATGCCGTGGATGGCACTCATGACCTCGTGCTGACGGGAGGGAATCCCATACGGCAAACTGTAGACTCCTGCCATAAAACAATTACTAACCAGACCCTTCCGGGGCATATGTTTGGAGGGCAGGTAGTTATCACAATCACTGGGAATAATGGAGCCGTAGGCGCTCAAGTTGTAGGTAGTGGGGTCGGACCAGAGACAACATTGAATCAGATATTGGGGCCCGTTATTTTCACCGGGTTAGGCTTCGGCGCATCACAAACTTTAAATCCACAACCAACGTTTTGAAACGCTAAAGCTGGAGATGTTTTAATGACGAAAGCGAAAGTTGTGTTTGGCGCCTGTCTGATAGTTTGGGCGCTGATTCTTTTTCTTGGTCTTGATCTTTATTCGGGAGTCGTTGCGCAAAGAGTAGCGGGTTATCCAAAACCAGAACAGTTCTACATCTGTATCTTGTTTCCTTGTGTGTTGCTGATATTGAATGTTCTTCTTATTGTTTTTTCCCGTAAGTTGCATTGGCTAGTCCTAGTGGCCACGTCCTTAATTCAATTTGTAGCGTTTTTTACTTTCTTTTTTGTTGTGAGCGGCGGCGTCTAAGAGCCTGTTTTGTCGTCATGCCGCGTTTGCCAATGAATGTATGGGTATGTAGGTGCTAACCCCTTGGTCGGAGTTGACCATCGAGGTGTTGAGGCCAATGTCAAATTGACCCACCGAGGGGGCGGTAGAAAACTTGGACTACCTGGAGGTAGTTCATGTATTCATACGAAGACCGCATCCGAACGGTGCTGGCTGGATGTCGCTCAGATCGAACAGAGACCGCTGTTCCGGCGTATCAGCCGCTGGGGCAGCGTCGGCGAGGTTGCGCTACACGAGGGGAGTGTCAACGCTATCCTGACAGCCCTTGCTCAAGAGGCGGGTGGGGCGGATTTCCTCGAGATCAAACGCCAGGGTGGCTGGCGGCACGATGGCGCCGTCCACGGCTATATCGAGGAGGCTAGAGCCTTCGAAGAAGACGCCGCTGGTTCGTTATTACGACGTAAACTATCAACCTAGCCCCAAGTCCTGAAGTCGAGTTTTCGAAAAAACAGAAAAGCGATTTAAAACATAGCATTACGGGCGAAGTGAGTGAATTTTCCCCTTGTCTCGGCATAGTGTTTAGGACTGAGATAAATATCAGGGTAGTTGTCTGGAACCGTGACCTATGTCTACGACGACCCTGGTCAGCGGTAGGCTTGAATCAGGTGGTGGGGAGGGCGCCACCGTTGCTGCGGGCCACAATCACCTGACGAGCCAGGACGGCATGACCCTGGGGATGTGACGAGTGATCAGCAGCAAAACACCTTGATACTGAACCCCCGACTTTTATTCAGGGGGATCTGGGCATGCCTTACTCTGCCTTTCGTCTTGGTGCTTCTACGATCCGGAATGCGATGGGCTGCTCCTGTACGACCCAGGTGGATAATATTGGCCGGGTCGATTACGGTGCCTACGGTGAGCGCCTTGTCGACTCGTCGATCTCCTGTTGGCTCGCGAGGCTAAGTCACCTCCTACACCTACTGTGGCTTGGAAAACAGCCGCACTGCAGTCGCAGTTCCCCCATCGCTCGCACTAACGCTGGCGAATGGGCCTCGTTCATTTTTTTCAAAAAAATACCTCTCCTTAAAAAACTAAGCTATACACCTATAGTGAGCAGGGGCTAGCAACATAATACGACGACCCCAGCAAACTAAGGATCACAACTGTCAGAAGGACCTGAATATGATGGCTACTGCATTTCGTAAACGACGGCTGATCGCAAAACTTAAAGTGCTCTCTGCTCTTCGAGAGGCTCAGTATTCATGAAAGCTAAAACCATAATACTTCCAGTAGTAAAGGTGTGCGGGGTAATAATATTATCTTTGCCTTTTAGTGCGGCCGTCAGCGCAGAGGACTATTTTTGGTGTGCGTCTAGTTTTCCAGAATTTTATTGCACAGGTAGTTATTGGACGCTAAGCCGTTACCCCTCGCCGCAAGCGTTCACCGATGCACTTAAGCAGAATTTTGATCCGAGCTATCCACCTGCATCGTTTAAGACGGGAACCCAAACTATAGTTGTTTCGGAGACTAAGGCCACATCCATATATACATTTCAGGGGCCCTTTTCTGACATGCCTAAAGTCGATGTGGCTTGGGGGCTAACCCGCGGAGGTGATTCATGCTCTGCAGGAACGATTTATAATCCTGGCTCGGGAGCCTGCGAGTCGGCAGATGTTGGGCAGCCAAGAAAGGAACAAGGCCTTCCTGATGACGGTCTTTCTTGTAGCCCTAGCAAGGCCAAGGGAGACCCCGTAAACATCGCAACTGGGAACAGCTTCCAAGAGGAAGCGGATATCCCTTTGTCTGCACCCAACCTAGGATCATTTTCTCGTTTCTACAATAGTGATACAGGCTACTGGACTCATAGCGATTCTGATCACTTGATTATTGCCAAAGAAGCTATTTCCCTTTTTCTATCAAGCGGGCAGCAGTTGCTATTTACACGCGCTGACTCGGTCGCGATACCAGAAGCCAGCACACTGGGTAGTCTGGTGAAGGTCGCCCAAGGCTGGACCTATAACTCGAGCCAAAACTCCAGCATCACGTTCGATGAGTCAGGGGCGCTGATTTCGAAGACAGCAGCTGACGGAACACTGACGACGTACACAACGAATGGCAATACAACCGTCGCTCAAAATGACAAGGGTTTCACTTATTCCTTTACGCAAGATGTACATTTCCAACCTACATCTCTCTCCTATAGTGGGCAATCGGTCAGTTATACATACGGTCAATTTAATCAGCTCACTGACGTTTCGTCCACACGTAGCGGGATCACCACTACTCGCCACTATGGCTATGCCTCCGCGAGCTCCCTAAAATTAACGAGCATTACCGACGAGCGAGGTGTTGTCTTTGCTAGCTGGATTTACGACGATTCCGGTCGGGTAGTTACCAGTAGTCACGCCAACGGTGCCGACCTCATGTCCTTTACCTATAACAGTGATGGCTCTACCATTGTCACCAATGAATTAGGAAGGCAAACCACTTATCGCTATCAGTTAGTTCAAGGCATCAAGCGTATCGTTGCAATTGAAGGGGAGCCCTCTGCCAATTGTCCCGCGAGCAACTCTACCTACACCTACAACGACCGTGGCCAAGTGCTGACCAAGACCGATGCCCAGGGATTGATCACCACTTACAGTTACAACGATCGAGGTTTGGAAGTCAGTCGTACCGAGGCCAGTGGTACACCACTCGCTCGCACAACCACCACCGAATGGGACCCAACACGCTTTCTGAAAACTCAGGTTGTGGGGCCCACCCGAACCACGCTATACACCTACGACGTGCAAGGACGGCCGCTGAGTCAGCAAACGACGCCTAACTGAGCCTGACCATTTTATTCAGAGGGACCTGAACATGCCGCACCCTGCCTTTCGTCTTGGCGTGCTTGCCTTGGCCTGTGGTTTTTTATCACTACCGATCTCGGCCACCACCCTTAATTACACCTACACCGCACTGGGCCAAGTCGCCACAATCGATGGCCCACGCACTGATGTGTCGGATATCACCAGCTTTGCCTACGACGCTCAAGGCAACCTGACCACGGTCACCAATGCTTTGGGGCAGGTCTCGACGCGCGCCAACTTTGACAGCTACGGCAATCCGCAAACTGTCACCGATCCCAATGGCGTGGTCACCACTCTGGCCTACACCCCACAAGGCTGGCTGGCCTCCAGCAGCATCGCTGGCGCGACGACTCAGTATGCCTACAACGCCGTAGGGGATCTAACCCAGATCACCGCGCCCGATGGGAGTTTTTTGGCTTACACCTATGACGACGCACGACGTCTGGTGGCGGTGAGCAACACCCTGGGAGAGACGCAGAACTATGTGCTCGATGCGATGGGCAACAGGACCTCGGCTCAGGTGAAAGATGCCAGCGGTACCCTGGCCCGTCAGCAGCAAAGCACCTATGACGAACTGGGCCGATTGCTCACCCAGATCGGTGCGGGTGGGCAAGTCACCCACTACGCCTATGACCTCAATGACCAACTGACCCAGCAGACCGATGCACGCAGCAATGCCACCAACCAGGCCTTCGACGCCTTGGGCCGTGTGGCCCAGGTGACCGATCCGCTGGGCGGCATCACCGCCTTGACCTATAACACCGACAACCAGATCACCCAGTTGGTGGATCCGCGAGGCGTTACCACTCAGTACGTCTATGATGCTGAAGGTCGAGTGCTGCAGATCCAAAGCCCCGATGGGGGCACCTCTAGCTTCACCTATGACGAAGCCGGCAACGTCTCGCAAAGAACCGATGCCCGCGGGATCATCACCACCTACCAGTACGATGCGCTGAATCGCCTGACCGCCTTACACTACCCAGCCACACCAGCCTTGGACGTGCTCTACAGCTACGACCAAATCGATGGCGGAAATAGGGGCATTGGTCGATTGACTAGCATCCAGGATCCTACTGGAACCGTGACCTATGTCTACGATGACCGCGGCCAACGGATCGCCCAAAACCGAGCCTTGAACCTGGCCGGCCTGAACATCAACGCCTCCACAACTTCCAGCTACGATACCGCTGGCCGAGTTACTCAGCTGGGCTATCCCGACAATGTTTCGGTGAACTACGCCCGCAACACTGCGGGTCAGGTCAACGCGGTCTCACTCACGCTCAACGGTCAGAGCTTCCCGATAGCCGCCAATATTGCCTACGCCCCTTTCGGCCCGCTCACGCAACTGACCTGGGGCAACGGCCTGACCCTCAGTCGTACCTACGACCAGGACTATCAACTCACGACCCAAGTCATCGGCAACTGGCAAAACCAGTACGGCTTTGACCCGGCGGGGAATATCACCAGCCAGCAGAGCAATCTCTGGGGCGCGGTGCAGTACCAGTACGATGCGCTGAACCGACTGACCCGTGAGCAGAGTGCGACCACGCAAAAAGACTACGCCCTTGATGCCGTCGGTAACCGGACCCAGCGCACCACGACCGATCTGGCCTCCGGCACCGTCAGCGAAACCCAGACCGCAACCGTGGCAACCGACAGCAATCGCCTGGCAACGGTAGAGGGGCTGACGCTGCCCTACGACACTGCGGGGAATCTGCAGCAGAACACTACCGGTTTGCGTTACACCTACGACGACAGCGGTCGGATGAACGCGGTGTATCAGGCCGGCGCTCAGCGCATTGCCGCCTTCACCTACAACAACCTGGGCCAGCGTACGCTCAAGCTGACGTTTGATCCGGTGAGCGGCGCGCTGGTCAGTGGTAGTACCTATCTGTACGGCCCGGGCGGAGAAGTGATAGGCCAGGCCGATTACGGCGCCAACGGTCAGCGCCTCGTCACGCGCTACTGGATCTGGCTGGACGGCATGCCGCTGGCCCAGGTGGAGCTGAACTACACCCAAGGGGCATCGAGCGGTTTCCAATTGGTGTACCTGCACTCGGACCATCTCAACACACCGCGGCTGGCCAGTACCCATCAGGGCATTGTCTGGAGTTGGATCAGTGATGCCTACGGCGCGGCACTGCCTAACGAGGATGTAGCCGGCAGCGGTACCGCCACCCATATTCCGCTGCGTTTCCCGGGTCAGATTTACGATGCGCAAACGCAACTGAGCTATAACTACTACCGGGATTACGATGCCAACCTGGGGCGTTATGTTCAGAGTGACCCGACAGGATTGAACGGTGGCCTGAATACCTACGGATATGTAAATGGGAACCCGCTGAGTAGAACTGATTTTTACGGTCTGAATTCTATAGGGTCAACGAATGTATATGGCCCGGGGTCGGGAGGATCGCTTGCAGCAGGCACGGGACTGTTTGGAGGTATTGGGGGAGGTGTCGGTGCTTGGGTTGGATGGAATGTTGCAGGACCGATGCTCTCCAGCAGCTTGCCTCCTGGATACTGGCCAGCAGACAAAGGCGCAGCAGAGTGGGGGAAGCGCAATGGCGTTGGCACTCGTGATGGCAAAGGTCGCTTCCATGGGATCAAACAAAGCTGCCCGGGAAGCAAAGCGACGGATGAGTTTGGTGTCAACCCGGAGACTGGCGACGTTGTTGACCCGGAAGGTGACGTGGTTGGAAACCTGTGGGATGTCAAACCGAAATGAATACTGCTGAAAAGAAAGTTATGGTGGGTATCTACCTGAAGGGGCACGACCTGGATCCCCAAAAAATCACGGAGGCTATCGGCATAACGCCGTCTATTTCGCATTGTCGAGGACAGGCGAAAAGGACGTCTTCAGGGCGCGATTTCATCACAAAAATAGGTGTTTGGGGCTTTGTCATTGATGAGGACCCTGCGGAAGTTGTTGATGTGGTCACTAACTTGATTGCAATTCTTGGCTTGCAAGAGAAGCCACTGTTGAGTCTGCCGCACGTTCAAGACGCCTATATCGACATATTCGTTGCTGCTGACTCCGACGAAGACGGCGTAGGGACTTGCGAAATGGCGCTTACGGGTGAGCAGATTAAGACGCTGTCATCTTATGGGTTGCCCATTCGTTTCACGGTAAGCATCGGAAAACCATAGCTGATGCGAAAGCATTTGCCGGCCGCCCAATTGTGGGGAGGTAAGCCAAGGGCGTACGCTTCATCTCTCTCAAGGGGCTGAATCGATTAATCGCTGCTGGGAACACCTCGTGGGCAGCTAACGGTGTTCAGATCAAGGGCTCATTCGGCACAGATGCTTTGACCGGGTCCATCTTGAGAGTGGACATCAATCGTAAAACCTCTGCGTGAGCATGTAGCTGTAAGAAGTGAGGGGTATAATCATGAACAAGAACAACCCATCGCCCCTTGCAACATCGCTGGGGTGGAAACTCTGGTTATTCGCAGGGTTGGCCGCTGTAGCTGCGCTTGGTTTTCTATTCACCGATGTGATTGGTCATGTGCTTGGTGTCGATCCACTCGTGGTGAAGCTGGCCATCTCACTACCGACACTCATCGCATTTGGCGCGGTTCTTCTCTCTGTCCGATGCCTCCACTGTGGTTTAGGCCTTGTGGCGTATGCAATATCGCACCAAGCTGTAGGCCAGTGGTTGAGTTGGCTACTGGCAATAAAGAATTGTCCGCAGTGTGGAAAGTCGGAGCAGCAAAAAGGCAACGATGCTACGTGGCGTCAGGGCGAATGAACGACGCAGCTCATCTCGGTCATAGCGACCTATGGGCCAGACCTCGGGACCTTGCTTTTACGTGGTTAAACCAAGCTTGCTGGTTCTGAGGGACGTGGACTAGGTAATGGCCAAGGAGATCAAAATGGCGATAGCTGACATTGCACTTGTACTTGACTCTGATTTTGGTGAGCGTGTCATAGCGCTCGCTAAAAAAACACCTGTTTGGATTATATCGAGTGAGCTCAATGACTCAGCCGTTGAAAAAACACGCCTCTTACTTCACGAGGCAGTGAGTATTACAACGGTGCTAGTGAGGAATGCAGAGTCACTTGGTGATGTTTGCTTGCGAGCTCTTTATGATATCGATGAACACCATGGAGTTGACAGCACTTCAACCCCTTATCGGGAGGTACTGGTATTCGGTCTCTCTCCAGAGGTGTTAACACCTGAAATAATCAATGATCTTGGATTTCATAGCGTTGACAAGACGGACTTCGGTTTCAAAATCATTAAACGAAATTAGATTCTAGCGAGGGCTGTAACATCTTTGCGATGTTTAACGACACCCATCTGTGCGGTGGGTGTGGTTGTGGCTGTCAAAAGCGCTAGGAGAGGTAAAAATGTATAATCGACGGAGATGGTTGGCTTTTGCGCTCGCACCAGTGTTGCCATCGGTATTCTTTTTGTTCGCATTCCACTTGTCTGATCCAAGACAGGCGGCTTTTGTTTTGTTGTTTTCTATTGTATTTAGCTATTTGCCATGTTTGCTGCTTGGCGTTCCCCTCATAAGATTTTTGGAGAGACGAAACTCCTTGAGCGTTGTAAGTATAACGCTGTGCGGGTCACTGCTCGGTATCGTAACGTTCTATATTTTTGGATTCGTTGTTTCTGTGGTATTAGGTTCGCCCAAGAGTGTTATTCCTGAGTTGAGGGAGGTCTTGTCGGGCGCTACACTTGGTGCTTCGGTGGCTATGCCTTTCAGTTTGATCGCCGGCTTCCCTCTGTTCAGCTCAAAAAATGGTGACCAAGTGAAGCGGAGATAGATTGGATTAGTCCAATGATGTAATCCACGCAATCATGCACTGAATGCTGAGCGACGCCCACACACGGTGGGCGTTTTAGTTTTGCGCCCAACATGGGCACAATTTTGTGGGTGAAGGTCCCGCCGTAAGCTGACCCCAGCGAACGAAGTCAAGCGCAACTGCATGAGGGCGACCGAGTGTGCGGAGGAGGCGTGAATCGAAGCCGCGAGCCGAAGGGTGCGTTATCAAGGGTAAATACACGCTGATCTATTTCTGTTCTGGTCGACAGTCCGACTTCATTCTCAGGCCCGCTTGCATGGCATTGAGTAGCGTCAAAATTGCGGAAGGACTCTCTGTTAGATGGAGTGGGCAGCTGTACGGAGGGTATCACCACCGATCTGGGCTTGAGTCAGGTGGTGGGAGCGCACCACCGTTGCCGCGGGCAGCAATTACTTGACCAGCCAGGACGGTATGACCCTGCGTGATCAGCTGCCAAACACCTTGAGACTGACTAGCAGCCACGACGCCTACCAGGGCATCATCTGGATGTTGGATCAATGATGCAACAGGGCCCAAAGACGTTGGCAATCTCCCATATTCCAACGGGCTTCCCCAGCCAGCATCTAAAATGTGCACTGAGGCTCTATGTGCAAAATGAACCGATTGGGCTGAGCGGCAGGATTAACACCTATGCTAATGTCGGTAGGAATCCAGTTAGCTTTATGGAAGGATGGTAATTATGTTTTACACCAGACTCGTATTCGCCCGTCATCTAATCTTCTTTTTATTCGGGCTTGTATTTATTTGTATGTCGATCTCTCAGGCTTCGGCGCAGGAAAATTGCTCCGCCGAAATGAATAGTCGGGCAGTGTTTTTGTTAATCGGTGCACGAAAAGAATGGACTTCTCTTATGGAGCATCAGCAAGTTTTCGCTTCTTGTGATGATGGTGAGCTTGGTGAAAATTACTCTGATGCTGTGGTGCACCTCTTCGCGCAGAGATGGGATCAATTCGGTATGTTTATTGTTATTGCAAAAAAACACCAAGATTTTAAACGCTGGGCGATACGACATGTCGATGCAACTGCCTCGGATGAAAGCCTGAAGAAAATTGTACTCAATGTAAAGGCCTGTAGTAATGATGCAGAGGCAGCAAGCCTTTGTAAGGCTATTCAGCGGGCTGCTGCAAGTGCTTTGGCCGAGTCCGCGAATACGACGGTAAATGAAAAATGAAGATGGCTGTTAGGTGTTTGTTCCATTGAATGAAAGATAATTCACCTATGGTTATGCAGGTGCTAACCTCTTGAAAGGGGAGTCCAAAGGGCTAGATACTCTTGGCATAGTTGGAAGGAGAGCCAATAGCGACCGATTTGATAAGGCTACGTGCGTAGATAGGCTCGTTGTCAGGGGGGCAGCATGGGGGTTAATGCCGGTAGGTACGCAACGGACACCGGTGTGTTAGGGGGGGCAATATGCAAACAATAATTGGGTTGTTTTCTGTGGTTGTAATGATTGTATTTGTGGGTGGGGTATATCAGCTTTGTGGACGATATTTCATTGTGTATAATGTGACGCAAGAGTCAATTCGGATTGAGGTTTTTGGTGCGCCACTGATAATCATTCCTTATAGTTGCATTGAGGAAGTGCGCAGGATAAGTGGTTTGGAGTCATTGAGGCCTCGTATACGTATTTTGAGAGCCGGAAATAGAATAATTGGGCGAGTTGTGCTCGTTCAGAAAAGTCGAGGGTTCATTAGGTCAGTGCTTTTGACTCCTGATGACCCAGATGAATTTGTTGCGGTTGTTAAAGGGCGACTACTAGTTCTGATGCGAGCTAATTTTATGGCAGTGTGAAACGCATCGAGTGCGCCGGGGGATGAACCTTCATCCGATTGCTCAGTCAGTAATTTACCCCTATACTTACAGCGGCCGTTTGGCACTCAACCGTACTGAAGTCAGCGGTAGTTCACATGCCCGGACGGTCACCGTCGAATTAGACTCGTTACGTTTTTTGAAGGTCATTAGTACCGCTCGGTCATGCTGTTAATAATGGTTCTATTGCAGGTTATTTACCTTGGCAGAGGACGAATATGCACCCCTATGAATTTAGTGCTTCATTGAGATTTTCCGGTCCTGATTTTGAAACGGAGCTGATTTCTGCTTTTTTAGGGTTTGAGCCTAAATCGAAGCATAGCAAAGGGGCGGCTAGAACGGCTCCAGGCGGAAAGCTATTGGGCGGAGTGTACGAAGCGAGTTATTGTTCTTTTTTACTATGTAAGAGACGCGGTGGCGATTTGGGTGTCTTTTTGTCCGGTGAGCTGGATAGGTTTGAAAAGCAGGCGGCAAATTTTGAGTCGCATATTGCATCTGGGAACAAAGTCGAGTTTTTTATAGGGTGGTATGGGGCTGGCAATATCGGTGAGGTTTTCAGCAGTCTTCTCTTGAGGCGTATGGGTACGCTTGGGATTGATATGGCGCTTGATATTTATGCCGCTTAATTCGATATTACGTTCTCCTCACTCATTTTTGCAAAGAAGCCGTGTATCGAACGAGGCGTGTGATCGGTTATTAAACGAGTTTAGGCGTTCGAGTACTGACTCTTGAGTGATGTTGTTGATTTTTCAACTGAATGGTCGTCAACGAGATGGAGTGCTCCATGGTGCGAATAAGTAAAATAATTGTGGCGCTACGCCTTGCAGTCGTAAAGCTGATTTTTGTATTGGCCCTGCTGGTAGTTATTTATTTTTTGTACTTGGGGACTCGTAGTTTGGCGCAGGGCTATACATGGGGGGAAATGGATTGGAATCAAAGTGGCAGCACCTCTATCACCGATTTTTTTGCAGCCGCTGATATCGGAAAACGCGAGACTATGGTTGATGGAAAGAAGTGCTTTGAATATTATGCATATAAGGATGGATTAAAAGTCAAGGTTAACTGCGCGCAATAAAAAGCTGTTCATGATGTCGGTTTTTGGGGAGGGGCTGTTCTGCGTGTGTTTTTGGCGTTTTGTTTATGTTAGGAATGGCGTGTGAATGTTAATGGTAAACTATTATGTGTTTCACGACTTTTGAAAGTCATGCCTTGGCTGTTTCTGGTGATTCCGATTTTTTATATTTCGACATGCTCAATTATTTCTTATTCTCGAACTCGTTCATTTGATGCGGTGGAGGTAGGCGAGGGGAGAAACTCCGTGATTGTAAAGCTAGGTGCTCCGTCCAAAATTGAAATGCCTGATCATCTATTTGTACGTTATGCAGCAACACAGTGCAAGACGCCCTGTGTTAAACGTTTATGGTATGAGAATCGACTGGCTTTCGATAGTGAGGCATGGTCGGTAGAGCTGGATGCCGATGATGTGGTTGTCCATAAAGCGCATTGGGTCTCCCCGTGACAGGGTGAGGATTTGGAGTGCCTAAATAGGTAGTGAAATGGTTAGATGGCTTTTACTATTTATGATTATGTGGGTGCTGTTTATGTCCGTCACTATGGCGCTCTTTCCGGAGCGAGTACTCGGATATGTGAGGCGAAGTCGGGTGTGGGGCTGGTATTTAAGGGCGGTATTTGGGTTCACCACCGAGATGCTGAATGGCAAATGGGCTGTGAAGTGGGTGCGTGTTCAGGGAGCTATAGGCCTGGTCGTGGCGCTGATAGCTCAATGGGTTTGGTTCACTAATCCCACTCTGAATTTATAGTCATGATGTCTATCGCGTGAGTGGGGATATAGCTCAGTGCTGGTTATGGCTATGGCCCGCGAGCAGGCGGGGCTGTGCCCCTAGGCCTGATCATTGCCTACCGTAAGGGCGGAAATTCCGCGCTTTTCATCAATCCGTTGCGCCATGGCTATCGCAGCATCCAGCTCTGTGATGCCCCACGCCTTCATCAGTGCGAACCGCTCGGCTTTTTCCTCCGGCTCCGTCATGGCTGTGGCCAGGTAGAGACTCGGCGGTATGGCCCGAAACAATACCTCCATCGATTTGGACAAGATCACCCCTTCGGTGAATTTCCCGGACTCCTTCCTCGCCGATAGCATCAGAGCTTTCTGCGCCTCAGTGAGCGCCCGAAACCGCGCGATCTTGTTCACTTCATCCGGCGGCATGTTCAGGCAGATCCACCACTCGATCATGTTGAGCATGGGCTCGGCGGCCTTGGGCAGGTCATCGATGTTCTGGGTGGCGAGCCAAAACCAGGCCCCGAGCTTGCGCCACATCTTGGTGATCTTGACCACGTAGGGAGAGAGCAGCGGGTTCTTGGTGATGACGTGGCCTTCGTCCGTGACGTTGATGATGGGCCGGCCCAGCATCTGATCTCGCTCGGCAATGTTGTTCACGGTGTTGATCAGCGAGATGTAGGCGATGGAGAGCTGGGCGTTGTAGCCCTCACGGGCATAGGTGGCCAGGTCCACCAGGGTGATATCGGCCTCGGGCCAGGGCGTGCCATCGCGGTTGAACAGCTCACCCTCGGAGCCCTGACAGAACATATCCAGGGCATCGGCCATTTCCAGCAACCGCAGACGCCGCGGCTCCGGCAGATGGGGATCATTGCCCATGTCCCGCAAGGCGTCGCGCACGTCCTGGGTCAGTACCGTTCTCTTTTGGCTTACACAGGTATGAGCGGCATTGATGATGCACTGACGAATCTGGCTGCGATCGGCACGGGTCAGGCGCTGCTCTTCCTTGTCTTCGCCACCGGTGATCATCAGGCGGGCGGTGATCTCCAGTTCGCCCAGGACATCGCGCTCATCGTCTTCCGTGGATTCAGCTTCATCCAGATCTTCGGTATCCAGGGTCATGACACGGTCGGGTGTCGCCACCAGTCGGTAGGCATCGGCGAAGGGCGCCAGGCTTACTCCAGAACCAGGCGCCAGCTTGACCCGATTGACCGTCAACCCCAGGCGCTTGGCGAAGTCCGCAAACAACCCGAAGCTGTTGCCGGCCTCGGCAATGAACAAGCGTGGCCGGTACAGGGCCATGACCTGATTGAGCAGGTTGTTGAGGGTGGCCGACTTACCGGCGCCCGTCGGCCCGAACAGAAACAGGTGCGCGTTCATCTGCCGGTCCAGGCGGTTGAGGGGATCGAAAGTGAGTGGGCCGCCACCCCGGTTGAAGAACGTGAATCCAGGATGCCCTGTACCTTCACTGCGACCCCAGATCGGCGCCAGATTGGCCACATGCTGCGCGAACATGAGCTGGGTGTACCACTCACTCTGACGCATCCCTGGGTCGAACACCCCGGGCAACCAGCGCAGGTAGCTGTTGAGCGGCGCCACTTCGTGCTCATCGCGCACGGGCTGCAGTCCGGCGTTGAGCATCACGTTGTGAAGCTGCAAGGTACGGCGGTCGAGCTCCTCGACATCCTGGCCTCGCAGGTAAAACGCCACCGCGCCCCGGTATAGCTTGTGGGCGCTGCCCAGGTGCTTGCGCGCTTGATGCACATCCGCGCGGGTCTGCTCGGAGGCCAGGGTGTCCCCAACTGACTTTTGCGCGAGGTGGTTGAGATGGGCTTCCAGTTGGTCCTGCGGGCAGATCACCAGGGTGATACAGAGCACAGTCTCTTCCGGCATCTGATCGAAGAGGGCGTTGATGGCATCGCCGCCCTTGGGTGTTTCCCCGGTCAGATGGCCAATTACCGGCGGCGTGCGCAGGCGATCAAGGACCACCACGCGGTGGGGCTGTTCGTCGAAATACCAGAGCCCCTGGTCCAGGTCCGAGCGTGGTTGCTCGAAGAACAGGAGCTGGGCGAAGTCGGTACCGCTGGCCAGTTCCAGCTCATCGCCTGCTGGGCCATCGGGGTAGGACGTCAACTGATAGAACCGCTCCCGGTCAGCCTGGGTATCACCCAGCAGACGCGGGTGCGGGTTGAACCAACGCAGCAGCCAGGCATGGATCTGCGCACCGGTCATAC
>Ga0302200_10002851_pt1 | contig 14977 bp, 8 predicted proteins | sample II_Bog_N3_1_FD_194585 | JGI IMG/M metagenome (GOLD analysis project Ga0302200, IMG submission 194585) | Peat permafrost microbial communities from Stordalen Mire near Abisko, Sweden - II_Bog_N3_1 | ecosystem: Environmental > Terrestrial > Soil > Wetlands > Peat | place: Sweden: Abisko, Stordalen... | reverse complement strand
TGAGCCGCTGGAGCCTCGGGCGCCGCAAGAATCCGGTTGAGCACCCGCGCCAGTCGCAGGCCGCCCAGCGCCAACTGCGCATCCACGACCTTCGACTCCTCCGTAACGTACTCCCGTGTAATCAGCGCGCCGTTGGGGACCATGGCTTCCACCGCATAGTGGTGCGAGATGTTGGCCCAGGTGGTAGGCTCGCCGCCGGCCATCCGCTCCCATTGGTTGTCCTTGATCTCCTGAAGCAGCCTTTCGGTATATTTCTTTTCGCTCAGCCCCTGCTCCTCGATAATCATGTCATCCCATACGCCGTGTAGATTGCAGTTGTACGAGTCGCACCTGCTGGAGCCCAGGAAGCTGACAGCGATGCCGTTGCCTCCGCGCGCATCGCCCAGGGCATGAAAGGGCTGGTGGACGTCGCCGATCAGATGCACCAGGAACTTCAGCGCGAAGGCGCGCTCCTTCGTGCTCAGCGACTCGTCACCCAGCCGTCCCTCGAAGTAAAGTATGCGGTCGGTGACACAGTCACGCCACGGTGACTTGGGGTCCGCCTGGGAGACAGGGCAGTCGCGGTTGCGGTCAAATTTCGCCTCGACACTGGGAATATCGACAAAGTGCCACTTGCCTGTCTCCGGATGTTCCTTGCGATACTCGTCCGCCCATGGCGCGACATCAGCCAGAGTTTCCTTGCCCAGAAGCAGGGCAACTTGCGACTTTGCCGCTGGCGTCAAATACTGTTCAGCCACCAGTGCGGTCAGGCGATGGCCCTCGCGTCCCCATGCCCAGCTCAGTGGAACTCCCATGCACAGCAAAAGTGCGCCGATAACCGCGCCGCGCATCGTTTTCTTGCTTGAAATTGTGCTCATTTTCCGCCTGCCTTGGATAAAATAGATACTACTGAATTTTACGCGATTCTTATGCATGGATTGGATGAAAACAGGCAGCGCTCGCTGTGCTTGTTCTGTTTGCGATCCCGAGAAAGATATGCGCGGGCCGGTTTTGGCGGCCCTGAGAAAGAGGAGAAACTTGCCACTGCTGCCAGTCATTCGCCGTTTTCATCGCCTTGGCATTATGTTTTTTATGGCCGCGCTTTTGATCGCTGCCACACCTGCCGTTTTTGCGCCGCTGCTCTGCGCGCAAACGTCCGCCCCGGCGCCCGGCGCAGGGTCTGCGCCAGCAACACACCCCTTCGTGTTCACCGTCAACGCGCGTCTGGTGGTGCTTGACGTTGTCGTCACGGACAAGGCCGGCAAGCCGGTGGACGGCCTTACCGCCAAAGACTTCCAGATTTTTGAAGACGACAAGCCGCAGCACATCCACTCGCTCGACTCGCCCGCGACCCACACCTTGTCAGCACCCTCGATAGCTGCGGGCATTACCGCCGTCTTCGATCCCGCGCAGCCAGCCAGCTTCGGCCATTCACCCGTCGATGTGCTGATCTTCGACCAACTGAATACGCATTTTGCCGATAGCTCGTTTGCTCGCCGCTGTCTGCACGACTACCTGAGCCGCCAGCCCGCGCTCCTGCCGCAACCAACAACCCTGCTAACCGTCTATGACAACCACTTCAAGATGCTGCAGGGTTTTACCCGTGACCGTGACGCCCTGTTGCGCGCCGTTGCCGCAGCTCCCGTTGAGTACCCCTGGAAGCTCGAAGTGAATGGCAAGGCCGAGTACGGCCCGGTCGAGCGTCTCGACCAATCCCTCCGCGCACTGGAAGAGATTGCCCAGAGTTATGCCCGCATCCCAGGTCGCAAGAACCTCATCTGGGTGGGCGGCGGATTTCCCACCATCAACCCCACCACCATTGACGGCGACGACGCCCAGGAGGTGAAGGACGCCCTCCAGCACGTCACCGACATTCTTCTCGACCTGCACGTCACACTCTATGCCATCGATCCTTCCAGCACTGCCGCCGGCATGACCGAAATTACCGACAGCTCGCAGGCGGAGTTTTTGATGAACGCGGGCGATGCGCTTTCCGGCGGATTCGATCCCTTCGGAGCAAACGATGACTTCGACCGGCTCGGTCCTGTGACTGGCGGTCGCGTCATCCGAGGGAGAAACGATATCGGTGAGCAGATCGCCTCATCGGCCGACCTTGGCGCTCACTATTACACCATTTCCTACACGCCCAGTTCCAGCAGCGAAGCCGCGGCCCAGTATCGCAAGATTCGCGTTGTTCCCCTGCGCCCGGGCCTGACCGCAACCACCCGCACCGGCTATTACTCCGGCGAGACCCAGGCGGAAAAAGCCTCGGCCACCGCAGCCTATGACCTTACCACCGCGGCAGAGACTGCCTTGCCGCTCAATGGCATTCGTGTCACCGTTGAGCCGGATTCTTCACCCCATGCGCCGCCCAACACGTACATTGTTCATGCCGGAGCAGCAAACCTGACCTGGAAGACGAAGGAAGATGGCAGCGCGACGGCAGCGGTGTACATCATGGCAGTCTCGCTCAATGCAAAAAACACCATGCTCGGCCACACACTGCACGGCATGAAGGCGAACGCCAGGCCCGGCGCGAATCTGATCGATCCCGCCAAGATGGCCGACTTCGACTTTACCGCGCTGCCTGCACCCAAGGCGGCGACGCTTCGCTTCATTGTCCGCGACAATGTTACCGGACGCATGGGTTCCGCCGACCTCCCGCTCAAAATGCCTTGAGCTCTTGAGCCAGAAGATGATGATATTGTTCCATTACCTTTGGTGAGGGTGCCGGTCTGTCCCCGCTTTCTTCGCTCAGGCAGGCAAAGCCGCGGGTCGACTTCGCCTACCTCTATTTCACGGCGTTCTGCTGTAAAGATCTGCCCCGCCTGATTCGCTCCTTTATTCTGCCTTGCCGATGCTTTCTTCCTTGTAAGCCTTTTGCAGAAAGTAGAATGCCTTCTTCTTATCGCCTTGATCCGATATCAGGCCCTTGCGATTAAAGCCATCCTGAATGCCGGGAAGCAGGCGGCGAGGAGAATGAAAATCCATCAGAATCCATGGGCTCATTCCTCGTAATTGAGGAATGCGGTTCAGCATAGGGAGTTGATGCTGATAGAGGCTCAACTGGTATTCCTCGGTCCAGCGCTCGGTTTCCGGCCCGTGCAGGCCGGCCTTGGCGTCTCCGCCAAATTCGCTGATAATCAGCGGCTTATTAAAGGCGATCTTCCACACGGTGGTGTCGGCGCCCTCTGGGGGCTGTTCATACCAGCCGATGTATTCGTTTGCTCCAATGACGTCCAGAGCCTCGCCCAGCGAATCATCGACATACTTGATATGTCCTTCAGTACGGACAAGAAGCGCCGCCGTTACCAGCCGCGACGAATCGAGCACGCGAACATCGCCCGCCAGCGTCTTCAGGAATTTCGTTCGCTCGGGAGTGTTCGGCGTTTCATTGGCAATCGACCACAGCAAGATTGAGGCCTTATCGCGATCGCGACGAATCTCCTCGCCTAACTGCTGCTCGGCCTTTTTGAGAACTGCCGGATCGCCGAAGTGTTCCGCCCAGTAGACCGGGATCTCCGACCACACCATGATGCCCAGCCGATCGGTGGCGCGTGTCATGCGTTGATCGTGCGGGTAATGCGCGAGCCTGACATAGTTGCACCCCAGCTCCTGGGCCCATCCAAGCAGCGTTGCTACATCCTCATCGTTGCTGACGCGCCCGCCGCGATAGGGGGCCTCTGCATGGATGGAAATTCCCCGCAGAAAGATGGGCTTTCCATTCAACAGAATCTTCGTGCCGCTCGCTTCGACCGTGCGAAAGCCCATCTCATCTTGCAGCGTATCTTCGCCGGATTTGAGCACCACGCGATACAACTTGGGTTGCTCGGGGGACCAGAACTGCATCCCGGCTACATTCATCTTGATCGCCGCGCGGCCCTGGCTATCCGCCACGGCATCAGTTTCCAGCTTGAGTTCCGGAATGGAGACACTGACGCTGGCGCCGGGTGCCGCGTCCTCAACATGCACCCAGCCCTCGACCGCCGTGCGGCTATGATTCAGGTGCAGGTCATAGTCGTCGATGAACTTGTCCGGCACATCCACAAGAGACACGTCCCGGGTAAGTCCGCCATAGTTAAACCAATCCGTATTCGTGGTAGGAACGCCGTCTGCCTGCCGGGTATCGTCTACCGCGACCACCGCGAAGTTCTTCCCGGGATGCAGGAGCTTGGTGACTTCGCAATCGAATGGGGTGAAACCGCCTTCGTGCTCACATACCTGGCTTCCGTTGACCCAAAGGATGGCTTTGTAGTTCGCCGCGCCAATATGAAAAAAAGTGCGATGATGCTCACGAGGCTGGTAATCGAAATCCCGCTGATACCAGATCAAACCTTCGTATTCGTAGAGCAGCTCGCGCTGCGTGTTCCAATCGCCCGGAACCTTCAGGGTAGGCGATTTGCTGAAGTCGTATTCCAGGGCCTCACTGTCCTTGAGGTGCTGAGTCCCGTTCAGGAAGTATCCATCTTTGCGAATTTCATGATGGAAGGTATACAGGCCGTTAAAATATGGATCGATAATGGTGTGCCAATCGCCATTCAAACTGACGTTTTGGCGGTGATCCACATCGACCAGAAGCGTGGGGCTTGACTGCGTATTTGCGTGGATGCTTCCTAATATCGAAAGGCCAATGAGTGCGATAAAACAACGGTGCCACACCGCGAATTTCACGAAACGAATCCTCCAGCCGCTTAGTAAAAGTGGGCCGGCGGACAATCGCTTGCCGCCGGCCCTTGGATGAGAAAGAACAGTTAGAAGGTGATCTTCGCACCAATCTGCATCTGTCGTGGAGGATTGGATCCTGTGATGTATCCAAGGCTGCCGCCGATTCCGGTGCTTGGATTTGACCAGTTGGTCCTGTTGAATACGTTGAAGGCGTCACCCTGGAGCATCATGTCCGCCGTCTTCCACAATGAGAAGGACTTACGCGCTGAAATATCGGTGGCAAAGTAGCCGGGGCCAACGATATCGCCAAACGGAGCCGTGCCCGCTGAAGTTGTGGGAGCGAAAGAATAGGCGGTGGGGTCGAAGTTGCAAATGTGATTACCCGCCGGGCATGTCCATGATCCCGACGTCGAACCCTTACTCGCCCTGCGAGTGTACGACGATGAACCGTTGAGAGTGCCAAGTTTAACGCCACCCGTAACCGTCAAATACTGGCCGGTTTGAAAGTGGGTAACTCCGCTTAAAACCCAACCACCTAGCGCCGCAGCTTTCAAGTTGTGCTGATTCTTATAGAGCGGATCGGTAATGGTGTAGGTCGCCACGAAAATCTGCCTGCGATCAAAGGATGTGGGTCCGGTGTAGAACTTCTTCCAGGAAACCGAAGTGCCGCCTGACAACAGGCAGGTAAACGCGCACTCAGGCTCGGGGTTGTCTGCCTCTCCGCTGATCTGGCTGAGCACCTTGGACCAGGTGTAGTTGATGGTCATTGTCAAAACGCCGCGGCGCTTTTCCGCGGTGAGTTGCATGCCGTTGTAATTGCTGGTGGCGTCACCAGTGAATTGTTGGATGTCCCCGAAGCCCAGATAGGGGCGAATGGTGTTGATATACGCAGTCCCCGCAGCTATAGCGCTGGTCATGGAGGGCACGTTGATCTGCGGTTGACGCAGCAGGTGGCGTCCCATGTTGCCCACATACGCCGCTTGCAACTGCGTGCCGTAAAGAGTTTCGCGCTGCACACTCATGCTGTATTGCGCGGTGCGCGATACTCTCAGCTTCGGATCGACAGAGCTCATGCCAAAGATAGTCGGAGTTGAGCCGCCAGGGCCTGCTGGATTAGCGAGCAGGCCATTATTGAAGGATGCTGAAAACAGGAAGGGGACGATTCCCGGCTGGCCGAAGATGATGTTGCCCTCCGGCTTGTCGTAAAAGAGTCCGGCGCCTGCGCGAATCGATGTCTTCGGGTTAGGGGTGAAGGCGGCTCCCACGCGAGGCGCGAAAAGTCCCTCGGAATTGAATAAGCCCCGCGGCGCTGTTGCCGGAATCGAGGTAATAAAGGAAGTGCTGCCATTCGGCACGCGCGACAACTGATTCGATGGAATCGCGCCGGCACGTACCAATCCATCGACGATATACCCCGTAGTTACGCCCGGTACCGGGGGAATGTCCTGAAGGCCGCCATTGGCATAAGCGGTACCGCTGATGATGGTGAAGGACGTGGGAGCATTAGCGGCGGTGTACGTGCTGGGATCAAAGTTGACCATGTTGTTTTGCTGAGAGTAAGTGGGCGTGGTGCGCTCGTAACGAAGGCCCAGCTCAAAACTCAAGTTCGGAGTGGCCTTCCAGTTATCCATAGCAAAGATGGAAAGATTGTTAAACCGGAAGAAGCCGATTGGATCCCCTGACTGCTGGGCAAACGACTGGAAATTGCCCATCAGTGCATCGGCGAAGGGATCGCCAGAAGTGTTGGGATCGCTTACTTGGAAGTTGATCGTTCCTTGGGGGGAGCCCGGCCGCGAATTCTGATCCTTGCGGTTGCGAGCGAACATGCCACCGAACTTTAAGGTGTGATGCCCCTTCTCCCAGGTGTAGGTATCGGTAGCCGCAATATCCGTTGTGGGCGCCATCAGCGAGAAGTAGGGACCGTCGAAGCCCGACGGGGCCGCGGTTCCATAGGCTGAGGTTGTATTAGCCATTCCCGAATTGGAGAAGGTCACATGGGGAATGCCATTGGGCCAGACGTACGCTGCTGTCGTCGATAGCGTGAAAGGCAATGGGAACTGGAAGCCGTAGGTGGCGCGCTCCCATGTGTTTCCAAGTGGCGGAATGCGCTGCTTGTTCCAGGAAGCGTTGCCCTTTGCTTCGTTGATCATATGCGAGTTGATCGTCCAGATGTGCCCGATCTGATAGCTGTATCCGGGACGGACGCGCATCGTGGGAACCGTCGGCAGGGTGCCCGAGTCGTAGAAGGTGCCGAAGGAATCGTGCAGCCACAGGTTGTCATGGATGTAGCGGCCATACAGAGCGTGATTCGGTGAGGGGTGATAGTCGAGGCGGATAATATCTTCGCGCCAACTGCTGGGATTGCTGGGCTGATAGGTGACGTTGCTGGAACTCGCCGTATTGGTAAACGACGAAGCCGCAGGCGTAGCCGACATCAACGCATAAACACTGGCGATTGCCGCTCCATCCGTAGTGATGCAGGCAGCAGGAACAATATTGCCTGTGAAGGGGGCGCCTGCAGCGACTCCAGCGGCAGTCAAGCAGGCAGTGGACGCATTGGCGGGAACCTTAACGGTGAAACCCGCGGGCATATCGCTGAAGTTTCCGCCCCGTTCCAGGGACGTTGGGACGGTAAGCTGAGAAGCCGAGACGGCGATGTTGGTCCTCTTGTATTCCTGACCGCCAAAGAAGAAGAGCTTGTTGCGAAGAATCGGACCGCCTACGCTCCATCCAAAGTCGTTATAGCGCAGCGCCGGCAGGAGGGTGCGCATTGGCGTAGTAGGCGTCGAGATCAGGGCCAGCTTTGAGCCGGCGCTGGCGGCGTCCATGAAATTGTTGCGGTCAAATTCAAATGCACTGCCGTGGAATTTGTCGCCGCCGCTCTTGGTGACGACGTTGATCGAGGCCGCGGCATTGCGCCCGTACTCGGCCGAGAAGTTGGAGGCCTGCACCGAGACCTGGCTGATGAAATCGATGCCGACGTTGTTCAACGAGGTTCCGTTGGAACCGGAGTCGTTGTTATAGCCGCCGTCCACGGTCCAGAGGTTCTGGTCTTCGCGCATGCCGTTGATGGCTGCCGCAGCCGTTGACATACCCGTGGTGAACGAGGTTTGGTCGAATGCGGTGACCGCCGAGCCGGCTACCACCGTGACGAGTTGGACGAAGTTGCGTTCATTCAACGCACTATCCCGCACTTGCTGAGAATCCACAACTTGCGACATTTCGGCGGACTGTGTGTTGATGGTCTCGCCGGCGGACTCCACGGTGATTTCTTCACTGGCCGCGCCTACCTGCAGGGTAAGGTCCGCGGTTGCGTGAGCTCCGGCATTCACATCGAGGCCGGTGAGTAACATCGCCTTGAAGCCTTTCTTCTCTCCCTTGACGCTGTAATGTCCTACCTGCAACTGGGGAGCCGTATAAAATCCAAAGGAATCGGTTACGACAACGCGCGACAGCTTGTTCGCTTCGTTGGTGACGGTAATGTGGACGCCCGGAATCAGTGCTCCCGTCGAGTCGGTTACCTTTCCCGAAAGAACACCAAAAATATCTCCCTGGGCGTGTGTCATGGGCGCGAAGGTGATCATGGCTAGCATGACCAGCGCGCCGGCCAGGTACTTCAGCATAAACTTCATTTAAAGCCTCCTGAATACTGCCGTAGTTAGATCGAATCGCCCCCCGCTGCCCCGCATGTGTTGACCTGTTCCGCATCCATCTACTGCGATGCAGAACACTGAGCTTCTGGAGCTTGATTCGCCGGGAGCAATCCTAGCAACCCGTTTCCTGATATGTCTTGTGAATTGAAAGTGAAATCTTGTGAATTCGAAGTGAATCAACACGGAGGATGGATGTGAATTTCTCCTGTAGGCCAGAACATATTGAAAGAAAAGGGGCACGCGGCGATTTAAAACAATTAATTTAGACTGTTAATGTTGTTAATGTTCCGGCAATCGTTTTGTTAATAAAGGAGTTAGCGGATATACAGGAACATCTGCATTTAATGTTAATAATCAAAGTGGCTCTTCTCAGCGCGAAGGCTCAGGAAGAATTTCGATTGCGTTGACCAGAGGGTAGTTGACCACCGGCATGAAGGAGAGTTCAATCTTGCCTTGCGCAGTAGCCTGTATATTGTCAAAGGTTTTTGTGACGGGGTTGGTTCCGCCCTCCGCCAAAATATCGAAGTTTTCCAAAATCATTTTCCCATTGCAGGAGACATTGAATATCCGGCTGCCGGGTCCTCCGTTCCCCCAATTGTGCTTGCCGAACCATGGATCGGAGAAATACAACGTGACGCGATACTTTCCAGGGGAAACAACGGGGATGTCATAGCGAAAGCTCCCAATTCGATGGTTACTGTAGATGCCGCGGTTCGTGGTCTTTGCCGCATCGGGAAGCAGGCCTCTTCGACCACCGCGAAAGTATCGATCGGAGAGCCATGTTTGATTGGCAGAGTCGTTTATCGCAAATGGGCTCGCAGTGATTCGAACGGGCAGCAGTTTATCGGAGTCCGCGGGCAGAATCTCGACCGCATTCAGCAAAGATATTTCGCTGGTGTAGTCCACATGGATGGCGCCATCGTTCTCGGGATGGATACCTGCCAGAACGTAGGACGTCGCAATGCCATCTCCACCCGCATTGTCGACCACATCGAAGTTGATATCAGGCCCCGCATTCATGGAGAGGACGGCGCGGTGCGTCGCCATTTGTAGATCGGTGGTTTCCGCAAAGTGGAGGTGAACCTCGTACACGCCCGGATTGACGGGGAAGATGCAGTGGGCAATTCCACGAATGCCGCCCAGGTAGAGGTAAGGATCCTCTGTCCCGGCGATCTTCTGAGCAGCCACTGTGACACTGTCGCCGCTGGAGCAGTATTTGCTGGGCGTCCAGGTCAATCCAGAGTGATCAACATACGTCTTGCGGCCGGTTCCTAGCAGGGCGCGGATGGTGTTCGTGGGTTGCGGAAGAGCCGCCGGTGGGGCCTGGGGCGTGGTCGAGGCCGCCTTTTTTGCGTTTCGGTACGCGAAAACGAGCAAGCCGCACAACAGGATGACCACCAATAAGGATGCGGCAGCCAAAAGCCATCGAGAGAGTCGCTTTGGCTGGGGCGTAACCGCTACAGGATGGGCGTGAGCAAGAACCTGCTCCGGCCCTGAAGAGGCCGGCGCTGGAGCGTTTTGCAGGGCCTGTGTATGGTCCTCTCCTTTATGGACGAAGGACGGCATATAGTTGCCCAGCGGGATATGAATATGGACCGGACGATTTACTCCGTCCGACTGGTAGATCTCTTGCAGTCGCTTTCGAAGGGAATGTGCGGTTACCCGGACAATGGTGTCGGTTTGCGGGTCGAAATCGTCGCGCCTGACCAGCGCTTCAGTCGCGATCGAGTATTCCGTAACCTGGTCATCCAAACCCAGAAAATGCTTCTCGCAGACAAAAATGAGCATTCGGGCCAGATTGCTGGATCTCCCCAGTACCCCGGAGGTCAGCAGCCAGCTCAACTCATCTTTCTCAGCTTGAAGTTTATCTGGATCCAAAGGCGTCAACACTCAAGTCTCCCATTTAACCGGAACTCCATTATACTTTTCCGGCTAAGAGGCACTATATCACCAGTTGTCCCCGGTTGCGGCCTCGGCGCGTTTGTTTCAGGCTCAAAGCCCGGAACGTGCCCTTCCTGGCCTTTGTCAGGGCGAGGAACCATGATTTGACACGGAGATTCGATCCTACATCGGACTGACCGCGCGCGAGATCAGTAACCTGTACTTGTTCTCTCGCTCGGCGCTCGATAGAGCGCAATTGTTTTGCGCGCAATATCTCTGGTTGGTCAGGTAGTCGTAGATGAGCGAGGGAACGTTGTAATGGTGGATGGTCTTGTGCCGCACCACCTTGCCGTCCTCCACCACCACGATACGGTTCATGTGCGTACTATCGTCGATATTATCGAGGTAACGAAAATCCTTATAGCTCTTTATTCCCTCGTTGAGCGGCGGCACATGGTCGGATACCAGGATGATCAGGCTCTGGGGATCGAGCTTGATCAGGGCGCGAATATAGGCGGCAATCGCCTGAGTGCGGTACCAATACTGGTTGGCGGCCCGCAGCAATTGCTGGTCGTCATGCGGCGCTTTCATCGACAGAACCAGCGGCCGCAGCTCGGTGTCAATATCGTGGGGCTCATGGCCGTACATGGTCAGCACGTAGTTGAAAATCGGCTGCCCGGGATGTTCCCGCAGCGTTCGGGCGATAAAGCCGAGATTCTGATTGAACAGATCCCCATCGAACAAATACGTCTCGGCATCCGATGCGTGGCTCACCGTCAGGTAGGTCTCGCGATCGCGTGAGTATTCAATCGGATAGTAAAGTTTATCGAACCCGATTCCCGTATAGGCCTTGGTGCTGTTGAAGTAGTCCGGCTGATAAGCGTTGCTGACGTAGGTTTCGTAACCGGCTTGATGCAGGATGCCGGGCATGCAACCCGCCGCATGACCGGTAAAAACATCGAACTCGATCTCGGAAAGTGCCTGCAAAGCCGGCACGCCACACAGCGCCTCGAACTCCGCCTGGGCGGTTTGGCCGCCGAAGACCGGTGAGATGGAAAACCCCTGCTCCTCTCCGACCAACTGCGCGAAATCGGGGTTTCGCGGATCCCTTGAAAAGGTGACCCCGCGAAAGAGCGTCGGATCCACCCAGCTCTCAAGTACGACCAGATATACGTTGTGGCGATTCCCATTCTTCCGGATGAAATCCGCGGTGGCGCGAACCTCCTGGTCATACTCGCCACGCTTGCGGTAAGCGTCGGTTTGCTTGATCGCGACCCTCCGCGATGCCTCAAAATACAGCACCATGGTCAGGCGGCCGTTGTCATTCACGCTCTGCGCATCGGAATATGTCGCCACATCCAGACGCGCGAACTGAAGTCCCGAGAGAACCGCTTTCGGGAAGAACTCCACCGTTGCGGCCCCCGCCAGCGCCAGCCCTGCTACGGTGAGCACGCGCCAGTATCTTCGATAGTTGACGAAAGCAAGCAGCAGAGCAAGCGGCAGGCCCAGAGCCAAAATCAACCCCGCCTTCTTGGCGAAAGACAGCACATTAAGAAGCTCGGGCAGGTTTTCCAGGTCGATGATGCGCAGAACGCTCCCGTACGCAACGAAGAAAACATCGCAGGCGATATAAGCCACCACGAAGGCCAGCGCGGCGACGAAGGCCGGCAGCTTTCCCGGCCGGAGCGCGAAGTTGAACGCCCAATAAATCGCCAGCAGAAGAGGCGCTTCGATAAGGAGATGAGAACGGAGCGGGGATAGTCCGCTCTGCCTGCCTAGAATTTCAGAGAGCGCTTCCATGAAGATCAGGAAGACGAAATAGCGAATCCCCAGGCGGCGAATCTTGTCCCAGGTCCAGGAAATGCTTTGCCGCAAACGAGAACGATAGATTGCGACCTTTCTCGGCGCGGGTACTACACCGTTAGGTCTGCTCATCTTCAACTGGCGACTCACTGGACTTGCCTTCCACGTATATATCCATCCTAAGGGATAGTCCTCCGATAGAGAAGGCAGCCTGTCAGACATTAGAGGCAATCATAGCCGCATCTGTAAATAACTCTTTTATTGCCAATTGTTCATGGTGGAGGCGGCGGGAGTCGAATTAAAGGGCCGTGTTGAAAACAAACAACTTATTGATTCTAAAGGCCAGCCAGAAACGCAAGAAGCGGCCAATACGCGGTTCTCAAGTACGCTACAAGTGCACGGGATTTTACAGTCTTCTCAGGTGCTCTTGGCGCTCTCTATCAGAGTACAAACGAGACGCACAGATGAGCAATATCGCGGTTGCTCGCCAACGGAACCGCAACTCGCGCTGCTGACCGTGAATTGCACATTCCTGAGCCCTCCGGTGTTGCCGTTTCCGATCCGGCCTGCTGCGATCACCATTGAGCGATCTTGGTGTACCGGTGCGCTGGTATAGACTCGTGTGCCGGCCCATTGTAGGGCGGGTTCACCGTATCTATTTACAGAAATGCAACTGCCGGTTAGCCGACTATACATCCGGAACTCCGAAATCTGCGTAGTTCGGCTCCGTGAGCGCTTTGATTGTTCGCGCCAGTTTAGGGTTATTTCCGGCTTGCCCGTCGCTCGACCGGAAAACGATAACATGGGAAAACCGTCCGGGAGCGCGTTCCTTAAACCATGTGCATCGGCTTCTGCGCGGGCGAGTTCAGGAACGCTCTGGGTAGTGGATCAGCGGAAATGACTCGAAACCTGGCTTTGCGAACAGATAGCCCTGAAACAGCCGCACGCCTTGGTCCGCAAGCCATTCATATTCCGCGATGGTTTCGACACCCTCGGCAATCACGTCTATCCCAAGGTCGAAGCAGACCTGGTCGATCGCGCGAACGATAGCCTGACGCGGGCCATGACCATCAATGCCGCGTACAAGGAACATATCGAGCTTGATCTGGTCAGGCTGGAAATTGACAAGCAGGTTCAGTCCTGAATATCCAGCGCCGAAATCATCAATGGCAAATTTCATCCCAAGGGCCCGGTACTCGTTGATGAGTTCGGCAAAATGAGCCGTATCTACAATGACTTCTCCCTCAGTCACCTCGATCACAATGCGGGTTATGGGAAGATGGTTCCGATGAGCGGCTTCGATGGTACTTAGAATCGCTGTGGGCGACGTGTCCAGGCTCCGCGGCAGAAGGTTCAGATTGAGGTCGCAGCAGATACCCAGTCGCGTGGCAAGATCGATCGCTTCAATACGGGCCTTCTCTTCGAACATATGCATTCTCTCGGCTGGCACCTGCTCGAGAATTCGATAGGCAGGCTGATTGCCGAGCCCACGGATCAGCGCCTCATAGGAAACCACCTCGCGGGCCATCGTGTCGACAATCGGCTGAAACGCAAAAGTAAAGCTGGGATCAGGCATGTTGTGCAACTCCATGCTCAAACTCCTGGTGTCTTATCTCCTTTGAGTTTCGCACGCCAGCGGCCTTTTGCGAATGCCGCCAGCAATTTCTTGGCGCGGCCACTATCGAGCCCGATAAAACAAGATCCGCCATGGAAGAAGTCGTTCATTCCGCCGATCTGCGTGAGTTCTTCTGGGGTAATGTTGGAAAAACCCATACTCCAGTCAGCGAAAAACCGTTTCGTTATGGGTTCCCGCACGATCAATGTTAATTGTCGATGACGTTTATCCAGATGCAGCTTCTTATACATCTCGTCCACCGCGGCGGGTTCACCTTCCAACACTTGGAAAAAATTGCCATTGGAATACAAGAGAATCCCGGTAAGCTGCACACGTTCATTTTCGACGCGTGCTTTTTGCAAAAGCTCTGTAAGCTGCGCCGGTGAAAAGCTTTGTGTCTCAACGCTCGCGTAGATGAGATGGATCATAGATAGAATTTTAGATCTATCTATATATCTATTGCTGTTCTAACCAGAACACTGCCAACCGCAAACTATCTTTCAAATTCTTAGGGTTCCGAGCGGATTACCGGCAATCCGGACAGACTCGCTCTTAGGTCGGATCCAGAATTGCAGTACCCCGGATCCGCTGCTGCTGAGTAGCATTTTCCATAAGAAAATGTCCCCTTTCAGTACACTCAAGAGGGCACATGAATTCTGGAAACGCTATAAGCCTACCGGGACTCGCCAGCAGGCAAAGGGCGGGCTTCTGTTCAGATGATTGCCGATAGTGGAGGCGGCGGAACAGTAAAAAATTAGAAGATATTGATCTTAAATAGGGTTAAGGTAAGTGACAAAATCAAGAAATATAAACTAAGTTATTGATCATCAATTAGCTATGGTGGGGCGGCGGCTACCGAATAGTATCTGCAACTAGCTGATACTAAACGCAATGGTGAAATAGATTATCGACGGTTGCCCCCATTGTTGCCCCCAGCGATACAGCGTCGCGCGGATTGTTGCGAACCAAATCTCGTCTTTGCTTCGATAGGCTACGGATTGTACCCGATCTGTAAAGGCACTCTGAGGTTTGACTACGAAAGCGGACTTTCCCAACCGCTGTGAATCTCTTCCGCCCAGAATCCGATCCCTGCAGAATCCACTCACCCTTGTAAGGCCTGCCCGACCTTCAACAAGAGCTTTACATTGGGCAATGCACGGACATCCAACTGGACCCAAAACTGTGTGCGAAGCGCGGATTGAATTTTCTGTTCTTGTAGACTTGTTTCTCGCCTTCGGCTTTGACACGATACAGCCCATGAAAGCTTCTTCGCCCGAATCAAATCTACATGCCGGACAAGTCGCAATCCTGCGCTTGCCCGAGGTACAAAGGCGCACAGGCCTGTCCCGAAGCACCATCTATGCATACGCCTCACGCGGTC
>Ga0302200_10002847_pt1 | contig 14987 bp, 14 predicted proteins | sample II_Bog_N3_1_FD_194585 | JGI IMG/M metagenome (GOLD analysis project Ga0302200, IMG submission 194585) | Peat permafrost microbial communities from Stordalen Mire near Abisko, Sweden - II_Bog_N3_1 | ecosystem: Environmental > Terrestrial > Soil > Wetlands > Peat | place: Sweden: Abisko... | reverse complement strand
GGACCAGTCCAAGCGGCACGAGTGCGATTGAGGCCAGGAGCAACACAACGACCGCGATGAGGAAAAAGCGGCGATGCTTTGCTGAATGGATGAGCGGCGACATAATCCTGCGGTAAAAGCGCGTGTGCCAACTCTCAGACGCAGGCTCTGACGCCTCGTTTTCTTCAAAGTGCTTTCCCAAAAGACGCAGCGCGGCCCACGGAGAGACCACAAAGGCAACCATCAGGGAGAAGAGCATGGCAGCTGAAGCGCCGACGGGGATGGGCCGCATGTAGGGGCCCATCAATCCGCGCACGAAGGCCATTGGCAGTACTGCGGCGATGACTGCAAATGTGGCGAGAATCGTGGGATTGCCCACTTCGGCTACTGCCTCGACAGCAACCGTGCTCATCGGCCTGCCGTGATTCTCGGGCAGGCGGAAATGCCGCACCATATTCTCCACCACCACGATGGCGTCGTCCACGAGAATGCCGATCGAGAATATCAAAGCGAAGAGCGTGACTCGATTGATGGTGTAGCCCAGGAAGTAAAACACTGACATGGTGAGCGCAAGCGTGACAGGGATTGCCAAAAGTACAACCCCAGACTCCCGCCACCCAAGGAAGAGAGCGACAAGCAGAGTCACGGACAATGTAGCCAGCAATAGATGCTCAAGGAGTTCGTCCGACTTGGCCTTCGCCGTCTCTCCATAATTCCGCGTGGTGGTCACTGTCACGTCGTTGGGAATGGTGACGCCCTGCATCTGGTGTACGCGCTTAAGCACGGCATTTGAGATATCCGTTGCGTTGGTTCCCTTGCGTTTGGCCACGGTGATTGTTACGGCCGGATACTGGCGCGCTCCTTGCGGGCCGAGTGCGCCCGCGTTCGTCGTGCCGTAGACCACGTAGTTCGACGGCTCCGCCGCGCCATCAACAATCGTGTCAGCAACATCCCGCAGATACACCGGATGCCCGCGAACCACGCCCACTACAACCGCTTCCAGATCCTCCCGTCGAGTGAAGAGGTTGCCGGCGTCAACGCGGACCACCTGATTGTTCTCAGAGAAGTTGCCTGCCTGCACGCTCGCATTTGCCGCCTGCAAATGCCCAACGATAGCCATGGGCGATAGTCCGTAAGCGCTCAGCTTTTCCGTGCTCAGGACAACGCGCATGGTGCGCGGAAGGCCGCCGATGATCGTTGTTTCAGATACATCTCCAATCTGCGCGATGTTGTGTTGCATTTCGTCCGCGATTGCGCGTAATTGGCATCCGCTGTAATGCTCACCCCACAAAGTCATGGCCAGGATTGGAACGTCGTCGATGGACCTTGCCTTGATGAGCGGCTGCGAGACCCCGGGGGGCATGCGATCAAAGTTCGAGTAGAGCTTGCTATAGACCTTGATGAGTGCATCTTCCTGCGGCGTGCCGACGAGAAAGCGCACAATTACGAGGCTCTGTCCCGGAGCGGAGGTCGAGTATACATACTCAACACCTGATATCTGGTGCACCAGGTTTTCGATGGGCAGCGTTACGCGCTCTTCCACCTCTGCCGGCGATGCGCCTGGCATCGCAGTGCTAATGTCCAACATCGGAACAAGAATCTGCGGCTCTTCCTCGCGGGGTATGACAGCAACTGTGAAGATTCCCACGCCGAGAGACGCGGCGATGAAAAGCAAAGTCAGCTTGGAGTTGATAAATGCGTGTGCCACTCGGCCAGCAATACCAAGGTCTTGCTTCATGGCCTGACCTCTGTGCTGTTCTCAATGCGCTTGCCGGCCAGATCCCGATCTGAAGGTGCGTCAACGAGTTTCTCGCCCGCTGAAACACCCGACAAGACTTCGACGAGATTGCCCAGTGCCGCGCCCAGCGTGATGTAACGAAGTTGAGCTATTCCCAGGCTGTCGAGAACATAAACAGAGCTGAGAGAGCCGCGTACAACGACAGCCGAGCGCGGAATGAGTATCGCCTGTCTTGCGCCATTGGCGAATTCCGCCGTGCCGTACATGCCCGCGCGCATATGGCTTGAGGATGACAGGTCGATCTTGACGAGAAAGCTGTGACTGGATGGATCGGCCGCAGGGACGATCTCGGCCACTGTCCCCGCCAGATTCGTCCCTGTCCCACTTGTGGATGCCTCGCCATCGACAGCCACCTGTACCTTCATCCCCTTATGTATGGCGCCAATCGCCGACTCATCCACCGTGGCGTCCAGTTGCAGTGCTCCCGCCTGATCCACTTGGAGTAACGGCACGCCCGGTGAGGCCATGGTCCCCGGATCGGCCATCCGTTTGGTCACCACGCCGGCGAATGGAGCAACCAGATGCGTGTAACCGAGCATTGTGCGCGCGCCGCCCTCCTGTGCCCGCGCCGCGTCCGTCTGCGCACACATTGCCTCCAGGCTCGCCGCTGCGCCTTCGGCCCGCCGAGACATTTCGTCCATCTCCTGCGGGCTTACGCTCTTTTCGGACTCAAGCTGCTTGTACCGGTTCAGCGTACTCGCCGCCAGAGCGGCGTTCGTCTGTGCGGCAGCTTGCATGTTGAGCGCAGCCTTCACGCCCGCTTGTGCCTGCTCCACTTGTGAGCGCAACGCCGCGTCGTCGAGCACGAGCAGAGTCTGCCCGGCTCTTACACTGTCCCCTTCGCGCACCATCATCTGCTGGATGCGGCCCATCACCTGCGCCGACACCACCGCGGTTCCTTTTGCATGAACTGTGCCCGTCGACCGCAGGCTCACAGGCACCTGTTGCTCCTGGCTTTCAACGACCCGCGCCTGCATGGTTTGTACGGTCCCTGGCGTTGCGGCAGATTCGCCGCCATGGCAGCCAGCGATCATCACCCCTGAAGCGGCAAGCAAACTTGCCCATACGACATTTTTCATTGCAGTTCCTCCGCGGCATTGGGGGTCAAAGTCCCGGTAGCGTATAACAGTTCGCTGTAGTCCATGGCATTGCCGTACACGGCATGCCAGTAATTGGATTGGCTCTGCCGCTCCGCGTCCTCCGACCTAAGCAGATCGGTAATGGTGGCAACGCCTGCGTTGTAGCGATTCTTCAAGATGCGCAGACTCTCCGCCGATTGATCCATAGCGGCCCGCGCCGTTTCCAGTTGCAGGGCCGCTGTCTGCCGGTGAATGTGCGCCTGGCTCACTTCCAGCCGCACATGCTGTTGCGATGCTGACACCAGGGCGTTGACCCGCCGTTTCGCTGCGCTCTCGCGTGCCAGTTGCTCACGTTTTTTTAACGGCAGAATGTCGACGCTGATCTGCACTCCTGCAACCCAGTTGTTCCCGCCAGAGCCGCCGATGGAGGATTGGTCTTCTTCCCAATTTCCATACGCACTGACGCGAGGACCGAAGTCTGATTTTGCCGCCCCCAGTGCGGATGCCTGCGCCGATTGCGCCTGCGCTAACGCTGTCAGGTCAGGCCGCATCTTGATTGCCGTAGCGATTTCCTGCTCCAGCGGAAGCTGCGGAAATGCGTGGGCCTCGATTGGTTTCAAATCGGTTGCTGCCAGGTTCGGGGCGCCCATAGCTTCGCGCAATTGCGCCCATGCCAGTTCCGAATCACCCTGCGCTGCAATCAGCTCCTGCTTGCGAGCTGCAACATTCACCAGTGCCGACATTCGGTCCGACTCGACTGCAAGCCCTGCCTTGACGTGATCGTCTACCGATGCCGAAAGTGCCGCCGCTGTCTCCTGCTCATGCTGGGCGACTTCAATCTCACGCTCTGCGTACAGCACTTGGTTGTATGCGCCGACAACGCGAAAGACGATCTGCTGGTCAACGGCTTTCGCCGAAGATGCCGCGCTCTCCTTGAAAAGATCGGCTCGATGAATTTCCTTCTCGGTTTTGAACGAGTCAAAAGCCGTCCAGGAGCCGGAAAAGCGCGTTGCGAAGTTGCCAATCGGCTGAGGACGGTTCAGCGCGTTTAGCACAAAATCAGCCTGTGTGAATTGCCGCTGGCGAAGCCGCATGCCAAAAGCATAGACAGGATCGTTGCCGCGCGAGATGTCTTCAGTAAAGGTCAGTTGGGGCAACAGCGCGGTTCGAGCCAGGGTTGCTGAGGCTTTCGCATCCTGATTGCCAGCTTGCGCAATGGCAGCGTCGGGACTCTGGCTCAACGCCCGCTGGATAGCTTGCCGAAGCGAAAGCGGCTCTTGCGAGTTGGTGGCCAGCCCTCCAAAAAGGGCCAGTTGCGCAATCCCTGGGATTCTATATGCGCGGAGATTCATTCGGTGAACTGTCCTCGTGGGTTGCATTCACAAGAACAAAGTCACGCGATGACGCATTCGTTACAAGAATTGTAAGAACTATTTGCAAGAAACGCTTAACGCACTTCGATAGGGTCCTTGAGGTGGGCAATTCGCGGCCTTAGCTCTTCTGTGGCCACCACAAGTACCGACCTCCGTTTGTCCCCACGGCTCCACGTCTGTTGGCAATGGCTTCACGATCTGCAGGAGATGCTCGTGAGTTTGAAAGCCGGGCATCACTCGTAACACGCGGGCGCATTGCCGCCCCGAAAGCCGGCGAATTCGCATGCGCTCTTTCTTCTCACTTTCACTTCGCTCTTTCGTTGGACCGCCAAAGGCGGCCGACGTTTTCGTTTGCGGACGGACCGCTAGAAATGAGAAGAGAGTCAGACACATCGAATGTGGCGCTCATCGTGATGTCGGGTGTCCCTTCAAACGTCTGTACCAGTCCCTGTGCCCAGGTATAAACATCTTCCGTGGAGATATTCTCAGCGCGGACTTCGCAATCGATGAAGCTGCCATCGGTCGTGAATATCTCGATGCCGATGGGAGTGATCTTCAGAGGCTTGCAGCGGCTAACGACCTTGCCGAAGTCGGCCGGTGAAAAGTGTTGGATTCCCGGTGCATCAAATCCGGTATTTAGGTCCTTCGATCCACCGAAAACGACTGTGTCCATGAACTTATGCTTCGCATCGAACTTCAGACGCTCAACATCGGTCATCGGACGAAAGAGTTCCTCCCACCCGTCAGGTATATTCAGCTCCGCTTTGCTTGCCTCTTCCATCCGCCTGCGTTGCTCTTCACGACGTTCGGGGCAAGCGAGAAGCTCGATCGAGCACTCGGAGTGATCACCGACTTCCATGGGGACCAAGTGCCGGATGCACATACAGACGGATGGCTCGGTGTCGCCAGCAAGGGGACGCAGCGCGGTTCCCTGGCACTCCCACTCGTGCCCGGCTACGTCGCAGAAATGGATATGACTCATGCTTTCCTCTTCCTCCGTCATGGTGGATCTTCCTACTTACACCTACCGTTAGGCCCACTTCGCCGGCGTGGTCTTGCCCTACTGAGCTGAGACGGTAGCGGCCTCAGCAACCGCTTTCCCTGCCCTCTTAGCCTTACTACGCATCATGCCCTGGCGGACTTTTTTCCCATGGCATTTCAAGTAGAATTCGTCCGGTTGGATCACGCAGCAGATAATATCTCAGAAATACGGGTCACTGGTGTCGAGACTGTGCGACGCAAAGTAGAGGCTGACATCCGGCGCGGCTGGCTGGATGATCTAGCGTGCGACTGAATCATTGCCTGTGAGGAGCTTTTTGCAAGAGGACGCCCTTGCTTTCAGCCTCCGCGCCAACCGCGTGATCGTGCCATGCAACAGGCCCGCAGTTTCAAGCTCATTCTGGATGGTCGCCGCATGATCTGGAAGCGAAGCGGCCATTGCTCGGATGCGCTCTATGAGCCAATCCTCTTGCAGGCGCAAATCGACTGCAAACTTTTTCCAATTCCGAAGGCAGATATTTCTCAGACGATATTCGCCGCCGATCTTCATGGCCAGTTTCGCCTTCTGAAGGTTTGCCGTCTGGTACGGCAGAATGCTCGCCAGATCGTAGAGAGGCGCGAGTCGAACCGCCCCATCGCCGCCTAGCAGCAGAGCATAGTTCTTTGCATGAGCATCGGTCCCGGCGATTAGCCAATTGAAGATGTTCGCATCCACAAACGACTGTATGTCTTCTTCTGGGTTGCTCGACTGCTCCCTCAGCAGTTCCGCAATCGTGCGCGCCCCTGGCCCTCCATCGCTCTCATACTTGCGAGTTGGATGAAGGCCGAGAGCCTGGCACATATCCTCTTGGTGAATCCGCGCCCAACGCCCATCGCTCCGCACACGGTCATAACGCTCGACCACAATCGCGATCTCGTCGCCGAAATGCTGGACGTTGGAGTTAGGAACAATCAGGCCTGCGGCCCTGGCCAACCGCAGCGAGAAGTGCTCATTCTCCGCGTGACCATCCCATTCACCCGTGGGCGGTTTGAGGATATGCGTAGTTGGGACGCGGCCAGACGGAACTCCCCACCGTTTGCGCTCGAAGAGAAGAGCGGTCTTGGGTTGCGCGCCGGCGAGGCTGAACTGTCCCGTGTCCTGAGCACTGCGCCATGCAGAATGATCCGCGCGCAACGCACGCAACCTCTCGGCAACGTCATCCACGGTAAGCCACTTGACTTCCTTGGAAACTGTGTCCGATTGCAGTGCTTCAAGGCGTTCCGGGCGGACAAACTGAACAGCGCCTGCGCAGTCTTCTCCCACATGGGCAATCAGCCGAAAGACATTCTTCGGCGAAACCTGAAAACGCCTGCCCCAGTTCTCAAGAACCCGGTCGTTGTCGGGCAGCAGTCCCCATAGAAAGGCCTCGATCCGCGCCTGGCCGTGCTCCGCCGAAGCCAACGGCATGGAGAGCGATAGCGGATAAGCGTTGGGATCGGCTCGCCATGCATCGTTGTAGACAAATGAAAGTCTGGCGTTCTTGTAGTGAACCGTACCGACTTCGCGGCCATCGAGCAGAGCAATCAGTTGATTTGTCATATCTGCTTCTTCAGGGAGGGCTTCTTCAAGGAGTCCAGAACACTATTGATGTCCGGAGCTTTCGCTTTGCCTAGCGACGGAGTGGCGGCCGAAGAGTCCGTTTCCAGGTCGATGGATACTTCGAGGCCCTTCAGCGTACGCAAGATGAGACCGATTTCGGCTCCAGGTTTCCCTCGCTCCACTTCCACAAGCCACTTCCGGCTCGTTCCGGCCTTCTTGGCCAGAGAGATCTGATCCATTCCGAGCTTGGTTCGGCGCTCACGAATGAATGCCCCCAAATCGGTAGCGGTTCGGATTCGCATCCTCCACACCTCCACTCCTCATAAGAGTAACCGAACGGTGACACTTTGTAAAGAGAGCGAACGGTGACATTTTATTAGGGGAGCGTACGGTTACACAGCAATCTAAGAGCGCGCCAGCAACTTGCAGGACCTCCAGATTTCCTTTGAGCGTGTAGGGTCGTTGGCCACAGTTGATATTCTTGTCGCGAATTTCGATGAACAATGGCCGACTTCATCACTAGACCGAACTCTTGGAAAGAGGTGAAGTGCTGAACGGACTCGGCTGTCGCTGGGCTCGTTCAAGCCGCTGCAGAGTCACTGCATCGCAGAGCTCGAAGAGGTCGTTGTAACAATTAAATTTGACTTGGTGTCGCGGGACAGGCATTTCCATACCCATCAAGTACAGCCTCCCGTCCCAGACCACGCCGAAAGATCGCCCTGCACCCTCACGAAAGAGTCCAACAAGCTGCGGAGGACCACCGCTGTACGGGTCGTTGCCAGCTCGAAGATACTCGCAGAACGATGAGAAAAAGGCGCGGCTCGTACCGCCTATATCGCTCGCCCGCCATCTCTCAAGATAAGGTCCAAATATTACTTCGCCTGATCCAAGTATCGTAATCTCCTTGGACTGATTGGGGATGTCCAACGGAGCGATAGCCTTCGCTTTGCCCCCGGTAAAAGAGATACTGTAAAACTTGAATATCCCTTTCATCCCCTCCCCAATACGTGAGCTGAAGACGATAGAAAAATCTCTTGTCTGTGAGGTGGGATACTTGGCGGCTGCCTGCTCTAGCGCGCTAACAATAAGTTGAACTTTACCCTCAGGCGAAGTTCCGGTTGGAAAGAACGCGTCTCTGTCAATCAGCTCAATAATCTGGCTGATTGTTTGCGTCGGGAAAAGCACATCTCCGCAATAGGCAATCAAATCCGGATGACGTTGGGATGCGAAGACCTTTCTTCCGTAATCCCACTTCTGAGAACCTGATTCAGTGGCTGCACTCCAAGAAATTCTGCTGTCTGCCGCAATCCGAATTGAGGCTGGTCCACGCTGATCTACTCCAACCCAAGCAAGTAGTGTTGTCACAATGTGTCTCCAAATGCCGCTACAATTAGAGAAGGCGCAAATCAACCCGCCGCGAGGCAACTCCCTGGCTCTCCACCAATAACATTCTATGGGGAGGCGAGGCGCTAAGCTCCTCCTTCAACGAGGAGGAGCGACCAGGGTCCGTCAATCGGCGCTCACGCGGTCAAGCCCTCAAAAACCCCATCTGCTCGTGCAACTCTGGTGATGCTGGCCCGCCTATCGCACTGCCACCATGAGCCGAAACTCATCTTGCGGAAGCTTGTAAACGCCCGTCTGGGTTGCGGTCCCTTCTGCCGATATCTCGAATTCGAGGTCCAGGGCCTCGCAGACAAAGAGTCGTTCAGCTTGAGTGAAACCGGCGGCGAATTGCCCCGGTGCGAGCTTGGGAGGAATACCGCGATCCCCCTTTCGGGCTGCCGTCTGAATTAGCTTGCCGATCAGTCGGGTCTCCTCGGGGTAGATTACGTCATCAACTCCGCCCCGGAACACAATCCACTCTAGCTCGGACGGCCGTAGCGGAAGTCCAAATCCTCCGCTCCCGTCGATCCCAAAGCTGTCGGGCCGGAGAGCTGACAGCCGCTTAAAGCGAACACCCGGAAACTTCGCCATGCCCCGGCCTCCGTTCTTGATTCCAATTGTTAGATTCCGCAATGCACCTCCGTCATGCCCAGGCGGGTCCATCATCATATTGGAAATTTCGATATGAAGACTAAGCCTAGGGTTCGGCCTCCTGCCGAAGCGCTCCTCAATCTGGAATAGCTCCATAGGAAGGGTTCCGGAGGCAACCCGCACATAGAACCGCCAATCGATCTTCGACCTACGTGGCGCGCCGTCCGAAGCCGGAACAAAAACAAGGACAAATCCCGAGGTCTTGGACTTCCCGTCCGCAATTGTCTTGATCTGGATGCCCTCGATGCCCGGTTCGACAGATTGGAGAATGATTTCGAGGGTAGATGAGGCGACAGCGTGACGATCATCCACCGGCGTTAGCGCACGGACGACGTCAGGCGTATTCGCTCCAGCTCCACTAGCCTTCACCCCAATGACGATGACCCCGCCGGTCGCATTGGCGAAACCACAGGCTGCTTTGGCTATAACACGCCGCGCGTCGTCGGCCCGCACAGGCCACACCTTGCAATCGAAGTCAGCGTCTTCCGATGTTCCTACGAGAGCGTTCAACGCCTTCAGGGAGGACACCTTTTTGAAGAAACGTTCTGCATTGGTGGGCATGGCAGATTTCCAGTTTCTGAGTAATTTGCCTTGAGCGCATTCAGTATACCTGCTGGAAAATCAGTCCAACCCCCGATTTACGGTTCGCTGGCGGTCAAACGGGTGATCGGTCCTGACTAACGCGGATATCGACGGGAGGGATTCTCGGCTGACCAAAAACCGCCATGCTCGTCAAGTATCCCTCGGGCTGTTTTAGGGGAACTCCCCTGAATTTTTCGCCTCACTGCGGTGCTGGGGAGAGCGTAGCCACGGCCCGGGATGCGATGTCGGTTGCCACATCGGAAGTGACGGAGGCTTGCGGCAAAGATGGCAGAAGTGCGTCTAACGCCCGCTGCAACTCATCATCGCTGGCGGGCTTGATTGCCGCTGGGCCTTAAGCAGAATACTTCGCTCACGGAGAGCGCCAGGGATAGCAGGGCCGGAGTTTTCCTCCATGCGCAGGATTATTTTTGGCCAACAGCCACCAAAACAGCCACTCGCCCAAAATAAAAATGGCAGCCGATTTGGCTGCCTCGCATCTTGCTGATTTTATTGGCTTTTTGGCTCCTCAGGTAGGACTCGAACCTACAACCCTTCGGTTAACAGCCGAATGCTCTGCCATTGAGCTACTGAGGAGTGTCTGGCGTAAATGTCCTCTACAAAGGTAGCAGAGTGCCGGGGTTGCGTCAAAAAATCCCCGCCTCGCTCAACCCCGTAAATGCCCATTCCGGAACCCATGCCCGGAACTTCTGGCGGCGGTAAAATGGGAACATCGGCAGGAGGCCTCATGTCCCGTATTTCCCGGCTCGACCGCAGCGAAGTCACCCCTGAAACGGCAGCGCTCTACGACAAGGCCTTTGCCCAGCGCGGCAACGTGCCCAACATGTTTCGCGTCATGGCCCACCGGCCGGAAATCTTCGCCACCATGCAAGCCCATTTCGCCGCGGTCCTCAACACAGGCACGGTCTCCATGCGACTGAAAGAGCTCCTCATTGTCCGCACCAGCCAGGTCAACGTAACCCCCTACTGCCTGGCCAGTCACACCCTCCTCGCCAAAGGCCTCGGATGGTCCGATGACCAACTCGCCCACCTGGCCGACTGGCCCCAGCGCGGCGACTTCACCCCCGCGGAGAAAGCCGCCCTGCGCCTCGCCGAAACCGTAACTCGCGACGCCCACGCCGTCACTGACGACCAGTTCGCCGAACTCCGTACCTTCTATTCCGAAGGAGAAATCGTCGAGATCCTCTGCGCCATCGGCCTCTTCAACTACTTCAACCGCTTTAACAACGCCCTGCAAATGGAGCCCACCAAGCCCGGCGAAGGCGGTTGCGCTGCGCAAGACAATGCCGCCGTCCCCGCCGCCTCTTTCTAACCATCTAAAACAGAAGCTTGCCCAAACTAAATCATCACAACAGGAGATCCCTATTCACATGCAACTCGAAATCCCAGCAGGCGACTTCCGCGCCTACATCTTCGACTGCGATGGTACTGTCGTCGATTCCATGCCCCTGCACTACCGTGCCTGGAAGGCCGCTCTCGCCGAATGGAATTGCGATTTCCCTGAAGATCTCTTCTATGCCTGGGGCGGCAAGCCGGTCCGTAACATCATCGCCGACCTGAATCAGATCTACTCACTCACCATGCCTGTCGACTCCCTCGCCGTGCGCAAGGAAGCTCTCTACCTCGCCCAGCTTCCCAGCCTCAAAGCCATTCCTGAAGTCGTCGAGCACATCACCGCCCAGCACGGCCGCATCCCCTTCGCCGTCGCCTCCGGCAGCCGCAGGAATTCGGTCGTCGGCTCGCTCACAACCGTTGGCCTGTTCGATAAATTCGACACCATCGTCTCCGCCGGAGACTACATCCACGCCAAGCCCGCGCCCGACTGCTTCCTGCTCGCAGCCCAACGCCTCGGCGTCGCCCCAAAAGACTGCCTCGTCTTTGAAGACACCCAACTCGGCATCCAGGCCGCCACCGCCGCCGGCATGGCCTCCGTCATGGTCCCTTTCATCATGCACAGAAGCTGACCACGCGATTCGGCCTCTCGCCAGCGTCAATACCGGGGTCCCCGGCGACAGGTCTTCGTCGCTGGGGTGGTCAATACAGCAGCACCGCCACCCGGAACGCCGTAAACGCCCCCGCCGCACCATCCGCCGGGCAGCTTGCCACGGCGGCCTGGCGATAATTCCCCGACGCAATCCGGTCCTCCAGCGCCGCCGGCAAATGCGTCAAATCCGCGTCCTGCCAGCGCATCAGGAACCGCGGCGATCCCGCTCCCCGCTCGCCATGCAACCCTTCGCAATAACCACGCGCCGTCTCGGCATCGCTCACAAGGCTCACCCCCCGCGCGCGCACCAGCCCTCCAACCGCCGCCTCAATCTGTGCCGGCGTCAGTTCCGCCACCGCATGCGAATAATCGGCCACGGCATACAGCACTCCGCGGCTGAAAACCACAGCCGCTCCCATCCGATCTACCTCTGGGTTCAGCAGGTTCGTCCGGTGTCCCGGCGAATGCATCCACTCCTCATGAACCGCCGCTGGATCCGGCCCAATGGCCACATTCTCTTCAATCAGGCTAAAGTGCGCACCCGCCTGTCCCGCTCGCTCTGACACATCCGGCTCACCCCTGTATTGGTGCGAAATCGGTCCCTCCGCAGCCATCCGCAGGCAGTGCTGCCGCGCCGCCATCGCCAATTCCGGATCCCACTTCAGCGGTCCTGCTCCATGTGCCGCACGCGACTCATTGGCCAGCGCCAGCAACTGTTCCGCCTCCGGCTGCAGCGCCTGCCGCCTTTCCCCCTGCCACAAGGGAACGGCCCGCGTTTGCCCGCGCAACCCAGGCGCAGCCAGCACCAAAACAAACAAGAACCCCTCCATTGCACGCCGCATACCTGTGTAGACCCCACCCCTCCGTCAGTGTCGCGGTATTCTTTTCATGCCGATGCCTTTTCTTTCCAGTCCGCCGGTCGCGCCTTTGCCCCGATGGGCCAACCGCATCCGCCGCCAACCCCTGGCCGCTGTCGGCATTGTGCTGCTCGCCGCATTTGTTCTCGGCGGACTAGCCGCTCCATGGCTCGCCCCCCACAATCCCGCCGCCATCGACCTGCTGCACCGGCTCGAATCCCCCTCCGCCGTCCACTGGGCCGGAACCGACGAACTCGGCCGCGACACCTTTTCACGTCTGCTCTGGGGCGCGCGCCTCTCCCTTGCCGTCTCCGTCAGCGTCGTCTCCATCTCCCTGGCCCTCGGCCTCTCCATCGGCGGCCTCGCCGGCTACCTCGGCGGCTGGGTCGACACCGCCCTCACCACCTTCGCCATGAACACCTTCCTCGCCCTCCCCGGCATTCTCCTCGCCATCGCCTTCGCCGCCTTCCTCGGCCCCGGTTTTTCCAACCTGGTACTAGCCCTCGCCATCGGTGGATGGGCCGGCTACGCGCGCCTCGTCCGCGCCCAGGTCATGGCTGTCCGCGACCGCGAATACGTCGACGCCGCCCGAGCCCTCGGCGCCAGTGGCCCCCGCATCTTCTTCCGCCACATCCTCCCCAATATCATCCAGCCCATCGTCGTTCAGGCTGCTATCGGAATGGCCGGTGTCATCCTTGCGGAAGCAACGCTGTCCTTCCTCGGCCTAGGCATCCCCGCCCCCACCCCCAGTTGGGGAGCCATGCTCAACGACGCCCGCTCCCACCTCTTCGACTCACCCCACTTAGTTATCTTCCCCGCCCTCGCCGTAGCCGCAGCAGTCTTAGGCTTCAACTTCATAGGCGACGCCCTCCGCGACCGCCTGGACCCCCGCACCCGCCTCGAACTCGGTCTCTAAAAAATATGTTGCTATCCTGAAGATCAACAGTAGCGCCGATCTCCAGATCGGCTGTCGTGCGGGCGTCCCCGCCCGCGCATTTATGGACCGAGCAAAGTCGTTTCTTCCTAGTGCTCTACTCCCCAGCCTGCTGAAATACTCCTTTCGCGCAGGCTTTGTAACAGGGCAGGGCTTCAGTCGTGCCGATAAAGCCAATAAAATGAGTGGATTTTAACCCCTGCGGGACGTCCTTCCCCCCACCACTCGAGCGGTCCTTCGGTCCCGCGCGTCAGGCTTACAATCAGCAATTGAACTTTCAGGGGCAGCAAGGAGTCTCAAGACAGTGAAAAAGGCCCTTTTCTCGATCGGTCGAATTCTAGTGGGAGTTTATGTCGGCCTTTGCCTGCTCCTCTTTCTAGGTCAGCGTTCAATGATCTACATTCCGCAACCAAGAGGGTACCGAGTTGGAATCACTCTGGTCACCCTTCATCCCGACGGGCAGAGTGTGTTGGTGTCCACCCGCCCACATGACGGCGACGAAGCGCTCATTTACTTCGGGGGAAACGCCGAAGACGTGTCGTACCACATGCCAGAGTTTTCGGAAGCATTCCCCAATGCCGCCATCTATCTGCTTCACTATCGCGGCTATGGTGGCAGTTCAGGGGCGCCGACTGAAAAGTCCCTGGTCTCCGATGCTCTCGCACTTTTCGACTTGGTTCATTCTCAGCACCCGAACATCTTGGTTATAGGTCGCAGCCTCGGGAGCGGCATCGCTGTCCAGGTGGCTAGCCAACGTCCAGTCGCCCGCCTCGTCCTCATAACACCCTACGATGGACTCAAAGATATCGCTGCCCGCGAATACCCATTTCTTCCTGTGGGTATCCTCCTCAAGGATAAGTACGAATCGTGGCGTTACGCTCCAAGCATTACGGCACCAACCCTCATCATTGCAGCCGGCAACGATGAGGTCGTTCCCCGTTCGAGCACCGACAGACTTAAAACCCGTTTCAAAGAAGGAGTAGCCCGATACGTCGTAATTCCCAACGTCGGTCACAATACGATCTCAGAGTCCCAAAGCTACATGACGCTCATTAAGAGTGGGTAGGAGGCGCGAAGCCCGGGTCTTTTCGACCGCCTCCTACACCCCCACCTTCCCAATAGAATCCAGCTTCGCCAAAGCCTCCCCCGGCAACTTCAGCGAAGCAGCCGACAAATTCTCCCGCAAATGCCCCACCGAAGACGTCCCAGGAATCAGCAGCACATTCGGCGCCCGATGCAACAGCCATGCCAGCGCCACCTGCATCGGAGTTGCGTCCAGCTCCGCAGCCACCTCACCCAGCTCCGACGACTGCAACGGAGAAAACCCTCCCAGCGGAAAATAAGGCACATACGCAATTCCCTGCGCCGCCAGATCATCCACAAACCCATCGTCGCTCCGCTGCGCCAGGTTATAGAAATTCTGGATGCACACAATCTCCGTAATCGTCTGCGCCTCGGCCAACTGCTTCGCCGAAACAGTGCTCAGTCCAATGTGCCGAATCAGCCCCTGCTGCTTCAACTCAGCAAGCGCCGTCAGCGGCTCTTCAAATGGCTCATCTTCCGGTCCGCTAAACCCACCCAGCCGCAGATTCACCACATCCATCGCATCCAGGCCCAGGTTGCGCAAATTGTCGTGTACCGCATCAATCACTTCCTGTCACGACCGCGCATGCGGCCATGATCCATCGCTGTCCCTGCGCGCGCCCACCTTGGTCACAATCACCAGCCCGTCGGGGTAAGGATGCAGAGCCTGCTTGATAATTTGATTGGT
>Ga0302200_10002846_pt1 | contig 14991 bp, 8 predicted proteins | sample II_Bog_N3_1_FD_194585 | JGI IMG/M metagenome (GOLD analysis project Ga0302200, IMG submission 194585) | Peat permafrost microbial communities from Stordalen Mire near Abisko, Sweden - II_Bog_N3_1 | ecosystem: Environmental > Terrestrial > Soil > Wetlands > Peat | place: Sweden: Abisko, Stordalen... | reverse complement strand
CGGCCGTCTCGATCCACGCCGCGCAGGCCTCTCCCTCTATGGCATCCAGATCGCCTCGCAAAACGTCGAGCGCAACCCACTCATCATCCCCATCGCGACCGTCGAATCCATCACCCACACCGACGCCGGCGACGAACTTGGCCCCCAAGAGCGCATCTGCGACTCTGGCGAATGCCCCACATGCCCCGACCGCGACACCTGCGAAGACTCCGAAATCCACGAAGAAGAGGAAGAAGCGCAATCAACCCTGCGCACAATACCCACGATTCACGGCTCAGCACCAACCGCACACTGCACACTGTGCATTCGTCACTATCCACTCATCACTGACCACTGAAAACTAACCACTAATCACTAATCACTAATCACTAACCACTGCCCTTCTAATAGCTGACCGTAGCCGGCAGAATCTCGTCCACATCCACCCATTGCGTTGGATAGTTGCCGGTATAGCATGCAGTGCAATACCCGGTCTTCTCTTCGCCTGCGCAGCTCTCCAACAGGCCTTCAAGGGATAAGTAAGCCAGCGAGTCTGCCTCAATGAATTGACGGATCTCTTCCACCGACTTGTTCGCCGCAATCAGGTCGCGCTTGCTCGGCGTATCCACGCCATAAAAGCACGGCGAGATGGTGGGCGGGCAACTGATGCGCAGGTGAACCTCTTTGGCGCCCGCGCCGCGCACCATGCGCACGATCTTCCTGCTCGTCGTTCCCCGGATGATGGAATCGTCGATCAGCACCACGCGCTTCCCTTCAAGCAAATTACGCACCGGGTTGAGCTTGAGCCGAACTCCAAAGTCACGTACCCGCTGCTCCGGCTCAATGAACGTACGGCCAACGTAGTGGTTGCGGATCAGGCCAAAGCGAAACGGAATGCCCGCCTGTTCCGCATAGCCAAGCGCCGCCGTCACCCCCGAGTCGGGAACCGGGACCACCACATCCGCGGGCACGCCGGACTCCCACGCCAATTGGCGCCCCATCTGGTCGCGGCTCTGCTGAACCCAACGCCCAAAAATGCGGCTGTCCGGGCGCGCAAAATAGACGTGCTCAAAAATGCAGCTCGACTGCGGAACGCCAGTTGAGAATTGGCGGCTGGTCACGCCGTCTTCCGTCACCATCACCAGTTCGCCGGGAAGCACATCGCGTTCGAATTCAGCGCGCAGAAGATCGAACGCGCAGGACTCGCTTGCAAAGACGATCGTGTCGGGCCCTTCCGGATTCCTGATGCGCCCAATCGAGAGCGGCCTGAAACCGCGTGGATCGCGCGCCGCGAAGATGCGATCGCGGGTCATCATCACGATCGAGAAAGCGCCCTCCACCTGTGCCAGCGAATCGGCGATGGCGTCCACCAGCGAGTTGGCCTTGGAGTGCGCAATCAGCTGGACGATGATCTCGGAATCGGAAGTAGTTTGAAAGTAAGCGCCATCGCGTTCAAGCCTTGCGCGAACATTGCCCAGGTTCACCAGGTTGCCATTGTGCGCAATCGCAATCAGCCCCTTGATCGAGTCCACACGGATCGGCTGCGCGTTCAGCAGCGCCGAGTCGCCAGTGGTTGAATAGCGTGTATGGCCAATCGCCATCGGCCCCGGAAGCTTGGCAAGAACGTCGTCGGTAAAGATCTCCGAAACCAGCCCCATGCCTTTGATGTTCGCCAGGCGCTGCCCGTCCGCCGAGGCAATGCCGGCCGATTCCTGCCCGCGATGCTGCAGAGCGTAGAGCCCGAGATAGACCTGGCGCGCCGCGTCGGGATGGCCGTGAATAGCCACGACCCCGCATTCCTCGCGGAGCTTGGGGTCTTCTTCTCCTGGCCGCTGAATGTGCGGGCCATGAGTGTATGGGACATGACACGCGTTCCGCGCCGAAGCCAGCAATTGCGATGTATCGACTTCGCCTTCGACCCCTTGGTACAGGCGCTGCTTCATGCGGATACCTCGTCATGGAGAGTGGCCTCAAGCGCCGAGGCCCATGGCTTGCGCAGGGCGGCGAGCGGCGCGGAGATGAAGGTTTGGCGATCCACGGTGATTTCAAGGCGGTGGCCGCCCGTGGTTCCGATGCGGGCGGCGAAGAAACTGTATTCGTCCGCCAGCCCTTCAATTTTGGAGACGTTGTCGGGGTTGGCCGTTACCAGCATCGTTGTCGCAGGCTCGGCGAAAAGACCGAACAGCGGATAAATCATCAGCGACGGATCCTGCTCGACCGTCGCGCCTATCGAGTGTGCGAATGCTGCCTGCGCCACAGATACAGCAATGCCACCATCCGAGATGTCGCGCGCAGAGTGAACCAGCTTACGCTCGGCCAGAACCCGAAGCAGGATATGAAGATCGGCTTCAGCCTCAAGGTCGAGCGACGGAGGCTGGCCCCAGACCCCGCCCAGAACCGCCTTGGCGTACTCGGACGAACCAAACTGCGAAAGAGCTGCGTTGGCAGTCTCGTCTGGAGCTCCCGTGTCTTCAAGCACGACAGGTTTCTGCTCCACAACCTCGACCGGGTAATACTTCATCGGCTCCGGCTCGAACGGCACCTTGAGATTCGGATCGGGCTCAACTCCGCGCGGAACCGGCCAGAGCATGACAATTGCATCGCCCCCGCGCTGAAAGTCCGCCGGCACGGCCTTTGTCACGTCATCAAGAATGCCGACAATCCCCAACACCGGTGTGGGATAAATTCCTTCACCGCGCGTTTCGTTATACAGCGAAACGTTGCCACCCGTAATCGGTGTCGACAGCGCTGTGCAGGCTTCGGCGATGCCGTCAATCGCCGCCGAAAGCTGCGCCATGATCTCCGGCTTTTCAGGATTACCGAAGTTGAGGCAATTCGTCGCCGCCACCGGCGTTGCTCCGGTCATCGCAACCTTGCGCGCAGCTTCCGCCACAGCATGCATCGCGCCGAGTTTCGGGTCGAGCCACGCCCAGCGCCCGTTGCCGTCCAGCGCCATCGCAAGACCGCGTTCTTTGATCCCTGACTCCTGATCTCTGATCCCTGTCCCTTTAATCCGCATCACGCCGGCCTCACCGCCAGGGCCGATCACGGTATTCGTCTGCACCATGGTGTCGTACTGCTCGTGCACCCAGCGCTTCGAGCAGACATTGGCGCTCGCCAGCAGCTTCTTCAAATCGGCAGTAAAATCGCGGTCCTTCGCAAGTTCGGCCAGGATCTCTTCGGGCGGATCAAGCGGTACCGGTGAATTCCATACACCGACCGGGCGATGATAGAGCGGAGCGTCGTCGGTAAGCGACAGGTTCGGGATGTCTGCTACCAGCTCGCCATGATGGCGGATGCGCAGCCGCGGCTCAGGCTGCACCGTGCCAACAATCACCGCGTCCAGTCCCCACTTCGCAAACACTCTCAGCACTTCGTCTTCGCGCCCTTTGCTGGCTACCAGCAGCATGCGCTCCTGGCTCTCCGAGAGCATGATCTCGTAAGCCGACATACCCGTTTCGCGCTGGGGTACAAAGTCGAGCTCGACATCCAGGCCCACGCCCCCCCGCGCGCCCATCTCGCAGGTCGAACAAGTCAGCCCCGCCGCGCCCATATCCTGAATGCCGACAATCGCCCCCGTGCGCATGGCTTCAAGACAGGCTTCCAGCAGCAGCTTTTCCATGAACGGGTCGCCCACTTGCACATTGGGTCTTTTCTGTTCTGACCCCTCTTTGAACTCTTCGGAGGCCATAGTCGCCCCGTGGATACCGTCCCGTCCGGTCTTTGCGCCCACGTAGATGACCGGGTTCCCAACCCCGGTAGCCTTGCCGTAAAAAATCTCGTCAATCCGAACCAGCCCCAGCGCAAACGCATTCACCAGCGGATTTCCGCTGTAGCAAGGCTCAAACTTTGTCTCGCCGCCCAGATTCGGTACGCCAAAGCAATTTCCGTAACCGGCAATCCCGCTCACCACACCTTCGACAATGGAGTGATTCTTAACTGTAAGTTGCCGCTCCTCCGCGCTTTGCCCGGGCTCTTCGGTGATCGGCCCAAAGCGCAGCGAGTCCATCACCGCCAGCGGCCGCGCGCCCATCGTAAAAATGTCGCGCAAAATGCCGCCGACCCCGGTAGCCGCTCCCTGGAAGGGTTCAATGTAGCTGGGGTGGTTGTGCGATTCGATCTTGAAGGCGCAGGCCCAGCCGTCGCCAACGTCGATGATCCCTGCATTTTCACCGGGCCCCTGCACCACGCGGTCGCTCTTGGTGGGCAAACGCTTCAGGTGAACGCGGCTGGACTTGTAAGAGCAGTGTTCGCTCCACATGACGCTGTAAATGCCGAGCTCGGTGAGCGACGGAACGCGGCCCAGAGCTGCCAGAATGCGGCTGTACTCCTCCGCGGTAATGCTGTGCTGCGCCAGCAATTGCGGCGTTACCGCACCCGGCGAGGGAATAGCCTGTCCAGAGGAGGCGGTAGTCATCACGTTGCCTCCATTGTCGCACGGTATTCACGATTAGGGACTCGGAGGAAGAGTGTGGAAACCCGGGACGGTACTCAAAATGACCCATCAAATCCCTGCACGCCGGCCCGCCGTTGCCCTTTCGTTGTGTGGCCGCGGCACGCTGTTTCCGGGTGGCGCACCAGCCAAACCCTGTGCGATACTTTGAAAGCACCGCCCGCATCCATGCCGGGATGGCGGAACTGGCAGACGCAGCGGACTCAAAATCCGCCGATCGCAAGGTCGTGGGGGTTCGACCCCCCCTCCCGGCACCACATAGAATCAATCACTTAAACGACTTTCGCCATAGTTGCCATAGGAATTTCCACATGGTCGCTGTTTTGATGGCTGTTGGTCTAATCTGTGGATGCGCGCGATTGTGCGATACCGGTAATCCAATCGACGATGCCTTTGTTGTGCTCCGGAGACAGATGGGAGCACTTAGCTGACGTAGTGATAGTATTGCGGCCTGCCGTTTCCCGAATCTCCTTCATCGTTGCGCCTCTCATCGCAAGCCATGAACAGTGTGTATGGCGATTTGAATGCCAAACATACCCGCGTGCCGCCGTCACTACCCCGGTAGAACTGTCGGCTGCATTTCTCTCTCGCTTCACCGGTGACATCGGTCTTCACCAAGATTATGGTGGGGCGACTTCCACATTGGCTGTTTCGAGGCTTGCTCGATGTTTATTCGCGTTGCAGCCCGCCTGGACCACTTATCCCCCAAAGGACCCTTTCTCCAAGCGCTTCAGGTCATTCGCCGCCTCTTGACCCGCCCAGAGTGTTTCCGGTTGGAGCGAGAATTTGCCGGCTCGGATTTGCACCGGGGAGAAAAATGCACCTTATCAAGCCACACAGAACAACTCAGCCGAAAGGGCGCTGCGAGCTGTTGCCATCGGACGGGAGAATTACCTTTTCATGGGAGCTGAGTCCGGCGGCCAACGTCCCGCGTCGCTCTATAGCATTATCGGAACAGCCAAGCTGAACGGACTCGATTCTGCCTTTTAGGCGTTCGAAGAGTGACGCCTGCTGCTTGACGACCGCCACTTGTGAGGCGACTAAATCAATGACACGGCGGCAGAATTCCTCTATAGTCAATGCCGTTTCGGGTTGTGGAGGCAGCATGGATCCACGACGAAACTTCGAGGGGATGTAGTCGAGGTACGGGGTCTAATCCGGCGCAGAGCGGGTGTTCAAGCGCCCGAGTGCGTTCGATCACACGATCACCAAAACAAGCCATACTTGTCACGCCCGCCGTTCTTCAGGGTGTGTTTCCAACCTCTGCTGGCAATCTCAGAGTTGGAGCCCAAGGGACACGTCCAGCCCCGCGCACCGGAAAACCTCACTGCGCAGTCCAGCCGCCGTCCACTGGGAAGGACGCGCCGGTGACATTCGAAGCGGCGGGGGAGCAGAGGAAGAGCGCAAGCGCCGCTACATCCTCAACTGAGGTGAAACGGCCTGTGGGCTGTTTTTCGCGGAGCATCTCCCGCTCGGCTTCCTCGATTGAAAGATGACTGTGCGCCGCGCGATCGTCGATCTGCTTCTGGACCAAGGGAGTGAGAACAAATCCCGGACAGATGGCGTTGCAGGTAATGCCGTTGGTGGCGTTCTCAAGCGCGACCACCTTGGTGAGGCCGATGACGCCGTGTTTGGCGGCGACGTAGGCGGCCTTATTGATCGACGCGACCAGGCCGTGCACCGATGCGATATTGAGGATGCGCCCATGCCTGCGCCGCTGCATGCCGGGAAGCACGGCGCGGATGGTGTGGAACACGGCGGAGAGGTTGATGGCCAGAACGGTGTCCCACCGGTCTACAGGAAAGCTCTCGGTGGGTGCGACATACTGGATGCCGGCGTTGTTGACAAGAACGTCGACCGATCCAAAGTGCGCCTCGGCATCCCGGATCAGCGACTCGCACTGACCGGGATGGGCAAGATCGGCCGGGTGAAAGAATACGTCGACACCGTGTTCCTCCTGCAGGCGCTTTGACAGAATGTCCGCTTCCGCGGGTGTTGCGATGCCGTTGATTACGAGCCGGCAACCCGCAGTAGCGAACGCCTCGGCAATGCCCAGACCAATTCCCGAGGTTGAGCCGGTAATGACGGCTGTGCAATCCCGAAGCACGATTATCCTTTCTTCCTTAGTGCGGTTGTGAGTCGACCTATTACGAGGAGTGGCAGAGATTGGCAAAGTCATCCACCAGGTCTGCGATCTTCGATGCTCCCCGCCTTCCCATAACAAGTGTGTAATGCGTGGTGCCAGGAATGATCTGATCTTTCATGGCGGGAACGAACTCTCGCATCTTCTCGATCATCGCGTCAGGAAAGAGCGGAGGCTGGCCGGGCACGAATCCAGCCGGCGCCCGGAGCATGAGGACAGGGACATGGATGGAGCGGAGCCGAGCCGCGATCTGTTCGCTCTGCAGACCCTCGATGAGGTCCGCTTTCACCGCATCCTCGGCAGCTTTGGGCCGCAGTTCCGGCGCTTCTCCACCGATTTCATAGTCGAGGAATGCCTCAACCCATGGGCTCCAGTCTTCAGGCGGAAAATGCGGCTGCGTCCGCCAAAATTGGCGGTATGCCTCGCGCGAGGGATAGGCCTGACGCAACTGCGCAATGCGCAAGGCCAGCGCAGCATCCAGGCCCTGCTGCGAATTCGGCGCCGAGATGGCCGGAGCATACCCGCCATCAAGCAGCACCAGACCGGATACAAGCTCCGGATATTGTGCAGCAAGCGCCGTGGCCACGAAGGCGCCCATCGAGTGTCCCACGATAACGCTCGCGCCCAAGCCCATCGCCCGCATCGCTGCTGCGACGTCGGATGCGTGCTGCGCCATTCCGTAAGGGCCGGCCGGCTTGTCAGAATCACCGCGTCCGCGCAGGTCGAGCGCAAACAGCGGTCTTCTTCCCGCGAGACACTCGGCAATCCCGGTAAAGCTGACATAGGATGCCGTCAGGCCGTGGAGGGCCACGAGCGGTGCGCCCCGGCCCGGCCAATAGCCAAAAGCCAGTTCGATGCCATCTCCCGAAACACGCCCTTGCGCAGGGTGGGTTGTTTTTAAAACATCGGTCATCACAGTTCTCCCTCGTCGGTCAGAAGTTGAATTTGAGGGCAAACTGAATTACCCGCGGCCCGGTTGAGGTGGAAACAATCTGGCCGGCTGTGCCCGCCTCCAGAAGGTTGAGTGGATTTGCAAAGCTCGCCGTGTTCGAGATATTGAAGAACTCGCTGCGGAATTCGACCTTCCGCTCGCCAAGCGGGAAGAATTTCACGATCGAGATGTCTACGTTTCGCTGGTCGGGCCCGCGAAGGATATTGCGCCCACTGTTCCCGAAATCGCCGAGGGTGGCTGCAGGCGTGAAGCAGGCGGTGTTGAAGTAGCTGTTCAAACGCGACTTCACGCTACCGCTCTTCGTGGGATTACACCCGGCAACCAGGTCGGCACGGGCCTGCACAAAGGCGTTCGCGTTGCTGAGGACGGAGAATGGCGTGCCGCCCTGCAAGGTCAACACCGTGGCCAGCTCCCAGTTGTCCGTCATCTGCCGCGCAAAGGCTGAGCCGTGCTTGACTCCGGGAAGGTCGTAAATGCCGCTGAAGACAATACGATTGCGGCGGTCGAAATCAGAGCTCGCGTAATTGTTCAGCGTGACCTGGTTGCCAGGGACGACGGTGACATCGCTCGTTCCTGTGGCATCTCCGGAGTACTCATCCAACGTATGGCTCCAGGTGTACGCTGCCATGAATTGCAATCCGTGACTCAGCTGCTTGGTCAGGCTCGCTTGCAGGGAGTTATAACTCGAGATAGCGGAGCTCTGCATGGCGTGCACGCCAAAGCCCTGCACAGCCAGGCTCGACAGGCCCGGACTCAACGGCCCCGGCTCGAAGGGAATTGGGCCGTACTCTTGATTGAAATCGACAAGGCGGTAAAGCCTTCGTCCCAGTGAACCGACATAGTTGAGATTGAACAGCCAGTTGTTCGCGAACGTGGTTTGCGTCCCGAGGCTGAGTTGTTCTGTGTACGGTGTCCGGAAGTTGTGGATGTCAGGATAGATGCCGTTGGCCGAAACTACGGCGATGCCCGTGGGCGATACCGGGCTGGGCGCCTGCGGCATAAGAGCCGGTGGTCCGCCGAAAGGAAAGACCGCTGGATTGTTGAAGGTGAGTGGAAAGCTGCTCGGTTGGGGCACATCCACAAAAGGTGTCGCTATCGGTGTCTCAAGCGCCTGGGCCAGCGTGTAATACGGAAAGTCGAGAATCTGGTTGTTCAGGAGACGCGAATTCGCGCGATCAAAGTAGATGCCATAGCCGCCGCGCACCATCACACGGGTTGAATTCGGAAGAGGCTGCCACACGAAGCCGACGCGCGGAGCGAAATCCGCGTCGTTGGGGGAAACGAGGGAGGGCTGAATCTCTGTAACTCCCGGCAGCGGCGTTTTGGCATTCGAAGCCTGCACAAAACCGCCGGTAATGGCCGTGTTGTCGCCGGCAGGAAAGCCCGGAATGGTTGCCGTGGTCATGCGCGCCGGATCGAATGCCACAAAGCGGCCCTGCGAATCGCTGAAGGGGCCAAAAAAGTCGTAGCGCAACCCGAGCGTGAGCGTGAACTGGTTGGTCATGCGAATATCGTCATTGGCGAATCCGCTCCAATCGTGCGCCAACACATCGCGATTGTTCACACCGGAGCCCATGATCGTAAGGCCCGTCAGGTCGTACAAGCCGCCCATAAAATCGAAGAAGCCGTTCCCGGCAAAGGGGTTCGGCGGGGGTGCAAGTCCGAGGAAAAAGATCTGGCCGCGGGTATAGAGGTTGAATGCGGCATTGAGCTCGTGGTGCTTGTATTCGGCGCCGAATTTCAAACTGTGTATGCCCTTGTGCCAAGTCAACGTGTCCCCGGCTGTATAGGTTTTTTCTACGCCGCTGTTGTCAGAGAACGGGTTGGCTCCGAGATCGAAGTAGTTTGCGACGGAGATCTCCGGCATACCGGGAAACAGGCCGCCGAGTGGTGATGCGATGCCGATCTGCGCCGCGCTGAAAGGCTCCTGCGGCGAGGAGGCAGTTGTAATGGTCGAGATACCAAACCGCGCGTCGTTGACCATAGACGAGGACAGCACGTGAATGTCGTCCAGCGCCAGCACGCGCTGGTTCAGGTCGGCCGAGCCGCCAAAGCCAGGCACGGGAAGCGCATTGGCAAGTCCGAACAGATCAAACATGCCTTGTTCTGTGGGGTTGGTCGCATCGAAGTATTTTCCGGAGAATCGGTTGTTGGTTGAAAGTTGAAAATCGAGATTGGCGTTAAACTGATTCTCGCGAAACCGGGAAATGGCGACGACAGGCACGGCCACCGGGGCAGGCGCCGTGCCCGGAGCGACGCCGGTCGGATTCGGCGCTGAAGGAATGACGTACGAACCATTCGGCAACTTCGCCTGCAGGAAAAACTGCGCGGTCGGATCGAAGCACGGTGGGAAAGTCAAGCCCGTGGGTGTACCGGCGCACGGGGCCAGGCCGTAGGAGGCCGCAAAAGTATCGAGACCTGAAACCGAGCGGTCGTTTGTCAGATTCTGCGGCACAAAGACGGTGCCGACCGAATTGAGCAGTGAAGTGCCGTTGACCTCCCGGCTCCCTTGGTACGAGACGAAAAACCAGACGCGGTCTTTCACGATCGGGCCGCCGAGTGTGCCGCCGAATTGATTGCGCTTGTATGGGGGCCGTCGAACGCCGGCGCCTTTCAAGAAAAAATTATTCGCATTTAAATCGTCATTGCGGAAAAACTCGTAGACGTTGCCATGGATTTGATTTGTCCCCGACTTGGTCACCGCGGCGACGATGCCTCCGGAAACGCGTCCCTGCGACGCATCATACTGGCTGGTCTGAACGATGAACTCCTGCAACGAGTCGGTTGCCGGCACAGCAAGATTCGGCGTCGAACCAGTTCCGATCGAATTGCTGTCAACACCGTTGATGACCACGGAATTCGAAGTGGAGCGGTTTCCATTCACATAAATGGGCGCAGCGCCGCGGCCCAATTCCGCCGAGTTTTGTACCGGGCCGGATGTGCCGGGTGTAAGCGTCAACAGCTGCTGGAAATTCCTGGTCGGCAGCGGTAGTTGTCGGATCTGGTCCTGCTGGATGACCGTGCCCTGCGCTGGAGTGACTTCCTGCTCGGCATGCACTTCAACAACAGCCTTCTGCACGGCAATTTGGAGGCTGATGTCGACGCTGGTCGTCTCTGTAATGCCCACGTCGACGTCTTCGACTGTTTCGCCGAAGCCGGACTTCTTCGTCCTGAGGCTATATTTTCCTGGCGGAAGAAGCAGGAATGCATAATGCCCTCTGGCGTCAGCCGTTGTGTCGCGCTGGACGCCGGCGGCGTTAGAGAGACTGATAGTCGCTCCATTCACCACGGCGCCGCTTGGGTCTTTTACGAGACCCGCGATTGCACCTGTTGTCGGTGTTTGTGCACCTGAGATGCATGTTAAACAGACCACTGCTCCCACGAACAAAAACGCAGCGCCCCTCGTACCTTTCATTTCTTTCTCCTTTGCCTGACGGCTGTTGCCTTTGTATCCGAAATCATGCGTCCTCCCGTGTAGAGGAGAATGAGCTGCTCGATCACCTCGTCATCGCTCATGCCGAGATGCCGCTTCGCTCCAAAAAGCTCCTCAGTGAGGAAGTACGTGAAAAATTGCAGATAAATGGCCGTGTAGGCAAGAGAGGGATCAACCCCCGGAGGAAACTTGACTTTCGAGTTGCGAATCACCGCCCCCGCATACGTGCGCAGGTTTCCGGCGATCTCGCGAAAACTATGAATGAAGTGCTTATGACGAAACTCAACCACATCGATGTACATAAGCCGCCAGTAGTCAAGGTTCTCCGAGACAATGCGCCCGATTGCTTTCGCGAGTGTCCTCAGCGAGTTCGAATCGAGAGTTTCCATGAGCGGAATAAGCTCCCGCTGGCGAAGGGTCTCCATCTTGCGCCCCAGAAGATGCACAAGATCGATAAAAATCTCTTCTTTGGTGTCGTAATAGGTGTAGAGATTGCCCATGGAGACACCTGCCCTGATGGCAATTTCACGGACGGTTGTGCCGTGAAAGCCCTTACGGGTGAACAGGTGCAGAGCAGCGCTCTGGATCTTGGCCCTGTTCTTCGCGATAGCGCTTTGGGGAAGCCGCGGCGTCATTAGGCGATGTGATATCCGGTTCGAGTAATCCCAAAACGAGCGCTCGCTCGCTATGAGATGAACGGGTTGTACACCGGCAGTTTCAAGACTGTCAAGAGAAATTTTCGGCCAGGTGGGCTGCGCTTTGGGTTTGGCTCTTGATCCTCCGAGGACAGTTTCTCTTCAACAGCTATCAAGCCTGGGCCCCCCAGCCAAAGAAACGCCGGCGCACATCGGCGCCAATCAACTGAAGTAGCGGAAGGGTCACCGCCCGCCGCTCGGCACACTCGCCGTCGGAGCAGCAGGAAGCCCAAGTGCAGCAGCCGTCGGCAGATCCTTGCCGTTATCCCAGTCGCGAATTCCCGCCTGGAGCAAGTCGCCACGGTATTGCCATTTTTCGATTGCAAGGTCGTAGCGAACGGTCACATTGTTCAGCCAATACGGCCGATTCTCGCTCAGCCACACCTGGTTGTACTCGCCCTTGACCGCCGAGTAGGCGTCGCGCAAATCCTGGCATCGTCCAAACATGCTGCTGATCTCATCCACAAGGTTGCGCGTATCCGACCTGTGTGCCTTGTCGTGCTGTTGTGTCAGCGCCTGCGCATACGCGTCCACCATCTCCTGGCTCATCTCAAACTTCAAGCCAATCAGATCCAGGCGTCGCGCTCCCAGGTCCATCGCCGTCAGCGCATCGCCTTCGCGCAAATGCGGGTTCCCCTCGCGCGCCTCAGCAATCAGCACAATGGCCCGCTCGGCATGCATTCGCACATCTATCGCCACCGGCAAAACCTTCGTTGACACCTCTTGCCCTTCCGCGCTCCACGGGTCCAGCCAGAACACCTGATCGCTATTCAACCCCGTGCGCGTCTGTTCCAGAGCCGCCTGCGCGGCCATCAATTCCTTCTCGGCCTCGTCAATCTTTCCGCTCGCATCGCCATGGAAATCCAACCCATAGCCCGCCTGGTACGCGGGAATCGAACTCTCGCCCGGTTGCCATGCCGCCACCGCGCCAAACAGCACGCCATACCAATCCATGTTGAACAGCCCCTCGCCGTCATCGTTCCAGACCGTCGTCAGCGCGCCCGTCGAGCCCAGCCGCTGCCCGTCGCGAATGAATCCCTGGATGTTGCCGAACGCCGTATTCGCATTCGGATACACCTGGTTCCAATTCGAATCGCCCGGCGATACCCAGGTTTCAATCCCAGCTTTCGAGAAAGGCTCGATCATCTTGTCGAACCCCTTGGTGTCCCAATAATCCCACGGCACGGCGATCATGTCCTTGGGCAGCCGTGCCACGGCCGCAGGATCAGCCCCGCCAATATCCCCCCAAAACAGAAGCCGCTTGTGCAACGGCGCCAAATCGTCGTGAATCTGCTTCAGAAAGTCGACATAAGCCGGCCCGTAGCCCCGCGCCTGCACCGCTTCATGCGTCCGGCCCATGCCCAGATCGAACGTCTCATCCGCCCCAATGTGAATAAAAGGCGCCGGGAACTCCGCGGCAATCTGCGTGAACCAATCATGGATCAGCGCCAATGTTCCGGGCTGTCCCGGCGCCAGCACGTGGCCATGTGGCGTCTCAGCAACATCCTGATAGAGGTCGTACTTCAGCACTTGGTGAAGATGCCCGAAGGCCTCCTGTTCCGGCAAAACCATCACGTGATACTGCTTCGCGAACGCCACCAGTTCGGCCACTTCCGTCGGAGTCAGCGAACTCCCCGGAGGAGCCGCCAGCGGTTGATCGGTATACAGAAGCGTGTGCTCGATGTAAGGCGAATAGACATTGATCTTGTACGACGCGAACACCTGAATCTGGTGTTTCTGATATTCGAGCGTCGGGAACGGTCCGCGGGATAAGTCATCGTCGATCCCGCGATACTTCATCGCCGGCCAGTCGCGAATTGTGCTCGTCGGCAGCACGGCTCTTGCGCCCGGTAGCGGAAGCATCTGCTTCAGCGTCTGCACCCCATAGAAGATGCCGGAAGCGGAAGCCGCGACCACAAACGCCTCATGCGGCTCGACCGCCAGCACATACCCCTCCGCTTCCATCGCCGCGTCAAAGCTGATAATGTGCCTGGCCAACACTGCTGCCGCATCCGCCGACCCCGTCCGCAGCAGCGTCACGCGATAGGCCGCCCCACCGCCGCTCGCAACACTCAGACCCGCAGCCTTCACCGCCTCTTCCAGATCGCGCGCCGCAAACTCGTCCTCTGCGTCACGACCGGGCACACGCACCGTAATCGACGCCAACATCGCAGTCTCGCCCGCAACATGCGCCTCGCGCGGAGCCGGGAGCAGTCTCACCTGACTCGCCACCAGCGTCGAAAAAGCGCACAAAAGCGTTACAGTCCCCCACACCCCTCGCCACTCATGTGAGGCTGACTTCTTCTGCATGAGACTCGCCATCATTATCCCCTTCAGTTCACAAATTTGAGCGTTTCATTTCGATTCGATCATTGTAGACTAAACTTGCACTGCTCCCGCGCCGACAAGCGAGAATGAATTAGGGAAGACAATCTCCTGCCGGTCGCAGCCATTCCCGGCGCCGCGCGTGGAACCAGAATTCAGGCAAAGGCTCAATCCATGACGATGCACGACTTCCCTGGCACGGTCGCCGATTCCAATTCTAAGCGCGGCTACAATCTCTTTCTCCTGCTGGTCTCGGGCCTCGGCGGGTTGCTTTACGGAGTCGACGTCGGCATCATTGGCGGCGCGTATCCTTATTTGGAAGCGACTTCCGGGCTCACCAACGCGCAACTATCGGTCATCGTGGCGGCCGTGCTCCTCGGCAGCGTTTTCTCCACTCTATTTGCGGGCATGCTCGCCGACTGGATGGGCCGCAAGCCGCTTATGGTCCTGAGCGGCCTCACGTTTGTCGTCAGCATCCCGGTCATTGCGCTCTCTCATGGCTATGGCCCGTTGTTTTGCGGGCGTCTTCTCCAGGGCATGAGTGGCGGATTCATCGGCATCGTCGTTCCGCTCTATCTGGCCGAATGCCTCGCCGCATCCAATCGGGGCAAAGGAACAGGCATCTTCCAGTGGTTGCTCACCCTCGGCATCGTCGGGGCAGCTCTGATCGGCATGTATTACAGCTATCGCGTTGACGCGGTCGCCGCCACCGGAAACGCCGCGGCCCTCTTGAGTTATAAAAACCTGGCGTGGCGCCGCATCTTTTGGGTATCGCTTCCTCCCGGCATTCTTTTTGTCATCGGCAGCTTGTTAGTCACCGAGTCTCCGCGATGGCTCTTCCGGCGCGGCAAAGAGCAGCTTGCCCTCGCCGCCCTGCTTCGCTCTCGCACTCCGCAACAGGCGAACCTCGAGTTACAGGAGATGAAAGACACCGCGCACATCGCCGCCGCGTCGCGCTCTTCGAATCAGAACTTGGGCCTCAAGCTCCAGGAATCCCTCCTGCGCCGCAAG
>Ga0302200_10002830_pt1 | contig 15074 bp, 13 predicted proteins | sample II_Bog_N3_1_FD_194585 | JGI IMG/M metagenome (GOLD analysis project Ga0302200, IMG submission 194585) | Peat permafrost microbial communities from Stordalen Mire near Abisko, Sweden - II_Bog_N3_1 | ecosystem: Environmental > Terrestrial > Soil > Wetlands > Peat | place: Sweden: Abisko... | reverse complement strand
TTTAACCGCACCTATCGCGGCAGCAATAATTAGTTTTGCCACATCCTCAGGGTGCGATTCATAAATAGAGTGACTGGCGCCTTCAACTTCTACAGTAACACTTTTAGCGCGTTTGGAATACATCCGTTCCAGGTCGGGATTGATAATACGGTCGGATTTGGCTACCATATACCAGCTTGGTTTTGTTCTCCATGCTGGGTTTTGAATAATGGCATGGAATACGGTATCCGCCGCAGGCATTTGCGCGTTGGCTGCAAAATCAGTAATTGATGTTGGAAGATCAGCGGCAAAGTCAGCATGAAAACGATCCGGAGCTATATAATCAAATCCGTCAGCACCTTTTTGCAGTGATTTATAGGCAGAAGGATAGCGTTTTCCGTTACCGCCTTCACTTTCACCTGTATCGGGTGCGTGTGCTGCTATATAAACCAGGCCTGCAACATGATCGTCGTTACCGGCAACGGTAATAATGGCACCGCCATAGCTATGCCCAACTAAAATACACGGACCATCCTGCATGGCTAATATCCTTTTTACCGCGGCAACGTCACCCGCAAATGAGGTGAGCGGTTGTTGGGTTACGCTAACATGATATCCCTTTTTAACCAGTATATCGTACACCGGTTTCCAGCCCGAGCCATCTACAAAAGCACCGTGGACCAAAACAATATTTTTAATGCCTGACGGTTGCTGAGCATCAGCAGAAAAAGCAAAAACTGAGCTGAAGATGATGGCGCAAAACAGAGCAATCCTTCTTTTTAAAATTGAGTTTTTCATGATAATAGATTTTATTTTTAGATGATTGTATATTAAACTTTTAGGCCACCGAAGATGCTGACCATCATTACCGACAGCACGATGAGGGTTATTAAAATATAGAGCTTGTCCCTTTCCATTACAAAGCCCACCAGCGAGAATGCGATACGCAATACGGGCGTAGCTATAAGCACTACTACACCAAGCTGTATAATACCTTTAGCATTAAATGTGCTTATGCCTGTTATAATTTGGCCAATGCTGGTAAACCCGTTTTTTGTACCTATAAATTGATGGTAGGCCGGTAAAGCCAGGCCGCCCGATTGCTGCAGATAAATTAAGCCGCCTACAAGCACTATCAGGCTGGCAATAATTACGCCATACCTGAGCTGCAAACCAATAAACTGCTCTATATCATGGTCGGCGAATAAGTGTTTTGAAATAATTTTTTTCATGGCTGTTGTTATTAAAATTGGTGATTGTAACCGTTATAGATCATTTCGACCGCTACAAAACATATGGCAGTACAAAAAATGTATTTTAAAACTTTAGCGTCGAGCCTTGTGAGTAATTTGGAGCCGGTAAACGCGCCGCCAAGCACACCCAAAACCACCGGAAAAGCAATACCGGGATCCATATAACCCCGTTGCAGGTATACAACCGCGCTGGCTGCCGCTGTAACGCCGATCATGAAATTACTGGTGGTAGTGCTTACTTTAAATGGGATGTGCATTGTTGAATCCATAGCCAATACTTTTAGCGCTCCCGAACCTATCCCTAATAAACCCGACATAACGCCTGCCAGTGCCATGATAGAAAAGCCTGCCCCAACATTTTTTAACTGGTAATTTACCGGCCCGTCTTTAGTGGGGTAGCTGCTGTTAAGTTTTAGTTTGAAGGAAAGGTTACTTCCGGTTGTTAGCGCTTCCTGGTTTTTCTTGCGGATGGTCATGGCGGCAGAAAAAAGCAGTATGGCCCCGAAAAGTATAGCGATGGTATTAGTAGGTGTGTATACGGCTATCACCGCCCCTGCTACCGCGCCAACAGTGGTAGCAATTTCAAGAAACATACCCAAACGGATGTTAGTGATGCCCTCCTTTACATAAGCGCTTGCCGCGCCCGATGAGTTAGCAATTGACGCCAGCAAGGCGGCACCTATGGCGTAACGGATATCTACATGAAAAACGAGTGTGAGCAAAGGTATAACTACCACCCCGCCCCCCAAACCGGTGAGCGAACCCACCAAACCTGCCAGGTACGCGCCTGCAAGTAATATTAATGTGAATGTTAGAATTGTCATGATATGATGTATTAATTATTGTTTTTTTATGATGATCTGTCTTATTTGATTGTCCTAAATCACACCACAAACATACGATGTTTTATTTAAACATCAGATGTTTAAATTTGTTTTTTACTTTTTTATGTTTTTTAGGCTTACTAACACATCATATTTAACCCGACGATTTGTAAGCTGTGAAGTCAATGGTATTTCGCCTAAATGGTTATATTTGAACTACAACTAAACTGACCATCCACATGAAAAAAAGCCTGCTCATACTTGTCTACACCGTTTGTTTTTGCTGTGCGGCATTCGCGCAGCAAACGGATACTGTTACTACAGCGTCCGGCCTGAAGTACTATTTTAAAACCAAAGGCAGCGGTGAAGCTTTCATCCCCGGACAACTGGCTATACTTGATTATGTGCTAACCCTAAAAGATGGAACGAAAATAGATGCTACCCAGGACCGTGGGGCACCCTTTGCCGCGCAGGTACCGGGCAAACTGATACAGGGATTTAATGAGGCCATACCATTAATGCATATTGGCGACCGGGCTGTCTTTATACTCCCATACAACATCGCCTACGGCGAAAAAGGAACAGGCCCTATCCCGCCAAATTCCACCCTTATTTTTGATATTACCCTGCTGGACATGAAAGTCAAATCATTAGGCATGGTACTGGATAGTGTACTTTTTGCCAAACCGGTTACCGCGGATTCAAAGCCGCAAATGGATACGGTGCTCAACACTTTTAACAAGTTAAAGAAAGCAAAATTTAAAGATCTGTATGTATCCGAAAATGACCTGAACACAATCGGCTACGAACTCATCAAAAAATACCCGGCCGACGCAGTAGAACTGTTTAAACTGAATGTGAAACTATACCCAAAATCGTACAACGCATATGATAGCCTGGCCGAAGGCTATATGGATATGGGCGACAATAAACACGCTATTAAGAATTATGAAAAATCGCTAAAGCTGAATCCAAAGAATACTAATGCTACGGAGATGATTAAGAAGATGCAGGCGGGTGGGAAGAATTAAGTTGTTCTGTTTAAGCACACGAGGCAAGCGTGCGCAAGCAAACCAGCTTAGTAGATTAATTCCTAAAATTATAAGTCATTAATGAATAGATCATTAAAATAAAAAACAACAGGTACCTAATCGTCAGTGCTTTATTATAGAATAGAACATTTACATCCTTTTTATTATCCAAAAAATAATAAACTACTGCTTGCATAACAGCTGCCATAAAAAATATTGTCAATAGAAGCAATAGAAGCACTATGCCCAGGTCTATGTGACTTAAAGTAAATACCATTCCAACCAAAGATATACTGAAAAGAAATCCATATACTATTGAATAAACAATATTATATTCTATCGATTTGAGAGTATAAAACCCTAATGGGAAATATAATAACGCCAAAAATAACATATCAAAAGAAGCAGCATAAGCTAAATCCGCAATATGCTTTTGTGTTAGAAAATATGCTATGAGAAATATTAGCCCTAAAAAAGCTTCTATAATATTTATTACTCTTAATTTCATTCATCATTAATTACCATCCCCACTGGTCGAAGTTTACAAACTTCGACCTAAAATATAGCAAGCATACTGCTTGCAAAAAGGATATTACTCCTTATTGAGGTTGAAATATTCCATTATCGTGTTATAAATATCTTTATCATTCCCGGCGATGTACTTAGTTCGAAATCCAAAGACACTCCCATTATTCATTGTAAAACTTATGATCGGTGATCCCCTGTACGGAGCTGTGTATTCTATATCGCTGATATCTTTCCAATAGGCAACATCTCTGGGAATTTGAAATAATAATTTCCCGGCAATAAAAAGTTGTAATTTATCCGGATCAAGCTCTAATGCAATTTTACCCTTTAAACAAGGGATAAGATACATAACAGTTACATAACTAGCCCTCCCAACTATTATCAGCATAATAGCACAAAAAAACAGCCATGACCTATAATCGGACTGACGGGTTATAAGAGCTATATAAAACATTAACGTCATAAATACCAATATCCCCGCATCACAAAGCATCCGCCAGTCACTGTATTTGTATTGCCTTATTCCCATTTTATTAGTCGGCTCAGGTTTAAAAACTTCAGCCTAAAAATACAATAAGAATCCTGTTCAACTAAACTAATTTGCCTTTAACCGTATAACACTTAACGAATAAGCTGGCGCTGTGTATTGATCCAGGTCCACAACCGCGATCTCAGCGTTTTCAGGCACTACTTTTTTAGGCTGATCGAGGGAGTTTTTGTCGGTCGGGTTGCCCTTTAATAACTGTACGTTAGCTTTAACGGTTGCGATATGAAATGCGGATAAATTAACACGCGCTGTTGCCGATTGTGCACCTGCATTAACTATTTTCAGTATGATGTCGCCGGTTTTAGTATCCTGAACACATGATGCCGCCAGTGTAGTGTCCCGCGCTGATGCTTTTGGAAAAGTTATAACATCGGGGATATAAACATTCCCCTGATTGGTGGAGAACAGTTGCTGTACGTAGTAATTGGCGGTAAGCATCACATCCGTATTATTGAAATAGATAAGATTGGGATTCCATGAGGTATGGTTAAGATTTGCCAGCAATGGCGCGTATGATGCCATGCGGATCACATCGCCGTTGCGCTCCACACTGGTCATAAATGCCGCCTCGCAAAGCGCGTTGTATAAAGTGTTGCCCCATGAAGCATACTCACCTATATAAACGTGCGATTTAGTCCTGCGGTAATTATCATAACGATGATTATTCATCAGGAACCATTCTGGTTTTTCATAAAAATGCTCATCTACCACCGGTACAGATAGCTTGTCGGCAAAGTTCCAGCCCAGGTCATAGTCTTCTCCATCGGGTGCCGGGCCAACGGTACCTACTATGGTAATTTCAGGATGTTTTGCACGCATCGCATCATAAAGCATCTTAAAGCGGTCACGGAATTCAGGCGTTTGTTTATCCTCATTACCAATGCCGATGTATTGCAGGTTAAAAGATTTTGGATGCCCAGCCGCGGCCCTTTTTGCACCCCAGGTTGTAGTTGCAGGCCCGTTGGCATACTCAATCAGATCTAAAATGTCCTGAACATATTGTTTCATGTCCGCCATCGGGATACCTCTTTGGCCCGTACCGCCAATGGCCCATGTACCGCCCGAATTTTGGCAGCTCACACCTGCCGCCACAATAGGCAGCGCCTTTGCGCCTATATCCTCACAAAACCTGAAGTACTCATAAAAACCAAGGCCAACACTTTGATGGTACGACCATATATTCCGTTGCTGGATCCTGTCTTCAACTGGGCCGATAGTATTTTTCCACCTGTAAATATTATTTACCCCATCGCCATGAACAAGGCAGCCGCCAGGGAAACGCACAAACTTAGGATGAATATCGGCAACGGCCTGCGCCAGGTCGGCACGTAAGCCGTTGGGTTCATTTTTAAAGGTGTTTTTAGGGAAAAGAGAAACTTCATCTAATGCCAGCTTCGATTTTTGTTTTGCCACGATAGTCAGCTTTACTGAATCGCTGGTTTGTGTTGCTGTTATAGTCCCGGTATATTTCTTCCACCCCGTTCCGTTGGTGTTGAAGGAAAAGCTTCCATAAACGGTTCCTTTAGGGCCTTTCAGGTCTACCGTTATCGGAATAGATTTCGCCGAGATCTGTTTAACAAAAACAGAAAAATCATATGCATCACCGGTTTTTATAGTTATGCCATCATAACCAAAATTAGTGATGCCTACCCCCTGCTGACCGGGATCATCAATATTTAGCACCACGTAATGCGGGTTATTGGCGTTGATAGGGTCAGCGGTTTCAACAGATATGGTGCCATAACCATACCCTTGTGTGGTATACTCCCAATTGGTTAACGGGTTCCACTCCTTTCTATCAGCCGGGCTATATTCAAATGATCCGTTCTGGATAAGCTGCCCGTACAATCCACCATCGGCTGCAAAACTAAGATCCTCAAAAAACACCCCGAAAAGATCAGGGCTTATCTTCCTGCTTTTAGCTGCATCAAGCTGTGAGCCATTAGCTGTTTGCTGCGAAAACCCGGCAAACGGAGTAAAAAACAGAACCACGCTAAGCGCGGAAATAAGATTTTTTAAATATGCGGCATTAGTGCTGGCTAACATATTATGACGATTTATACTTTTAAAATGAATTTCCCGGCTAAATAAGAATTGCTTAACCGGGCTGATTTATAATACGTGTTAAATTAACACTAATTATTTCATATTAAAAAGTTTTTGTGAATAAATTGCTTGCTTTGTGTCAGCTATAGTAAAGCCTTAGAAATACATTATCAATGCGCTCTACCCTGCTCACTATCAGCCCCGCCTGTATCGCGTTTTGGCGGAGTGTTGGTTGTTTTGCCGAAGCTATAGGTAAATGCCAGGGTTGCCACCTGTGTATCTACAAAATTATGGAACGTGGCAGTAGCGGTGGAGATATTGGTGATAGTACCGCTCGGGCTGAAGGAATGCATTATATCGCGCATATTTAGCTTAATGGAACCTTTGTTGTTCAATATCTTTTTTTGGATCGCAGCATTCAGCATGCCTTTGGGCAGCGTAATAAACTGGCCATAAGCACCGCCGCTATCATAAAATCCGCTTATTTCGGCATTCCATGTTTTTGATATGGTGAACTGGTTACTGCCATTAAAATCAAATGTATTTTTTGATTGATTGAGGTAGCCGCTATAAAATGCTCCCTGGTAGGTGTTGTTATATAATTCGGCATAGAGGTTAATGGTCCACCATTTGGCAGGTTGCAGATTGGTATTTACGGAGAAATCCAGTGTTTTCAGTTGCCCTATGTTGCCGGTGGTGCTGATAAATACATTTCCATCGTTATGGATAGTTTCACCCTGCACATTGGTTGTGTAATCGTAACCAACAGCAACGGTAAACAGGCTTTTAAAGCTATAGGCCAGTTTATAATTATCGGTAAACTGCGATTTCAGGAAAGGGTTACCCGAGAAATAAGTGAACTCATCCACAAAAAAAGTAAAGGGGTTTAAGCTGCCATAATTAGGCCTGCCTATGCGCCTGCCGTAGGAGAGTACCAGTACATGATGTTTAGCCGTATCCAGGTTATAAGAAAAATAAGCAGTAGGGAACAGATTGATATAGTGGTTAACAAAAGATGAGTCAGCTTTTTCGGCGTTGCCTAACTGATGTCCGTTGCCGTTGGTATTCTCTGCCCGTAAGCCTGTTTGTAACGAGAAACGGCCGAAATCCTTATTAAAATTAATATAAGCCGCGTTTATATTTTCCTTATATAAAAAGCGGTTGGTATTGTTATAATCAATAGTACTTACCCCATCAACCACGTTGTAATAATTGGCGGCATTATCGGTATTTACATAGCTGCTTTTAACACCGGCCTCCAGTTTTGCCTTGCCCTTTAGCGGGTGCGAATAATCGGCCTTGGCCGAGTAAATATTGATGGTTGAGGGTAAATTATCACTCAGCGTTTGCGAGTTTGTTAAGGTGCCATCAGGCAAAAAAGTATTATTTACAAACAACTGATTACTGTTTGATATATCGCGGATATAATCCAGATCGAAAGAAAGCTGCCTGCCGGTGCTGTCGTATTTATGCGTATAATTTAAATTTATACCTTTACTACTGAATTTATCATGTGATGTATTTTGGGTATTAATGGTTGAATCAAGCTCCCCATTTTTACCGTAGAGCAGGCTGTGTACCGGGCTATTGTCATGGTCGGGCGCTATGGTACCGGTAAATACTACGCCCCAGGTTGTTTTTGGCGATGCATAAAAATCCATACCTGCCTTAATATTGGTATTGTTACTTGTGGGCCTGAAATAAGAAATATCCTTTAGCGAAGATGTTTGATTGCCGTTCGCGTCAAAATAATTCCGGTCGATCTCCAATCTTCTGAAAGTATGCTCCCCATTATAGGCAACGTTAGCAAACAGGTTAACCTTATCAACCCGGTAATTCATGTTAATACTCTCATTAGTTCGGCCATAAAAACCCTGTGCATAATCGGCAGATACTACGGCATTAAATCCTTTGATAGAATTTTTCTTTGTTTTGATATTGATCACCCCCGCGTTTCCGGCAGCGTCATATTTGGCGGGCGGATTATCCATCAGCTCAATCTGATCCAGCGACGATGCAGGCAACGAGCGCAGGTAAGTAGCCAGATCCGTAGCAGATAGATAAGTGGGCTTATCATCTATCATCACCAATACACCAGTCTTCCCCTTAAAAGTAATGTTGCCATCGGCATCAACCTGTACGCCGGGCGATTTTTCAAGCACTTCTAAAGCGTTAGCCCCGGTATTAGATATCAGCGCACCAACGTTAACCACCGTACGGTCGATCTTTTGCTGTACGTATGATTTTTGCGCGGTTACAGCTACTTCGTTCAGCGTTTTCCCTATCGGGGATAACATAAATGGCGGCAAAGCAACTGCGTTTTGCTGACTGACTACCACATTGCTGCTCCGGTAATCTTTATAGCCTATATAGGTTGCTTTTAACAGGTAGGTATTATCTTTCAGATTTTTAAAGGCGAAACTGCCATCCGGGTTGGCAAGCTGGGTACTAACTACAGATGAATCCTTTGCTACAAATAAAATTACGGTTGCGCCATCGAGTGGTTTCTTGGTATTATCTAAAATCAATCCCGAAATTTTCCCGGTTTGTGCATTGGCAAAATTAAACAGGAATAGCGCAAATAAAGTTAGATAAGGTATACGGATCAGTTTCATAGTCTATAAGACACCGGTTTGCACGGTTTCGTTACACTGTTGGAGGATAAAAAAGGTGACTCGCTTTGATGTTGATACTATACGATTTCTGTTTGAGTACATGCGACAGGCGTGCGCTAGTTTTTGGGGCTAACTTCTGTAGCACAGATTGTAAACAAGTGAGATCAGTTGACGATAGCAATTTGTCGAAAATGTTTACAATAGGCCCTTCGTGCGAGGCTTTACCGCGGTACGAATGAAAAAAAATTTCTACTTTGTAAGTAAAAAAATATTGTGATGAAAGAGTTGGCACAATGTATTGAAAATATAAAAACTATAGTCAATTCAATTGACGAAGAAACTTTTGAAAAACATTATAAAGTTCCATTAAATTGCTCCGATTTACCTATGCTAAATCCTGGTGATGAATCACAGTGTTTCACTAAACTCCCCAACTTTTTTGGAGCGCTTAATATAGATAAGCAACCTGCAATATATTGGTTCATTATTACTTCAAACCATACTCCCAAACAGATAATGAGCAAAATTGAAAAAGCAAATGGGAATGTGAAAAGAAAATTTCCCCTGTTAGTCAGAAAACGAACCTATAAATTTGAATCGAAAGTGTTATATGTAGGAAAAACATGGTCCGAACTTAAAAGCAGAATGGTGTCCCATCTTGGATATCACAAAAATCATGATAATCATGGCTTACAACTTTGTCATTGGGCGGTAGATCTCGAATTGAAATTAGAACTTAATTATATCATCTTACATAAAAAATTTGAAGGGCTTACCGAATTATTCGAAAGAGAACTATCGAAACAGCTTAAACCAATTATAGGAAAGGAAGTATAAGAGATTTATAGCTTTAGATATTATGGAGCACTTTATCGAAATCGCTTGGGGTTTCCAATATGTACCACTTCACAATTGGATATTATAACCTATTCAACAAAAAAGCCTCCAGACTTTCAACGCTTTTTATGAAATTAGATTTCCATACTTATCAAGATTTGCGTGACATTTCGGGCAGGTCGTTCCCCCTATCATTGTTTGGCTTATGCTTTCTGGCATTCTTATTATCGGTTGCTTCGTACCACAGACCGGGCAGTAAACTCTTTTAAAATTCATTCCAAGTGGCGATTGCTTTTTACTGGCCCGTTTAAAAAATATAAATAAACTAAGGACTATAACGGCAGTTAGAATAAAATTGAAACCTGATAAACCATCATCCGAATTTGCTATTTGTTTTATAGCTTTCGGGTCGCCTATTTGTAATGAATTGAAGAAGTCATCCTTATTTCTTTCATTGTATGTAGTAACCTTAGAATACGTTATTACATACCTCGCACCATTAAGAAACAATAATAGGCTTTCGGCACTCTGGCTTCCAAATTTTACATCCAAATATTTCAATTTATATGCAACATACCCCTTGACTTTTATCTGAGTTGAATCTACGAATGCAAACCCTTTTTTTCTCATGGGTACGATCTGACCCTCAATTTGATGTTGGTAAATATCCGCTAACTCGGCTCTGTCTGCCGGCAGACTCGTAAGTTCGTGACCGTCTTTTAAAAGCGTAGTTTTAAATACGATATATGATTCTTTTTCGCTATTAAAATATAGTGCCTTTAATCGAGCTTTTACAGAAGTTGTTGAGTCAACAACTTCATACGTTTTTACTTGTCCGGGAAATTTTATGGAAATATTTCCATCAATTGGAGTTTGACCGAAAGTGAAAAGGCTATAGAAAATGAAGAGAATAAAAAGGCAGTATCGAAAAGTAATATGTAGTTTCATATAGGCTAGGCGTTTAGTGCGATCTTAGTTTAAGATATTTGTTGTAACGATACTAAATTAGAAAAGAGTCTAAGAAAAAGCCTCCAGATTTCCATCTAAAGGCTTTTCAATAATCTTTCCCATGCCATTCCCATGGATGGGTGTAAATGTGGTCCTTAGACTACAAAAGTCGAACTCTTTTCTCGCTGATTTGCACAATGCGGCGGGTTTAGAGGATAATCTTCAAGATTATTAACATAAATATCCTAACTTAGTATTAGCCTAAAATCACATGAAACACTATATCATATTTTTACTTACTATAGCTTTATTATCATCTTGTGATAGACATGATCGCAGAAAAAATGAAATTACAAAAATTGAAATAGCTACTGGAGGGTGCTTTGGTCCTTGTCAATCAACAATTGTAAGTATAGATAGCTCTCTTAATTATAAATATTTCGGGGGAGAAACTTATTTTCCTTTACCGCCTGACGCCAAAAACAATGGAAAACTTAAAGGATATTATTTTGCAAAGATTAGTCCTGGTTTTTGGGATACTTTAAACATTAAGTTTGATGAAATAAATTATAAAAAACTTGATACATCATACCAACACTCAGTTGACGACCAAAGCTTGGAAGTATTTATTCATTACAATAATAAAATAAAGCATATTAAAGCACAATCTGCAAGTTTACCAGATAGTGTTGCGCATATGTTTTACTACGTGATTAATAGCTACAAGTCTATAAAACCCAAACCAACTAAAGATACTTTCAATTTTGAATCTGAAAAACAAAGGCTTATTCCAATGCCTGATGTACGTAAAGTTAAATTTCCTCCACCATCCAAAAACTCATTGAAAAATTAATTATAATAAAAAACCCTTCAGATTTCCATCTAAAGGGTTTTAAAGTAATCTATCCCATGCAGTTCCCATGGATGGGTGTAAATGTGGTCCTTAGACTACAAAACTCGAGCTCTTTTATGACTGATTTGCATTGTGCGGCGGGTTTGGAGGATGATTATGTGATTTGATAATAACATCTGTAACCGTGGTATTATTCCCAATTATTCCATTCCGATTCTCGGGAGTCTCGCCACAATCCTTCACCAATGTCCAATTTGAGTGCCGGCAAAATTGATTTGTCAATTCCAAGGATAGTTGCTAATGGCACGACCCTCACATCCTCTTTTTTTACATCAGGTCCAAGACCAGCAAACATTTCCCACTCATCATTTTCCCATCTCGTTAATTCCGTAATTTCTTCACCAAAAAGAGTATTTATATTAGTAATAACGGTTGAGTTTACGGGTACAGAATAACCCCACTCTTGATTTAGCCATTGCCAAATAGGTTCTGTGGAATCAGTCCGTCCTTTTGACATATCGGGAATATCAAGAGTGTAATGTATTGAATCTGGTATAATTTGATATGCTTTAACTTTATCAACTTTATAATAATCAAAAACACCTAACATCATTAACTTACACCATGAATCGTCTACATTACTGAGCGAAAAAAAGCCTAAATTTTCAACGTAGATTTTCAAATCATTGATGTTTTTCTCGGTTTTTAATTTATCAACAACAGCGTCAAATATTATTTCTACCTCGTCTTTTGAATAAATGATTCCTCCCGCGAAAATTATTTCAAAATTAACTAAATCACTCAATCCAATTGAATATGCATATCTGGGGTTAGGACAACTGGTGACAATAGTAATATGATACCCATATTCCTTTATATGCGTATCAATTAGTTTAAGAAATTGATCTTTGGTATACATTTCTGTTTACATATTTAGCTTTACTTACGGTATCGTCACTAAACTATGTCTAATTTATCAAAAAGCCTTCAGATATAATCTGAAGGCTTTTTGCAATCTTTCCCATGTCGTTCCCATGGATGGGTTTAAATGTGGTCCCGACGAGAATCGAACTCATATCTAGAGTTTAGGAAACTCCTATTCTATCCGTTGAACTACGGGACCATTTCGATTTCGTATGTTGGATGTACGATTTCGGATTAGTTTGCAAAGGTGCAAATTATAGCTGATTTCAGCAAGTACATTTGCACATCCGTACATACGCATATTTGCACATCAAAACTATCGTACTACCGAGCCATTGTGCAGGACATCCGCCGGCGATATAAAGCTTAGTTTGCCATCGGCAGTTTCGGCCATCAGTATCATCCCTTGCGATAGTATGCCTTTTATCTCGCGTGGCTCCAGGTTTACCAGTATGCTCACCTGCTGACCGATAATGGCCTCAGGCTCGTAAAACTCGGCTATGCCTGATACTACAGTGCGCTGATCAATACCTGTATCAATAGTCAATTTTAACAGCTTCTTGGTTTTGGCAACCTTTTCGGCTGTTAAAATAGTGCCGGTACGGATATCCATCGCCGCGAAGGTATCGAAATCGATATTAGCTTTGGTCGGCACCAATGTCAGTTGCTTTGCAGCAGCTGAGGCTTGTTTCTTATCTGCCAGTTTTTGGATCTGCTGATCGATAACTACATCCTCTACCTTCTCAAATAATAAAGCTGATGGATTTAATTGATGACCATTTTCCAACTTAATATCAGCACCAAAATCAAGCGCTTCAGTATTCAACATACCGAATATCTTTGTAGCGGTTGCAGGTAAAAATGGTTGCAGGCAGGTTGCCAGATGCGCTATTATAAACAGGCAGTTATGCAATGCTTCCTTAGCATCCTCGGGGTTGGTTTTTATGGTTTTCCAAGGCTCTTTTTCGGTAAGGTACTTATTGCCTAAACGGGCAATATCCATTACGTTTTGCAGAGAAGCCCTAAACTTATAGCTTTCTAAATTACGCTCCAGCTCGTCATAAAACTCGCCGATCTGGGCATTCAGCACGTTATCCTTTAATGTAATTACATCGCTGCTGCTTTCAACCTTACCTTCGTAAAATTTGTGCATCAGTATCATTACGCGGTTCACAAAGTTACCTAAAATGGCTACCAGCTCATTGTTTACACGCGCCTGGTAATCTTTCCAGGTAAACTCGCTGTCGCTGGTTTCAGGCAAAATAGATGTCAGCACATAGCGCAGTTCATCTTGTTTGCCGGGAAATTCTTCCAGGTACTCATGCAGCCAAACAGCGTGGTTACGAGAGGTAGATAGCTTCTCTCCTTCCAGGTTCAGGAACTCGTTGGCAGGTACATTTTGCGGTAAAATATATTCGCCATGCGCCTTTAGTATCGCCGGGAAAATAATACAGTGGAATACAATGTTATCCTTGCCGATAAAATGGATCAGGCATGATTCGTCTGCTTCATTCTCCTGTTTCTTCCAGTATAGTTTCCAGTCCTTATTATTATCAATTGCCCATTGTTTGGTGGCCGATATATAGCCGATAGGCGCATCCATCCAAACATACAATTTCTTGCCTTTAGCCTCTTCAAGTGGGACATCAATACCCCAATCAAGATCGCGGGTCATAGAACGAGGTTGCAGGCCCGATTTTAGCCATGATTTGCACTGGCCAAATACATTCACCTTCCACTCAGCACCCCTTTCATCGATCCATTTTTCCAGCCATGGCTGATATTTATCCAGTGGCAAATACCAGTGTTTGGTCAGCTTTAAAATAGGTGCTTTACCGCTCAGGGTTGATATAGGGCTGATCAGGTCGGTCGGGTTTAGGGAAGTACCACAGTTCTCGCACTGGTCGCCGTAAGCATGCTCGTAGCCGCAATTAGGGCAGGTACCAACAATGTAGCGGTCGGCTAAAAACTGCTGGTAATCCTCATCATAATATTGCTCCGAGAATTTCTCAATAAACTCGCCTTTTTCATACAGGTTTAGAAAGAACTCCTGCGACAGATCGTGATGTATAGCCGATGAGGTACGGTGATAGATATCAAAAGAGATCCCAAACTCCTCAAAGCTGGCTTTTATCTGTGCGTTATATTTATCAATAATGGCCTGCGGTGTGGTATCTTCTTTCTTAGCCTTTATGGTGATGGCTGCGCCATGTTCGTCGGATCCGCATACATAAACTACGTCCTGCTTTTTAAGGCGCAGGTAACGCACAAAAATATCGCCGGGTATATATGCACCCGCTAAGTGACCAATATGTAATGGCCCGTTAGCATATGGCAGGGCCGAGGTGATCGTGTATCGTTTAAATTTATTAAGTTGTGACATTAATATGCATCCTTATTAATAATTTGGCAAAGATAATTTATTTTGGCGAGGAAGTCGGGAAGTCCGCAAGACGGAAAGACCGAAAGTTACCTAACCAAGAAAGTTTTTTTATTTTTATTGTTAATGACTGACAAAACCGCGATTAAAGCCACTTCCTCAATAGTGCCCCCACATTTAAATAAGGGCGACAAGATAGCCATTACCTGCCCTGCAAAAAAATTGCCTCACCCTATGGAGGATGCTATAGCCCTTTTGCAATCATGGGGATTGGAGGTCGTTTTGGGTGAAACCGTTGAGGCATCATAT
>Ga0302200_10002811_pt1 | contig 15126 bp, 8 predicted proteins | sample II_Bog_N3_1_FD_194585 | JGI IMG/M metagenome (GOLD analysis project Ga0302200, IMG submission 194585) | Peat permafrost microbial communities from Stordalen Mire near Abisko, Sweden - II_Bog_N3_1 | ecosystem: Environmental > Terrestrial > Soil > Wetlands > Peat | place: Sweden: Abisko, Stordalen... | reverse complement strand
GCCGATGATTTGTTAAATACAACGATTCAAATCAATCCTCTTTAATATTACAGGATGATAATATGTATATATAACTAAATACATCAAACCCGGAGCGTTCCGGACAGGTTTCATTTACGCTGGAAACCTGACTTCGGGCCTAACCTAAACTCTCACAGATGTCAAATAAGACTAATTTCTCGGAAACTAATTATTCACAAAAAATGAAAAAAAACGGCAAAGTCGAGCCAATATTAAATATAAATTTAGGTATCAAATAAGACTAATTTCTTAGAAACTAATTATTTATAAAAAATGAAAAAAAATGGCCAAGTCGAGATCGAGAAAATTTTGAGAAAAAAAACCCAGACAGTGTCAATTAAGACAAACTGCCCGGGTTTTTTAATTAGAAAAGGATTTAATTTTTTCTGAAAAAAATGGCAAAGTCGAGCCATTATTGAACTTAGACTTTATAGATATCAAATAAGACTAATTTCTCAGAAACTAATTATTGACAAAAATGAAAAAATGGCAAAGTCGAGCCAAGCACAAGTATCAGCGCTAAACCTAAACTTTTACAGATATCAAATTAGACTAATTTCTTAGAAACTAATTATTTATAAAAAATGAAAAAAAATGGCCAAGTCGAGATCGAGAAAATTTTGAGAAAAAAAACCCAGACAGTGTCAATTAAGACAAACTGCCCGGGTTTTTTTAATTAGAAAAGGAAGGACGAATTTTTCAAACCTGAAAATGTACAAGTCGAGCCAAGCACAAGTGCCAACGCTAAACCTAAACTTTTCCAGATATCAAATTAGACTAATTTCTTAGAAACTAATTATTGATAAAAATGGGCCCCCCCCTCTCTCTCAATTTTACCCAATGTCAATGCTAAAAAAATCGAAAAAAACAGGTGCCCCTATTGATTTCGAAATTTTGCAAAGCAAAAGACAAAGTCCACTCCATCCTCAATGAAAAAAAAATTCAAAGTTGATCAGCTCTGAATTCTCCTTTCAAAGAAAACGAAAAACAAGTTGCATGTTAAAGAGCGAGTGATCAAATCACTATTTAACAATTAACTTGCCGGAAATTCATTGAGTCGATGAATGATCAAATCATCTAGTCAAGTCTGTTTCCGTGGATACAGCGTACTGCACGTAAAGTAAACCTTTATCAGGTTCGGGACTTTACGAGCGTCAGTGAGTCGACAAGAAGCCCTGTCTCGCCCAGGTACGACAGTAGGTCCCTTCAAAGAGGGGTCATAAGTGGTCTCCTTATTTGATACGGTTCAATCCCTTTTGGCTACCACGAGATAGAGATAATCTTTATGTTTACTCAGTGGGACTGAACCTAACTCAGCATCACAGTAAGACTCATAACTTAGAGGCTTTCAGTTATACATCTACATGCGTGGCGAAAAGCCACATCATTTCAAACGGACCTGCAACTAAATGCATGGCAAAGCTGTTCCTCTCGTACTAAGATTTACTACTGGCACCGAAATTGGTTAGTAGGGTAAAACTAACCTGTCTCACGACGGTCTAAACCCAGCTCACGTTCCCTGTTAGTGGGTGAACAATCCAACACTTTGCGAATTCTGCTTCGCAATGATAGGAAGAGCCGACATCGAAGGATCAAAAAGCCACGTCGCTATGAACGCTTGGCGGCCACAAGCCAGTTATCCCTATGGTAATTTTTCTGACACCTCTAGCCTCAAACTTTGAGATCCTGTGTTGCCACAGAAACTAAAGGATCGCTGGGACATGCTTTCGCATCTAATACCTTTACTGGAGGTATTAGTCAAGCCATCTATTGGCCTTATCCGCAACACAAGGTTTCTGACCTTGTTGTGATGACCTTTGTACACCTGCGTTATCTTTTAACAGATGTGCCGCCCCAGCCAAACTCCCCACCTGGCGATGTTCTCCATCGATCATGAACTCGAATTCTTTGTACCAGAAAAGTGTATCGCTACACTCGTTCTCTTATGAAGTTAGTAGAATAACAATAAGGAGTAGTGGTATTACATTGACGCCGGAGCTCCCACCTATACTATACCTCCTTCGTTATTCTACAACGCCAGACTAGAGTCAAACTCAACAGGGTCTTCTTTCCCCGCTAACCAACCCAAGCCCGTTCCCTTGGCTGTAGGTTCGCTAGACAGTAGGTAGGGACAGTGGGAATCTCATTGTTCCATTCATGCGCGTCACAAATTAAATGACGAGGCATTTGGCTACCTTAAGAGAGTCATAGTTACTCCCGCCGTTAACCCGTGCTTGATCGAATCTCTTCACTTTGACATTCAGAGCACTGGGCAGAAATCACAAGGTGTGCAGGACCGTTACGATTCGGACACCTTGCTTTGTTTTAATTAAACAGTTGGATTCCCCTAGACTCCATGAGTTCTCGTATTGTGACGAAATGATTATTGTGCGACATTGCAAACAAGTTTGCTCAGCCTGCTACAACACTACATTCAGCAACAAATAGAAATTTACTGGCTTGCGCCATCCATTCCTACTTGCGTAACCTTGCGGCGCCAAACTTCATGAAGCAGCCAACAATCATCACTACAAGAGCCAACCTTTCCACCGAAGCAACAAGTCTATTTTGCCGACTTCCCTTACCTACATTGCTCTAATAGGTCAGAGGCTGCTAGCCTCGGACACCTGATGCGGACTACGGTACGGACCGAGTCATAGGATTGAGTCCAGAGCTGAATTAGATTTTAACTTATGCACACGAAGACCCTCACAAGCCATAAAGACTTGCCCTTCTAACCCGCAAATAACAGAATCTCTGCTGCACGCAACTCCTCTGTTACTCGCCACTCGCCATTCCGCCGAGGCTTCATGATCAAGTGTTGGCTATTAAGGAGAAGAGATAACTCTACCGGAGCTCCATACACATGGCTCTAATCCACACTCCGCGTCGCCGCGTCAGACTTGACACCCGAAAGTATCCTCCATGACTCGGGTTCAGGAATATTAACCTGATTCCCTTTCCTCGGTAATTCCTGCTTAAGGACTATTTCTAGTGTTAACCACCGAGTTAGGACCGACTAACCCTTACATGAGCGCCAGAGGTAAGGAAACCTGGTCCACAACGACCTTCAAAGCTTCTGAATCCACGATTGCTCATGGAGAAGTTGAAACTCGTAAGAATGGTTGCTACTACTACCAAGATCTGCACTGATGGCCGCTCCACTCCCAGTCACCCAAGAGCTTCGTTGCAACCATCACGCCTGCCTACCCCCTCTTCAAGAAATCTAGAAGAGGGACTAAGGATCGGCTACCGGCTTAGCCGTCATCCATTTTCGGGGCTAATTCATTCGGCGGGTGAGTTGTTACACACTCCTTAGCGGATACCGACTTCCATGGCCACCGTCCCGCTGTCTTCATGAATTAACACCCTTTAGTGGGTATTAAACCGGTATTTGACGCCTTTCCTTATTGTTTACGGTTGAACCCGCTTTACCTGATCTGCTTACCAAACCACGGCCCACTAGAGATTCTTATTAAACCGGCACTTCCATTAAGTAAGCTCCGGATATTGCCCATTTAAAGTTTGAGAATAGATTGAAGGTTATCCACCTCCAAGATCTCTAATCATTAGCTTTACCTGGCAAAATTAATTATGAATCTCCGCTATCCTGAGGGAAATTTCGGCAGGAACCAGCTACTAGGCGATTCGATGAGTCTTTCGCTCCTATACCCAGCTCGGACGAGCGATTTGCACGTCAGCACCGCGGGAGGTCCTCCACCAGGATTTCTCCTGGCTTCAACCAGTCCGGGCATAGTTCATCACCTTTCGGGTACTAGCATATTTACTCTAACTCAGACCGAAAGGCCCGGTTTGTGCTGTTAACACAATACACTTTCATTACGCCTTCACAATTAAAATTGCTACGGCTTGCAGATATGCTAGACTCCTTGGTCCGTGTTTCAAGACGGGACGTTCCCAAATACCATACCAACAATATACTAAAGACCGATAGTTTGCGACACACCCTATTTACTCTAGCCCCGGTACCGCATCTAAGCCGTGAAGCGAAGACACAGCAACAAGACCTTCGTTAATAGAGCGCATCTACAACGGCATTCTTAGCATGTGTAGCCCAATCCTCACTGAAGCAAGGACAGAGTTGTTGGATACCTTTAATGCACCAAAGAGTACACTACAGGCTTCGATACTTGGTTACGCTTAAATCTATGCAATTTCACACTCTTTTCACCCTCTTACCAGAGTACTTTTCAACGTTCCCTCACGGTACTTGTTTACTAACGGTCTTATGCATTATATTTAGCCTTAGAGGAAGTTTATCCCCCATATTCAGATTGTACTATCAAACAATCCTACTCGTAGATACCATTCCGTACAAAGTCGAATGAACCGCTAACGGGCCTAACACCCTCTATGGATTCACTGGTGAATGCCTTTGCAGGCAATTTCACAGTTCTCGACCTAAGGACTAGCATCCACACCCTACAACTCCAAGGCAAAACCTTAGATTCAGGATGGGCTTTTCTCTTTTCCCTCGCAGGTACTAGGAGAATCTCTGTTGATTTCTTTTCCTCCCCTTATTAATATGCTTAAATCCAGGGGGTACCCTCTCACATTAGAGGCCAGTTTAATCTAGATTTTACAAAATAAAAGTATCTTTCGTTCTAATGACTCAACCCGAGCACTGTGATATTCCCGAGGGAACCAGACAGACTGAAGCGAACCAGGAAAACTAGAAATACTCTCGTATTGTAAGGGTATTGAACCAAACCAAAGGTTCGGAACAATCCGGTTTCTCAGAGAGAATCCGGCTACACCAGCTAGGGCGTATTGTACCATAACGATACAAACACCTTTTACCGGGATCAATTGATATAAAACTAGCACTCTAACGCAAGTACCTCCGAAGAGGTCCAGTATGTGTTCACCAATTTGATGAATCGCGAGGCTAACGAATCTCATTACATATCGCTTTTTGCCGCGGGCTTCATCGATGCATAAGCCGTGTGCTCCATTGCACAGAGTTTGGGGGTAAAAAAGGTTTTCACCTTTTTACCAGAAATGATCCCTACGCAGGTTCACCTACGAAGACCTTGTTACGACTTTTCCTTCCTACAGACGAAGAGATTTAACTGGTTTCCCTTACCTTGCGGTTCGGTCCGCCAGGTTCATCTCTTCGTCCCATCGGTAGGAGCGACGGGCGGTGTGTACAAAAGGCAGGGACGTAATCAATGTGGTATGATGAACCACGCTTACTAGGAATTCCTCGTTCACGAGGATGTTCCAATCCTCGATCCCTGTCATAACGGTGTTTGAAAAGTTTTCCCAATCCTATTAGGATAAGGGGTTATAAAACCATAGCGCTCGCTGGTACCGTTATTGTAGTACGCGTGCAGCCCAGGACATCTAAGAGCATCACAGACCTGTTATGGCCTAAATCTTCCTCATCCTAGTTTACGAATGAAGTCCCTTTAAGAAGCTGACAAAAGTCACGTAGGTTTTGGAACAGGCCGAAACCTGTCCCGACAAACTGAACCTTTCCCCGAAGGAAAAGGCCTACGGCTAGTTAAAGGCTTAGGTCTCGTTCGTTATCTGAATTAACAAGACAGATCACTCCACGAACTGGAAACGGCCATGCACTACCCACCACACAATCAAGAAAGGGCTATTAACCTGTCAATCAAACTTGTGTCCTGACCTGGTGAGTTTCCCCGTGTTGAGTCGAATTAAGCCGCAGACTCCACTCCTGGTGGTGCCTTTCCGTCAATTCCTTTAAGTTTCGGTCTTGCGACTATACTCCCCCCAGAACCCAAAGACTTAAGGTTTCCCTTGAGTTCTGAGAAGATCGCTGGGATAGTGTCTTCCCAAATACTCGGTTGGTATCGTTTATAGTTGGGACTACGACGGTATCTAATCGTCTTCGATCCCCCAACTTTCGTCCCTGATAGACGAGCTTGTGGTGGCCCACGACAGCTTTCGCCTTAGTTGGTCACATGAGGGTCTCAGAATTTCACCTCTAGCCTCATGGTACCCGGGGCCTCACCCTGAGCTCCATTACAAGCGCTGTACCAAGCTCCAGCCAGACCGAGGCCCAACCTTCACTCAAATACAGCTACTCTGCAGTCCCATGCTAAATCGCTCTGGCAGAGTATCATAGCCCGCTTTAAGCACAACGATTTATTTACAGTTGCAACCCAAATGGGCCTCACGGATGAACCGTGGACAAGCGCACACGCAGTAACTGTCAGACGAGGACCAAAGATCCAGCCCGACTAAAGTCTACCAAAAGTAGGCAAACAGGAGTTATAAACTCTCGCCAACCGTCCTCTGGTAAAACTAATTACTACATACACACTCTTAGGTATACTACGGGCGTTTTAACTACAGCAGTATTAATATACGCTCTTGGAGCTGGAATTACCGCGGGTGCTGGCACCAGACTTTTCCTCCAATGGCTACTCTAAGGGTTATCTACACCCAAATCATGGAAAATCGTCAGAAGACAATACCTCCCCACTATATAGTGTGGAGTCACTATAGCTTGTCACTACCTCCTCGTATTGAGATTGGGTAATTTGCGCGCCTGCTGCCGTCCTTAGATGTGGTAGCGATTTCTCAGGCTCCCTCTCCGGAATCGAACACTGATTCCCCGTACCCGTCAAAGCCTGGTTTGTCCTTTAAACAAACAACGAGCTGATAGGTAAGAAACTCCTCTGCCTGGCCACTAGAAAAAGCAAACCTGAAAGGCCTTATGAAAACCTTGTTAATTCACTTTCCCGCGCCCGAAGGCACCTGCTAGCGGTCGATTCCTAGCTCCCCGAATATGTTGCCACACCCGAAAAACTAGGTTACAATAGCTAGGCTTCAGCACAAATACTATTACCACCCCGAAGGGAACAAGTATTATCGCTGCAGTTAACGGTGGTATCCTTGTAAACTTTCCAGTGGCTAGGAGTATAACTGTTATAATGAGCCTTCCACAGACTATCATTATACACGGCCGAAACCGCATATGATTGATCTTAGATTTGCATGGCTTAGGCTTTGAGACAAGCATATAGTACTGGCAGGATCAACCAGGTATCACTGGAGCAAAACGAGTTTTACCTTGTTTGCGCTCCGGTTAGATTTCAAGCGTTCGCTGGTTAAAAACCGGCTACTAGCTATCCGTCTGTTTGCCATTATGAACTCGATTTGAGCCTAAACGAAAGAATCGTTAGGGTCTCTGAGGTATGGTTTTCCTCTTGCGAGGGTTTCCCGCTTAACGCAGGTAATCGATATTGAAAAAACAGTTTGCCTGCCTGGTCCAAGGGTTTCCCCTCGGTCCTGGCTGGCTGGCTGCTGTGGCTGCTGCCCTTGCGGGCTGCGGCTGCTGGGAGGACCCAGGCGCCACGGCTGCTGGCTGCCCGGCTGGCTACCTACCACCGGCCAGTGGTAGGCTGCCCGCTGGCTGGCTGGCTGCTGCGGTTGGTCTGGGGGTCAGCCTACTGGCTGCTGGCTGGCTGGCGGTTGGGTCGGTTGGCTGGCTGGCTGCTGCGGTTGGTCTGGGGGTCAGCCTACTGGCTGCTGGCTGGCTGGCGGTTGGGTCGGTTGGCTGGCTGGGCGGGCTGGTCTGGCTGCTGGCGGTTGGGTCGGTTGGCTGGGCGGGCTGGCTGGCCTGGCCTGGCTGGCGAGCGGGCTGAGGCTCCCTGGGCAGCCCTGTGCGAATAGGGCTGGCAGCGGGTTGGACCCTGGCCGTATCGAATGGCCTGGGTGCAGCCGGCTGGCTGTAGGGTGCCTCCGCCCAGGCTCGCCTGCCTGGCCGGGCTGGCTGCTGGGTGGACTGGCTGGGGGCTGGTGGACTGGCTGGGGGCTGGTTTGCCTTCGCAGGGGCTGCCTGGCTGCTGCTGCCCTGGGGCGGCGGCTGCTGGGCTGCTGGTTTGCCTGGCTGGCCTGCTGGCTGCTGCTGCCCTGGGGCGGCTGCTGCTAGCGGGTTGCCTGGCTGGTCACCTGGCTGGCGGGGCGCGGCTGCTGCCCTGGGGCGGCTGCTGCTGGGGTGCCTGGCTGGCGGCTGCTGCCCTGGGGCGGCTGCTGCTGGCCTGCTGGCCTGCCTGCGGCTGCAGGCTGGCTGGCGGTGGCTGGGTTGCCGTGGCCGTGGCTGGCTGCTGCTGCCCTGGGGCGGCTGCTGCTGACCTCGTGGCCTGCCTGCGGTTGCGGCCCGGGGGCTGCGGTTGCTGGCTGGCTGGCGGTGGCTGCCTGGCTGGCGGCTGCTGCCCTGGGGCGGCTGCTGCTGGCCTGCCGGCTGGCCAGCGGTTGCGGCCCGGGGGCTGCGGTTGCTGGCTGGCTGGCGGTGGCTGGGGGTGGTGGGGTTGCGGGTCGCCTGGCTGGCCCGTCAGCGGTTGCAGCCCGGAGGCTACGGTTGCTGGCTGGCTGGCCCTTGGAGGCTCGCCCGTCAGCGGTTGCAGCCCGGAGGCTACGGTTGCTGGCTGGCTGGCCCCTGGCGTCCCGGGCCCTGCCTGCCGGTTGCCCCACGCATGCGCGCGAGATATACCTGGCAGATAGGCCGGGGGGCCCCACCGCCCCCCGGACAGCCCGGGCCCCCACCTGGCCTCGGCGAAACGAGGGGCCCCCCCCCCACACCAGGGGGGTCCATCATTTCTTGCTGTCCGCAGGGTTTAGGACCGATGATGAGGTACCTGGGGGGGTCGAAAACCCGGGGTGTAAAAATCACTTAAGACTAATTTCTTGAAAATTCGTCTTAAGTGATTTACTGGTCAAAATCGAATCGGGTGACTTTGACCTAGAAATGAAATGTTATGTTTGTGGTCAGTTTACCTATTACTATTGACTGGAAATGACCTCTAGCGTAGAGAAATACGGGGTTTGAGGCGATTCTAGATATGAGACAATGTAAATAATGTATATGTTATAATGTTTTATTAGTCTAGAATGGAAAAATAAAATGCGAAATTTTCGACCTTACGGATCCCCATAAAATTAAATTTCTGAACCGGTTTGTGCTTTACTTTTGACTGGATCGCAGCCGTTCGGGAGCAAAACTCGAATCTCTTTATTTTTTAATTTTGTAGACTTTTGAACCACCGGGTCGTCCTCAATCGCAGCCGTTCCCGTTTCTGAGCGAGAAAAAAAAGTCATCGTTTTAAAATTGTATGGCTTTGCGAAATGCATTAAGGACTTTGTCTGAATCGTAGCCGTTCCCGTTTTACAGCGAAGAAAAAAAGTCATCGTTTTAAAATTGTATGGCTTTGCGAAATGCATTAAGGACTTTGTCTGAATCGTAGCCGTTCCCGAAATCGGACCCAAAAAAATCAACATCGTTTTAAAATTGTATGGCTTTGAGAAACGCATTAAGGACTTTGTCTGGATCGTAGCCGTTCCCGAAATTTTCAAAAAAAATCAACATCGTTTTAAAATTGTATGGCTTTGAGAAACGCATTAAGGACTTTGTCTGGATCGTAGCCGTTCCCGAAATTTTTCAAAAAAAATCGATTTCGTTTTAAAACTATATAAACATAATAAACGGCACTACGGGCTTTGACTGGGTCGCAGCCGTTCCAGAAATTTTTTGGAAAAAACTTGACCCCTGCGGACATATAAAAACTTTCCTGAATACAATGGCCTATTGACCTGGCTGTGTTTCCCTGAGGAGCTCTGATATGACCCCCGAAGTAAAAAACAACAATCGGGAAATACAGCGTTATGGGATTAAAGGACATGATATAATAGAGTCCCGTATATTAAAGTTAACTGATGGTTAAATATCCGCTTATCAAAAACCCTCTGGATCCCGAAAAAATTTACTTCGGGACCATATCAGACTCCTCAAGGAGACAGTTTGGAGACGGAAGCACTTTATTTAATGGTATGTTTATATAGTTAGATAGGCTTTTTGAAAAAAGTGAAAAAAGTGACCCTTAAGTTTACATATGTTTGTGGGGAAATAGCAAGTCAGATGGTATCGAATTCCTTAAGGAAAAAAAGTTGACTTTCTACTACCCCCTTCCTATGATGTAAATATGTAAGTTTTTAAATTTTGAATAACTTTGGTGTTCTACTTTTTCTTTAATATTAGCCGTTCCCGGGTTGGAAAAATTTTCAACCCCGGAAAGCACAAGGATTGGCTAACCGGGTATGATATGAAGTGTTATGAAATTTAAATTGAGGTCTATATAGACCCGAGGAACGGGCCTATGATTAGCCGTTCGGGAATTGCACCTAAAAATTAGATACGATGAATCCGACAGTGTATAATGTAATGTGTATATATGTTTGTTATGTAATGTAATGTAAGAAGAGGTCCGATGATTTCGATCCAACTCCCGATTTACTTAGTGGTTAGTCGGGCCGAGTACTATGATGAATTTATTTTTCGGGTAGAAGACCATCGGACGTATCCCCGGTGACTAGGGATGCTTCCTTGACCCTCTTTTTTTACCGTGGGGCCATATGGGACCACCTCAAGGAGTGCGAGCTAGAGCCTTTCAAGATAACAGATCCTTAAGTTTTGTAAAAAATGAAAATCACGATTTTTGAAAAAAATGACATCGTAAAGAACATATATGAAGTTACACATTTATTAAATTCTATCGGTCTGGGGAGGCGTTTAAAAAATCCATTTTTTGAAACACCCCCTTCCGATATTACCGATGGTTATAACTTTGTTATAAGTAGACTTCCGGGTCACCGGGTTTTGGCTTGAATCGGACCGCAAAAAAGTGGCCCGAAAATTTTGTCGAAAAAAAAAATGGAACCCCCCCTTTCGATGTTACCGTTGGTTATAAGTATATGGTGTGTAGACTTTAGAACTACCGTACTTTGGTCTGAATCGGTCCGGAATATTTCTTGCTTACATTCACATTTAAAATTTAAAATAAAGCCGATGTAGATTAACAGGGTCGTTTGCATCAAAAGATTTCTGACCCGAAAAAATTTTGAAAATCGGGAACGGCTAATGCTAGAGCAAAAGTAGAACACCAAAGTTGTTCAAAATTTAATCTCGGGGAAGTAGAGTCCTCGAGGAACGGCTCCAATCGCAGCGGATTCAAAAATGAGCAGGTCATTTTTTGCTATTCGGGAATGTCAGGTTATGTTTACTACAAAGTGGATTAACAGGATTCCCTGGAACTCGCTAGTTCGGGAGCAAAAATTTTCGCCAGGCCCGAAGTCAGATTTTGGAAGGAGAGCTCCCCGGGCGAAAGCTACTTCCCCGGGGGGTATTACTTTTTATAAAAGTTCCGGGAAACATTCTAAACGGCGGTCTCTACGATTAGCCGTTCGGGAGGTGGTCCGGCAAAAAATGCATAATCCCAAAGCCAATCGAATTGCAACCGAATCGGATATCCGCTTTTGACTGGATCTCAAAGTTCTAAAAATAGACCAAAAAAAAATCCCCGAATCCAGCCGTCAGCGGATTGTTTTAAAAGAATTCTACTGTGGCACACTATAATTTATATTCTATATAGAGGTCCGTAGGGGGGGATATGGAGGACTTTTTTACGACCTGTTTTTTTGGGGGTGTATATGAGTATAAGTGGGGGGGGTTCCGGTGTGTCCATAGTGTGTCTGTATACATGGTCCTTTATTAAGTCGTTAATTTCTTGGACCAATGACCACTCCTTCCCTAAGGACCCCTTACCATATTACATTCAGTTAACATATATATAACAATATCAATCCGGTGACGCTTCCTTTTGACTGCAGGGGCCTAGTTTTTTAGTTGCCGAGCAAGTCTCGGACCAAAGTAACCGGGGGGATATATAACAACCCGAGATGATCTTACAATCCCCGAAGTACAAAGTGACTACAGGACCCTCCTTCGGGGTGGCTTTGGGGGTTGTCGGAAATAGTCGGGAATACAATTACTTAGTGGATCGCCCGGGCACAGTTCACTTAAGATTAATTTCGGTGAAATTAATTTTAAGTTGCTATTACCCACTAAGTAATTCCTTCGGGAAAAAAGTCGGAAATTTTTTTTCAATTCGTTGATAACTTTTAAAATGGTAACGAAACAGCATATCATGTGGTATGAAATTCTAAGCCGTTCCCGTTTTAGCTGATAAATTGGCCCGAAGTCAGAATTTTTCAGGCCATTCTAATGAAATGTGCAAATCTACTCATGTCATGTTTGTGGTCAAAAACCACCGTAGAATGGATTGGGGAGGGTACTTATTTTTTGGAAAAAGTGTCATCGGACATTTAACATAACATACGGCGGGGGGTATGCGTTTCAAATCCCCGAGTGCGGGAGCCCTAAACTCGTCGCTACCAAGTAACTGATTTTTTCTGAACTAAAGGCTTTGAGGCGATTGCGACCCGCGGATCGGTTCCAAAATGTTATGTCTTCGGCGTAGGATTTCTTTACTTTGTCTCTACGATTAGCCGTTTACCCTTCGGGCGGCCCGAAATTTCGTATTCGTTAATATTATTATAGGTAATCCAAATGTCCGCGCTCTAGGATCCTCTGAATCTCAAAGCCTAAAAATCTGATATGCCTCCAGCGTAATTTTCACCTTCGGGCCCGATGACTCCTCGGGTTCTAATCGTAGAGGACCGGGTCGATGGTATTCAGAAATTTGATGCAGGGTATTCGACCATCCGGGCCACGGGGATTGCTCTAGCCCCAGTATTCCGGGAGCAATTTTTGAAAATTTCGTCGGACAACTTTTTGTTTACAGGGTTTCAGACCATTACAAGATAATATTAAATGGTAAACACTATATTTTAAAGAGGTCATTTTTCACAAAAATGCAACATCGCAAAATCACGACCTTTCGCCACGGTAGGATTCCTCTACTTTGCCTCCACGATTAGCCGTTCTAAAATTTCGGGCGGCCCGAAAAAAATATCAAGTCCTTCCGATATTAGATTTCGCAAACTTATGGCATGTTTGTGGGGTGTCGTAGAAGATACTTTTGTCTGAATCCTTAAGGAAAAAAAGTTGCAAAACCAACTTTGGCTCCCGACATTAGATTTCGCAAACTCATATAATGTTTGTGGGGTGTCGTAGAAGATACTTTCGTCTAATTCGCAGTTTGAAAATCGAGGACCAATATTTCGCAAACTTATGGCATGTTTGTGGGGTGTCGTAGAAGATACTTTCGTCTAATTCGAAAGTGAAAAAATAAGGACCCCTTCCAATGTTTTTTTTGGCTAATAAAAGTTATATTGATGGGGTGTTTAGCAAGTAGCTTTTTGAAAATTCGGGCTCCTTTGGTAAGACCCCCTTCCGATGCTCTATTCGTTTATTAAAAGTTGGATTGATGGGGGTGCCCCCAAGATGGTTTTCGAAAATTCGAAGGTCGATTTTTTGCAAAAAAAAAAATAAGGCTAATTTCGACGAAATTAATTCTGGATTTCGGGCCCGAAATTTTTTAAATACAGCGACTCAGGTTGTTCCTCTTGAACCAAACATATATATACATATATATACATAATGAAATATTTCATCGGAAGGGGGGTAAAAAAAAATAAGGCTAATTTCGACGAATCTAATTTTCGGATTTCGGGCCCGAAAAAAACGTTCCTTAAGTTTTGAAGCCAACATAAATATCCGTATCGTAACGCTATATAAAAACTTAGCGAAATACAATGTAGGGAGAGGCCCGAAATTTTTCATCGGGCCCGAAAAATATTTTCCTTAAGGTTTGGGGCCGTTTCAAAAATGTCCCACCCGTCGGGCATTTTATGTTTATAACTAAACACGCAAGACCGGGCCTGTTTTGAGCAGGTTTCAAATCAGCAGAAAAACCGCTGAGACAGTTTTCGGGCCCGAAAAAACGTTCCTTAAGGTTTGAAGCCATTCCGATCAAACCCGAAGCTTTCGGAAGTATATGTTTATAACCAAACACGCAAGGCCCGGCCTGTTTTGAGCAGGTTTCAAATCAGCTCAGACTCGCTGGAAAACTGTAAATCGGTGTGCACACATTTTCAGGCAATAAAAAATATGTAATACATATTATAAAAATTCCTGATCGCTAAATACATCAAACCCGGAGCGTTCCGGACAGGTTTCATTTTCGCTGGAGCCTCTACCATCACGTTTTTCGGGCCCGAAAAATATTTTCTTTAAGGTTTGAATCGATTGTAGAATACTTTTACATAGAGCACCATATACATACATAACCAAAAAAAAATACGGGAGGACTTGAAATTTCATCTTCGGGCCCGAAAAATATTTTCCTTAAGGTTTGAGGCCATTTCAAAAATGTCCGCAATAGAACAACATATACAAACATAACTAAAAAAAACATCGGAAGGCATTGATCGTTTTTTTCGGGCCCGAAGCTTTTTAAATACAACGATTCAAATCAATCCTCTTTAATATTACATAGAAGGTAATATACACATATAACTAAATACATTGAACCCGGAGCGTTCCGGACAGGTTTCGTTTACGCTGGAAACCTGACTTCGGGCCTGTTTTTTTGAAATACAACGATTCAAATCAATCCTCTTTAATATTACATAGAAGGTAATATATACATATAACTAAATACATTGAACCCGGAGCGTTCTGGACAGGTTTCGTTTACGCTGGACCTGACTTCGGGCCTGTTTTTTTGAAATACAACGATTCAAATCAATCCTCTTTAATATTACATAGAAGGTAATATATACATATAACTAAATACATTGAACCCGGAGCGTTCCGGACATGTTTCGTTTACGCTGGAAACCTGACTTCGGGCCTGTTTTTTTTGAATTACAACGATTCAGACCAATCCTCTTTGACCCGAAGCATATGACCACATATACATATAAACAAATATTCAAATGGAAGCCTGTTTTGAGCAAGTTTCAAATCAGCTCAGGCTCGCTGGAAACCTGTAAATCGGTGTGCACACATTTTCAGACAATAAAAAATATGTAATACATATTATAAAAATTCCTGATGGCTAAATACATCAAACCCGGAGCGTTCCGGACAGGTTTCATTTTCGCTGTAGGTGTACCATTTACAAAACACAATATTCATTCACACATATTATAAGGAAACCCAATTTTGAGCAGTCCTTCTTAACGCTGGAAACCTGACTTCGGGCCTGTTTTTTTTAAAATACAACGATTCAGACCGATCCTCTTTAATATTACAGGATGATAATATGCACATACAACTAAATACATTGAACCCGAGAGGTTCCGGAC
>Ga0302200_10002808_pt1 | contig 15135 bp, 25 predicted proteins | sample II_Bog_N3_1_FD_194585 | JGI IMG/M metagenome (GOLD analysis project Ga0302200, IMG submission 194585) | Peat permafrost microbial communities from Stordalen Mire near Abisko, Sweden - II_Bog_N3_1 | ecosystem: Environmental > Terrestrial > Soil > Wetlands > Peat | place: Sweden: Abisko... | reverse complement strand
CGCAATCAGAGGTATATGCGATGGCATCGAACGCCAATCTCACGAAAGCACTCACGATATCCGGCAAGCAAGCGACGCAGGCCGCGAATAACATGATGCTTGAGGCAGCGAACGATCCGAACTATATGGCCGTCATGGCACGCGCCCTCGCATCCGGTTGGCTCACGATCCAAGACCTTCCCTATGCAACCGGCCGAGGCACGATCGGATCCGCGCTCACTTCGAAGATCATGATGGCCGCGCAGACCGCCGCACAAGCGAATGGAAACCCGACCGGCATAAACTTCACGCAAATGCAGGCGCAGTACGCATATTCGGCAAGTCCGGCAGTGAAGACGCAGATCGCCGCCATTCAGACAACCAAAAATATGGCCGATCAGCTCATCGCATTATCGCAGCAGGCGACCAGGAGCAATTACCCGACCGTTAACGCGATGATCCGCGCGACCGGCGTTCAATTCGGCGGAACGACATACAATAACTGGAATCAGCTCATGACCGCATACCAAGACGCCCTCTCCGGTGCGCTTGGATATGGATCGGCAACCGATATGACGCGCGAGATGGGTATGCAATGGGCAGATCCGAACCAAAGCCCCGCACAGTTCATTAGCGCCATGCAGAACGTGGTCACTCCAGCACTCAATGCGAAAGAGCAGGCATTCGCCTCGCAAATGGGACCGTATGCGGCATCTGCTGGAATCACTACGCCGGGATCAACATCGGGGGCATCGTCCTCCTCCGATCCGGCAGGATTAGGACTCTAAAACCATGGAACCAAACGCACAACCGCTCACCCCATTCCTCAAAACTCCGGCGCCCGCAGCACCGGCTGCCGCTCCCGCTCCTGTGCCTCAATCTGCCCCGGCTCCCGCTGCTCAGACTCCTCCTCCGACGTCAACAGGAACCCCTTCCCCGACAACGACATCATCGGGATCGGGAATGACGCTCGAGCAACTCGGGCAGTCGATAAAAAAGCAATATCCGACGGCGGCAAGCTATCAGCAATACGGCGACGCATTCCTTGGCATGGTAGCCGCATCAAAAAATCCGCAGTATAAGACCCAGCTCGATCCGAACCAGATCTCGCGCATTCCGAAGAATATCGATCAACACATCGCCATGTTCAAGCAGGCGATAGCAGATCAGAACCCGCAACCGGCCGCAGCACCGGCAGATGATACCGGCGGACCGCTCAACTCGGGTGTCCTTCCGCAATTTGCAACCGGAGTCGATAAATCGGTCATCGGAACGGTGGGCGGCATCGGTACTCTCGGCACGAAACTCGGAAACTGGATGTCGAAGATCCCCGGCCTTGGCTATCTCTATACCGATCCGAACGGAGCCGCCGCAAAATCCGTCGACGCAGTGAATGCCGCGGCGCAACCCTCGAACGACGTTCAGGGCGCAGGTAAAATCACCGGAGACATGGCGCAGTTCTTCATTCCGGGCGGAGCCGAGGCTGACGCCGTGAAAGGCATCAGCGCAGGGGTGGATGCGGGAAAGATTGGCAACATGACCCTCGACTATGGAAAGATCGCCGACGTCCTCGGCCCCAAAGCACCTGATATCATCAAGGGCATTCTTAAGGTCGCCGGCGCCGGAGCAACAAGCGCGACATCAATGGCGGCCGTGACTGCCGCAGAGACTGGCGGCAATAAAGCACAAACGGAGCAAGCGGCAGGATTGGGTGCGGTCGGCGGATCACTCACCGAAGCGCTCTCGATGGCAGCGCCGGCACTCGGCAAGGCTCTCCAGCATGCCGACTTCAAGCTCTCGCCGGTCGCATCCGCCAAAGCATCAAAAGTAGCCGACGACGCGGCGAGTTTCATGCAAACGAATAAGATCCTCGGATCGGAATCGAGCAAATATCGCCAGTTATCCGATATCATCGGAAACCTCGAAAGTACTCTCCAAAAATCTATTCCCTACCTGAAGGTGCTAAAGACGCAGATCGTGGACGGAATCAATCAGAGCGTCGAGGCGCTTCAAAAGAGCGATCCGGCAGTATACCAAGCTGCCCGCGCTGATGCAGATGAAGCGATTAAGACGCTCCAAAAAGACCCAAGCGCGAAGATTACGACCGAAGACACTTTGAACGGCAAGCGATCATGGGGCCAGCGAGCATTCAATACCACAAAATATAAAACGCAAAATCCGACCGTAAGCTCGGAAGGCGCATACGCGGTGGAAATGGCATATCAGAAAGCATTCAGCGATTCCCTCGATCGCGTAGGAGGCACGATCAAGCTCCCTTCGAATCTTCAAGATATGTTCGGCGGCAAGAGCGAAGTGGGCATCGATGAGTTCAATAGCATATATAGCAAAGCGATCAATTCGCGGAACCTCACGATGATGGCGCAGAAGAATCTCGACACCGGACTCGTCGGCCGCATGTTCGGCATCTTCGCGGGAAGAATGCTGGGCGAGGCCATTATGCCGGGTGTGGTAGGAGAAGTGGCAGGTATGACCGTCGGAGAAATAGCGTCGAAGAAAGCGCTTGGACTCATTCGCAACGTGGGTGAGAAGGTCGCGGCCGGTTCAGGTACGCCGGGCGTGGTGGCGAAGGCGGCGACACAACTCCCAAAGGTCATTCAAGGGAGTACGAATGAAGCGCAGCAGAGCCAATAAATCAACGAGTGTCGTAGCTGACGATGCAGATGCAGACGACAACAAAGATGATAAGAAGGATTGTTCCCATAAAAAAATTATACCATAACCAATGAAATACGTCATCTTCACATTCTCGGGCGAAGGACTGGCACTCGCTGATCAGCTTCAGCGCGAAGGCCAGGACGTTACGGTCGCGCAGATCAATGACCTCAAGAAGATCTGCCTCAAAGAGGAGCTAAAAGGACTCGACCCCGAACCGCCAGAGAAGAAAAAGGCGCGTCTCTCGATGTTTGATGGCGTGATAAAAAAGCACGATGCAGATCAGGTGATCGCCGCGCTCAAAAAGGTAAAGAAGACCGAGGAGTATTTCATATTCTTCGACTTCAATCACTGCTTCCAGTATGCCGAGCAGATCTCCGGCATGGGGTTCCACGGTAACTTCCCAACGGAAGCAGATCGTCGCTTCGAGACGGACCGGGACGCCGCAAAGGACTTCGTGAAGAAAAACTATACCGGCGTGAAGATCGGCGAAAAGCATGAGTTCAAGACGATCGACGAGGGCAAGGCGTTCCTCGAGGAAACCGACGAGCTGTGGGTGCTGAAGCCGTTCGATGACAACTCCGACGCAAAGACGAAAGTGCCGGACGCAACGGATCCCGAGCAGGCATCGAAAGAACTGATCACCGCACTCGACGCGCACAAAGAAGGGTTCGAATCGCAGGGATACGTGATGGAGCTGATGATCCCAGACGCGATCGAAATAACGCCGCAGCGCATCTACTACAACGGCAAGCCAATCTATACCTCCTGCGATATCGAGCTGAAGCGCCTCGGGTCGGGCATTGGCCCCATGACCGGATGCACGGCGGATCTCGTGTTTCAAATCGCCGACGACTCAAAGCTTGCAAAAGTGGCATTCCCGGAGATCGTGGAAGCGATGGCAAAAAAGCACAAGGGAATGTTCGTGTGGGATATCTCGATCCTTTGCAATCCGCACAACGGAAAGCTCTACATGGGCGAGTTCTGCCCAAACCGGGTGGGATACAATGCCTTCTATACCGAAACGTCCCTCGCATGGGCCGTATCGGACTACTTCGAGGATCTCGTCGCCGGCGTGAACCCGCTTGAGGGCGCGAAGCAATTTGCGGCATCGGTGCGCATGTTCCTGATCCGCGAAGGAGGCGTGAAAGAAGATGTGGGCATTACCGTCGACCGGGAGGCGTTGGACGATATCTGGTTCGTCGACATGAAGAAGGGAGAGAGTGGTATAATGACAGCAGGATATATCTGGGACGTCTGCATTGCGACCGGCCAAGGTGACACGATCGAGAAAGCGGCCGAGAACGCCTATCATCACTCGGAGGCGGTGCAGTTCGACAATAAATATCAACGTCAGATGTTCGACTTCCTGTCGGAAGAACCGGACTCACTCGTAAAACGATACGATTATGGCAAAGAAGCGAAACTCTATTAACGACGATGCGGGCAGTAACCCTTCATTCCCAACGCATGATTACAATTAGCACACAGCAATCGATATTTTTCAGGATAGGCTTCATTCTTGGCGATTTGATAGATAGATGTACCAGTGGATTTTCTATGTTTGTTGCCGCCACCGGCGACGTGATCAACTTCCAAAAACTCATCAGTCGTTTCGCCGCAGCAAGCACATTTGCCTCCGTAAGCATTCAAACATTCTTTTCTCAATTTAAGTCGGTATTTCTTTTGTACAGCGCGATGTTTTTCGGATCCCCACGTCGCAACGCGGTTTTTGTCATAAGCATCTCTGCATTTTTTACAGTCGTTAATATAGCCATCCTTCATAGTGGAGTTCTTATAAAAATCACTTAATGGCTTGACCTTGCCACAGGTCCTACAACATTTATGAACATTCATATAAAAACTATACCTCACAATAAGCAAAGATACGATACATGCGGAGATTGGATTTTTAAGAACGGAAAGCTTGATAAAATTCTAGTGTCGGACATGAAGAATGATGACTACGCATTTCTAATAGGCATCCACGAAGCGGTCGAGGCGTGGTTGTGCCAAAAGAGAGGCATCACGGAAAGGCAGGTCAACAAGTTCGATATGGATTACGAGAAAAATAGAAAGAAGGGAGATCTCTCGGAGCCGGGCAACGATCCGATGGCGCCCTATTTCAATGAGCATCAGTTCGCCACGCATATCGAAAAAATGCTTGCGCGAGAGATGGGCATTGACTGGAAGAAATATAGCGACGTCGTCGACAATTTATAAATTAAAACAAAAAACACCATGATTGAATTTACAAAGCTAGGCGCAGTCCACGAAGAAGATCCTCAAGGCTTCAAACTTGGACAGATCCAGGTACCGGTCGCGGGAATCCCAGATCAATACCTCTGCAACGACGATGGGCCACTCGTGACCGATCTCCCGATCCTTATGCAAGGCCAGTCGCCGGAGTGCGGCGGGTTCAGTCTCGCAACCCTGATCAACTTCTTCAAGAAAGCCGGTGCATCGCTCTCGGGGAGCTTCACCTACGCATTCGAAAAGACCGTGGACGGATTGCCGACCATCCAAGGAACCCTCATCAGCGCCGTTGGTAAAGCTGGAGCGCAGGCAGGATCCTGCCTCGATACGCTATTCCCAGATGACGGCGCCGGAAACACGTTCGTAGAAAATCCGATATTCTCAACCGCCAGCCCTGAAGCGGTAGCGGATGGAAAGACACGTCTCATGGGTACCCCATTCCTCCTCGATGACCTCTCAATCGCGGGCATCCAACAGGCGCTCTACCAGAATGGCGCCGTGATCCTCGAAGTTCAGGTGGGCAAGGAATGGTGGACGGCCGCCAACGGCGCTACCTCATGGAACGCCGAAGACATTCTCCCGATCCGTCCGCCGGCAACCGTGATCGACTCGCACTTCATCTGCGTCATCCCTTACGACCAGAAAAATGATCGCCTCTGGTTCGCTAACACGTGGTCAACCGAATGGGGAAAGAACGGCTGGGGATATCTCCAATCGAACTACGCGCCATTCATCAAAGCCGGCATAGCATTCAAGAATATCCCGCCGAGCGTGTTCAAAGCGCTCACCATGGGGCAGATCGAAATCGCGCAGCAGATCCTCTCCGACTTCTCGGCGGTCTTGAAAGATATCGCCGCAGAAGCAAAGGTCGCAACCCAATAGCATCATCATGAACATACTCCTTCAAACGTGGGCGGTCATCGGCCCCTATGCCATCACCGGAGCAGTGGTCAGCTTGATCGTGCAATTTACGAAGAGTTTCTTCGCAAAGAGCGCACACAAGCTCCTTTGGGCGATCGTGATATCCATTCTGGGCGGCGTCGTCCTCCAGTTTGTGTATCTCATCCCGACGAATTGGTTCGGCACGATCGTGGCGGTTCTCGCTTCGGCGAACACCGTCTATCTCGTCGTCATCCAATGGTTCGAGAGCGATACCCCGGCGCCAGCGGTAACTGCATCGGTCGCAGCAACGAGTTAAAGACAAGCGCCCCATTTTCGTGGGGCGTTTTCTTCAGCTCATTGAGAACTGAAAAGGAGAAACCATGTGTCCGCAAAAGGTCTGTCCGAAGTGCTGCCTACGCATTCCCGCTCACGCAACGGAATGCACGACCAACGGCTGTCATCATATCTTCGACGACTCCCAACCGAGCGTCGCGCCCATCGGCCGTACCTACCCCGCCGGGATCAATCCCGACCTCGACGGCGCGAATGAGGACCGGATCCTCCGGCACTACTATCTCAACTGAAAGGGAGGTGATCCAAATCTAAGGGAGTCCCAAAACGCCTCCCACAAGGGGACATTCGCGCCAAACAGCCGGATGTCCCTTTTTCTATCAAAAAACGAAATAAGCCGTTCATAAGGGGCAAAAGTGGCATAATAAAACGCCCCTTGAAGCTCAATAAATGGGCTGGGGCGTACCTGGGTACTGAATAGAACGTATAGCGACACAAAAAGAAACGCGCGGCAAGGGGTAAAGGTTATGCACAGTTAGCCGTTGACGGCTAAAAGAAATTGGAGCATACTGATCAAGACGAGTGGAGGGGGCGGGAATGATGCCCTTCGGGGAACGCATGAAACCCCAGAGTCCCCCACCCCGTCCAAACTAAAGGTCGGAAAGCGAAACGTAACGCACAATGAAAAAAAAGAAGAACGCCCTCGCTGGAGGGAAAGCACTATACAAAAAACGCGGAAGAAGCTGGATGCAAACGCTCGGGAGAAGGAGTGCGGCAAAGCGAAAAAAAGCGCTAAAGATGCTCGAAGCATCGGAGAAAAATAAAAAGAAGAAATAATGGAAACCGCTATAACAATAAAATCAGTAGAACAGATCGAGAAGGACAAGGAAGTGAAGACCTTGGTCCAGGGAGCGACGGCGATGATGGCGGCGATCAGCGATCATGAAGTGAAGGATATGGAGTCGAGCAATGAAGCGAACAAGATGCTCCTCGACGCCCAGCAGATCCTGAAGACCATCGACGCTCGGAGAAAGTTCTTCGTGGATCCATACAAAGCGGTGGCGAAGGGGATCGACGCGATCTTCAACCGCACATACGATCCGCTCGATGTCGCAGTACGCTCACTGCGCACGAAGATGGGAGACTACGCGATGAAGGTGGAGCGCGAGGCTCGGGAAAAGGAAGCGGCCATCCTCAAGAAAGAGGCCGAAGGAAGGATCAAGCCGGAGACGGCAGTGAAGCAGATGGCGAAGGTAGAGACGATCGCACCGATCGCACGAAGCGAAGCCGGATCGATCAGCTACCGCACCGACCAGAAGCTCCGTATCGTGGACGCAACGAAGATCCCGCACGAATACATGGTGCCGAACGAAGCCATGATCTTCGCAGCACTGAAGGGAGGGCAAAAGGTCGCCGGCGCCGAACTCTACGAAGTGAAAACCCCAGTGGGTCGCAAATACTAAGATGATCATCGAAGAAAAAGACTTCAAATACATGTCATCGGCCGCTGGCGAAGAAGACCTCTGTGGATTCATCATCGAAACGCTCGGCGACGCATGCGAGATGGCGAAGAAGAACTACAACGCCGATCCCGGCAAGATGAGCGACAAAGCCAAGCAGGCATTCTACTGGAGAGCGAAGATGCTTGAGCATGCGATGCTATACGTCGAAGACTGGAAAAATTCAATATAACCATGGACCTCGAACGCAACCCCAGCCAAGACTACTGGACGATCAAGGCCATGACGACATACGGCGGGGGATTCGTGAAAGCCCTCGGCCACGCGGCCGCGCAAGCCGACGACAACAACCTGCGAAGGATTAAAGCGGCCTTCCCCGAATACTGGAAGCAATACGCCGACATGGGGACGCACCTCGAAACTGCGGACGCCGCGAAAAGAATAAAGCAATCATGAAGAAATATAAATTGACAGAGGAAACGAAGATCAGCGAATGGTCTGGTAGAAAGGTGACGCGCATTGAGGCAATCATCGACTTCGGACTGGTCAAGGCGGGTACGAAAGGTGGTTTCGTCGAAGACGAACGAAACCTCAATGTTGAAAAAGAAGCCGGCAACGCTTGGGTGTACGGCGACGCTGAGGTGTCCGGCAACGCTTGGGTGTCCGGCAACGCTCGGGTGTACGGCGACGCTTGGGTGTCCGGCGACGCTCGGGTGTACGGCAACGCTCGGGTGTACGGCGACGCTTGGGTGTCCGGCGACGCTCGGGTGTACGGCGACGCTTGGGTGTACGGCGACGCTTGGGTGTCCGGCGACGCTCGGGTGTACGGCGACGCTTGGGTGTCCGGCGACGCTCGGGTGTACGGGAAAATAAAATGCGAGACCGGCTACTACTTTGCCTTCAAATCGAAGGAATGGAAAGTGACCGAGATCGAGCTTGAGGACGGCGATAAGGTCCTCTACCACGAATAACATGAGAAAAAAAATAACCAAGAAGGATACCTCGCTTGCCATCGCCTCCGAGAACAAGGATATGACGCCAATGGCTCTCATGGCGCTCGCGGTGGCGAAAGGAGATACCTCGATCGAGATCATGAAGGGCATTATGGATCTTCAAGACCGGCATGAAGCGAAGATGGCAAAGAAAGCATTCGACGAAGCCATGGCACGATTCCAAGCACTCTGCCCGACCATCAAGAAAGACAAGGCGGTGCTGAACAAGCCGGAGAAAGGCGGCGGACTACGCTATAAATTCGCACCTCTCGACAGCATCGTGGGGCAAGTGAAGAAGATCCTGCAAGAGTGCGGGTTCAGCTACACGATCACGGCGAAGATGGAAGGAAATCAGATCACGGCGATCTGCAAAGTGACACATCAGCTCGGCCACAGCGAATCATCAAGCTTCCAAGTCCCGACGGATCCGGACGCATACATGAACGTGCAGCAGAGAGTGGGCGCCGCGCTCACCTTCGCAAAGCGATATGCCTTCTGTAACGCCTTCGGCATTATGACCGGCGACGAAGACAATGATGCGAACCAGGCGCCTCCGACGATCGGAAAAGGAGCGACAGCCACTGCGCCGGCGAAAGGGCAGGAACCGGAGAATAAGATGGACGCTACCCGGATGAAATACATCGGGACGCTCGCCGCGAAGAAGGACGTGAAGGGACTCGAACAGCTCCGCGAGCAGATCAGTGAGAACGTCGACCTCACGAATCAGGAAAAAATGAAGTACATGGGCCTGATCAATGACCACCTCAAGAGCCTCAAAAAATAAGCTCTGGTGGCCCCGGCCGTACATCAGCTGGAGCGCATTCGAGAAGTGGACCGGCAGTCCGAATGAGTTCGTGAAGCACTACTGCCCGCCTCAATGCCGATCGTGCGGAGAGATCCTCTGGCGGCCGGACTGGGAAAGCGGGAAGTGCCACACCTGCGGCCAGCCGGTGATCAGCGAATGGACGAACCCCCCGATGCAGATCGGACTCCGGGTGGCGGACATGCTTGAATCGGACGATCCGCAGGAAGACGAAATGCTCGAACACTACCGCACCTTGCTACCAAAATATCCGCATAGAGAGTTCGCCATCAACGAGGAGTTCGCGGGCATCCGGTTCGCCGGCAAGCTCGACGGATGGAACCCCGGCACGATGACGATCGGCGAATACAAGACCGGAAAGGATTGGAGCCAGCGCCGGGCGGACGAACACCGCCAGCTCGACTTCTACCAGCTCCTGATCTTCCTGCTCTACGGAAAGCTCGCCGAACGCATCAGGCTTCACTGGATGCCGACTCGATTCAACTTCGGGACGATGCTGCCCGAGCTGACCGGCGCCATAGAGACATTCGAGACCATGAGGACGAAGGCTGACGCGCTTAAAATGGCCTCCGATGCCATAAAGGCATACCAAGAGATCGGTGAGCGATGCGGAAGCCTACCTATGCCCAGCGGATACACAGGGCTATCCCCAGAAAAATAATGGTAATCCCCAAGATATACACAGGGCAAAGTGAGCAACCATATGGCTCAAAATGAAGATTCGATGAATTTTGAGGGGTCGCTAATAACAATAAGTTCTTATCTTCTCTTCAGATCTTAAGATTCTCTTAAATAAGATTTGCGGCAAAAAATTAAAAAAACGACCATGCCAACACCAACAAAAAAGCCGTTCGACATAGCGAAGCACAATGCTCTCTACCTCGAGCGCGGCTGGATCCATGCCGACGATTGCGCATGCAAGCTCCGGGAGAATCAACCCGGGTACGCGCCGGTCACGATCAAGCCTCAAAAGACGAAGAAGGCAAAAGCAGAACCCGCCCCGGACGTCGACCAGGACGATGAAAATATACCCGGCACATTCGAGCCGCTGTTCGAACCAGACGAGGACGAGGCCGAGCCACGATTCCTATGATCCAAGAAACATCCGTAGAAGCGAGGAACAAAATGAACATGGGCAGATTGGCGAAAAATTATAAAGCCCTCTTGGAATCGAAGCTGTCACTCACCGATCAGGAAGCCGGCATGCTGATGGAAATAGCACCATCGACGATATCGGGCATCCGATGCCCACTCGTCCGCACCGGCGCCGTGGTGAAGGATATAAAGCGGAAGTGTCGAGTCACCGGCAATACCGCCTTCTCATGGAAACTCGCACCATTGCAAAAAGTCGAAACACAGCCGATCGCGCACGACGAGCTGATCCCCGGCCTGAGATTCATCCAAGGACCACTGCTATGAAATTCATCACGAACATGCTCGTTATCAACCAAAAGAATACCGCTCCAGTATGAATAGGAGAAATTACCGAAAGCTGATGTACGTGAAGATCGATCGCATCGTGTCGACGAATAGCAAACTCGACCGGGCCGTGATCGAAGAAATCAAGAAGGATATCGACCTCGAAAAGCTCACAGCATTCCCAGCGTGGCACGATGGATCCCGAAACGAATGGGTCATCACGGACGGCAATCATCGCCTCCAAGCGCTCAAGGAGCTGGAATACGCATACGTGCCGATCGTGGAGATATCCCGGAAGGAGTTCGATCTGATCGCGTGGGAGAAAAAGGAAATCGACATCATCGTCGTGGTGCCGAAAAAAATAAAAGTAATAGGTATATAATCATGGAAATAAGAGCGAGAAAAGTGAGCGCGGAGAAGCGGCAGCAGGTTCGGGAAATGCTTAAATTCTACCGACGGCAAAATGGCACGGCGCTGGCAGTCAACCCAGACCTCGCCGTGAAGCTCCGGGAGAACAAGATCAACCCCGAGCTGTACGCGATCCGCATGACGGAAAAGGTCACCGCGAATATAAACGCATGAAAATAACGCACATAGACCTATTCTCCGGCATCGGCGGAGCAAGCATAGCAGTAGATGAAGTATTCGGAAAAAATAACGTAACCCACATATTCTGCGACAATGAACCATTCGCCCAAGCAATCCTCAAAAAACACTGGCCCGAAGCACCTATCATCGGAGACATCCGGGCCTTTACTACCAACGCCGACATCAAGCGACGCGTTCACGGGGAATCTAAAAAGCAGTCAGCAAAAACCCACAACGAAACACTCAGTGAATTTATCGCAAGCGTTGGATCACCCTTTATACTCACCGGCGGCTTCCCATGCCAACCCTTCAGCCAAGCCGGACGAAGAAAAGGAACGGATGATGACCGTTATCTCTGGCCGGAAATGCTTAGGGTTATTCGAGAGTTCAAACCTCAATGGGTCATCGGTGAAAATGTTGCGGGACTACTTACTTGGGACGAGGGCGTGGTACTCGAACAAGTGTGCCTTGACCTGGAAGGTGAAGGTTACGAAGTACAACCGTTCGTTATACCAGCTGTCGCCGTCAATGCGCCGCACCGAAGGGACAGGGTCTGGATTGTTGCCCACCGCGAGAGTGGGAGGGAACGGTTCGGCAAGCAAAAAGGAAATTGCAATGGGGAATCCAAAACACAGATTAGAAACGACAATCGAGATGCTTCCAACGCCAGTAGTAAAACCCACGGAAGATGTTGTTATTGTCCCGGTTGCGATAAAGGATGGGATGAATGTACCTGCGATGCTTCCCACGCCAGACAGCCACATGGAACGAGGAGTAGCGAAAGAGTGGAAGCCAATAAGACCGAGCGGAGCGCACGCATCGTTTCCTCTGAACGAGGCAGTAGCTGGGACGAAAACTGGCTTGAAGTTGCAACCTGGCTTTGTGGAGTATTTAATGGGCTATCCGAAGGATTGGACAAAGATATGAGTGATGGGGTATTATTGAAGTATGCCCCGACCCTCAATGCTATTACCCGACAAGATTTGCCCTATCTGTGGAAAGGTTTTCAATCGAAAGCGTTTCAATGGCGTATTGGAAGATTCGACACGGTACAAGACCCGGATTACGTGTTCGCAGTCCTGTGGAAACTCAAAAATCGAGCCGACAAGCAAATCTGCCTTCCGTTCGAAAGCGAAGAAGTTCAAAACGCTTATATGCGAAATGTGTGGGACGACGAAAAATCTCGACGCGCATCACGTGGACCGGAATATCAAGAACAATACGCCAGAGAACATCAAGACACTTTGTCATCCATGTCACATGAAGTCGCACTGGCGGCGGCGGAAATCCAAAAGTCGTTTTTGAAAGATAGGAACGCTCGGCTCAAAGGACTCGGCAACGCCTGGGTCCCACGGGTGGCGGAGGAAATCTTTGCCGCCATTAAACATATCGATCGAACATAAAAAACTATGAACACATCAATATCACTCCTGCTCCAATTGGCACTCTTCATGATCACGAAATATCCGTCGACCACGACGATCGCCATGGCGCAGCAGGCAGTGACGGTAGCTGAAGAATCGATAGCGGCCGCACCGGCGCCGGTAGCGGAGACGGCGCCAACGCCGGTGCAGACATCAACCCCCGAGCCGCACATTGGCATCATCGCCATGCCGGCATACTAGCCATGAGAAACATCCTGCAAATCACAAACGATCATCTGGCCGATCGACATAACGCGCAGTACGGCAATCCGATCGGCTTTGTGATGAAAAAAGCGGAGGAGGTCATGAAGGAAGCCGAGCGGGCAAAGTCGGACCCGAGCTGTCTTGCCCTATCCACGCACTTCGCGGTAGAATTAGAACAACAGCTCGAAAGTATGGGTGTCAACCTGCCTCCCGGAGTTCTCCGGGGACTGGGGACAAGCGCAATCGCCGTTGCGATCCGCGAATGGGAAAAAATAAATCAGGAGTACGAGGCACAGCTCACCCCTCAACAACCAAAACAAATCTCATGATCGAAGACTATACCGCCGAGTGCGAAGTGCATAAGGTCAAGTACAACAAGCGTATCAAGAACCTCTGGTGGTATGGCCAGTGGACGGCATGCAAGCATACGAATGCGACCTACCACGGATGGCGCAATTATATGGCATGCCCGGACTGCAAGATCGGAGCGTGGAAGGGAATGAAAATGTCGGATCTTGATCGGTCAAACTTCGAATGACCATAACACTCCACGGCCATGTGCCAAGCAAGAAAAACTCGAAGCGCCTCGTCTACGCCGGGCATCGGCCGGTGATGATAAGCTCGAAGGCGCACGAAGCATGGCATACGGTCGCATCATACGAACTCAAAAGCCAAGTGAAGGGGTCGGCGAATCGCATCGCGCTCTCCGGCCCCAAGCAAATTTCAATAACTATATTCGGAGCGACACGACGCAAGGAGGATCTCACGAATAAAGCGGAAAGTCTGATGGATCTTCTTGTGGATAACTTCGTCCTCGCGGACGACAATTGGGAGGAAGTGCCAGAGATCTATCTTCGCTACGGCGGATACGATAAAGCGAATCCCAGGGCAGAGATAGAGATATCGGCAGTAAAGGTCGGCAAACCAACATCAAAAAAATCATGATCCAAATAACCATCACGAAGAACGACGACGGGACATTCACCGCCGCCTATTTCGTTGCGGGACAGGGTGAGCAGCAGAGCCAGACGTTCGCGGATGTCCCGACCCTCACGGCCGGTCTTCCCGAGATCCTCGCGCTCGAACTCGCCGCAGAGCAGAAGCAGGCAGGCGAATAGTACGATCGGGGGCGCGGGAGATTCCCCGAGCAGGGTCTCCCGCTGGGAAAATAGGCGAACCACGCCGCGGCTGGTCTTTTACTTCTACCCAGGTACTCCCCACCCGCCGGGTATCAGGCCGCCCCCGACACTCCTTTTAAAATGTTGTATAATATAATTCATGAAGATCACGCTCATACCAATTGAAGATCTCAAGCCCTACGGCAAAAATGCAAAGAAGCATCCCAAGGGGCAGATAGAGGCGATCGCCCGGAGCATCAAAGAGTTCGGGTTCAATCAACCGGTAGTCGTCGACAAAAATAATTCGGTCATCGTGGGTCACGGTCGCATGCTCGCGGCCATACAGCTCAAGATGTACGATGTGCCGGCGATCAAGGCAACCGACCTCACGGATGCGCAGATCAAAGCGTATAGGCTCGCGGACAATAAACTGAACGAAAGCGACTGGGACATGGACCTCGTGATCGAGGAACTGAAGGAGCTGAAGCTCGAAGGCCTCGATATCACGATTACCGGATTCGATGACGATCTCACGATCGAGACGAAGGAAGACGATGACGCACTCGGGGAAGCCATGGGAACGATAGAGCCGATCGTGAAGGTGGGAGATCTCTGGCGGCTCGGGGATCATCTGCTTTATTGCGGCGATGCCACGGAAAAGAAGTCATACGATCGCCTGCTGGGCAAGGACCGGGCAAGAATGATATTCACGGATCCGCCCTATGGCATCAAATACCAGGACAGCGACGGCGAGGGCATCATGAACGACGACAAAAAAGATGCGGCGCTCGTGAAGTTCTTCCAAGATGCTCTGAAACAGATCCATGCATATTCGGCGAATGACGCCACGCTCTACTGGTGGTACAGCGAACGATTCACGGCGGAGAACCTCGAGGCATGGGGGGGGGGCCGGATGGAAGTGGAGCCAGACGGTGCATTGGCTAAAGAACGGCCCCACATGGGCGCCAAGCCTCCTGTATCAGCGTCTAAGCGAACCCTGCATGGTGGGATGGAAGAAGGACAAGA
>Ga0302200_10002797_pt1 | contig 15173 bp, 9 predicted proteins | sample II_Bog_N3_1_FD_194585 | JGI IMG/M metagenome (GOLD analysis project Ga0302200, IMG submission 194585) | Peat permafrost microbial communities from Stordalen Mire near Abisko, Sweden - II_Bog_N3_1 | ecosystem: Environmental > Terrestrial > Soil > Wetlands > Peat | place: Sweden: Abisko, Stordalen... | reverse complement strand
CGGCGAAGGCGACATAACACGCCTCCAGGACATCGAGCCGCCCGAGATGCGGCTGCGCGTCGGCGACTACCGTGTGCGCTTCCACGACCACGGCGATTCCATCCTCGTCCTGGCCGTCAAGCACCGCCGCGAAGTCTACCGCTGACGCCGAACACACCTCGAACCCTGCACGAACAAGGCCGGACAGCGTCCGGCCTTTGTCCGTTCCGCGTTCGATCTTCGGGCCGCTGTCGGCTCCGATAAGCCGTCAGGCTTAAGGGATGGTGTCTGGATCACAACACATCGCCAGATACGCCACGCAAGCCCGAGAGCGCCCCGGCGCTGCGTGCTTCGATCAGCCCTTGCGGGCGAAGTGGCGCTCGAAGAGTTCACGCGATAGTCGCTCGCCCTCTTCGCTCAACACGACAGACTTGGCCTTGCTCTTCGGATCGGAGATGTACCCCTTGGTGTGCAGCCGGTCCATCGCCACCCAGTCGTGGCCCTTCCACGTGCGGCCATCGCCGGTCTGCGTCAGCCACAGCAGCGCCAGCACCATCTCGTCTACTTTGTCCTGGTCGTAGTCCATCCCATGCCCCCCACGGATGAGCAGATGAGCACGATGCTATCACCGCGCCGCCGATGGCCGGGAGCCCTGGCCCTGGTCATGTGGAACATGAGAGACATTTTTCTCATAGCTGCAAAACACCCGCAGCGAGGACGGCAGTCAAGGGCGCGCGGTCTGTGCGCGTCGCGCTGGCGCGAGCGAAGCCCCTTGACGGCCACCGCAGCGAAGGGTACGGCGCGTGAGCGCGAAAAAGGCCCGGACAGCCTCGGTCCTTTGATTTCAACACGTTAACGCCGCAGCAACCCAAGGTTACTCCCGCAGGAACCGCGAACCGTTCATTTCCCCTTTAGCCGCTTTGTTTTCAACATGTTTACGCACGTAAACACGTAAACGCCAGTGTTTGCACGCCTCGCCGCGTGCATCGCATTGGCGCGGCTCACGTTAACGCAGAGTTACCAAACGGTATCCCTGCAGCAACCCGCTGGGGGTGACGTGTCCCTATCCTCCCGGTGCAAAGCACCGCGCTCTTCGGGATGCTGGCCGCGACGAGGATTGCACGGCTGCCACTGACAGCAAGGCCGACCCGAAGAGCGGCCTGTGCCTGCTTTAGCGAGATTGCAAACTACCTCGGCGGGCAGCGTCAACTAGCTCCCCGACTGTGATTGTCTGCTTGAGTGCAGCCGCGATTTGCGAAGGCCCCAAATGATCCCAAAGAACAGCACGGTACCTACCGCATAGACGACAAACAGAAAAAACGTTACATGGAGCACGGACAAAAAATAGCCTAACAGGTCTTCTCTGGCGTCGCTCAGCAAACCCGGGAATCCGATAAATCCGGCTAAATGGAATGAGATCGCATATCCAAGTGATAGTGTGATGGGAAGAAGACATAGTCCAAACACTCCTTTGGCTCGCCGGACGCCTTCCCAAAGCAATGCGCAGACCACCAAACAAGTAAGCACGATAACCGCCGGCTTCGCGAAAGCGGCTACGTTTGTACGCGACACCACCATGAAGGAAACCAATCCAACTCCCTGAAAAACCACACCGAGTATGCCAAATAGAAACGGATTCATCGAATTTTCCTCATTGATCAGCGATCAGTTACTATCACAGGCCCCGGAACCTGCATTAGCGTCTGGAATAGTTCATCCTGGTTCAGGTCAATGACCTTGAGACATCCCTCCGAGCCCAGGCGTTTCCATCCGCCGTGCAAAAAGAAACCTGACCGCCCGTATGTGTTTGTGCCATCGACCGGATGTAGCGGAACGCGATAGTCGCCCCAGTCCCGGTAATCAAGATATTTTCTTGCGAAACCCGCTGCGCTAATTTCACTCGGATCTAGTGTGTAGGTTCCCGGGGGAAGGGGCCCCTTATTTCGGTCTGCGGGGTTTGTGTCTCCATTGAGACCTGTAGAGTAGCGGTAGTTGCCAATGGTGTATCCGCTTGGATTAATTAACTGCAGATTGCCATTACTCGCGTAGATAGAATACGTGTTCACTTTGGCTGTCGCAGCCACGATAAGCGACGGTCCAAAAAAGCCGGCGACTGATTCAGACAGCGTAACTGTATACCCTCCACCATCCGGCGACTGCCCCGTCGAATCCGTTAGATTGACCGGATCGTTTCCTGCGTAGGCGTAGAGGTTAAATCCGCCGCCGAACCCCGATGGATCCGCCTGCAAAAATCGGCCCAGCGCTGGCGAGTAGGATCGCGCGGGCATGTAATAGAGGCCGGTCTGTCTGGTTTCCCTGACGCACTCCAGCGCCAAGCCTGCTCGCAACCCTATCGCCGCCGTGGAGTTGTAGACGCTCGGCCCCGGATTCCATGCTGTTTTCTTGGTCTCGAACCCCTGACGCGGTTTTTCGCTTAGCTGCGGCATTGCGGCTAGAGGCGGTTCGTACAACGCCTGGATTTGGGTTGATTCCATTGCCTCCGATTGTACGGCGTTGGGCCGGGAACGCGAGCGGATTCTGCGCGGGATTGTGAACGGATTGCACGACGGAAGAGCGACGGATTGCGCGCGTCATTGCACACAGATTGCGCAGCGCAAGAGCGGCGGATTACGGCGCTGATCGGAGAGCGATTGCAGTGTGGATCGGCATGGGATTCGGTGACGCATCGGGGCCGGTTCCGGGACGGAATCGGCCCCTTCTTTAGCAGCTAAAAGCAGCTACTAAAAGAAGAACATTACTCCTGCTCTTCTTCTGCGGATTCGGCGTCCAGAGCGGCGAACAGTTGCTCGGCAGTTGAAGCCGGAACTCCGGGCCACATCTGGCCTGGAACATCCTGGGCAAGCATGGTATTCTCGACGGCTTCCTCCGGTGCTTCCGAACCGCGTTTGAGTTGCGCCGCCGGATGGGTTGCCGAGTGGATTTGCTTGAGCATCCGTATCGAGACGTGGGTGTAAATCTGCGTTGAGTCGAGCCGCGAGTGACCGAGCATTTGCTGGATAAAGCGGATGTCCGCGCCACCCTCCAGCATCAGCGTGGCCATCGTATGCCGGAAGAGATGGCAAGCCCCGCTCTTGCCGGTCCCGGCCGCTTCCACGTAACCGCCTATCAAGCCGCTGAGACGGTTGGGAGTAAACGGCTCGCCCTGCACGGTAAGGAAGATGGTGCCTTCGTCCGGCTCGGCCACAAGCCGGTGCCGCGCCTGGTCGAGATACTTCTCCAGCCATGCGACGGCCCGCGCGCCGATGGGGATGACGCGGTCCTTCCTGCCCTTGCCCTCGCGGATGGTCACGATGCCCGATACGCGGTCCACATCGTAGAGCCTGAGCCGGATCAGTTCCATGCGCCGCATTCCGGTTGAGTAAAACATCTCCAGCATGGCCCGGTCGCGGATGCCGAGCGGGTCGGCGGCGTTGGGCTGTTGCAGGATCAACTCGGCCTCTGCTGCGGTCAGTACATGTGGCAGCGACTTGGACAGCCTGGGCAACTCGATCTCCGAGGCCGGATTGTGCAGCAGATAGTTTTGCCGCGTCATCCACCGGAACCACATACGCAAGGACGACAGCCGCGAGTGCTGGCTGGAGAAGCTCAACGGGCCGCCCTCCTTCTTGCGGTAGTGGAACAGGTAACGCTGAAAACGTTCCAGCACGGGCCGCGTAACCTCGACCGGCTCGCTCAGTCCACGCTCCATCGCCCAACGCTCGAACAGGTACAGATGCCCCCGGCGCACGTTGTACGTGTTGTAGGCAAAACCCCGCGCGGCAAGGGACTCGATGTACTCTTCGATCATGGCCTGTAACGGTGTGCTCGGCGGCTTGCGCGGCTTGCATGGTCTGCCTACGCGGGCCATCTCTCTACCTCCTTATTATGGTTACGACGAAGCGCCTGTTTCGCTGCGCCCCGTATATGCGTTTTCTCGCGTCCGTTCACGGTTTCCTCTTGTAACCCGCATGGACATTGGCGGCAAGTGGGTTTCAGGCACCCCGACACCCCGCCGACCTGGGGCCGACTTGGCCCCGACTTGACCCCGACAACTGGCCTTTCAGCCCCGACTTCTTTCCGTCGTACTCACTCCTTTAGCTTGTCGATCCCCAGCTTTTCGATTTCGATCAGGCCGGGTAACGTGGGCTTGCCGCTGTCGGCCAGACGCGCGAAGACAAGCTCGTAAACGAAGCTCTGGCCGCGCCCGCCGCGATGCGCCAACAGGTACTCCATCTCCTCCAACCGATGCAAATGGATTTTCAACTGCGTATCGCCCCAGCCCGTCGCCTCGCGCACGTCGCGACGAGAGAAGCGGTAATCGGAGCGCGCCATCTTTTGCCGCTCGCACTCGGTTGTAACCATCGTGTCGATGGCCAAGAGCAAGCGCCTGGTCTGCGGTGGCAACTCGTCCAGCGAACGGCCCAGAACTTCATGCGCAAGCCGGTTGGCAACAGCGATATCGGCCAGCGCAACCTCGATGTATTCGACCGTGCGCCCGCGATGCTCGACCGTCTTGTGTGGCCGCTGATGCTGATGCAACAGAGCGATACTGCGGATGAGCGTCAGATACTTCATATGGTCGCGCCTGGTCCGCGTCTGCGAGTCGAGGAAGGTCAACTCACGCGCGTAGGGATTGGCGACGAAGACAGGCTTCAAGAGCCGCTGCGCGTTGCGATGCACGGCAAGGATGGTGCTGCGGTCCCGCCGCTGGAGCAAGCCTTCAAGCGTCTGCGCCTCGCGCTGCACGCGATGGATGGCTTGCGTCTGCGCCCGGTCTTCATTGACGGAGAGAACAAGGCAACGATTCAACATCTCTTCGTCAAGATCGATGGCCGTCGTCGTCAGGAAGATCATCACCGGGCCTTCGACGCGGTATTGATGCGTGAGCAAGCGCCCCGTCGCCGGGTCTTTGCCGGTCGAGGCTATAGTCAACACGCCTTCGGACTGCAACAGCTTCAACGCATAGGCCGCAGAGTGCACGCCCTCTTCTTCCACGATGGCCAGCACCTTGTGCTTCAGGTCCTGCTCGCCCATGTAAAAGAGAGACTGCCCGGTCATGGCGGAGTATTGAACGCGCTGCTCTTCAGGCAGGAACGCGAGCACGGCTTCCATCAGCGAACTCTTGCCCGCCGCCGAACTCGATTGCACGATGATCGCGAGCGGCGATTCCAAGTGGCGCGAGACCACGCCCAGATAGCCGACTAACTTGTTGGTCTCCTCGCCCACGACGCCGCACAGGGCGAAGTCCTCGATGATCCGCTCCAGCAAGCGAGGATCGCGCAGCAGCGCCAACGCCTCGGCCCGTTCCTCCGGACCGATCTCGATTTCTTTCTTCTCCGGTTCCAGAGCCTTTTTGATCTGCTCGTCCTGTAGCTCCTCCAGCTTCATCAGCACGCGGCCCAGGTCGCGGCGGATGACTTCTTCCTTGAGGCCAAGTTCCTCGGCGGCTTGCCTGGTAAACACGCTGCGCTGTCGCGCCACATACAAGTCGAGCGTGTCCACATGGAAGGCAGACTCGCCGTGCGGCGTCATGCCGGAGACAAGCACGTTGATTTTTAGAAGCTCATAACTCAGGTTCTTATGAAGGCCACGGATGCGGTAACGGCGCTCGCCCTGCTGGATGAAGATGTCTTCGCCGCGTATCTCGACGGGAACGTCTATCGTCGGCGCGGGCGCTGCCGTGGCTGATTCCGGCACAGCCTGTGCAACCGGCTCCGGGACCGGATCCGGTTCGGCGGCTAAGGAAAAAACCTGCTCTTCGATTTCGGCGGGGGCTGGCTCTGGAGTTACTTCGATGATTTCTTCTTTAGCCGCTGCTTCTGCTTCCGCTGGCAGTGGCTCGATCCCTGGCTCCGGCGCTGCTGCACGTTGCCCTTTGCCCAGCCATGATGCACGGTTGATCAGCACACCCAGGCTCTTCGCCGCTGGCGTCACCTTCCGCGCGTACTCGTTCGCGTCGATGCCCTTGGGGAACTCCACACGGAAGCACTCGATGCCCATTTGCATCAGTTCCTCGGCCAGCTTCGCGGCGGCTTTGTTGCCCGCTTCATCGTTGTCGTAGGCGATGTACACACGTTCCGTGCCGTGCTGGGCGAAGGCCGCGCGATGGTCGGCTGTGAAGCCGTTCACTCCGTAACTCGCCGTCACGTTGCGATGCCCCGCAACCCAGAACGTAAGCGCGTCGATCAGCGCCTCGCACAGGATGATTTGTTTCGATGCGATGAGGGCTTCTTCATTCCATACGCCCCGATGCTCGCCGGGAAGATACAGGTGCAACGGCGTTCCCTCGCGCAGCTTCGCCGTGATCTTCCGCCCATACATCTCCGCCACTTCACCGGCTGGCGTAATCACCGGGATAACCAGCGAACCATTGAACTGCTCGTGTCCGCTCTTCCGCAAGATGCCCAACTCCTGCAACCGCCCGCGCATCTCCGCGCCGGCAACGCGGTTCTTTCCCTCAAGGCCATAACCCAGCGTCCGGTTGGCGAAGCCCAGCTTGAAGCGGTCGATGATCTCCGAAGACTGGAGGCCGCGCGAGGACAGATACTTCAACGCCTCCGGCGATTGCTTCAACGTCCGGCTGTAGTAGTCCACGGTCTGCAACAGCAGCGTCCGGTCGTCTGCATCCCGCGCAACCGGCGGCGGCAACTTCGGAACCGTGCTCTGCTTCACCGGCTGCACTGGAGCGGCAGCTAAGGGAAGATAGTCTGCTCTGAGCAACTCGACCGCATGGCGGAAGCTCACGCCCTGCGCCTTCATTACCCAGTCGATGGCCGTTCCGCCCATGTTGCACGCGCCCAGACAGTGCCAGAGATTCTTCGCCGGAGTGATGACCAGCGACGGGTTGCGGTCGTCGTGGAACGGGCAGAGGCCCAGCAGGTCGGCACCGTGCCGGTGCAACTTGATGTCCCGCGCCTCGGCGAGCCGCTCGACCGATACCTCCCGTTTCAGCCGTTCGACCTCGTGCTCCGGGATTCGTGCCATTTCCAGCCCTCCGTGGAAAAACCTGTCAAGTGCTTTTTGCACTTTTTTCTTGACTCAAGAAATACTATGACGTGTAGTATTACGTCAAGGATTATTGGAAGTACGCCTTAAACTGCTTCCATGTCGAAGAGGCCCACAGTGCAGAAACCACCCCTGGATTTTGGCGGAGAGAGCCTGGGCGAACGCTTGGCTCGCCTTCGGAAACAGTCCGGCTTTACTCAGGTTGAGTTTGCTAAAAAGGTCGGGATCACCCAAGTGCTGGTCTCCGCCTACGAGACTGACCGGCACCTGTTCTCAGCGGAAATGGCCGTGCGGTTTGCTATGGCTCTCAGTGTGAGCCTCGATGAACTGCTGCATCCCAAGGTAAGGAAGACTGCCAGCAAACAACCCAGCCTCAAGGTGCAGCGCCGCATCGAACAGATCGAGACGCTGCCCCTCTATGAGCAGCGCGCCCTGCTGACCACGATTGATAAATTTCTCGCCGCAGCGCAGAGTAATTGAGAGGATTCCCGATGGCTTACGCCGCAACCAACCCGAAGCAACAAGCCCATGAACTCATCAACCGCCTCTCCACCGGGCAGGCCTCCGCTGCCGTCATCTTCATCAACGCGATGCTCGATCCGGTGGACCGCGCCATCGCCAACGCCCCCTTTGAGGATGAAGAGATCAGCGAGGAAGAGACTCGCGCCGTCGCTGCTTCCAAGGCTTGGCTCAAGGATCACGAGCCGATTCCCAACGAGGACGTGCTCGCCGAGTTCGGCCTCACCGCCGAAGACTTCGAGCGCATGGGACAGGCGCCGCTCGAACCCGAACCGCGTCACCTGGGACAGTAAGCATGGGACAGAAAAAGATCGCCTGGACTGACCCGGCCAAGGCCGACCTGCGCGCCATCGACAAGGACACAGCCCTGCGCATTCTGCACACCGTCGCCCGCTATCTGGCCAGCGGCGAAGGCGACATAACACGCCTCCAGGACATCGAGCCGCCCGAGATGCGGCTGCGCGTCGGCGACTACCGTGTGCGCTTCCACGACCACGGCGATTCCATCCTCGTCCTGGCCGTCAAGCACCGCCGCGAAGTCTACCGCTGACGCCGAACACACCTCGAACCCTGCACGAACAAGGCCGGACAGCGTCCGGCCTTTGTCCGTTCCGCGTTCGATCTTCGGGCCGCTGTCGGCTCCGATAAGCCGTCAGGCTTAAGGGATGGTGTCTGGATCACAACACATCGCCAGATACGCCACGCAAGCCCGAGAGCGCCCCGGCGCTGCGTGCTTCGATCAGCCCTTGCGGGCGAAGTGGCGCTCGAAGAGTTCACGCGATAGTCGCTCGCCCTCTTCGCTCAACACGACAGACTTGGCCTTGCTCTTCGGATCGGAGATGTACCCCTTGGTGTGCAGCCGGTCCATCGCCACCCAGTCGTGGCCCTTCCACGTGCGGCCATCGCCGGTCTGCGTCAGCCACAGCAGCGCCAGCACCATCTCGTCTACTTTGTCCTGGTCGTAGTCCATCCCATGCCCCCCACGGATGAGCAGATGAGCACGATGCTATCACCGCGCCGCCGATGGCCGGGAGCCCTGGCCCTGGTCATGTGGAACATGAGAGACATTTTTCTCATAGCTGCAAAACACCCGCAGCGAGGACGGCAGTCAAGGGCGCGCGGTCTGTGCGCGTCGCGCTGGCGCGAGCGAAGCCCCTTGACGGCCACCGCAGCGAAGGGTACGGCGCGTGAGCGCGAAAAAGGCCCGGACAGCCTCGGTCCTTTGATTTCAACACGTTAACGCCGCAGCAACCCAAGGTTACTCCCGCAGGAACCGCGAACCGTTCATTTCCCCTTTAGCCGCTTTGTTTTCAACATGTTTACGCACGTAAACACGTAAACGCCAGTGTTTGCACGCCTCGCCGCGTGCATCGCATTGGCGCGGCTCACGTTAACGCAGAGTTACCAAACGGTATCCCTGCAGCAACCCGCTGGGGGTGACGTGTCCCTATCCTCCCGGTGCAAAGCACCGCGCTCTTCGGGATGCTGGCCGCGACGAGGATTGCACGGCTGCCACTGACAGCAAGGCCGACCCGAAGAGCGGCCTGTGCCTGCTTTAGCGAGATTGCAAACTACCTCGGCGGGCAGCGTCAACTAGCTCCCCGACTGTGATTGTCTGCTTGAGTGCAGCCGCGATTTGCGAAGGCCCCAAATGATCCCAAAGAACAGCACGGTACCTACCGCATAGACGACAAACAGAAAAAACGTTACATGGAGCACGGACAAAAAATAGCCTAACAGGTCTTCTCTGGCGTCGCTCAGCAAACCCGGGAATCCGATAAATCCGGCTAAATGGAATGAGATCGCATATCCAAGTGATAGTGTGATGGGAAGAAGACATAGTCCAAACACTCCTTTGGCTCGCCGGACGCCTTCCCAAAGCAATGCGCAGACCACCAAACAAGTAAGCACGATAACCGCCGGCTTCGCGAAAGCGGCTACGTTTGTACGCGACACCACCATGAAGGAAACCAATCCAACTCCCTGAAAAACCACACCGAGTATGCCAAATAGAAACGGATTCATCGAATTTTCCTCATTGATCAGCGATCAGTTACTATCACAGGCCCCGGAACCTGCATTAGCGTCTGGAATAGTTCATCCTGGTTCAGGTCAATGACCTTGAGACATCCCTCCGAGCCCAGGCGTTTCCATCCGCCGTGCAAAAAGAAACCTGACCGCCCGTATGTGTTTGTGCCATCGACCGGATGTAGCGGAACGCGATAGTCGCCCCAGTCCCGGTAATCAAGATATTTTCTTGCGAAACCCGCTGCGCTAATTTCACTCGGATCTAGTGTGTAGGTTCCCGGGGGAAGGGGCCCCTTATTTCGGTCTGCGGGGTTTGTGTCTCCATTGAGACCTGTAGAGTAGCGGTAGTTGCCAATGGTGTATCCGCTTGGATTAATTAACTGCAGATTGCCATTACTCGCGTAGATAGAATACGTGTTCACTTTGGCTGTCGCAGCCACGATAAGCGACGGTCCAAAAAAGCCGGCGACTGATTCAGACAGCGTAACTGTATACCCTCCACCATCCGGCGACTGCCCCGTCGAATCCGTTAGATTGACCGGATCGTTTCCTGCGTAGGCGTAGAGGTTAAATCCGCCGCCGAACCCCGATGGATCCGCCTGCAAAAATCGGCCCAGCGCTGGCGAGTAGGATCGCGCGGGCATGTAATAGAGGCCGGTCTGTCTGGTTTCCCTGACGCACTCCAGCGCCAAGCCTGCTCGCAACCCTATCGCCGCCGTGGAGTTGTAGACGCTCGGCCCCGGATTCCATGCTGTTTTCTTGGTCTCGAACCCCTGACGCGGTTTTTCGCTTAGCTGCGGCATTGCGGCTAGAGGCGGTTCGTACAACGCCTGGATTTGGGTTGATTCCATTGCCTCCGATTGTACGGCGTTGGGCCGGGAACGCGAGCGGATTCTGCGCGGGATTGTGAACGGATTGCACGACGGAAGAGCGACGGATTGCGCGCGTCATTGCACACAGATTGCGCAGCGCAAGAGCGGCGGATTACGGCGCTGATCGGAGAGCGATTGCAGTGTGGATCGGCATGGGATTCGGTGACGCATCGGGGCCGGTTCCGGGACGGAATCGGCCCCTTCTTTAGCAGCTAAAAGCAGCTACTAAAAGAAGAACATTACTCCTGCTCTTCTTCTGCGGATTCGGCGTCCAGAGCGGCGAACAGTTGCTCGGCAGTTGAAGCCGGAACTCCGGGCCACATCTGGCCTGGAACATCCTGGGCAAGCATGGTATTCTCGACGGCTTCCTCCGGTGCTTCCGAACCGCGTTTGAGTTGCGCCGCCGGATGGGTTGCCGAGTGGATTTGCTTGAGCATCCGTATCGAGACGTGGGTGTAAATCTGCGTTGAGTCGAGCCGCGAGTGACCGAGCATTTGCTGGATAAAGCGGATGTCCGCGCCACCCTCCAGCATCAGCGTGGCCATCGTATGCCGGAAGAGATGGCAAGCCCCGCTCTTGCCGGTCCCGGCCGCTTCCACGTAACCGCCTATCAAGCCGCTGAGACGGTTGGGAGTAAACGGCTCGCCCTGCACGGTAAGGAAGATGGTGCCTTCGTCCGGCTCGGCCACAAGCCGGTGCCGCGCCTGGTCGAGATACTTCTCCAGCCATGCGACGGCCCGCGCGCCGATGGGGATGACGCGGTCCTTCCTGCCCTTGCCCTCGCGGATGGTCACGATGCCCGATACGCGGTCCACATCGTAGAGCCTGAGCCGGATCAGTTCCATGCGCCGCATTCCGGTTGAGTAAAACATCTCCAGCATGGCCCGGTCGCGGATGCCGAGCGGGTCGGCGGCGTTGGGCTGTTGCAGGATCAACTCGGCCTCTGCTGCGGTCAGTACATGTGGCAGCGACTTGGACAGCCTGGGCAACTCGATCTCCGAGGCCGGATTGTGCAGCAGATAGTTTTGCCGCGTCATCCACCGGAACCACATACGCAAGGACGACAGCCGCGAGTGCTGGCTGGAGAAGCTCAACGGGCCGCCCTCCTTCTTGCGGTAGTGGAACAGGTAACGCTGAAAACGTTCCAGCACGGGCCGCGTAACCTCGACCGGCTCGCTCAGTCCACGCTCCATCGCCCAACGCTCGAACAGGTACAGATGCCCCCGGCGCACGTTGTACGTGTTGTAGGCAAAACCCCGCGCGGCAAGGGACTCGATGTACTCTTCGATCATGGCCTGTAACGGTGTGCTCGGCGGCTTGCGCGGCTTGCATGGTCTGCCTACGCGGGCCATCTCTCTACCTCCTTATTATGGTTACGACGAAGCGCCTGTTTCGCTGCGCCCCGTATATGCGTTTTCTCGCGTCCGTTCACGGTTTCCTCTTGTAACCCGCATGGACATTGGCGGCAAGTGGGTTTCAGGCACCCCGACACCCCGCCGACCTGGGGCCGACTTGGCCCCGACTTGACCCCGACAACTGGCCTTTCAGCCCCGACTTCTTTCCGTCGTACTCACTCCTTTAGCTTGTCGATCCCCAGCTTTTCGATTTCGATCAGGCCGGGTAACGTGGGCTTGCCGCTGTCGGCCAGACGCGCGAAGACAAGCTCGTAAACGAAGCTCTGGCCGCGCCCGCCGCGATGCGCCAACAGGTACTCCATCTCCTCCAACCGATGCAAATGGATTTTCAACTGCGTATCGCCCCAGCCCGTCGCCTCGCGCACGTCGCGACGAGAGAAGCGGTAATCGGAGCGCGCCATCTTTTGCCGCTCGCACTCGGTTGTAACCATCGTGTCGATGGCCAAGAGCAAGCGCCTGGTCTGCGGTGGCAACTCGTCCAGCGAACGGCCCAGAACTTCATGCGCAAGCCGGTTGGCAACAGCGATATCGGCCAGCGCAACCTCGATGTATTCGACCGTGCGCCCGCGATGCTCGACCGTCTTGTGTGGCCGCTGATGCTGATGCAACAGAGCGATACTGCGGATGAGCGTCAGATACTTCATATGGTCGCGCCTGGTCCGCGTCTGCGAGTCGAGGAAGGTCAACTCACGCGCGTAGGGATTGGCGACGAAGACAGGCTTCAAGAGCCGCTGCGCGTTGCGATGCACGGCAAGGATGGTGCTGCGGTCCCGCCGCTGGAGCAAGCCTTCAAGCGTCTGCGCCTCGCGCTGCACGCGATGGATGGCTTGCGTCTGCGCCCGGTCTTCATTGACGGAGAGAACAAGGCAACGATTCAACATCTCTTCGTCAAGATCGATGGCCGTCGTCGTCAGGAAGATCATCACCGGGCCTTCGACGCGGTATTGATGCGTGAGCAAGCGCCCCGTCGCCGGGTCTTTGCCGGTCGAGGCTATAGTCAACACGCCTTCGGACTGCAACAGCTTCAACGCATAGGCCGCAGAGTGCACGCCCTCTTCTTCCACGATGGCCAGCACCTTGTGCTTCAGGTCCTGCTCGCCCATGTAAAAGAGAGACTGCCCGGTCATGGCGGAGTATTGAACGCGCTGCTCTTCAGGCAGGAACGCGAGCACGGCTTCCATCAGCGAACTCTTGCCCGCCGCCGAACTCGATTGCACGATGATCGCGAGCGGCGATTCCAAGTGGCGCGAGACCACGCCCAGATAGCCGACTAACTTGTTGGTCTCCTCGCCCACGACGCCGCACAGGGCGAAGTCCTCGATGATCCGCTCCAGCAAGCGAGGATCGCGCAGCAGCGCCAACGCCTCGGCCCGTTCCTCCGGACCGATCTCGATTTCTTTCTTCTCCGGTTCCAGAGCCTTTTTGATCTGCTCGTCCTGTAGCTCCTCCAGCTTCATCAGCACGCGGCCCAGGTCGCGGCGGATGACTTCTTCCTTGAGGCCAAGTTCCTCGGCGGCTTGCCTGGTAAACACGCTGCGCTGTCGCGCCACATACAAGTCGAGCGTGTCCACATGGAAGGCAGACTCGCCGTGCGGCGTCATGCCGGAGACAAGCACGTTGATTTTTAGAAGCTCATAACTCAGGTTCTTATGAAGGCCACGGATGCGGTAACGGCGCTCGCCCTGCTGGATGAAGATGTCTTCGCCGCGTATCTCGACGGGAACGTCTATCGTCGGCGCGGGCGCTGCCGTGGCTGATTCCGGCACAGCCTGTGCAACCGGCTCCGGGACCGGATCCGGTTCGGCGGCTAAGGAAAAAACCTGCTCTTCGATTTCGGCGGGGGCTGGCTCTGGAGTTACTTCGATGATTTCTTCTTTAGCCGCTGCTTCTGCTTCCGCTGGCAGTGGCTCGATCCCTGGCTCCGGCGCTGCTGCACGTTGCCCTTTGCCCAGCCATGATGCACGGTTGATCAGCACACCCAGGCTCTTCGCCGCTGGCGTCACCTTCCGCGCGTACTCGTTCGCGTCGATGCCCTTGGGGAACTCCACACGGAAGCACTCGATGCCCATTTGCATCAGTTCCTCGGCCAGCTTCGCGGCGGCTTTGTTGCCCGCTTCATCGTTGTCGTAGGCGATGTACACACGTTCCGTGCCGTGCTGGGCGAAGGCGGCCCGATGGTCCGCAGTGAAGCCGTTCACTCCGTAACTCGCCGTCACGTTGCGGTGTCCCGCAACCCAAAAGGTCAAGGCGTCGATCAGCGCCTCGCACAGGATGATCTCTTTCGATGCGATGAGGGCTTCTTCGTTCCATACGCCCCGATGCTCGCCGGGAAGATACAGATGCAACGGCGTTCCCTCGCGCAACCGCGCCGTGATCTTCCGCCCATACATCTCGACCACCTCGCCGGAAGCATTGAAGACCGGCACGACTACCGAGCCGTTGAAATGCTCGTGGCCGCTCTCGCGCAGGATGCCCAGCTTTTGCAAGCGTCCGCGCATCTCCGCGCCGGCGACGCGGTTCTTTCCCTCAAGGCCATAACCCAGCGTCCGGTTGGCGAAGCCCAGCTTGAAGCGGTCGATGATCTCCGAAGACTGGAGACCGCGCGAGGACAGATACTTCAACGCCTCCGGCGACTGCTTCAACGTCCGGCTGTAGTAGTCCACGGTCTGCAACAGCAACGCCCGGTCGTCCGCATCCCGCGCAACCGGCGGCGGCAACTTCGGGACCGTGCTCTGCTTCACCGGCTGCACCGGAGCGGCGGCTAAAGGAAAATAGTCTGCCCTCAGCAGTTCGATCGCATGGCGGAAGCTCACACCCTGCGCCTTCATTACCCAGTCGATGGCCGTCCCGCCCATGTTGCAAGCGCCCAGACAGTGCCAGAGATTCTTCGCCGGAGTGATAACCAGCGACGGGCTGCGGTCGTCGTGGAACGGGCAGAGGCCCAACAGGTCGGCCCCGTGCCGGTGCAACTTGATGCCCCGCGCCTCGGCCAACCGCTGCACCGAGATTTCTTTCTTTAGCCGCTCGACTTCGGATTCTGGGATTCTTGCCATTTTTCCGCCCTCCGCCGAAAAACCTGTCAAGCAGTTTTTTCAGGTTTTTGCGTTTTTCATACCGTTCGCAAGTATACACGCATTGCGTGTATACTTGCAGCGGGATCAGGGAGAGCAAAAAAATGGACATTACAATTACCCCTGTCATGCCAGCCAAGAAGCCTTCGCAAAACGCTTTCGGCCAGCGCCTCGTTGCCCTCCGGCAAGCGCGCGGTCTCACTCAGGTCCAGCTTGCCAAGGCTACGGGCATGACTCAGAGGGCCATCTCTTACTACGAGATCGAGGCCGAGTTCCCGCCCGCT
>Ga0302200_10002796_pt1 | contig 15176 bp, 29 predicted proteins | sample II_Bog_N3_1_FD_194585 | JGI IMG/M metagenome (GOLD analysis project Ga0302200, IMG submission 194585) | Peat permafrost microbial communities from Stordalen Mire near Abisko, Sweden - II_Bog_N3_1 | ecosystem: Environmental > Terrestrial > Soil > Wetlands > Peat | place: Sweden: Abisko... | reverse complement strand
CTCGGCAAACGGGTAGCTGGTAGCTTGGTAGCTGTAACAGCTAAACCTATGAGAATACTTCTGTCCGACAAGCCAGCCGAAGGCAACGGCAATCCGCCCGCCGTTGCCGCGCCAGCCGCCGCCGCCGTGGTAGCTGGCGGCAAAACCGAGCGCGAAATTTTGCTGGAGCAAAAAAACGCGAAGCTCGTCAAGGCCGTTCAAGTCACCGCCGCCAGCAAACGCAAAGCCGAGGAAGCCGCCGCGCTGGCCTTGCGCGAGAATGAGCAGCTAAAGCAGTCACAGCAAAAAACCGTCGCCAGCCAGAAAGCATCATGGATGGGCTTCACTTCTTAAAGCTATGGCTGAAGAACTACCAAACCACGGCGAAAGCGGCACGGTGGCAGTCGAAGCTGCGGGAGCGAGCGCGGCTGTGCCAGCAAGTCAACCACAACCTAGCTGTGACAGCCGACTGGCTGCTATCCTCGCCAAGCAAGCCGCCGGTGAAGCTCTCACGCGCAAGGAAGCTGGCTACTTGGGCAGCGTCAAGCGCAAGGGGCTGCGTAAAGCTGCTCCTGCCAAGGCAAGTGAAAACATTTTGCTCGAAGTTGAAGATAACCCTGACAACCCGCTTTTTGAGCCTGTGCCGCTGGCTCAAGCTCCGGCTGTTAGCTCTGTTGCTGCGGCTGTTGATTCCGCCCTGCTACGAAGCACTGCTAACGCGCTGCTGTCGTCCATGGATACAGTCACCAAAATTTTCATCGGGCACGAGGCCAAAGCCGCCGGTGCCGATCCGGTCACAGTCGAGCAATACAAATCAGCCGTGGCTCTCCAAGAGGGCAACCGGCAGCTTATGGTTGAAAATAGCGAGCCGGTTATTTTGTCGCTCTGCGAAATCTTCAAGTGCAGCCCCGAAAAGCTCGAAACCGTCCTGAAGTCTTCCGGCTTCGTCGGCGGGCTGGTCTGTCACAGCCTGGGCGTGTTCACCGCTGTCAAGTCCATCCGCGAAAGCCGCCGGGAACGCGAAGCACAGCAACCGCCAAAAGCATGAACCTTTTCCCGCTCATCCCGACCGACATCGAAGAGCCGACCACGCCGATGGCCAGATTCACGCGTGGGCTGATTTGGCTCGGTCTGGTTTCGCTGCCCGCGCAGCTTTGGCAGTTCGCGCACTCGGCAAAATGAAGCTGTCAGATGTCATCACCTTTTTACTTTGTCTGGCCGTCGAGATTTGGGCGGTCTGCTACGCGCTCGGAATTTTGCCATGAAAAAACAATACTGGTTCCACTACGTCACCAACACCGGATGGCTGGCAGCCATCATCTTTCCGCCAATCCTGATTTGGTTCTGGTGGAAGATGCGCGATAAAAATCACAACGACTTTGAGCCGCTCTGATGGCACTGCAATTTGCCAATCAAAATTTTGTGCTCGTGATTGCCGGCTGCTCCGGTTCCGGCAAAAGCACTTTTGCCATCCGCTACCTGCTCAACGCGAAGCTGACCTGCCGGTTTGTTTTTGACGCCGGCCGCGAGTATGCCGAAAAGTTTCAGCGCCGGCCTTGCTCGACGGGCGCGGAGCTAAACGCGGCCATCGGCACCGGCTGGGTTATTTTCGATCCGCACACGCTTTTTCCCGGCGAGCCGGAAAAGGCTTTTGCCATGTTCTGCGAATGGGCTTGGACCGTGAGCCGGCAACTATCCGGCCAGAAAATTGTTTTTGCCGATGAGGTTTGGAAATACTGCAACCCGAACACCATCCCGAAAAATCTTGCGCTCATCGTGCAGGACGGGCGTAAGCATGGCATTGGTTTGATTGTCACAACGCAGCGACCGAACCGGCTCAATGAAGCCATCATGGGCGAGGCAACCGAGTTCGTCGGCTTCCGAATGGTTGGCGAAAACAAGCTGGCTTACCTCGAAAAGAACTGTGACGAGTATCCGGTTGGCGAACTGCCGAAGCTGCCAATGCTGCATTACATCGCGCAGAACTTACGCACCGGCGGCACTTCGCGCGGTGTGCTGAAATTCTAGCTTTCCGCAATTTCCGGCAATTTCCGGCAATTTCCGGCAATTTCCGGCAATTACCCCCATTCCCTCTTTTCTGGTTCGCGCCCATTGTCACAGCACAACAAGTTCGCGGAAGTGCGAACGCTAAAGCAGCCGCTTGTGTGCTGACCGAGGCCGGACACTTCCACCAGCGAGCAAAACAAAGTTATGTCCTACCTCAAAAATCCGTATGTCCAAGGCGTTCTGACCGTGATTGGCGTTTGCATCATCTACAAGTTCGCCAAGCCCTACCTGCCGACGTTCATCACGAATCTGATGCCGTTCTAAACCGGCGCGAACATCCGAAACATCCGCAACAATATTTTTTTCTTATGCCTCTTGAACTGAATCAGCCGGTGACGAAAATCACCACTCCCCAACTCGGCGCAAACGCCGTGGTTTGGTCGCTCGAAATTCCGCACAACGTCAACCTTGGATCGGTGTTGGTCCAGCTTGGCGTCACTGTGTCGGCTACGGGCGTTGCCACCAAGAGCGTTCCGACGCCCCAACAGGCGTGCTCACTCGTTACGGTGTTGGCCAATGGCACGCCGGAACGCACGCGCCAGTTGAATCAGATTTTCGGCGCGACTGGCCTCAACGCGCTCAACGACAAAAACAACGCCGGCACCGTGCAGTATTTTCAGGCCGGCGCGGCGGTCACGGCAGTTGTGACCGGCATCACTTACGGCGCGTTGCCGGTTCTGATTGGTTCCATTCAAGACGTGGCCATTCAGGCCGCGCTCGCCAACAACACGGCGACGACGGCGGTCTTTGGTCTGCCGTTCCTGTTTTCCGAGGACTATCGCAAGTCTTACAAGGCCAGTTTGGCTATGGCGTTGCCGACGGCCATTAGCGCCAACGGCCAGACTATCACAAGCAACATTGGCGGCGTGATTTTTCAGTTTGCAATGCAGCCGGTGACTGGCGCTGCTGGCACGTTCTCTGCGGCCACCATCGCGGCGAACATCGAATACGACAACAACTTTTTCGTGCCGTCCGCCGCCGTTCCGCGCGTGCGGATGTCCAAGGAAAAGCAGTTGTTCAAGACGGTTTCGGTTGCGGGTGATTTGGAAATGGCGGACCTGATCCCGAACGTCGCCGGTGAAATGCTCCAAATCGTATCGCTTCTGACCGTGGCCAACACCATTTCCAAGGTGGTCATAAAGCAGGGCCAGGGCAACATCATCCGCACGCTCACCTGGGCGGACAATCTGCTGTCGCTCCGCAAGGCGGGCGTGAATGTTGACGCCATCCCGGCCAACCGTTTCGACATCATTTTTGACCGGAACGACGACCCGACTACGGGCTTGGCCATGGACCCGAACAACGAGCTGTCCATCATCGCCACGTTCGTTGGCGGGAACGTGGAAACCACGACCATCCTCACGAGCATCTACGGACCGCTCGACTGATTCACCTTGCCGGTGTGACCGCCCGACTTATTCGGGCGGTCACACTTGCTTAACCGAAAGGTTTTTGTATGGACGACAGCACAGATTACGCCCCGTTAGTTGACGGCTCAACCGACGGCAGTCTTTCTTCAGATTACAACGCCGACGGTTCCACCGGCACCGGTTCGGTTGGCAATCCAACGCTCGCCTCGGATTCGGTGAACTCCACGCCGGCCACCACGGCGGGCGGCGCAACCGGTAGCAGCTTGCTGACCGGCCTGACACAGTTTCTTACTGCCGCCGCGCCGATATACGCGACGGCGACGGCGACGAAAAAACCGACCGTTGCCGCGCCGGCAGTCACCACGGCTGCGGGCACGACCATCAGCCAGACGACGATGCTCATCATTGCCGCTGCGCTGGCCGTGCTGTTTTTTGTCATGCGCCGGGGGAAATAAGCCTATGTCAAGCGCAGCCTCCAGCGCGGCCAGCACGAGCACGAGCGGCGGCATTGTCAACAATGCCGCGCCGCAAACCTCGAACATGATGCTCATCATCGGCGTTGTCGTGGTTGCCGTCGTTGGCATCGTGTTTTTATTCAAACGCAAAGGCAAATAAGCCATGGCGCGCCCGCAAGCAAACCAAAGCGATTGGGTAGAGCCTTTGCAGTTGCAGGAAGAACAGCAACAGCAGGCTGGCTATGACATCTCCGCCAGTGCCAGTGCCAGTAGTGCATCGTCAACGGGCGCGACGCAGTTCGGAAATGTGACCCAAGGCGGCACCAGCACAACCTCAATGATTGTCATCGCCGCCATCGTGGTTGCCGTCATCGGTCTGGTGATTTTCTTCAAATTGAAAGGCAAATAAACCATGGCACGTCCACAAGCAAACCAGCACGACGAGGTTGAGCCTTTGCAGTTGCAGGAAGAACAGCAACAGCAGACGGGCGTTGATGCCTCGGCCAGTGTGAGCGCGTCTAGCTCGTCATCCACCGGCGCAACGCAGTTCGGCAATGTCACCCAGGGCGGCACCAGCACAACCAGCATGATTATCATCGGCGTTGTCGGCGTGGCCATTCTCGTTGGCGCTTATTTCCTGTTCAAAAAGAAACCGTGAAAATCCTTCCCGCAACCTCGGCAGACTTGGCGCGCATCGTCGCCGCAGCGGCGGCGGATAAGCACGCCGTTTGTTTTCCGACGCACTTCGCGGAAAATGACCGGGGGGAAGTGATCGGCTATTTCTCGGTTGACGCAATTTGCAACGTCAACTTTTGGAGTCATTCAGCCAACAATAAATTTGAGTCCATCCGCTTGATGAAGGTGTCCCAGGCGTTGGCCTTGGCCACCGGCAAGCCGCCGGTTTATTACTGCACCGCGGAATCACCGTTCACGCCCGTCATGCCGTCGCTCGGCTTCAAGCTGGCCGGCGTGTTGCGCGGGGACACCAATGTTTTTTTCCTGAATGAAAAATAATCTACATCGCGGACACCTGGGCGACGGCTGGGAATTTTCCAGCCCGTCACACTTTGCTGGCGGACACCTGGCCGCGACGCGCTGCTTTTGTTTGAGTGCCGCCAACAGCACGAGCACGAGCACGCCGACGCAAAACACCGGCACCAGCAGCGGCAGTTCCACGCTGGCGCAAGGTAATAAGAACCTGATCGGCAACACGACCACGAGCGTCAAAACCGCCAACCAGACGAAAAACACGAGCTCAACCACAAACGCCAACAAGATTTCGGCTGGGGGCGACATCAATTATACGACGGTGAACGGTTTGGCCGGTGCGGATTTATCTTCGCTGGTTGGCAATCTCGTCAGCAGCGGCAGCGGTTCCGGCAACGCGGGCGCGGGCGGGACGGTGGTTGATAACTCGCCGCCGCAAGGCGTCGTGTCCACGCTGGCCAATGCCTCTAGCATCAACTGGGGCATCATGGCCGCGATCGGCGGCGGGCTGCTCGCCATTTACTTTTTCTTTTTCAAAAAGTCATGAATTACAACGTCAATTTAACTGCGGACGGCAGCGTTCAAGCCGTCGCCACCGGCACCTTTAATTTTCTGCGCGTCCTGTCCGCCACGGCGGCGTTTCAAATTTCCTTTGACGGCAACACTTGGAAGGACGCAGCGAAAAACAACTATTTCAAGCAGACGGCCAGCCGCGTTTATTTCCGCACGGTGAACGGCGCGGCGTCCGCTGTGGTGTTCGCCTGTGACGCGAAAGAGATTCAGGCGCAGGACACGGCGCAGAGTAATTCGCCGACGAACGCGGTCGGCAATCTCGGCATTGCCAACGGCACCGCCGCCGGCAATGGCAATCCGCAGTGTGACAACAACAGCTATCTCTACATCACAAACGCGATGGCGCTCAATGTGCCTGGCGTGAACGCGGCCGGCAACCGCCGGCAGATCATTATATTTTCGGTGCCGACCACCTCGCCGGCTCCGTTGCAGGTGCTCGACGCCAACGGGAACGGCTTTATGACCATTCCAGCGGGCACCGTGATTCCGTTGGTCACAGATGCCACATTCATTTTGTCCGGTGCCGGCGGCGTGGCCTATTGCACCATCGGCCAAATGTATCTCGCGCAACAAGGCTGATGAACCTGCAAACCATCCATAACACGGACTGCCTGCCCTGGCCGCACCTGTTCAAGAAAAACGGTGGCTATCAGGCACCGCCGGTCATCGTCGGTAGTGGTCCCGAACCGCAGGCAGTCAGCACGGAAGACGGCAAAATAATTTTAGATGAAAACGATAACGCCATTTTGACATGAAAAAACTGATTCTTTTATTGCTCGCGCTCGCGCTCGCGCCCGTCGCGTTCGCTCAAACCTCGTTCACCAACGGCGTCAAAGGCACGGCCTTGCCCGCCGCCAGCACGCCGCTATCCGGCGCGGAAAGTGTTTTCTTAATTCAGTCCGGCACCACCAAGACCGCCACGGTGTCACAGTTGAACGCCGCCGCCGTCGCTCAAAACAACGGCACGAGCAACACGCTAGCGTCGGCGGTGACGTTGCAGGCCTCGGCCAACATTGCCACGAGCAACACGCTTTCCTCCGCCATCACGGCCAACGCTTCCGCGCTGGTCGTCGCCAGCAACAACCTTGCGAGCGCGGTCAGCGCGGCCAGCGCACAGGCAACAACGGTCAGCAATAGCGTCAATTTCAAGCTGGCGGGCTATTACGGAACGAATAACGCGGCGGGCTATCAAACCGCCGCGCAAGTGTCGGCGACGGCGGCAGCGGCAGCGGCAGCGGCAGCGGCGGGCATCGTGTCGAGCAACGGCGCGGCGGCGTTCGGATCGATCATTTCGTCCAACACGCTTTACAACGTGTTCGACAACGGGCAGGCAACCGCCAAGACGGTGAACCTCGGCACCGCCTCAATGCAGACGGTGGAATTCACCAACGTCAGCGGCAACTCGGTTTTGAGTCTCACGGGCTATGCCGCCGGCCAGAATGTCACCATCGTCTGTTTCAACAATACTGGATCGGCTTTGACCATGACTTTGCCGGTGGGCATCAAAAACCTTGTGGCCAGCGCGGCAACGCTGGCGAACATCCCGACCGCCGGCGTCGTCGTGTTCAACATCCTTTCCACGACCACCGGCGCCGCCGGCGCGGCCATGTCCTATTCGCGCTCTTACTAATACGGCGCATGAAAAAACTTTTCTTCAGTCTGTGCCTGTTGTTTCCGGTGGTGGCGTTCGCGCTCCTCAACAATGCGCCGTTGCCGTTTAACCTGGTGAACGCCGGGTATCTTGGCGCGACGACCTACAAGGACGGCCAAAGTCAAATGATGGTTGGCCAGTCTGACGGGCAGGGCGGATTTGTGGCGCAGCCCGTCACACCAACATCGTTTTTCGGAAACAATTTCACCGGCAACCTGACAAACATTATTTGGGTTTCGCGCATCATCACAACCAACGTCATTGTCGCCGAAAACGTCACCAACTGCGCGACGGTGTCAGCTTACGGAGCACCAACGAACATGGCCGGCTACCCCAATTTTTCCGGCACTTATCCGTTTTTGGGCATCGGCACCAATGTTCCCGGCGTCGGCTCGCCGTTCTACCCCGAACAATGGATTTTTGGCGGCACCAACTTTAATTTTCTCGCGCCAGACGTTCCGCGCTATGGCCAGAACAGCCAGATTTTAATCTCTGGCCTGCCCAGTGCCGAACCGTTTTTTATTTGTTCCGGCACTTGGAATAACTTGAACGGCGACAGCATTTCCGCCGTGGCGTTTGATGACGGAGTCGGCGACGAAACCAGCGGCAACTTTGCCACGGTCACACTTTCAATCGCGACGAACTATCTCCAAGGCGTCAACGTCACCACGGTTTATGACGGCATGGTGATTAGCAATTCAGTTTTCACGACGCCGACGAGCATCCTTGTCACCAACGGCGACGCCAGCGGTTTAATCAACCTACCCAGCGGCCTCGGCGCGGGCGTCTCCAATGTCACCTTTACCATCACGCAAGGCGCGGCGGGCAGTCCGCCAACGGCTACCGGCATGATCACCAACGGAACGCTTGTCGGCGTCTGGCAAATCCCTTCGGTCACGCCGACCACGAACGCCGTTTATCCCACGCCGATTTTGACGCTGCTCGATACCAACCCGATTGTTTATACGGGCAGCAACTATCTTGGCTGCTTCACCAATGTTTATGCGTTCACCATCAACACGCCATTAGCCAACGGCGCAAGCCAGATTGACCCCGCCGCGCTTCATATTGTCGAAAATCTTTATGCCAGCTATGACAACACGAACTTTTTTATTGTCACCAACAACCCTTGCAACCTGTTCACCAACGCCGGGATTTATTTAAGCGTCGTCGGCCAGTCCGGCACCAATTACGGTGAAGTCGTCATTCAAGGGATGCTCAACTGGCAATACGCTGGCACGACTTACGATCTGCGCGGCACGCCGGTTTTAGTGGCGGACGGCGGCAACGGTTTTCAGGTGGTCAATTACGAAACTGTGGCGGCGATGATTGGCAACGCCGGCAGCGCACTCCAAGCCAACGGCCTCACGTTCAAGTCATACAACATGAATGTGCTTCAGTTCGCGGTGAACCCGTTGATTGGGCCAACCAATATCAGCCTGACGGTCAACAGCACCAACTTTGTCGTCAGCACGACAACGAATCAGGCCGCGCTTTATCCGCTGCTAGGCTTGCTGGTCAATACCAATCTGGTCAACACGAACGGGTGGTATTTTGTCAACGCCACCAACTACGTCACCGCGACGAACGGCGGGACGGTTTCATTTTCCATGCCTCGCGCGCTCGTCGGCAATTACGGCTTTTTTCATCTGGCGCAATACAGCGGAAGCACGATTTACGCGGTGTCACCGTTCGTAGCGCAAGGCGGTTTGGTGTTCGTCACCAACACCATCACCACGGCGACAAATACAACGCTCGGCTTTGGGGCTGGCCTGATGGCGTGTGACACCAAATTTGTTTATTTGAGCCTCGGCACGAATCAATGGGGGCGCATCCCCATCCCAACGAACACTTGGTAAATTTATGGATCAAGCCACCATCAACAGCTATCAGGCCATTGACCCCTCGACGGGTGTCATGGGCACGGTCTATGCCGGCATCTTGGCGCAACACGGCCAGTCCGCCGCCGATGCTTGCGCGTCCGCCGCGCTGTCCGGCTCAGAGCAAAATATCAACGCCGTGCTCGCCCTCTACGAAGGCACCGCGACGCCCACCGTCGCCGTCCCGCTGGCCGACACCTCGACGGCGGACGCGCTGGCAACGCAGCTCGAAACCAACCCACTAGCCGCGCCGCTGGCCGGCGCGGAAACCATCGCGTCAAACTCGCTGCTCGACTTTATCAAGTCGCCGTCTGTCCTGCTGATTCTCGGCTTGGCCGCGTTTTTCTTTTTGTTCGACGGCCTGAATGTGCTGCGCGGCCTCGTCAAAAAAACCACCCCATGACCATCCCTGAAATTTTGGAATTTATTTTACTGCCCGCCGTTGGCTGGCTGCTGATGAACTCGAACGCCAACCAGCGCCGGCTCACCCGCATTGAAACTTTGCTGGAAACCTTCCTGCAAGATCACAAACACAAAAACGAAAACAACTAAACTATGAAACAACTATTCTACATCCTTTTAGTCATCGGCGCGGTCTTGGCAATCCCCCTGGTCAGTCACGCGCAAACCAACAACGCCCCGGCTTTGTCACAGGCACAGGTTCAACAGGTCAACGCCTTCGTTGACGGCCTGTTGCCGCTCATCCCGGAGCGCGACATTCCCATTGCGGGAAAAATCATCGGATACCTCGGCTTGCTCGCCGTGGCGGGCCGGTTCCTGAAAGCCTATCTCGTGACTGGCAATTTTGGCGATGCGCTTTGGCATTTCGTGGCGGGCATCTTTTTTAATCACACGCCAACGCCGCCAGACCAGTCACAAATGAGTCAGGGCGCGGGCGCAAGCAAGTTGCGCGGCGGGAGCGGCCTGCCTTTGCTCCTCGCGATGCTGTTGCCTGTGCTGATGTTCGCCGCGCCGTGTCACGCGCAGACGAACGCGCCGGCAGTCATCGTCACAAATAGCGTCCTGCACGATTTGAGTCTGACCGCGCAAGACTTCGCGACGTATATCAAGCTGATGCCGTTCACGACCAATAGCGCAGTCACCTTGCGCCTTGGCGCGGGCGAAAACACGTCCACACATGAATTGGTCGAGGCCGCAACGCTGACCGTGCCGATTTCGGCCAACGCGGGCGTGGGCATCATTGGCGCTCACCTCGGCAATGAATGGCTAGAGGGCGGATTAAGTCTGTCCTTCGGCACGACCAACACCCTGCCCGTCCTTGGCGATGTCGCCATGTTTGCCGGCGATGGCGTGGTTTATGATTTCATCACGCGAGCACCGGCCAACTACGCTTTTGCGGGCATGGAAAAAGATTGGGTGATTTCGCCAAAATTGAATTTTGGCATTGGTGGTGTGACGGCCAACACGAGCACCCGCAGCGGCGTTGATCTGCTTGGCGGGTTTCACTTCACTTTCAAACTTTGAACAATGAAAACTTGGAAGTCTAAAAAAACCGTCGTGCGTTCGTCCAAGTCTGGCCACTTCGCCCGCAAAGGTTGGGGGAAGGCCTACAAGCGCGAGCGCGTCCGCCAGTGGCACGAAACACTTTTCCACGGCGTTTAATCCTTCGCGGCGGCGTGGTTTCCCGCCGCGCTACCCCCGCCGCCCGGCGTTTATTTGTTCCGCCGGGCGGCCTTTGAATCATGGAACTTTTTACCATCCCGGCCCCGGTTGCGCTCGACTGGCTGCAAGGCAAAGGCGGCAGCGCGGAAATCCTCGCCGCTCGCGATCTGGCCAAGGATGTTGTTTTCGTTTGGGACTTGGAAAGTCTCGCCGGCTACCGCCCGTTCCTGAAGGGCTGTTGCGAATTCGCCCGGAGCGGATCAGTGGCGATGGTTGCCCGGACGAAAAACCCCGTCGTCAAACATCACATGGAAAAGTGGGGCGCAAAATCATTACTAACCGAACGGTGGGCCAATGGTGAAGTCTGGCACCGGATACTTTTGATGCCCGCCGATTGGCAACGGTGGACGGGTAAGCTCGCCGCATGAAGCTGGCCAACGCCATCGCCGAAACGAACGCCCGGAACTTCCGCGAGTTGCGCCGGCTGAAGTTTGAGGCGCGGATTTTGCGGGCGATACTCACCGCGCCAGAGAAAAAGGAAATCCGCTTTCGCCCCCTTCCCATCTGCCACGGCACCTCATCAAAACGCCTGTAATCAAATCCTAGCGCGTTTTTTTCTCGCTGTTTTGGTGCAAATCGAAAAACACCGCGTCGGGAATTTTATCGCCGGGCTGGCCGGCGGCGGGCGCATAGAAAGTTTGGCTCTGTGGAAAAAGGTTCGTCGCATCGCTCGCCGGCTCCGCGTAGAAAACCGCCGTCGCCCGTTTGCCCATGTTGTAAAACGGGATGCCCGCGATTTTGAACCGATCACCGCGAAAGGTTTCAATCTCCGTCGTGCAAGGCGATTGGCCGACATATTGCCGCGCCTTGCGGGACGCCTCTGGATAAGAACCGAGGCCAAGATAAATCCGCGCCCCCGGCGGATCGGTTTCAATGCGGACGGTTTTGGTGGTTTTGGTTTTCGGCGTGGCGCAACCGGCGACGGCGACAACACAGAGCAGGGCGAGCAATCGAATCATGTTTTCAAGATGCCAAATTCCAAAAAAGCCCGCAATCGCCATTTACCGGCGCGTAGTAGTGCGACATCAAAATCTTTTCGCTGTTACCGAGCCGCAATGCCACCTTGGCGGCGTCCTGATGCAGGGCGAGCAGATATGACGCCGCCGTGTGGCGTAGCAAGTCCTGCGGCCAGCGGTTAAGGCCAAGCACCCGCCGCGCCTTCACCCGCCAGCGGTCAACTGTCGAGTTGCACGGTGCCACCGCGCCGCGCTGTAAAGGATGTTTCCGCAACGCAGCCAGCGCAACCGGTTCCAATGTGACCAGCCGGCGGCGACGGGTTTTCCCTTCGACTGTGACCTTGCCGGCGTCGAGGTTGATTTGTGACCAATCGAGCCGCGTGATTTCCTCCGGCCTGATGCCGGCGAACATCCCCAGCACGACATAGGGCTTCATCACCGTTGGCGTCGCGGCCAGCAAAGCGCGTGACTGTCCAGGCGTGAGAATCAGCGGCGGCTTGGGGTCAACGGTGACACGCTCAATCCGATCACAGGGATTGGCCACAATCAGGCCGCGCCGAACCGCGAAGGCGAAAAGGGTTGAAATCCGGTTAAGCCACGTCTGGCGAGTCACCGCAGCGGGATAGCGCGAAATCCAGTCCTCGACGTGTGAAAAAGTGAAATCAGAAATTGCCGTTTGCTCCCTGCCCTTGGCAAACTGCCGAAGATAATAGCCCAAAGATTTGACGTAACGCTCGCGCCGGTTTGCGTTCCGTTTGGCCGTCAGTAAATCGTCAATGCAACCGGACAGGCCGTCGAAACTCCCGATTTTCGGGAGGGTCGTTTGCGTTTCCTTTTGTTCCGCGATGGCCGATAAAATCAGGCACCGCCCCGCTACCTTGCACCTTGCCAGCAACATTTGCCATGTTACCGGCGCGGACGGTCAACCTCAATCCGCCCGAACACTTTGCCAAGGTGAACGTCGAGGGTTCAAATCCCTTCGCTCGCTCCATTTTCTTTTCTAGCCTTATTCCCTTGTAAATAAACGGTTTCCGCTGCTTTTAGCCGCCGTTTTCGTGGCGCGTGTTGACTGTTTGCCAACACTATGCCAACATAAAAGCCATGAAATTCACCGCCAACGAAACCAGCTCCGGCAAGCTTCACACTGGCACTTTGGGCAGCGTCACCGTGAAGATTTACGAACACGCCCGCCCGGTTGCCCGCGCCGGCAAACGCCCCGCCAAGCGCACGGTGTTTCAAGTCGTGGACAATTCTTTGGGCAAAGGCCGGCGACGTTTGCGCGGTTTCTCCACATGGGCGGAAGCCGCCGCCGAAGCCGAACGGCTCGCCAAGCTGATTTCAACCGGCCAGACCGCCGCCGCCACGCTCACGAACGCCGACGCCGCCAGCTTTGGTCGCACGAAGGAACTTTTGCGCGGGATTGAATTGCCGCTCGAAATGGTTGCCGCGCACTTCGCGGAAGCCTTCAAGATTCTTGGCGGTGATCGCATCGTCGAGGCCGCGAAGGATTACAACCGCCGCCACCCTGAAAAACGCCAGCCCGCGCCCGTCGCCGCCGTGGTTGCCGAATTGATTGAACTGAAAACAAAACGCGCCGCGCCCGGCAAAGGCAAATACCACATTGGCGACTTGCGCTGGCGTCTCGGCAATTTCGCCGAAGCCTTCAAAATGGACATTGCCCGCGTTACCGCCGCCGACGTGCAAGCGTGGCTCTCCACCAGAAACCCAGAACCCTGCGCCAGTGGCGCGCGGAAAGATCGTTGCCATGCTTCAAGCCGACAGCAAAGGTGACGCTCTACCGCCGCCAAGATTTAGACGCATGGCTTGACCGTTCGCGCGTCGCCTTCCCGCCGAAGTCGCGCGCCCGCTCCGTTGCGCCCGCCGTGCCGCCGCCGCGCCAGAAATGCCCCGCCGCCGCGCCCGGCAACGAAAACGAGGTGAAGCCATGAAAACCCGCCCGCGCAAACCCAAAGGCGTTTCCATGTCCACCGTGCGCGAAGTCGAGCGCATCATCCGGCTCGGCTCGCGTGCCGTGCGCCGGCAATTCGTCGCCGCAGATCGCAGCCAGTTGAAAGGGGGACAAAATGCGCTCTAAAACCCGCTGCAAATCTAAAGCTTTATCGGCTTTGTCGGACAATGAAATAGAACAGAGAGACAGAGAATCAGAGAATCAGAGATGCGGAGACACAGAGGCACAGAGTATCAGAGGATACGGAGTATCTGATGATACGCATGATGCTGATGAGTTACCGCCTTCCGGCGCGTGCGTTGCCCTGACTCGATTGCAGGGGTATCGTCGAACCAGAAAGAACACCGATATGACCCTGACCAAACGCGATCTCGTAATGCGAATCAGTGAAGAAACCGGGCTGATTCAGTCCCAGGTTTTTGAGGTGGTGCAGAAAACCCTCAACTACATCACCGAATCTTTGGCCAAGGGTGACAAGGTTGAACTGCGGAACTTCGGTGTGTTCGACGTGAAAATCCGCAAAGCTCGTGTCGGCCGCAATCCAAAGAAGCCGGAGAATGAAGTTCAGATTCCTGCTCGATCCATGGTAAAATTCAAGGCTGGCAAAGAAATGAAGGCGGAGGTTTTGAAGCTGACACCGAAGCCCACGAAAAAGGCACCCTGAATCAACAGAGTGCCTTGGCAAGAAATCTAAAATTATTTCTTCACACCCAAGATCGCGTCCTTGGCAGCTTTGGCGACGCGGAACTTCACGACTTTCTTAGCCTTGATCTGGATCGTCTCACCAGTCGCAGGATTACGGCCGACCCTGGCTTTACGATTCACGAGCACCAATTTTCCGAGACCAGGAATCGTGAATGAATCCTTGGCGTGTTTGTAGGCGAGGCAGGCCAGTTGTTCCAGGATTTCAACGGCCTGCTTTTTGGTGAGGCTGTTCTTGTCCGCGATTTCAGAGGCGATTTGTGATTTGGTCAGAGCTTTGGCCATGATTTTATAGTGTGTTGTTGACTGATGTTTACCGAACCCCTATTAAATATGGATGGAAATGACTCAACAAGATTAAACTGCGGATTTTATTGAGGAAATTGCGCTTCTGCTTCACAGCCTAAATATCATCCGCAGTGCCGTCATCCAATTTGAAGGCCCTTGTGCAGGCTGATGGTGTCGCCATCATTGCCATTCAATTCGCGGAACACCAAGGAAGAGAGGATGGTCAATCCGCCCAGGACAAGGAATGACTGATGAATGCCGTGGACCATTTCCGGCGCGCTGGTGTGGAACCGGTCGGGAACGAAGCACGCCGTGGCCAGTGACGCCGTCGCGATGCCAAAACTGATTGCCATCTGCTGCATGGTGCTGGCGATGGTGCTGGCGCTGCTGGCCTGTTCTTCCGTGACGTCGGCATAAACCAGCGTGTAAACCGAATTTTACCAGCTTCAGCAACAATCCGCACAAGTTCACCCCTAAAATAAATCTCTGAACCAACTTTCCATTCAGCCGCAGGTTTAGGTTGATCGGCCAAACGCTGAAATTGTTGTTCGAGCCAGCCGATGTTCCTGGCCACGAAATCTCTGGCCGCTGAAACACTGCCTCTCCTCGGAACGGT
>Ga0302200_10002782_pt1 | contig 15238 bp, 13 predicted proteins | sample II_Bog_N3_1_FD_194585 | JGI IMG/M metagenome (GOLD analysis project Ga0302200, IMG submission 194585) | Peat permafrost microbial communities from Stordalen Mire near Abisko, Sweden - II_Bog_N3_1 | ecosystem: Environmental > Terrestrial > Soil > Wetlands > Peat | place: Sweden: Abisko... | reverse complement strand
CGGCAATTGTTGATTTATAAAAAATTGGAGGGATTAACGTGAAATGGTTTAAAGATATGAACGTCGGAAAAAAAGTAACAGGAGCTTTTTTAATTCTATCTTTTATTGTAACAATTCTTAGTGTTATGGTGGTCTATAATATTTATAAAATTGATAGCCGCTATAGTGATCTTTATTCTAATAATGGGCTAGTAACAGGGTATGTTGGTGAAATGGGGATGTTTTTCAATGACTCCCGAGTAACGTATTATAATATTCTTATGGAAAAAGATTATAATATCAATATACAGAATGTCACTAAAATAAAAGATATTGATAATAAAATCAATGATTTATATAATCTAGTCGTATCGAAAACACAGAATGATCAGACCAAAGAAGAACTCAGACAATTTAAAGATACGTTAGATAAATACAGAACTTTAAGACAGAAAAGTATTGAGTTGGCGCTGCAAAATAAAGATGAGGAAGCATTGACGACGTTTCGCCAGGCGGGATCAAAACAACTTTCGGAAGATATTAATAGTCAATTGACAGATATGTTTAAGACGATGGAAACTTCAGGAAATAAACAATCGGATATGCTTACGGAACAATCCTATTTTATGATCTACACGATGCTGGTGGTAGCAATTGCTGTCATTATCCTCTCATTGCTGTTAGGAAATTTTATTGCCAATTATATTCGCAAATCCATTAATATATTAATGGAAGCTGCAGAAAAAATCGCGAGTGGTGATTTAAATGTCCAAATAACGATTGACAGCCGTGATGAATTAGGGCAGCTGGCGCAGGCTTTTGACAAAATGTCAAATAACGTAAATACAGCCATGGAAAATATAAATTCTGCATCGGAACAGGTAGCATCTGGTTCAAAGAATGTTTCCGAATCAAGTATTTCGTTATCACAAGGAGCGACGGAACAAGCAAGCTCCGTCGAAGAGTTATCTTCTTCTTTAGAAGAGATTTCTTCACAAACGAAATTAAATGCCCAAAATGCTGATAAAGCAAACTCACTGACTGAGACTGCTAAAACAAATGCAGGGACTAGCAATGCGTATATGCATGATATGCTGCGCGCTATGACAGAAATCAATGCTTCTTCAACCGGTATTTCAAAAATCATTAAAGTAATTGATGAAATTGCTTTTCAAACAAATATTCTGGCATTGAATGCAGCGGTGGAAGCTGCACGTGCTGGTCAGCATGGCAAAGGATTTGCGGTAGTAGCAGAGGAAGTTCGTAATTTGGCGGCTCGTTCAGCCAAAGCAGCGAAAGAAACAACGGATATGATTGAAGGTTCTATTGGTAAGGTGAATGAAGGAACAAAAATTGCCAATCAAACCGCGGAAGCCTTAACGGAAATTGTACAGATTGTAACAGAAGTTGCCGAATTGGTGGAAAAAATTGCGAGTGCTTCGAATGAGCAGAGTATTGCCCTCGAACAAATCAATCAAGGCGTAATCCAGGTGTCTGAAGTTGTACAGTCAAATTCATCGACAGCGGAGGAAAGTGCATCAGCAAGTGAACAGCTTAGTGCACAGGCGGAACTGTTGAAAGAAACAGTCAGTCAATTTAAACTGCGAGTAAATACGCAGGCAAAACAAAATTTTTATTTAAATAAAGATGATTTTACGCAACCGCCAAGAACAGCAAAAGGCAAACATAGTAAAAAAGTTCCGAATCAGATTTCCTTGAGTGATGATGAGTTCGGTAAATATTAGATTCTGGGATAATGGTAGCTGGAACTTATTACACCGGAACATATGGATAAAATTTATAAAATCGGACAGGTCCATAACAAAACATAATTGCCGGTTAGTGGGTTTCTACTCTGTGTCGGTGCTTTAAAACAAACGCTTCTTTCTTATGTTTTTCAAGCTTATAAAAGTCATACAAATTATTTATACAAAGTAATGATTGCATTCAATCAAATTACGGACTATATGGAAGCAGTCGTTATGGAGGAATTTGTTCATCGCTATTCAAGTGCTTTGAAGGAAAATCATTAGAGTAGCAGAAAAATATTTTAGTCAACATTGAAAATTCTTAGCATACGTTGGCTGCAACCGCAGAGGCAACAACAGCTTCTACGGAACAAATGGCGGAAGCTGTTGGAAAAATACAAGTAGCTGTTATGGAAATTTCTACTTCGGCGAATAAGAATTATGAACATTCGCTAGAAAATTTATCACAAACTGCACAGGAAATTGAAAAAGCATCAGAAGATGTTACAAAATCAGCTACGGATTTGGCGGATATGTTTGCGCAGCATTCAAAATAAAATTTTTGGTTCTAGAATAAATGTTGGGATAAGAAAAATGAACAAATTGCTTATCCCAACATATTTTTTATGTAACAAATTAGCATGAAGTGAATACATATTATTGTATTTATTATTACTGGATTGTTTAATGATGAACGTGCCTTTGTCTTCAAAATTATTCATAAATTCAGCTGGGAATAATTCAGATATATCATACATGAAAAATATATTTTAATTTAATAAAGGGTAAAAGTTATGTGTGACGAAAATGATGTATGTGGTGAAAGATACCGAAGTGAAGCCGGAATTATACGACTATAAGAACTTATGATTTAGGCTGAACTTTTTGAATTTTTTGACGACATGGAATTGAGTTTTTGATGCGGTAATTTTGGGGGCAAACATTTCAATAAACTGCAATTTTAGTGACTATGAGATGAGGCATATGAAGTGACAGATGGACAAGCTGTAAGCGGAATGATAGCAAATAAAGTGATTGCTGAACAAGATGTTCAATTGAGGTCTTACCAGGTTATTTTAATGAAAGTTTTGGCTAAGAGGCGCTGCCATCACAGGAGATGGCAAAGTGGTACTGGTGATAAATACGTTGGAATTAATCAAAGTAATTGTTCAGTGTAAGAAATATCAATATCATAAGTGAATTAGAGGAGGATTTTTATTTATGGAAAAAAAATTAGCAAAGCCAAATCGTGTTGTAGGTACACCACTGGCAAGTAAATCTAGTGCAAGCCTGGATTCTGCAGAGCAAATGAGCCTTAAACGAGACCTAGCGAAACGTAGAGCCTTAGATAAAGTGCGGTCGAGAACAGTAGCTAAGCAACAACAGCTAGCTGAGCGTGTGGCAACTACCACAGAGCAGATGGCAGCAGGAATTGAACAAGCCAGTAATGCTTCAGCGGAATTAGCTGGTACAATGGAACAGGTAGCAGCTGGAGCTGAGGAGGCTGCATCGTCGGCTGAAGAATGCCGGACGGCAGTTAATCAGATTGAAAAAGCCGGTATTGTGGCACATGACCGAACTAAAGAATCATTGGATAAGGTAAATCTTGCCCAAACACTTGTGAAAACGACAAGTGCTGATGTAGAGCAGTTGATTAATGGTGTTAAAAGTGCTGCGGATATTAATATTCAATCTGGTAAGCTGGTCGCAGAACTGGAAAGTCAAGCAGTAGAAGTTGGCAATATTGTAGAAGCGGTGGTGCGTATTGCTGATCAAACTAATTTGTTGGCACTAAACGCTGCCATTGAGGCCGCCAGAGCGGGTGAACATGGTCGCGGCTTTGCCGTCGTCGCTGACGAAGTGCGTAACTTGGCGGAAATATCCGAAAAATCAGCTCGTGATATTCGCGCATTGGTCGGTGAAATTCAAGATAATGTCAAGATTGTTGTGAAAGATGTAGGAGATGCTGGACATGCGGGCAATGAAGAAGTGGAAAAAGCTAAAAAAATCACGGCTGATCTGGCAAAAATCGAAAATGATATGGGTATCGTACAAAGCGGGGTTGTAGAGGTAGCACAGAATGCAAAAACAGCTGCCGATGGAAGTCGTGAATTTTTAGGCATTACTCAACAAATAGCTGCTGCCAGTGAAGAACAAGGGGCTGCTAGTGAAGAAATCTCAGCTACAATTGAAGAACAGAATAAAGCATTTTATGAAATGAGTACGGCCGCTAATGAATTGTCGGAGCTGGCGGAACAATTAAAGGTATCTACTGATGCTCAGAAATCATCAGAAGAATTAGCAGCTGCAGCAGAGCAATTATCAGCCAATGTCGAAGAAGCCAGTACGGCTGCTGAACAAATCATGAAAACAATGGAACAGCTAGGTGAAGGAGCTAGATTACAGGCTGAATTAACGACGGAAGGTGCTACTTTATCCGAGCGTTTGGCATCGGCGGCTCTCCAAATGAAAATTCGTGCCCAAGAATCAGAAGGTGTAGTTAGTGGCGTGCAGTCCGTCCTGCTCACGAATAAGCAGGAAGTAGACAGCATTATTAGTGGTGTTTCTAAAGCTGCTGAAGCTAGCTTTAAATCAGCACAAAATATTAAGAGTTTGGAAGATACAACAAGGCGTATTGATAAAATTGTAGATGCTATTGTCAATGTTACGATTCAAACCAATATGTTGGCTGTGAACGGTTCCATCGAAGCAGCACGGGCGGGTGAGTTTGGTCGAGGGTTTTCCGTAGTAGCTAGTGATATTCGTACGCTGGCGAATGAATCAGCCGATAATGCGGATAAGATTAAAGACCTGGTACGTAATATCCAAAACCAAATTCGACAAGTAACGAGCGATATTGAATTATCAGCCAAAGCAGCCACACAAGAAGTGGAGAATGCCAAAAAATCGACCCATAATTTGAACGTAATTGAAGAGGCTATGGGACAAATTCTAAATGCTGTTCGAGAAGTTTTTACCGGTGCTGAAGAATCATTAACAGCCCTTGAACAGGCAAAACGCGGTATCGAACAAATTTCAGCGGCTGCTCAGGAAGCAGATAAAGCCAATATAGAAGCTACTCTCGCAGCGCAGGAACAGGCAAAGGGGATGCAAGAATTGGCGGAGGCCATTGAAGAAATTTCTGGACTAGCTGATGAACTTCAAAATATGTAACCTGGCTGGAAAGAGAAAGGAGAATAAATTATGGCTGAAGCAATTGAAATAAAACAGGAAAATTTGTCAGAACGGCAGTTGGTCACTTTTTATCTGGGGAGTGATGAGTTCGGTGTAGATATTATGCATGTGCGAGAAATTATTCGCCTAACAGCAGTGACACATATCCCCCAGGCTCCTAGTTATGTAGAGGGGGTATGCAATTTACGCGGCAGTATTTTACCAGTTATTGATGGGCGAGTTCGGTTGGGGATGCCTCGCCGTCAGAGTGATGGCAGCACCCGCGTGCTTGTACTTGATGTAGGTGGCACCGTAACAGGAATGCTAGTTGATCGAGTGTCGGAAGTGCTACGGGTCAGTGCCAATGATATTGAAGTCCCACCAGCAGTGATTCAGGATGTGAAAGAGGAATTTATTAATGGTATGGTTAAACTCAATGATGGCAAACGGATTATTATGGCTTTGAATCTCAGTTGTATTGTTACCGTTAAGCAAATTGAAGACATTAAGCAAGAGGCAATATCCATAGCAGCTGCCAGAACGGATGATGTTTTTAAAACAGAAATTGAGGAAGAGCAACTGGTGACTTTTTTATTAGGACAGGAAGAATACGCCTTTGATATTATGCATGTAAAAGAGATTATTCGAGTGCAGCAAATCACGGCAGTGCCTAATGTAGCAGATTATATTGAAGGGGTAGTAACCATCAGAAAATTGTTGCTGCCAATTATTAATATGCGGTTGTTTTTCGGGCTTGAGAATATCCCAATTAATGACCAGGCTCGTATTATTATTGTAGATTTAGGACAGATGTCGGTTGGCTTTCGTGTAGATAAAGTTTCCGAAGTATTATCCATTGCCCGCAATATAATTGAGCCACCACCACTTGTTTTTAACGATGCGGAAGCTGGACAAATCCGTGGGGTAGCTAAACTTAATAATGGAAAACGCCTGCTCATGTGTCTCAATGCGACTAAGTTGCTGCCGGTGGAAATGGTGCAGAATTTTTCTGGAGAAGGAACGGCTGAAACTGCCGTTGCTGTAAAACAAGATAATCAGATTATTGTAGAAGAGCAATTAGTGACCTTTAAGCTGGAAAATGAAGAATTTGGTATCAAAATTACCGAGGTGCAGGAAATAAACCGCATAACAGACATTACTCATATGCCGAAGGCGCCTGTATATATTGATGGTTTGGTAAATCTTCGCGGGAATATTATTCCAGTACTAAATCTGAGACGCCGCTTTGGTTTAACTGAAAAACAATGTGGTGATGCCACACGCATTATCATCGTGGATGTAGGGAATAATAAGACCGGAGTGATGGTCGATGCTGTTTCTGAGGTGCTGCGTTTTGATCGTAGTCTGGTAGAGGAAACGCCGCAGACTGTATCAGAAAATCTAGATGCCAAATATATTAGCGGGGTTGGCAAATTAAATGACGGTAAGCGGATGGTCATGATTATTGATCTTGTCGAAGTCTTGAAAATTGGGGCTTAATAAAAATAAACAAGTGCATCGCCAAGGTGCTAAGATACAAATAGAAGGTGAATTATGGACCCAGTAAAGGTATTAATCGTAGATGATTCAGCTATGATGCGTAAGGTCGTTCGGCGCATTCTGGAAACGGATACCACTATTGAAGTGGTCGGTGTGGCGAGAGATGGTGAAGATGCCTTGCGAAAAGATCTTGAATGTTGCCCTGATGTGGTGACGATGGACATTAATATGCCGCTTATGGATGGCATTACCTGTATGCTCTATCTGTTTGAGCAACATCCCGAGGTTCAAGTCATTATGGTAAGCTCATTAACTCAAGAAGGTGCAATGACCACGTTTGAAGCTCTGGAATTGGGTGCTTTTGATTATGTTGCCAAACCCTCTGGTACGGTATCGACTAACTTGCATATTGTTGGTAAAGAATTAATTGCCAAGATTAAGGCGTCAGTTACTCAGAAAAAGCGCCGCTCTTCGGTATTTAGTAGAGTTAAAAGTACGAAGGATGTTAAGAAAGAAACCGCGGTTTCGATGGCTGCAATAAATACACAAGGAACTCAAAAAGTGGTCGTTATCGGTGTCTCTACAGGGGGACCAGGTACGTTGATGGATATTTTGCCCCAAATCCCCCCTGACCTGGATGCCGCTATCATTGTAGTTCAGCATATGCCTCCTATGTTTACGGCTTCTTTTGCTAAGAGACTGGACCAAAATTGTCAAATACCTTTTAAAGAAGCTGAGCAGGGAGATATACTGCGCAAAGGTCAGGGGATGGTGGCGCCAGGTGGGATACATCTAAATGTACGGAAAAATATCAACCATAGTGAATATTTGGTCAGGCTGACAACATTGCCAGAAAAGACATTGTTTACGCCTTCGGTTGACGTAACAATGCATTCTATCTTAGAAAGTTTTGGGAAACGTACCGTTGGTGTGCTGTTGACGGGCATGGGATCTGATGGTGCAGACGCGATGGTGGCCATTCGCAAAGCTGGTGGCATCACTATAGCTGAGGCTGAATCTACAGCTGTTGTGTTCGGTATGCCGCGGGAAGCTATCGAGCGGGGGGGTGCTGAAATTGTAGCACCAGCCTATAACATAGCACAGGAGATCATCAAAGCCGTTAATCGGATATGAGGAGGCGGTGAAGCAGCCAATTTGCGACAAGTTGCCTGATAGCTGGAGTCGCTCATACAAATAACGGTGAGGTGGAGGTACGACTTTACTATTAAGTTGCCAGCATGGCGGCGGAACGAGGGTGATAAATAGTGGACGAAACGCAATTAGATCGGCAGCTGGCAGATATTTTTTTTGTTGAATCAGGAGAGATGTTAAGTGAAGCTTCGTTCTCCCTACTAAAAGCAGAAGAGACTGGTAATTCCCAAGAATCTATTAATCAGGTCTTTAGAGCAATTCATAGTATAAAGGGTGGATCTCAGTCTTTAGGGTTTGAGCAATTGTCTGAAGTGGCTCACCGTATGGAGAACTTTTTGGTGCCTTTGCGGCAGGTAAACTGCACTATAGATGAACAGGCAGTTAGTCTGATTTTAGAGGCTATGGATGTGATAGAAATGCAATTGAATGCTTATCAGGCGGGAAGGCTGCCTGCTGATTGTAGTAAATTGCTAGTGAAACTAGACAAGGTCACAACACTAGCGAAAAGTGCGGAGATTATTTCCGTAGAAACTGTTAAAGACAATCAGGAAATCGTATTGAATTGTGGATCGCGGTTATTCTACTTATCTTTCACGGTTGATACCACCGCACCGATGCCAGGTGTTACAGCCGCTATATTACTAGAACAGTTGCGACACTCTGGACGACTTTTGTATTGTCATCCCAAGATTGACGATCTAGGCATGGCGGTAGCAGGGAAATATTTTAACCAGACCGCCATTTTTCAAACTGATATGTGTAATGCCGATATTAAGCAAGCGGCTTATAATGTGATGGACATACAAAATATTAAAGTAGCGAACATTGATAATGATATTTTTTTAAATACAGATATGCCTGCTAAAGAGGAAATTGATCGATTTAACATTTTGGTAGGTGAAATGCAGAACGTGCTTTGTTGTAAACAGAAAGATAAGGCTTATTTAGACAAGTTAGTAAAACAAATTGTCGACTGGGGCAGGGATAGTTTTGGCGCAGCAGGCTGGTTCCCTGGGGGGCTTTCTGCATGGCAGCGAATTACTTCATTATTGTCCGATGGAGCAGCACTAACTGAGAATATTGAGTTTAGCGGTAAAACTACATCAGCTATGACCAGAACGTTGCAGGTCGTGTGGGAAAGTGTATATAACGCTTTATGTAATCACACATATTTTTATAGTTTGCCTATTCATAATATTTTAGATGGGAATGAACAGCATGTCATTGAACAATTGGAAAACAGTGGAGTTGACATTCAAGTCGTAAATATTGATTTGAGTCATTTAGTGACTCTGGAAGGGTCATATCTTCGAACGTTGGTTGATTTTAGAAAGAAATTAACTAAAAAGGGCTGGACCGTTGGGATTATTTCAGAGGGACATTATACGCGGCGCCATCTTAATGTGTTGGAAGCTTCAGCTGAGCTTGCTGGAACTTTGGCGTTGTATTCGAGTAGCTATCATGCAGCCATAGCTTTAGTGAAAATTGGATTAGCGGGAGTGAATGAACATGTATCCCAAAATTAAAATATTAATTGTTGATGCTGAGCAGGATGTGGTAGTCAAGTTAGAAGAGTTTCTTCGGATGGAAGGGTACGAAGTGTATTCGACAACATCGTCGATTGAGGCACTGAAAATGATAAAAGAAGAAAAGTACCATATTGTGTTGTCTGATATTAAGATGCCAAAAATGGATGGGATTGAATTTTTGATACAAGTAAAACAGTATGATGCACTGACACAAGTCATCATGATGACCGGTTGTTCAACGATGGATACAACAATGAGATGCTTGGAAGCCGGAGCTAACGACTATATTGTAAAACCTTTTAAGAATTTAGCACAAGTGGCAGAACTTATTAAGTTATCTGAAGAAAAACTCAATCGTTGGTGGGATAATATGCGTGAAAATTTGTCATAGAGTCAGTTATTTTAAAATTTTCGCAAAATGGCTGTTGATGTTTGGATTAAAATTGCCGTATCTGATGCTTGTTCTCTGTTACAAAATGGAGTAAAAGATATAAATCTAATGTGGTTAGTACTTGTTTTGAAACCTTAGGGAGTAGGTGGGCTTATCTACGAAGGGCAATATACAATATTGTTAGAAATAAGTAGGGGGGCTGAAAGATGACACTTACACCTGAACTATATCAGCGATTTGTTGATTTGATTTATAAAAAAACAGGTATTTGGTTTGAAACAAGAAAACGTTATTTTGTTGTTAAGCGCCTGGATGAACGTATTGCAGAACTCGGGCTAGAGGACTATAACGAATATTATAAGTTGTTAAAGTTTTCTATTGAACAGACCGAAATGCAACAACTCATTAATCGCTTGACAATAAATGAGACCTATTTTTTTCGTGATTTCCCGCAATTACAGGGATTTGCTGAGGATGTACTACTGCAAATGGTTAAGGAAAAGATCACAGCGGGGAATAAAAGGATAAGGTTGTGGAGTGCTGGATGTTCGACTGGTGAAGAACCCTATACATTAGCCATTATTTTACTGGAAATGCTGCCTGATCCTGATCAATGGACAATTGAGATAATGGCTAGCGATATTAATACTAGGGTGCTGGATATTGCCCGTAAGGGCTTTTACAATAGTCGCTCAATTAAAGATGTACCACTAGAGTACTTGAAACGATATTTTACGCAGCGATTTGATACGCATATATTAAATATAAAGATACGAAACATGGTTACGTTTAAAATTATTAATCTGATGAAAGACCGGGAAATGGAGGCTCAAGCAAATTATGACTTGATTTTTTGTCGAAATGTACTTATTTACTTTGATACAGACTCGAGACTCAGCGTACTTAATCGGTTTTATCAATCTTTACGAAGTGAGGGGTATATTTATTTGGGACATTCAGAGTCTGTTGCGAGAATTACAGATTCTTTTAAGGCAAAGCGTATTGGTAGTACGATTGCTTATTATAAACCGTAAGTGGGAAATTGTGATATGCAGCAGGGGTTACATTTATATAGTAAGTAGCCTGCTGATTCAGAAAACCTAGTGCATTGTGTCAGAAAATTACGGGAGGAAACTGGTGAGAAGGAGGTATGAAGTCGTGAGATACCAATTTATAGCAAATGATATAAAAATGCTCCGGGCATTTATAGATGAAAGCGTTGAAAGTTTGAAGAAAGCGGAAGATGAAGTACTGTATCTAAAGACGACTATCAATCCGAGGAAATCTCTTGATAATCTCGTTGGTCAAGTACATACCATCAAAGGACTATCGTCGTTTTTTAGTCTGACCGAAATCACGAGGCTAAGTTATCAGATAGAATCTGTGTTGGCTGCGATGCGTAACGATAATATTCAGGCAGGCGGGGCAGAAACTGGGTGGCTCATGAAGGCTAACGATGCTTTGGCTGAGATGATTACACAATTGAGTGAAGCTTGTGCTGGCGTTGCTCAAGGTGAAGGGCTGGATGTAGAACTATGTTGTACCGATGAGGTAGATGGACTTATACAGGCTATGCAATTGTTAGTGCAGGAGCATGAAGAAATAGTTTCTGCACCGTATAACCAACAACAGGGACAGCCTCAGATGGGGCAAGAGCAAATAGGTGTGCAGCCAGTTTTAACCAAGGATGATGAAGGACAGCCCAATGTTGTGCCTATACCTTTTTTGTTGACTGGTGCAGCAGTTGGTTTAATGGAAGATTTCTTATTGGAGGCTGAGGAACATAGCGGGATTATTACGGAACAGTTACTTATAAAGTTAGATAGTAATCCAGAAGACGCAGAGTCTTTTGGCGATTTATTTCGTAGAGTGCATACACTTAAAGGCAATACGGGAGTACTCATGAGTGTGCCTATTGATGAAGCTTTGCAAAGTTTTTTAAAAGATTTACTACAGATTTTTCAAGATATGGAAAGTCTGCTAGTTCGGCTGCGGGATGCTAAAATGCCTATTTCTAGTGCAATCATTAATTTATGTTTTGAGGTAATGGATGCGCTAATGAGGATTACTAGCATGTTGCATAAGGATGTCATCGCTAATGATGGCACGTTGGAAAATTTAGCAATTGCTATGGTTGACATTCAGGCGTGCGAACTAGATGATCTCCCCTGTCAGACTATAGCGGTGGAGGCAATTGCTAAGCCAGCGGATGCCAAAAAGGTATTTAAAGATACCGAAACTGCATCAAGTGGACACTCAATCCGGGTGAGTGGTGAGAAGCTTGATCGGTTGATGAACGTAATTGGTGAACTCTCAATTACAAAAAATGTGTTTAGTCAGATTGCCCGTAAATTAACCATGGAGCATAATCTACCTTTATTATCACGAGAAGTTAAGGATGCTGGGCAGTTTGTCAACCGTATTTCGGCGGAACTGGAAAATGCTATTATGGCAATGCGTATGACCGAGGTGCGGACTGTCTTTCAGAAATATCCTCGAATTCTCCGAGATATCGCCTTGCAGACAGGGAAAAAAATTTCCTTAATTATGGAAGGGGAAGATACTGAGCTTGATAAAAACATTATTGAGCAAATTGGTGATCCCCTATTACACTTAGTACGCAATTCCGGTGATCATGGTATTGAACCGGAGGAAGAACGGCGTGCCGCAGGCAAAAATCCTCAGGGTAATGTTTGGCTCAGGGCGTATAACCGAGGCAATTATGTCATTATTGAGGTCGAAGATGATGGGCGTGGAATGAATTCTGATAAGCTAAGACAGAAAGCGGTGGAAAAGGGCTTTATTACGCAGCAGGAAGCATTGCAGATGTCTGATGAACAGGCGTTACAATTAATATTTTTACCGGGGTTTAGTATGGCGAAAAGTGTTACTGAAATTTCTGGACGTGGTGTAGGGATGGACGTGGTACGCAGTAATATCACAGCTTTGCAGGGCTCAATAAAAATTAATAGCCAGCTTGGTAAGGGTAGTAAAATCACGATGCAGTTACCATTAACACTTTTGGTTTCACGAGGATTAGTTGTTGAGGTGCAGCAGCAGTCCTTAATCATCCCACTGGATAATGTAATCGAGACTGCTAAAGTAGCTGCTGATAAGTTGGTGAAAAGGCGCGGACGGCGCATTCTCTATCATCGAGGTGAGGTGCTGGGCGTGGTGTCACTGGCAGAAATGCTAAAAATGCCTATAGGGGAACTATCAGATTATACGCCAGTCGTTATTCTTACGGATGGTCAGACAAAAATAGGAATGATTGTTGATCGGTTACTTAATGAACAAGATGTTTTGGTCAAACCGCTGCCAGCGTATTTGTCAGGAATTAGCGGAATGAGTGGAGCGACGATTATGGGGGATGGTAAGGTAGCACTCGTACTTAATCCGGTAGAATTGATGCAATTAGTCGCTAGATAAAGTGTATATTTTGTTGCCTGCATAATCAACGTAACCGTGCGTCACAAAAAAATTCGAAGGAGAAAACAGATGTCTAAACGGATTTTAGTAGTTGATGATACCTTATTTATGCGAGTCAAGATGAAAGGGTTGTTAGAAAAATGGGGACATCAGGTGGTAGGTGAAGCGGCGAATGGGCTAGAAGCAGTCGAGAAATTCAAGAAACTAGGACCTGATGTCGTTTTTATGGATATTACTATGCCAGTAATGGATGGCATAGCGGCGCTTAAAAAAATTAGAGTCTTTGATGTTACTGCTACCGTGATTGTAGTATCAGCCTTAGGACAAGAAAGTTACGTTATGGATGCTATTCGTGCAGGAGCCTGCAATTATTTGGTTAAGCCCGTACAAGACAATAAACTTAAAGAAGTGTTGGACAGACTATGAACGCCCTGTTCTCAAATAGGGCATAATTAAATGTAACACAATATTGAATACGCCCTTTGAATAGACAGCTAACTAATAAAAACTGCCTATCCAAAGGGCGTATCTTTTATGGACAAAAACAAAAGTTGAAGTATTAAAGATTTAAGAAAATAACAAGTTGTGGTATATGCAGCTATGACATCAATAAAAAGTATGAAGTGTATCCGCAAATAATGGTTGATTTTTTATTTATAAAATGATTGCGGTTTAAGTGAAATGGTTATACAATAAAGATAGATTTTAAAACGTATACTAAGTGTACGGGAAAACAATATACATTTGTAAATTAAAATAACTTGAGTATACAGAAAAATAAGGAGATTTTAGAATGAAAATAATTAAAGCAACAAAAATTAGAATGGATTTAATTGATCCAAATGCTATCGAGGAAATCGACATCGGAAAAAATCAAAAAGAAAAATCAAAAGAAGAATACAAAGCTGACATCGAAAATATAAAACGCACGATTAAGGCGGTAGGACAAATGCAACCAATATTAATAAGAAAATTGACTGATGCAGAAAAAGAAAAATCTGCTAAAAAAACGGCGGAGTATGGTATCGTTAATGGACATACACGTTATGAAGCTAATTCCAAAAAAGATGTTTTTGCTACAATTATCGAACTCAATGATACGGATGATGATCAGAAAAAACTTGCATTGATTGCGAATTTTGCAAAGTCTGAAATGAGTACAGAAGAGAAAGCACAAGTCATATACCAGGAACAAGAGAGATTAAGAATTTTATCAAAAGAAAGTGTAGAAGCTGGCAATAAAAAAATAAGTGCATCTCTGGAAACATTGGCACGCACTTTTGGTATAAGTAAAGCCTATGCTCAAAAACTGGTAAATATTTATAAAAAAAATATGAAAATATCAACAGATAATAACTCTGACAAGTTAGAACCTAAAATTGTTAATTTTGCTTCTCAGTATAAAGCGAAAATTACGGACATCCAAAAAAACATGAAAGTTATTATAGAAGATCTGGATGCAAATAAGGTTTTGGATAGTATTCAAGAAGCAAAAAAGTTAACGAAAGAGATAATTGAATATCTTAGCTATGTAGAAAAAAATAAACCGGAAATAAAAGCAGCTAAAAACAGAAAAGCAGAAATTGCAAAAGCATCAAAAGCATTTGAGAGTAAAAATAAAAAGATCGAAAAAATAGAATTAAAAATAGAAAAATTTAAGGAGAAAATAGATTTTGAGACAAAACATAAAATGAAAAGTGATTTAGAAAAAAAGATAACTGAAAAACAGAAAGAATATAATCATTTAAAAAACGAACTTGAAAAGTTAAAAGAGATAATAGATTCAGCAGATGAAACTATGGTACAAAAGGCAGAGTAATATAGCCTGACCGAATTGGCTTGAATCGTCCAATTCTACGATAATGTTTAATCTTGATACACTACAAGTTCTTTTACTGGACAGTGAGTGCTTTATGATTTAAAATTCGCACGCAACAATTAAGCCTCCAAATTGATCTAGAGGCTTAATTGTTGCGTGCGGATTTTTCCTAGGTAACTTTATTGTGCGAGAAAAAAATTACGTATAGGGTTTCTTAAATAGTTTCTGAAAAATCAAAAAAGGTTTTATCAAAAGTAAGACCTTTTTTGCAAAGGGGGTGACTAGCGTACGCCAAAGGCGACCCCATATTCAAAAAAACCAATATATGTAAAATATAGTAATAAAAACTCATGCGAAGCAGATTCATGACACTTTTGACTTTCTATATAGATGAGTAAATTTCACATTTATGGCTCCATATAAATCAAGGGTCCTAATGGCTAAAAAAAGGACTTCACCCCTAAACCTGCCGAAATAATCAAGTGACCAAACAATCAAACCCGGCAGGGCGAAAGGT
>Ga0302200_10002772_pt1 | contig 15277 bp, 7 predicted proteins | sample II_Bog_N3_1_FD_194585 | JGI IMG/M metagenome (GOLD analysis project Ga0302200, IMG submission 194585) | Peat permafrost microbial communities from Stordalen Mire near Abisko, Sweden - II_Bog_N3_1 | ecosystem: Environmental > Terrestrial > Soil > Wetlands > Peat | place: Sweden: Abisko, Stordalen... | reverse complement strand
GAGGCCTAGCAACAGGGCGGCACATCGCTATCGAGCGTATGCACTCGTTCGGTCCAAACACAATAGCAAGCAGACGATATTTTGCTTTGACTTGGGGCCGGAAGCGCCATGGCGTGTCGACGATACCCGCACATTAGAAGAGGGCTTCAACGACGGAGCCAAGGCGAACAACGACCAGCGGCATTCCACCGCCTGCCGGGAGCGTCATCCCGGTCAGGTTCTTGTCATGATCTCGTACGACAAATTGGGAAAAGATTATCTCGTAGGCCGGGCAACGATGCCGGTTGGCGAGGCAAACCACCGGGAGTTTGTCCGCGGTGGCATCCGGTACTTCTGCGGCTGGAGTTCTGAGAAGCACCCATACAGGCCAGGCGGTGTTGTCGGCTGGTTGGTATATAAATCCAGCAGGCCGCGCCGCAGCCGCCGCGAACGCGAAAGAAGACGCGTGTGGGTGAGAGCAAACCGCTAACCACCACTTCGTGTCCCGGAGGACATCTATGACCAATCCATCTGCAACTGGCGCTGCGGCGGTAACTGCTGGCCCCGGTGCCAACGCTCCCGCGGACCTTTCGCAGCGCCGGAAAGCGATCGACCCGGGGAAGTCCATCCTCGTGCAAGCCCCGGCCGGCTCAGGAAAAACCACATTGTTGACCCAGCGTTATCTTGCCCTGCTGGCCAAGGTGGACGAACCGCGGCAGATCGTCGCCATCACTTTCACCATCGCCGCCGCCGCTGAGATGCGTCATCGGATTCTCAAAGCGCTTGCCCAAGCTGCAGCGGGCGACTCCAACGCCGATCCGCTGGCGGTTGCCGCTCTCCAACACGCTCAGGCAAAAAGCTGGAACCTGCTCGACCAGCCTGCCCTTTTGCGCATCTCCACCATCGACTCCTTCTGCCGCGAGCTGGCACTGCAACAACCCCTGCTCTCCGGCCTGGGTAACGGCTTGTCGATCGCCGACCTGCCGGAAGACCTTTACAGGGAAGCCGCCCGCAGAACGCTGGCTGAAATTGACAACGGCCCCACTGAACTTCGGGAAGCAATCTCTACACTTCTGCTGTGGCGCGACAATGGTTGGCACGAGCTTGAAGAACAGCTGGTGACGATGCTGGGCAAGCGAGATCGCTGGATGCAAGACTTCGTCTTCGCCAGCGGCCTTGACGAAAACCTCCTCCGCGCCAGTCTGGAGCGGCCCTTCGCGCGCGCCGCCGCTCAGGCGCTTGAAAAGATTGGCTCACTACTCTCCGCCAACGATTGGACCGAGATTCACATTCTCGCCCAGTTCGCCTGCGCCAATCTCAACGGCGAGCGGTACTTCAGCCTGGCCGGTTGCAATTCCTTTCCCGGAGGCCCGTTCTCCGTAGAAGATGATACGGAATTGGCCGTCGCACTCGCCGTCTACCAAGACCTCGCGAGCCTGCTGATGACCAAGGACAACACGTTCCGCAGACAGGTCACCAAGAACGAGGGCTTCCCTGCCAATACCAAACCCGAGAAGGAGCGCTTGCTTAACCTGATCGGAGACCTGGCTGGCCGTCCCGAGTTTGCTCAAGCGCTTCTCGCCATCGGCAGCCTTCCTCCTGTCCATTTCGCGGACGACGACTGGCGCATCGTCCGTGCCTGCTTCGTTCTCCTTCGCAACGCTGCCGCTTGCCTGAAAGGCATCTTCGCCGAAGTGGGCAAGGTCGATTTCATAGAGGTGGCGCAGATCGCCCAGCAGGCACTCTCCGCAACCGAAGGTGCGGCCGGAGAGGGTGCCTTCGCCGTTGCCGACGATATCCACCATCTGCTTGTGGACGAATTCCAGGACACCAGCCGCCGGCAGCACAAGTTGCTGGCCGGCTTGATCTCTCACTGGCAGGAACGCGAGGGACGTACTTGTTTTGTAGTGGGCGATCCTCTACAGTCCATTTACTTCTTCCGCGACGCCGACGCGGAATTGTTCCCTCGCGTCCGTAACTTCGGTCTGGAGCTACCGGACGGGGATGCGCTCACCTTTGAACTGGTGCAGCTGACCTCAAACTTCCGTACGCTTCCCCCACTCGTCGACCGATTGAACGCCTTCTTCGCCGGCGTCTTCGCCGGCAACGACGGCAGCGGACTTACACACACAACTGCGATACCCGCCCGTAAGGAGGGGGCAGCATCGCCCGCCAACTCCACACATTGCGAGCTGCACCTGGAGTTTGTTCCCGCAAAGGTCCCGTTTAAGCCCTATTCGCCGGAGCAGACTGCCGCGAGTAGCCAGGCGAAGGAGGCCCAGGTCAAGCAGATCGTCGAAATGGTTCAAACCTACATGCCCCGTCTACAACAAGCCCGCGACCAGGGCGAGATGTTCCGCATCGCAATCCTGGGGAGGGCTCACAAGGCGCTCATTCCCATCGCTGCCGGACTCCGCGCCGCGGGAATTCCCTTCCGCGCCATTGACCTCGAACCGCTGGCCGGCCGTCCTGAAGTCAGGGATGCGCTCGTGCTCGCGCGCGCCCTCCTTAATAAGGAGGACCGCGTGGCCTGGCTGGGCGTACTCCGGGCGCCGTTTTGCGGCCTGTCCCTGGCGGAGCTTCACCAACTAACCAGCGCGGATGACCCGGCGGTTCTCTCCCGCCCCGTCCCTGACTTGGCAGCCGAGCATATCCACCTTCTCCGCCCGGACACCCAGCTGGTCGTTCGCCGCGTCCTTGAAGTGGCAGCCGAGGCGGCCTACATGCGCGCCTCCCAGCCTTCACAGGCTCTGGGCGCGTGGTTGGAAGCCGTGTGGTTGCGGTTGGGCGGCGGCGCGTGCGTGGACGAGCAGGCCCGCTCCAATCTCGATCTCTTTTGGTCCGTTCTCGACCAGTTGCCCAACGGGGAGCAGGATTTGGCCGGCCCGGCACTTACTTCAGCTCTCGGCACATTGAAAGCGCAGCCGGACCCGGCGGCTAGCAACGACCGGGGCGTTCAGCTCATGACCATCCACAAGTCCAAAGGCCTGGAGTTTGAGATCGTCATCATTCCCGAACTTCAAGCGGCATCTGGCGGGACGAGGCTTCAAATGGTTTCATGGCTGGAGCGTGGCTTGAGTGAACCCGACGAAAGCGGCGACCTTACCGAGTTCCTTGTAGCTCCCTTCCAAACCAAGGGTGCGAAGGGCGGCGCGGCAAAGAAATGGGTGGATCGAGTCTACCGGGACCGCGAGCGGCAGGAGTCGCGGCGGTTGCTCTACGTGGCCGCCACCCGCGCGCGGGACGAACTGCACCTTTTCGCACGGCCGGAATACAGGGTGAACGAGAGCGACGGACGCCGCTCCCTGGTTTCCCCTGCCGACAACCTGCTGGCCACCGCTTGGCCCGCAATAGAAAGTGAGGTGAGCTCTCAGTTCGCGTCGTGGCAGCCGGCCGCTGCAGGTTCTGCCCCGGCACAGCCCGAAGTCATCGCGGTTGACCGACCAACCCTCCTCCACCGGCTGCCCCCTGGCTTCACTGTGGGCGGCACCACTCCCACGGGGAACTCGCAGGATGCCCGTTTGGCTGAGACAGGCGATCCGCTCTACTCCCGCGAAAGCGGCAGCGTGGAATCGCGCGTGCTCGGACTCGCCGCACATGCGCTGCTCGAAAAGCTCGCGCTGTTGCGGATCACGCACACCTGGGAAAACGCGCGTGCTGCCCTCGAAGACGAGCGCCCACGGCTTGCAGCACAGATACGCGCGGCAGGCCTTTCCCGAATCGAAGCTGCGCGCTTGACCGAGGCGGCGCTGGCGGTTGCCGTGGCCACCTCTCACAACCCAACTGGACAATGGGTTCTCGATCCTCATCTTGAGGCCGATAGTGAAGTTCGCTGGACCGGCTTGTTGGGTGGTGAGATACGCAATGTCCAGGCCGACCGCGTCTTCCGCGCCGGGCCCGAACCCCTTGAACCGGGCGACAGCGTCTGGTGGATTGTGGACTACAAGACCGCAATCACGCCGGGAAGCGATCCTGATGCCGCTGTGTCTGCCTTGCGCTCGGTGTTCGCTCCGCAGCTCGAAGTCTACGCACACGTCCTTCGCCAAATGCACGGAGACGCAATCACTATCCGTGCCGGGCTCTTCTACCCGCGCTGGACACAGCTGGATTGGTGGGAAATTCCACCGCCAGTGGCTGCATTCTAACCAAACAATCGAGGGCGCGGCGGCTTGACGCTTCCCTGCTGCCGGGAGCCGGTCTCATACGGAAATTCACGACCACATAGAGATTCGGCTCCGGCTCACCTTCAACACACTCGATGAACTCCCTCTGGCGGGAGGAGCGGCGGTGCCGGCCGCCGCCGTTGCCGAAGTCTTTGGGTCATTCAGAAGCCTGCGAATTCATCGTTGACGATACCCTCGATCAAACTCGCCTCCTCATCGCTCAGTTTCTCGAACTCGCCCTCACGGCGCCTTTTGGACAAAGTTCCGTTGTTCTGTCTGATGAACATCACCAGGCATTCAGCGGCGCGGTTCACTAAGGATGATCCGAAAGGGATGCATGATGCGATTCGCGCGCATGATCAACGAAAGCGCATCCTCCGGTGAATTCCATTCATCAGCCTTCAGCTTCTGAATCTCAAGGATCTCCCTCGGAGTGGGGAAATCGAATGTATACTTGCCGTTCAACAGGTAGTAGAGGGTGAGGAGTAGGCTGATTCGTAGAATCAGGCTGGAACTTCATTACCTTTCCTGGGGAGCGTTATGTACCAGAAGCAGCTTAGCTGTGCTCTGACGGCAGCCCGCGAAGCCGCGGTCTTTCTGCGTCCTGCTTTCCACGCGGGATATCAAGAGCATCTTGACGAGGGTTTGGAGTGCAAACTTCGTGTCCTCCTGACAGAAGCCTTTCCGGAGTATGGTTTCAGAGGCGAAGAGACGCGGCCGGATACTTCGTCACGGGACTCTCGGGGTCATCTCTGGCTTGTCGATCCTCATGATGGAACACATGCCGCAGTAAAGGGTCATCGCGGCTCGGCAGTATCGATCGCGCTCCTTCGCAAGGGGCTCCCGGTTCTGGGCGTTGTACTCGCCTACAGCGCCCCGGACGATGAGGGCGATCTGTTCTGGTGGGCCGAGGGCGAGGGGCCCTTGCGTCGCAATGGCAGGGAAATCAAACGGGAATGGACGGCGTCTCCAAGTAGCAAAATGACGGCGCTAATCTCACAAGATGCCGACGGCGCCGCCTCGGTGAACGCTTCGATTGCCTATCCTATGCGGTATCGGGGGATTCCGGGCATCGCTTATCGGCTAGCTCTTGTTGCCGCCGGAGAAGGCGATCTTGCGATCTCCTTGAATAGCCCAACTGGCTGGGACGTGGCCGGAGGTCACGCGCTTCTTCTGGGAGCAGGCGGTGACCTGTTCGGGCGTGACGGGACCCCGGTCACGTACAGCACCACTGGTACTCCGCAAGTCTCGCTGCATTCCTGCTTTGGAGGCTTTGCGGAACTGGTTGGGAGCGTCGTCCACAGAGAGTGGCGCAGTGCGCTTCATAGTCCGCCGGAGGAAGCACAAAAAACTCTCGCATACCTTGAACCTGGGAAGACCGTCCCAGATGCCGCGGTTCTCGCACGAGCGCAAGGTTGTCTTCTCGGCCAGCTTGCGGGAGATGCGTTGGGTTCACTGGTCGAGTTCAAGAGCTCCGGCAGCATTTCCTCCCTGTATCCTGGCGGTCCCCAGCTCCTGGAAGATGGTGGCATCTGGCACACGATCGCCGGTCAGCCCACGGACGATTCAGAACTAGCCTTGGCATTGGCAAGGTCCATCGTCAAGAAGAACGACTATAGCGAGGAAGAAGCGGCTACCGCTTATGCGCAGTGGTACGATTCCCATCCTTTCGATATCGGCAACACAACTAGCTTGGCCTTGAGCCAGGCAAGCCATGCCTTGCACAAGGCGAAGCCGGTTGCGGAAGCCGCGCAGGCGCATGCTAGCCATTCGTCTCAGGCAAACGGAGCCCTTATGCGGTTGAGTCCGCTGGCGATCTTTGGCACCGCGTTGGAGCCATATCAGATCGCCAGATTAGCACGCACGGATGCTGGGTTAACACACCCGCATGAGGTGTGTCGCGCGGCGAATGCGGTCTTTGCGGTTGCCATTTCTTACGCCATACGAACGGGCAGTAACGCGCAGATGACCTATCGATACGCCTGGTCCTGGGCTCACGACAAGGCCATGGAACCCGCAGTGCTGGAGAGCCTGGAGGCTGCCGAGTTCGAGGCTCCTCGCGACTTCATGACAAACCAAGGTTGGGTACGGGTAGCATTCCAAAATGCGTTCTATCAGCTTCTTCACGCATCCACTCTGGAAGAAGGCGTTATCAACACCGTGCGAGCCGGTGGCGACACCGACACGAACGCTGCCATTGCTGGCGCGCTGCTTGGTGCTGTGCACGGACGGCGTGGGATTCCCGCGCAGTGGATGGACCGTCTGCTGACCTGTCGCCCAATCAAAGGCTTGCCAGGCGTGTTGAAGCCCCGGCCTGCAACTTACTGGCCTGCAGATGCCCTAGTGTTAGCAGAGCGGTTGTTACTCGCTGGCCTCCACAATTCCTACGGGCACAAGTTTCCCGCAGCAAAGGAATTCGAGGATGGTGATGAGTGGAAAGATCGCACGTACAATTTCAAACCGCTGGGATATGTCCCTTCCCCGGCGGACCTCGACGTCGTTCTAGGCTTCATCCCCATGCTGGAGAAGAACCCAATTGAGTTGTTCTACCGGTGGGAAGGAGATGGGGTTGGTGAGGACGGCGTCCTAACCATTGCACGGCCTGTCCGGGACTGGAAGATCGATGAGTTCATCTGGTGCCTGATTAACCACGGGTTCGTTCAGGATTTTGACTGGGGCGAGTGGGCAGTGGAAGCCAATCGGTACGAGGAAGACCCCAAGCTGATCGAGGGCGCTGACCTCGCAACCTGTATCAAGCTCCTGACTGCCTACCAGCGCGGAGACCGCTTTGTGGATGGGTTATTGGCTCACATGATTGAGTCAGGCCAAGTTGTGCGAGTTCTACACCGCTTACGTGCCCTGCGAGATTCTGGCGAACTACCGGAGACAAGATTGTGAGACTAGTAGGAGGCACCCGCTTCCTCGACGCTCTTTGATCTCAGGGAAGTTTCTCGGAGCGCTCTTACAGACGCTCTGAGGACGGCGGCTGCGAACATAGGTTCTAACGACCATGTTGGAGAGACACCATGCCGAGTGACAACGCGCTGCTACCACCAACCATCCACCTGGGGTATCTGCCCGACAAGATGGTGATCGCTCACCTGCGTCGTGCCAGGGAGACGATCCGATTTGTCGGTCCCGGCCTTTCATTGTCCGTTGCAAAAGAACTGACGAAGCAGTGGCATGAATTGGGCTCCGGTGCCGTCGAGGTGGTGATCGACGCCGACGCTGACCTCTGCCGCCTGGGCTATTGCGACGGAGCAGCCATTGAGCTTCTGCTCAAGACCGCCAAAGAGCTTGACTCAACTGTTCACAGGCAGTCCGGTATTCGCCTGTGCGTGCTGGGAATCGACGGTGAACGGATCATCTTTGCCCCTACCCCGCGCCTGGTTGAGGAATCGGACACCTCAGCCTCACAGATCATTCTCGTCCCAAGCCAGCACATGTCTAACCAACCGGGACTTTATGACCCACAGTTGAACTCCGATGATATCGGCCAGGACAAGAACTTTCTTGAGCAGATACTCGCACCTCCGGAACTCGCTCCTCGTCCCCTGACTGAAACGGATGTCAAGCGCGTCTCCGACGACTTGAAGCAGAATCCGCCCCAGCAGTTCGACCTCGCCCGCCAGGTGCGTGTGCTAAGCACGCAGTTTCAATTTGCGGAGTTCAGTCTTCTGAAGGCAGCTCTCGCTCGAAAACGCGTCCCTGTTCCACCTGACCTACTTGGGCTGGCTGGTGACCCAGCCACTGAAGAACTTCTTCGCGCGAGCTTCCAATTGGTTGGCAAAGATGACGAGATCTCCGGCGAGAAGCTCATGAAGCGCCGGGACGAGATCGACAAGAGGTACCTGGTCACCATCGCCCATTACGGGAAGGTGATTCTGCACACGAATCGCGCAGACTTCGACAAAGAAGTGGAAGCTTTAAAAGCGGAGGTGGATGCGTTCCAAACAGGTGCGCTGACGAAACTCAAAGCGGCGATCCAGAAGAACTGCTCCGAAGTGGTTGCCCGCCTTCTTCCGGTCGTAAAGAGAAACCTGCCTAAACGCTGGACGGCGAGTCTCGGTCCGAATCCGTCTGTGCATCTGATCGAGCGGCGTCTCAAGGAGGAACTTGAGCGGGCCTACGGAGACGCAAGTGGCTACCTGGAAGAGATCAGAGTCCGGCTCATTTACAAGAACGTCACTGTTGAGATGCTGCGCGACAAGGATTTCGTTACAGCAGCCGAGAAGGCAAGGCTTTATCTGGAGGGGATCTACGAGGAATATCAGGCTGCCCGAGCGCGAGGGTAGATTGAAAGAACCAGCGAAACGTATGAAACCAAGTTCCGTTCAAAAACTCCCACCGTCCGATCTCATTTGGGATGAGGTAGTAAGCACCGGGACGCTCGAGAGACCGCTGTCACGGCAAGCCATTGTTTCGCTCGCTTCTTTGTTTTGGACAGATCTGCCGTTGTCAGCTTCGCAACGACCACCTCAAGTGCCCTTTCCGCAGCCCTCCGCTCCTTCCCCTTCATCTCTGGAGCAGCAAGGCTCAGCCAAAAATAGGCATCCCCATAGCTCTTCCGCACGCCTTGGCCTTTGATGTAAGACTCGCTTAGGTTGCTCTGCGCACGGGGATTGCCCTGCTCAGCGGCCTTGCGGTACCAAGCCGCAGCTTGCTTGTAGTCCTTCCGCACACCCTGGCCATGGTCGTAAAGCACGCCGAGGTTGACCTGTGCCAAGGAATCGCCTTGTTCTGCCGCCTTGCGGTACCAAGCTGCCGCTCGTTTGTAGTCCTTTCGCACGCCTTCGCCCTTGCGATATAGCGAGCCAAGGTTGTGTTGTGCATGGGCATGTCCTTGCTCAGCTGCCTTTCGATACCAAGCTGCCGCTCGTGCGTAGTTCCTCCGAACGCCCTGGCCATCGTGATAGAGCCCACCTAGATTGAATTGCGCACTCGCGTCGCCCTGCATTGCTGCCTTTTGATACCAAGTAGCCGCTTGCGTGTAGTCCTGCGCCACGCCTCGGCCTTGGTCATAGAAATTGCCAAGGTTGGACTGTGCTATGGAGTAGCCTTGTTCTGCCGCCTTCCGGTACCAAGTCGCGGCTTGGGCGTAGTCCCTCCGCACACCATGGCCTTTTTCGTAAAGCCAGCCGAGGTTGGATTGTGCCCACGCATGGCCCTGCTTTACTGCTTTGCGGTACCAGGCAGCCGCTTGAGCGTAGTCCAGCGACACCCCTTCCCCTTGGGCGTAGTTATTGCCGAGATAGAACTGTGCACTCGCGTGGCCCTGCTCAGCGGCCTTACGATACCAAGTCGTCGCCTTCGTACAGTCCTTTTTCACGCCATGGCCTTGGTCGTAAAGCCAGCCAAGGTTGAACTGTGCATCAGCATTGCCCTGGTCGGCTGCTCTACGGTACCAAGCGGCCGCTTGCGCGTAGTCCAGCGGTACCCCCTGGCCATTGTCATAGGCTTTCCCAAGATTGAATTGCGCCTGCGCATGGCCCTGTTCTGCCGCCTTGAGAAACCAATCCGCCGCTCGCACGTAGTTCTTTCGAGCGCCAAGGCCGTCATCATAGAGGCAACCTAGCTCGAATTGTGCATCGACATTGCCCTGCTCTGCTGACTTGCGGTACCACGCGATCGCTTCTGCATAATCCTGCGGCACCACTTCACCTTGTTCGTACAGCAAGCCAAGGTTGAATTGCGCAATGGGATTGCCCTGCTCTCCTGCCTTGAAGTACCAAGCCGCCGCTTGTTCGTCATCCAGGGGAACGCCTTGGCCAGTTTGGTAAAGCTTGCCGAGGCTGACTTGTGCGTCAACATGGCCCTGCTCTGCCGCTCTACGATACCAAGCCGCCGCTTCAATGTAATTCTGGGGCACACCGGCGCCAAGGGCGTAAAGCGACCCAAGCAAGCCTTGTGCAACAGCATGGCCTTGCTCGGCAGCCATGTGGTACCAAGCCACCCCTTTTGTGTAGTTCTTCCTCACGCCAAGACCGAGGAAATAAAGTCCGCCGAGTTCTGCTTGTGCATGGACGTGTCCGTGCTCAGATGCCCTACGCAACCAACCAGCTGCTGCTGCGTAGTCCTGGGGCACACCTTTGCCCTCCCGGTAGAGCCAGCTGAGTCTGGATTGTGCATCAGCATTGCCTTGCTCTGCCGCCTTGCGAATCCAGGCCGCCGCTTCTGAGTTGTCTTGGGCCACGCCTTTGCCCTCACGGTAAAGCTCGCCGAGGTTGAATTGTGCAACGGGATCGCCTTGCTCTGCCGCCCGCCGGTACCAAGTTACCGCTTCTGCGTAGTCCTGCCGTACCCCTTCTCCATGGCTGTAAAGCGTGCCGAGGTTGACTTGGGCATGGGCATCGCCCTGCTCTGCTGCCTTGCGGTACCAAGTTGCTGCTGTTGTGTAATTCTGTGGCACGCCATTGCCGTGGGCATAGAGTAAGCCGAGGTTGAATTGCCCATGGACATCGCGTTGCTCTGCCGCCTTTCGGTACCAGGCCGCCGCTTGTACGTAATCCAGTTGAACGCCTTGGCCTTGGGTGTAGAGTGCGCCGAGATTGGACTGTGCGTGGGCGTCGCCCTGTTTTGCTGCCTTGAGGTACCACGCTGCCGCTTTTCTAAAGTTCTGGGGGACGCCCTGACCTTGGGCGCACAGAAAGCCGAGGGTTAACTGTGCACTCGCATTGCCTTGCCTTGCTGCTTTGAGAGCCCATGCCGCCGCCTTTGTGTAGTCCTGGAGAACACCTTGGCCTTCGGCGTACAGCCCTCCAATGAAGAGTTGGGCATCAGCGTCGCCTGCTCTTGCCTTGGCCAGCAGATCTCGGTCTATCATTGCGCCACCCTTTCGTCTCCAGTTGCCTCTCAAGCAAACTGGCCGGAGGACATACAGCCAGCTGATGCCGCTGCCCAAATTGCGTCGAGCCATTTTACTGCAAGAATACGCCCCTCTCGTTCAGCGTTGATCAGACGGAGAATTAGGTAGTTGGCCTTGTCCAAATCTAAAGTCGCCTCGCTCTTAGGACTCACTCCATTCTGTAACCAAACGAGTATTGTCGCCGCCCAAACCCAAAGCCTCGATTCACAACGAGCGACATTGGGCATAAAATGAAGAATGGCTGAAAAGAACTTTGCTGTCGTTGCCCACCTTCCGGCTGCGGTCGAAATCACTAAAAGAACAAGCCAAAACTCTTTGACCATTGAGATCAAGGACGGCTCAAAGAAGATAGGCACACTCGTTGTCGGGCGCGGAACCGTCGAGTGGTGGCCGGAGAGCAACAAGATAAATGCGCATCGTGGAAATTGGTACCAGTTCGCGGAAGTGATGGCCACCCTGTCCCAAAAGAGATCGACGCGAAAGCCAAACTGAGCCGCCGATCGCTCGAAATCAGGACGGGCGACACGCGCTAGGTTCTTTGTTTCGGAGTGCCTGGTCTTTTTCCAGCCTCGTGCGCTACGCTTGAGCAACTGGCCGCCCAAGGACGTTCCATTGCGGTAGATTGCGAATTATGCGAGAGCACCCGACGCCCCACTGCTCCCCGAACTGTCGCGGTCTACCCTGATCCTGCGGGTAAGCAAGAGGTGCAGAGGTAGAACTATATGCCGCACCGGCACACCATCGTAGCGCACGGTCGACTAGCAAAGCGCGAACTGCGGCTGGTGGCCGCACGGGAACGGCGGCACGGGCGCCAGATCATGACGTTCGAGCAGTTGGCGGCAAGGCTTGCAGGTGGATTTTCAAGTCCGGTCGATATGGAAAGCCTCCGGGCAGCCATCCAAGTGGCGTTACCCTTAACGGCGCTAGGTGAGCTCGACAGCATCAAGCTGCTGCCCGGTATGGTCGACGCAGCCGCAGATACGCTGCACAAGGCGTGGCGCGCAGGAATCAATCTCCAGACGCGAGCCGGCGATCATCCCCGCCTCCTATCAATCGCCCGCCTTGAAGAAGCGGTCCTAGCGCAACTGCCGCCATGCAAGATGCGACCGCCGGACCTCGCAACGGCCGCTTTGTCGCGACTCAATTACGCTGAAGCGCTGCTCGGTCCGGTTGACATTGTTGGCATCACTGAAATGTCGCCCTGCTGGCGTCCGCTATTGAAGGCCTTGGCGGAACTCACGCCGGTTCGATGGATCGCAGGCCCTAGGTCGATCCCAGCCTGGCTCGACGGAAGCAGCATTGAGATCGAACGTTCCGAACCGGAAAACCCCGATATCACTGCCATCAGCGCATCGACGAGCTATCACGAGGCCGTCGAGGCCGTCCGTTGGGCGCGCGAACTTGTAGCCTCCTGTACAGCGGAGCCTGCGGAAATAGCCATCGCTTCGACCATGCCGGCGGAGTTTGACGACCACTTCCTCTCCCTCCGATCCGACGCTAACTTTGACCTGTATTTCGTACACGGTGTCAGCGTAACGACCACACGGGAAGGGCAAGCAGCGGCAGCTCTTGCCGATATCCTCATGCGGGGTGTTTCCCAAACCAGGATTCGGCGGCTCGCCACGCTTCTCAGCGCCGAGCCCGGCCCGTTTCATGCTCTTCCTTCCGGCTGGACACAGGTCCTGCCCGCCGATGCCCCGCTTACCACGCCCGACGCTTGGAATAGACTTCTTGTACGCCTTACGGCTGCCGATTGGCCGGATGGAGAAAACCACGCCGAAACACTGCGCAGTATCATCGCTCTTCTCGCAAAAGGGGCCGAAGCAGCCTCTGAGATAGGTGAATCGCTACTCAACGGCCGTGCCTTGGCAATCTGGCGCAAATCCCTCCTTACCGGTCCTGCGGCCTCACTGGACATGACGATGGGCGCGCTCAAACAGAGTGACGGGCCGGAACCGTGTGTCTCCATTGCATGGATGGCGGCCAGTGAACTCGCCGCTTGTCCGCGGCGCTTCGTCCGCTTGCTTGGTCTCAATTCGTCGCGATGGCCGCGTAGCATTTCAGAGGACCGTCTGCTCTCCGATCACATCATTCCCTCCACCGAACTCGATCCCCTGCCCGTCAGCGCCGCGGACCGCCGTGATTTCGAGACAATCCTGTCCACGACCGAGAGCCAAGTTGTCTTGTCGCGATCACGGCGCGACAGCGACGGGCGTCTTCTCGGCCGAAGCGCACTGCTCCAAGGACAGCCGGTCGAAACATATGTTCGGCGCAACGCGGTGCCAATCCATGCTATGAGCGAGACCGACCGGCTTCTAGCACGACCGGAAGAATTCGCGGTCGTGCCGCAGGCGATTGCAGCCGTGACCTGTTGGCGAGACTGGCATCGCCAGAATGTCACTGCACATGACGGCCTCGTTCGCCCCAATCACCCACTTCTTCTGTTCATTCTGGATCGGACCCAATCGGCCAGTTCGTTGCGCCGGCTCCTGCGCAACCCACTCGGCTATGCATGGCAATATGGCTTGCGCTGGCGTGCGCCTGAGAGCAGTGCAGATCCGCTTGTTCTCGACGCGCTGGGTATCGGCGACCTCGTTCACTTGACTCTCAACCGCGCCCTGCGTGTGCTTGAGTCTGAAGGTGGTCTCGCCACAGCAGAAGCGGCGCAGATCGCCGCGGCCGTCGATCAGGCGGCTACCGAAACGGCGGGTCTCTGGGAAGCCGAGAAGGCCGTGCCGCCAAGTGTGATCTGGCGACTGACGCTGGACGAGGCACGATGGCTAGCTGGCCGCGCCTTAACCTATCAGGATCAGCCGCTAGCCGACGCCCATTCATATGGCGAAGTACCCTTTGGCGGCGCCGAGGCCAAATCGGTCGGCGAGGCTCCTTGGGACGTGCGGGCGGTAGTTGAGATTCCCGGCACGGGGTTCCGCATCGCCGGCTATATTGACCGGCTTGACATCTCTGGAGACGGTCGCGGCGCCCTGGTGCGCGACTACAAGACCGGAAGACCGCCGAAAGACAGGATTGTCTTGGACGGGGGCAAGGAACTCCAGCGTTGCCTTTACGCTTTTGCAGTCAAAGCGTTGCTTGGGAACGATGTTGCGATATCTGCGTCGCTTCTATATCCGCGCGAGCAGATCGATCTGCGGCTCGACGATCCCAACGCCGTGCTTGACCAAGTCTCGGGGTATTTGCGGTCCGCGCGTACTAGCTTCGGGGCAGGCAACAGTTTAATGGGTCCGGATACTGGCGGCGCCTACGACGATCTGGCCCTAGCTCTGCCCGCGAATGCTGCCGCAAGTTATTGCAAGCGCAAAGTCGCCGCCGTGAACGAAAAAATGGGTGACGCAGTGCAAGTCTGGGAGGCCATGTGATGAGCTCCCCTACAAGGGTTCTTGCAGATGATGCGGCGCGCCGCGCCGCCATGGCTATCCACGATCGATCCCTCTTGGTCGAAGCCGGGGCCGGGTCGGGGAAGACTGCCGTTATGGCTGGACGAATTGCCATGATGTTGGCGCAAGGCATTGCGCCTAAGTCGATCGCCGCAGTCACCTTCACGGAACTCGCCGCCAGCGAATTGTTGATGCGCGTGCGCGATTTCGTCGGTGACCTCGTCGCAGGTCAAATCCCATCGGAATTGTGGGTAGCGGCGCCCGAAGGCTTATCAGATGTGCAACTGAACCACCTCGCAAGGGCAAGCTTGGCGATTGACGAGATCACCTGCTCGACGATCCACGGTTTCTGTCAGCGCCTGATCATGCCCTATCCGGTCGAGGCCGATATCGATCCGGGCGCGTCCGTAATGGATCGTAACCAAGCGGACCTCGCTTTTGTCGAGATCGTCGAGGCTTGGCTGCGAGAACTGCTTTCAGGCACCGAGGGCGGCCTGATCGCCGAGATGGTGCTTCAGGACCCGGTCGAAACAGTGCAACTCATCCACAAGATCCTCGCCAACCTGCGCCGGCGGCGGACGGTCGTTGCGCCGCCGGTCTCCCCCCTGCCGCCTTTCGTTCGGTGCTTTCAGGAAAAGACTATCGCGTTCGCCGATTTCATCCGACAGTCTGCGGCAACGGAGGAAGAGACAGCCACCATTGCCGCACACTTTGAAGAAATGGCCGGAGCGCTCACCTTTGGTCTGACTGCTGACGATCCTGCCAGCCTCGTGCGGCTGCTTGTTTCTCGGCCCCATCCTGATCTCTGTACCAAGGCCGGCGCCTTCTCTGCTTTCAAGAAGAAGGGCAAATGGGTCGAGGCGGCCAAGCGCGCA
>Ga0302200_10002754_pt1 | contig 15339 bp, 8 predicted proteins | sample II_Bog_N3_1_FD_194585 | JGI IMG/M metagenome (GOLD analysis project Ga0302200, IMG submission 194585) | Peat permafrost microbial communities from Stordalen Mire near Abisko, Sweden - II_Bog_N3_1 | ecosystem: Environmental > Terrestrial > Soil > Wetlands > Peat | place: Sweden: Abisko, Stordalen... | reverse complement strand
CCCTACGGCGAGCCTGGACTACGAGATAAAGACTCCCTCGATGACACCTCCAAGACGGCGCGCATTTCTGTTGCAGGTAGGCGTGAACCACTATGCTGCGCAGGAATGCGATTTGAAGTATTCAGTGAAAGATGCGGAGAAGATGAGCGCCGATCTGAGTGAGCGGCTGCGCGCACAGGGTTTTGATGTCGAGGCGATAAAGCTGGAGTCGGTCGCGGAGAGCGATGTACAGGGTGCGGCGAAGGAGACGATTCATGCGCGGCTTGCGGAGATCGCTGCGACGGCGAATCCCGACGATGTGTTGTTCGTGAGCTTTTCCGGACACGGGTACTCCGCAGCGAATGGAACGTTTTATGTGTTGCCTTCTAACATCGAGGGATCGTGCAAGGACGCTGCCAATCTGAAGAATATGATCTCTGCCGACGAGCTCGCGAATTGGTTGCGGCCAATTGATGCAGGCGAGATGACGCTGATCCTCGATGCCTGCGAGTCGGCGGCGAGCGTTCAGTCCGGCGGCTTCAAGCCAGGTCCGCTGGGAAGCAAAGGCCTCGGCCAGCTAGCCTATGACAAGCGCATGCGTATCCTGGCTGCTAGCCAGTCGGACGAGGTCGCGCATGAGTATGACTACTTGCAGCACGGCCTGCTGACGTATGTGCTGACACATGACGGATTGGAAAAGAAACAAGCAGACTGGAAGCCCAGAAACGGGACGATTACGCTGGCGGAGTGGCTCAGCTACGCGGAGTTTGCGGTGCCGAAGTTCTTGCCGTACGCGGCTATGACCTCGACGCACAGGAGCGCAGTGGACCGCTTCCGAAGCGATAACAATAAGACCATACAGATCCCGGCGCTCTTCGACTTCTCGAAAACCGATTCGCTGCGTCTTCAATAGCGATCGCTTTGATTGAAACAGTTCGTCCAGGTGCTCAAATTGTCGAAAAGGCGGTATGCGCCATGCATATTTCCGGGCGAATTCGCGGGAGGCAAACTGGCGTTATCCTGGCTCTCGCCTGTGTGTACACCATGGGTGCGTCTGGACAAGATAATTTGCAGCTTGTTCCTCAGGTTGCCATGGATGAAGTCCACTCTGTTGCCATCTCACACGACGGAGATCTGATTGCGACGGCGAGTGGCAAGGTGGTCACATTGTGGGACAGGGCCTCCGGCGATGAGGTGCGAACGATTTACGTTCCTACCCAGGGCCAATACGTGAATGCAATCGCCTTCTCGCCGGATGGAAGATCCATCCTGACCGGGAGCGGGGATCCAATCATCCGGTTGTGGGACGCGGCGACCGGGCAACTTCTGCAAAGCTTCGTTGGGAAGAGTGCAGCCGGCGTTACGGCAGTCGCGTTTTCATCCGACGGCCACTTCATCGTGGCCGGAGGCGGCGATTCAACCGCGCAACTATTTGATGTCTCCAGCGGCAAGGAGATCAACAGTTTCATTGAATCCCTCATCAATTCCGTAGCCATCTCCAGCGATGACCAGTTTGTCTTGATCGGCAGCGGGGCACAGACAGCCATCATGTGGAATGCATCGACAGGCGTGCAAACCGAGGCGTTTCGTGATGCAAGCCTTAAGGAGTACAGTGCCGTGTGCTCGGCGGTTCTCTCGCCTGATGGACGCATCGTCGTGACCGGCAGACAGAACGGTACGACGCGCCTCTGGGACGCAGCCACCGGGAGAATTCTGCGCACGTTGGCTGGTCATACGATGCAAGTCAATGCGGTAGCCGTCTCCCCGAATGGCAGGACTGTCCTCACCGGAGACGAAGACCACACGGCCCGGCTTTGGGACATGGCTTCAGGCCGCTCGCTGCACACTCTCGAGGGACACACAGCCGCGATCACCTCGGTTGCATTCTCTGCAGACGGCAGCTTCGTTGTGACCGCAAGTATGGACGCCACGGCACGCCTTTGGGATACAAAGACCGGCCGGCCGCTGGGCGTGCTCAAAGGTCATACCAGCATGGTTCGCTCGCTGGCATACGCTACGGACGGAAGCTCCATCCTCACCGGGAATTACCCCGGCACAGTGCGTCTGTGGGACACAGCGAGCGGCAAAGAAGTCACCGATTTCGGGCCACGCACCGATGGAGTTGAATCGGTGGCGCTATCCCCTGATCATCACTGGGTATTGACTGGCAGCATCCACAACGGAGATTCCGGCATTTGGGATGCTCAGACGGGACAGCAGGTTCGTACCATCCCTTCCGGTATCTTCGGCTTCTCCCACGTCGCTTACTCCGCTGATGGCAGCATGTTCCTGGCCGAAGGCGGTTCCGGCGTCGGCTTGTATGACATCGCCAGCGCAACTCCCATCCGTTCCTTTACTCGGGCGCCGTCCAACGACATCCGGGACTATTTCGGAGACGTATACGCTGGTGCAATCTCACATAACGCCCAGCTCGTTGTTACTTCAATCAGCGAAAAGGCTGCACACCTTTGGGACGTTAAATCAGGTAAGGAGCTTCTTGCGTTCACTGGGCACACCGCAGGCGTGACGGATGTGGTCTTCTCGCCGGACGACCGTCTTGTAGCGACGGCCAGCCTCGACAATACGGGCCGCCTATGGGACGTCGCTTCCGGGCAGGCGCTGCACACGTTTGCCGGACACACTGAGCCAATCAATGCGTTGGCCTTTTCTTCGGATGGCCGGCTGCTTCTGACTGGCAGTAACGATGGGACTGCTCGCTTATGGGACACAAGCACCGGTGTGCAGATTCGAGTATTCCAAGGGCATAGCGGCACTATCTCCTCGGTAGCCTTTTCGCCGGGCGAAAAGTTCGTCATCACGGGCAGTTCTGACTCGACCACACGAATTTGGGACACCGCCTCCGGCAAAGAGCTTGCCCGTCTCATGAACTTTGAGGATGGCGGTTGGGCCGTTGTCGATCCGAACGGCCGGTTCGACACCAACAATCTGGATGGAGGGGCACCTTTCGTCTGGGTAGTTAGTGATGACCCGTTTCGCCCGCTCCCGCTGGAAATCTTTATGCGGGAGTACTACACGCCCGGCTTGCTGGCTATAATCCTTCGGGGCGAACGCGACGAGCTGCCGAAGTTGCCCTCAATTGCCGACATCAAGAATCGCGTGCAGCCGGAGGTCAAAGTCCTCTCAGTGACGCCTTCGCGGAAGTTCCCCGGACAGGTTGACGTGGTTGTTCATGCCGCGAGCCAAACCGATCACAATGGCACCCGGGGCGACTTGCAGGACCTGCGTCTCTTTCGCGACGGCCAGATGGTTGGTAGCGGCTACGTGGATGCTGAGGTGCAGAATCAGGGAGAAACAAGCTGGCGCACTAAGCACGTGATTGGCGGATACATTGAGGGCACGCTCAAGGATGGCAACTATACATTCCACGACGTGCTCACGAAGAGCAATGAGGCAAAGACGACATTTACGGCGTATGCCTTCAACAGTGCTCTGATCAAGAGCGCGACCGCGAGCCTGGACTATGAGCATGAGTCCGCATCCATTACCAGTCCTGCGAAACCTCGCGCCTATCTCATACAGGTCGGCGTCAATCATTACGCGGCGGAGCAATGCGAGCTCAGCTACTCCGTCAACGACGCCGAGAAGATGAATGCCGATCTGAGTGAGCGGTTGAAGGCGCAGGGCTATCAGGTGCAGTCTGTGAAGCTGGAATCGGTGGCCGGTGGCGACATTCGAGCAGCCGGCAAGTCAGAGATCCAGAAACAGCTGGCGGCCATCGCAGCGCAGGCTACGCCCGACGATGTCTTCTTCATGAGCTTCTCCGGCCACGGTTATTCCTCGCCAGACCGCGAGTTCTACATCCTGCCTTCCAACATTACCGGCTCTTGCCACGCCGTGGATGTTGAGCTGCTAAAGAATGCGATTTCTGCTGACGATCTGGCAAGTTGGTTGCGTCCGGTCGATGCCGGTGAAATGACTCTGATCCTCGATGCATGTTTCTCCGCGGAGAGCGTTCAGGTCGGCGACTTCAAGCCTGGACCGTTGGGCAGTCGCGGCCTTGGCCAACTCGCCTATGACAAGCGCATGCGGGTTCTTGCAGCCAGCCAATCGGATGAAGTCGCTCATGAGTACGACTATCTGCGGCAAGGTCTTATGACTTATGTGCTCACCGTCAACGGACTCGATCAGGGCAAAGCCGATTGGAAGCCTGTCGACCAGAAAATCATGGTCGGCGAATGGCTGGCGTATGCAACCAGTGAAGTGCCGAAATTCGTGACGGAGAAATCGAAAGACGACGGTGCCAAGGCCGCTGAGGATCGATTCGGCAAGAGTCCTACATCCACATTCCAGATTCCAGCATTCTTCGATTTCGCCAAAGCGGATTCGCTAAGGCTGCAATAGCATCTTGCTCTGACAAATACTTTATGGGACACTCGCCGTTACGGAAACGGACTGAATCAGAAGAGGATGTGGATGATGTTCCAGTCACTAAGATCGGCGATCGTTGGTCTAATTATCTTCGTGATTACAGCGGGATATGCCGGGTCGCAACAGCATGTAGTCCTGATGCCGCAGCTCGGGATGGGGTCGGTCAATTCTGTGGCCTACTCTCCTGATGGGCACTTCGCGGTTACTGGTGAAATGAACAAGACCGCGCGGCTATGGAACCTTGATAGCGGGGTACAATTGCGGGCTTTTACGGGCCATGGAGGACCTGTGTATGCCGCTGTTTTCTCGCCAGACGGGAAGAAAGTACTGACCGGCAGTGGTGACCATACGGCGCGGTTGTGGGATGTGGCTACAGGGAAGTCTATTCGAACATATGTCCTCGAAAGCGAAGTTCGCGCGGTTGCATTCTCGAAGGACGGCCAACACCTTCTTACGGGCGGCTTTGACCAGAAGGTCAAACTTTGGGAGACCGAGACCGGTAATGTTGTGCGCACTTTCGAACCAATTAGAGGCGCTGTGAGTTCGGTGGCTATGTCAGTGGATGGCAGTTTGGTTGTGACGGGCGATTGGTCCGACGCTGCACAGATCTGGGAAGCCCAGACGGGAGCGCTGTTGCACACTCTGGTTGGACATACAGACCTAGTGAATTCGGCGGCGATTTCTCTTGACGATCAGCTCATCGCGACCGGCTCCATGGACCATAAGGTAAAGTTGTGGTCCGCAAAAACTGGCGAATTGATGCATACCTTCACAGAGAAAGACGCAGTTAATAGCGTTTCGTTTTCTCCCAACGGCAAAGTGCTGGCGTCTGGTACGAACGACGCCACCGTTGAGCTATGGGATGTCGATTCAGGGAAGAGTCTGAAGATTTTGCTAGGCCACATCTACGGGTTTATGTCAGTCCATTTTTCCCCGGATGGTCGATTTTTACTGGCTGGATGTGGCGACGGTAGCTTATGGGAATGGAATGTGGCGAACGACGAACTTAAGCACCGACTGCAAGGGCAGACATATGCCGTGAATGCCGTCGCCTTTTCACCGGACAACAAGCTAATAATCACTGGTGGAACAGACAGAACGGCGCGGCTATGGGATTTACAGACAGGGCAGGCGGTCCGCACGTTCGATCCGCATGTGATGCCGGTGGCCGCTCTAGCGTTTTCACCTGACGGCAAACAGTTTGCAACAGCAGGTGACTCAACGCGATTGTGGAATGTGGTGAGCGGAGACATGACAAAGGACTTGGCTACAGAAGCAACGGGTTCTGTTGCATATTCTCCGGACGGACGAAGTGTGTTGACGTCGTACTGGCAGAACGGAGCGAAGATATGGGACGTAAGCAGCGGCAAGATGACACACGAGCTAAAGGGACATACGGGGGCAGTCGTATCTGTCGCGTATTCCCGAGACGGACGAACCGTGTTGACGGCAAGCCAAGATGGAACTGCCAAATTGTGGGACGCGTCCGGGGGAAGTGTACGGCGAACTTTCGGAAAGCCGATTCAGGGGTATACAGAACCAGGTAAGGAATCGGAAATGGAGTTTATGAACTCTGCTTCCTTTTCGCCGGACGGAAAACTCATCCTCACCGGGGAGGGTTTTTCGGGGTTTGGAGAGGCTCCAGGTGCGCCGACCGTTGCGAAGTCATGGGATGCGGGCACAGGCACAGCTGTGAAGACGTTTACAGGGCACACCGGGGCTGTGACTTCCGCAGTGTTTTCTGCGAATGGACAATTCGTGTTGACCGGAAGCGTAGACCAGACGGCACGCATTTGGAATGCGACCAGCGGCCTTCTGCTGCATACGCTAGCGGGCCACTCAGCCGACGTGTCATCAGTTACGTTTTCCGCGGACGGGCGGTTTGCTTTGACAGGAAGCGCCGATACGACGGCACGGCTTTGGGATGTTGAAAGCGGAAAGCAGTTGGCGGCACTTGTGAGTTATGCGGATGGCTCGTGGGTTGTGACCGATCCAGACGGCCGCTTTGATGCAAGCGATCTGGACGGTGGCGCGCCGCTGAGTTGGGTGGAAGACGAAGATCCGATGCATGCGATTCCGCTGGAGATTTTCATGCGCGATTACTACACGCCGGGGTTGTTGGCTCGGGTTTGGAAGGGCGATAAATTGCCTGAAATAAGGCCGATTGCGGAAATCAGAAACCGCGTGCAGCCGGTGGTGAAGGTAACGAGTGTGACGCCGTCGCAGAAGACACCAGGGCACGTGGATGTGACTGTGCATGCGGCGAGCGTGACGGATGAGAAAGGCATGACGAGCGGGTTGCAGGACCTGCGGCTGTTTCGCGACGGGCAGATGGTAGCGGATGGCTATCTCGAGGGTAAGCTCGATGATGGCGATTATGTCTTCCGCAATGTGATGTTGAAAAGCGATGCGACGAAGGTGACTTTCACGGCGTATGCGTTTAACAGCGAACGCATCAAGAGTGCGACGGCATCATTGGACTATCAGGTGTCAGCGCCGTCAGCTGCGCTGTCAAAACCGCGCGCGTACTTGCTGCAGGTTGGCGTGAACCAATATGTCGGTAACCACTGTGAGCTTCACTACGCAGTGAGCGACGCCGACGTGCTGAGCACCACACTCGCAGCCACGTTGTCTGCTCATGGCTATGAGCCCGTTCCGGTAAAGCTTGTGGCTCCAGCCAACGGCGATCCTGCTGCTGCCGGCAAGCAGCGCATTCGTGAAGAACTCCAGAAGATCGCTGCTACCGCAACTCCTGACGATGCCTTCTTTATGACCTTCTCTGGTCACGGATACTCAAACAGCGCCGAATCTGGCGGCGGCTTTTATATCCTGCCCTCCGGCATGACTGGCTCGTGCCGCGAAGTGAATGAGGAAATGTTGCAGTCCGCGATCTCTGCCGATGAACTCGCCCAATGGCTGCGGCCTATCGACGCCGGCGAGATGACACTGATCCTCGATGCCTGCGACTCTGCTGCCAGCGTGCAATCTGCTGATTTCAAGCCCGGTCCCATGGGCAGCCGAGGTCTCGGCCAACTGGCTTACGACAAGCGCATGCGGGTCCTTGCCGCCAGCCAGACTGATGAATCTGCCCAGGAATCAGATCAACTCCTCCATGGAGTACTTACCTACATCCTCACTCAGAAGGGCCTTGTCGAGCACAAAGCTGACTGGAAGCCCGTCGACCAGAAGATCACTGTCGGCGAGTGGCTCGGTTACGCAGTATCCGCTGTGCCTCAGTACACACTCGATCCCACAAAGGCCAGTACGCCAAAGGGCACGGGTAACCGCTTCGGAAGCGTCGGCAAGACCATACAAATCCCCGCGCTCTTCGACTTCTCAAAAACCGACACACTGCAACTACAATAGCAAAATCGGCGAATCTCATCCTCGATGTCGATGGACGTCGTGATGACCGTGCCGGGCTTGTGGGCCGTTGCCCGCTGCCCTGTCGGGGGCGTTGGAGTTCGTGTCCTGCGGAGGAGGGGGCTGGAGCAGAAGTTCAGGGTTCTGAACGTCTCTCATGCCAGCTCTATGATGGCTGCTGAAAGGGTCGGAAGACAGGTGAGATAAAGGTACCTTAGAGGTGAGGAAAAAGCTGGAAATGCAGGGGATTTAATGGAATACTCGCCGTACGGCGCCGTAACGATTTTGGCCCGAATGGCGCGATTTCTGGAGTGTGGTTCGATGCGGCTTCGGCACAGGAAGTGGCGAGCTTGTTTGGCTATGCTGGCGGGTCTTATGGCTCGCGAGTTAGCGGCCCAACAGATTGGCCCACAGGCAGAACTCGTAGTGCAGCTAGGGCATACCGAAGACGTAAAGGCAGCGGCATTTTCGACAGACGGGCGGCTTGTACTGACGGGTTCCGACGACCGCAGCGCAAGGCTTTGGGAGGCGGCGACGGGCCGAGAGTTGCGCCGATTTTACAGTCCGGATCGGCCCATTGGAGCCGTGGCGATTACAAATGATAGTCGCTTTGTGCTGACCGACGGCTATCCCGATAAGCCGTACCTGTGGGACGCGGCGACCGGCAAAGAGTTGAATAGCTTTCAAGGCAGTTATGGGCCGGTGGCAGAGGTTTCGCTCTCCTACGATGCCAGGTATTTACTCAGCGGGGTCGGCAGAACGGCAGTGTTGTGGGACACGGTCACGGGCAAAGAGGTGTGGCGGTTCGAGACTGTCCCGGGCCTGGTGGTGTCTACGGCGATATCCGGGGACGGGCGATACGCTTTGAGTGGAGGAGGTAGGAAGGTTTCACTGTGGAATACGGCGAACGGCCAGCGGCTATGGCAGTTCGTCTCTGGGGTAGAGAGCTTCGAGTCGGTTGCCATCTCTCCCGACGGCCGTGTTGCCGTAGCTGGTGGTTACATACAAGATGCTACTGGCCATGGGCTGGGCGAGGCCGTACTCCTCGATATGCAGAGCGGAAGAGTTCTGCGCCGGTTGACCGGCCATAAGTTCACCGTGAACTCTGTGGCATTCTCCAACGACGGCAAATGGATTGTGACCGGCAGCGACGACTGGACGGCCAGGCTGTGGGACGAGACGACGGGACGGGAGCTCAAACAGTTCGATGAGGGAAGCTATGTAGATTCGGTAGCACTTTCTTCGGATGGCCGGTTTCTGCTGACGGCGACCTACAAGCGGGCGACGATGTGGGACGTGAAGACCGGGCAGCGGGTGCGCGAGTTTGAAGGACAGACGGAACCCAGCACACACGTTTCTATGTCTCCCGATGACCGGTACCTTCTCATCGGTGCTCCACGCAACGCTGAGCAACTTTGGGACCTGCGCAATGGGAGGATGTTGCAGTGGTTCAAAGGCGAGTTTCCAGTAGGCGCGTGGAGCGTGAGCGAGGCGTCGAACGGAATGTACGCACTGCATACCCGGAATGGGGATGCGGTGTCCATTGCAGCGGGCGGCTTCGATGAGGCAACGTTCGATTGGGGCGCGCCTTCAGACACTCCGGGAGAGCGTATCGGTACCACCTCCGATGGTGAGGACCCAAATATTTATTCCCCGGAGCTGTATGCCGCCAGGGCAGCTCACGCGCCGCCGCGGGCCGTCACCTCTATGGGGGGGGGGGCTTGTGGAAGCGACGATCCCCATACGCCTGCGGGGAGATTAAAGCACCAATTGGGTTATTCATTCGACTTCTCCGACGATTGCAAATATGCGTTGCGAGTCGCAAGCGATGGGATCACAACCTTATGGGACGTACAGACCGGTGGTGAACTCGTAAGCCTCATCAGCTTCAAGGCCGGCGGCTGGGCAGTCGTAGATGCGCAAGGACGCTTCGACACCAGCGATCTCGACAGCGATGTACCGATGCACTGGGTTGTTGATGACGATCCCATGCGGGCGTTGCCGCTGGAGATCTTTATGCGCGATTACTACACTCCAGGATTGCTTCAGCGCGTCCTCCGCGGCGAGAAGCTGCCGGAAGCGCAGTCGATTGCGAAGATCAAGAACCGCGTGCAGCCCGATGTCAAGGTGATGAGTGTGACGCCGTCGGCGGCAATGCCGGGACGAGTGGATGTGGTCGTGCACGCGGAAAGTCGCAACGAGCAGAAGCGCGACGAACATGCCAATCCGCTAAGAGATGCAAAGGGCGACGTCGAAATGCAGCCCAGCGGTCTGCGAGACCTGCGGCTGTTTCGCGATGGACAGATGGTCGCGGATGGCTATCTCGAGGGTAAGCTCTATGATGGCGATTATGTCTTCCGCAATGTGATGTTGAAGAGCAATGCCGGCAAGGTCACATTCACCGCCTATGCCTTCAACGATGAGCGCATCAAGAGCCCAACCTCAACCCTGGACTATGAGCCACGCTCGCCACGTTCGCTCAGGGGAAGCAAGCCTCATGCGTATTTGCTTCAGATTGGCGTGAACCAATATGTCGGTAACCACTGTGAGCTTCACTACGCAGTGAGCGACGCCGATGTGCTGAGCACCACGCTCGCAGCCGCTATGTCTGCTCATGGCTATGAGCCCGTTCCGGTAAAGCTTGTGGCTCCGGCCAACGGCGATCCTGCCGCTGCCGGCAAGCAGCGCATTCGTGAAGAACTCCAGAAGATCGCTGCTACCGCAACTCCTGATGATGCCTTCTTTATGACCTTCTCTGGTCACGGATACTCAAACAGCGCCGAATCCGGCGGCGGCTTTTATATCCTGCCCTCCGGCATGACTGGCTCGTGCCGCGAAGTGAATGAGGAAATATTGCAGTCCGCGATCTCTGCCGATGAGCTCGCCCAATGGCTGCGGCCTATCGACGCCGGCGAGATGACCCTGATCCTCGATGCCTGCGACTCTGCTGCCAGCGTGCAATCTGCTGATTTCAAGCCCGGTCCCATGGGCAGCCGAGGTCTCGGCCAACTGGCTTACGACAAGCGCATGCGTGTCTTGGCAGCTAGCCAGGCTGACGAATCTGCCCAGGAATCAGATCAACTCCTCCATGGAGTACTCACCTACATCCTCACTCAGAAGGGCCTTGTCGAGCACAAGGCTGACTGGAAGCCAGTCGACCAGAAGATCACGGTTGCAGAGTGGCTCGGCTATGCAGCATTTGCTGTCCCCCAATACACGCTCGATCCGGCTAAGATCACAGCAACGAAAGGAGTGGGTGGCAGGTTCGTAAGCGCCGGCAAGACCATACAGATCCCCGCGCTCTTCGACTTCTCAAAAACCGACACACTGCAACTACAATAGCAAAATCGGCGAATCTCATCCTCGCTGTCGATGGACGTCGTGATGACCGTGCCGGGCTTGTGGGCCGTTGCCCCCTGCCCTGTCGGGGTCATCGGAGTTTGCTGCCTGCGGAGGAGGGGGCTGGAGCAGAAGTTCAGGATTCTGATCGTCTGCCTCGCGAGCTCTATTTTACCGCATTGAGCACCACCGGAGAGACCGGAAAGGGACGTCAGAAACAGGGTTTCGCGAACTGGCTACAGGTCGAGTCCAGATATTTGCTTTCCATTGGTTGCTTCAACCTGCCATGGCCAGGTCCCAACTTTGTCCTCGGACTTTCAGGAGTTTCGGCGATGTCATCCATCCAACGTATCTTCTCCCTTGTTTGGATACTTTTGGTGCTCATTCCAGCCAACTGGTGCAGCCATGCAACAGCGCAGACCACTGGTCTAGACGAATTCAAGCTGTTGCCCCAGCTTGGGGTTGCTGCTATCGGAGGTGCCGCTATCTCTCATAATGGTAGGTTCGTCGTCACGGTTCATCAAAACGGAGAGCTTGAATCGACTGTCGTTCCCGTGGTGTTGCGCAGATCGGTCGCACTCGTGTCAGAACCAAGGTTTACCAGGTTCAGAGTGCTGCCGGTATTGACCGAAGATTCCGAGGCCGGACCCAGGAACTGGCCGGGCGAATTGCTGTTTTGGCCGGCCAGTGCAGCGTTTTTCATTTGCTGCCTGGCTAACTGCAGATTGCCGAGAATGATTGCGTCATTTGGTGTTTGGGCAAGAGCCTGCTGGAACTCGTTGATGGCCCCTGCATATTTTTTTGATTGAGCAGGAAAACGCCGCTGTCATTGAGTTGATGTGCGAGAACGGCATGTTGCTGTGCAACCGGGTCGATTGCCGTGCTGACTGCCGGGGTGCCTCCACAAAAAGCGCGTTGTGAAGCTGCTGGCCCAGTGCATACCCTAGTTGATAGGAAATACTTCCAACAACGCTCGTCACTGCCGAATTCACGCTGGAAGGGATAGCAGAAGCGGTTGAGCTTGAGGAGGGTCCGCAACTGCAACTGGCGATGGTGACGTCGCCGACTGTCTGTGCCTGGGCCCTACAATCTGCTGCCGAAGAAAAGTTGAGAGTTTGTCCTTGGCTCCCACCCACCAACGAAGCGCACTGATTGCTCCCGTGGCAGTTGTATGTGATCGTGCAGGATACTTGCGCAATAGCAAAGGTCGGGCCATACAGGGTGGAAAGTAGACACAACAGGCAGGCTACTGGGACTAGGCGGGGCATGGGTAGCCTCCTGAATGCCCCACCCTAGAAGAGGGGTGAGAACGAATGTGCTGTCAGGCCCTTTAGACAGGAATCCTGTGTTGAGGTGTGGTGAATGACAATTTTATATACTGCATATTCCAAAGAGGATATGAGGCTTTCGCGGAATGGCGATCACGGATACTGATCAACGAAGCGACTGGCCACCTCCATGAGAATGCCGTCGATTTGTTCGCTGGTCGCGGGATCAAGACTCAAATCCACCATTTTCCGTAATCCATTTTTCATCTCTGTGAAGTCGCCACGAGCCTCATCCTCTCGGGAGAATAATCGGGTGTGAACGAACAACCCGTACGCCCCGCAGGTGATGGCAAATGGGGCTCCGGGCGCTCCGCTCTCCAAAGTGATACGGGCACCCGAACGATATTCCTGATCTTCAAGAATCACGCCGCTTTCAGAGCCACGCAGACCGATTGTGTTCCCGTCCTTATAAGGCACCCAGAGATTCGATTGTCCGGTCATTTCAGTGTGCTCTCAGTGCCCGAATTATACGGATCGCGGACTCTAAATGATTGAAAGTAACGCCATACCCCCGGAGACCGATAGTGAGGCAGTATTTTATCTAGCTGATAATAAACGGTATAGGCGGTGCAGGGAGGCGAGCCAACGAGGCTGGCCTCGGAGGATTTTGAGTCTGATTTTTCCACAGATGCACGGTGTTGCATTGAGTCGCAGATAAGGCAATAAGCCATTCTTTATCAGGAGCTTGCTAGTTCCGAGCAAGTTGCATGGAAGAGCACCAGGATGCGCGGGATTCCAGTACAAAGTATCACCAGAAGTATCCCTGACCGCCTCAGCGGACTCGTGTACCTGCTTGCGACAGGCCTGTGATACTTCGGGGATACTTTTTGGCGCTAACCCCTCGTGATTATTGACCTTTGATGTCCCTCGATGTTCCGTAAGACTCGCAAGTTGGCTTGGCGTCCGCGAACCGGCGATCTCTGCCGTGACAGTGAGCCATCCAACGGTAACGCATTGGAATCAGGAGGCACGGATGGCCACTCTAAGCGCCCTGAGGAACCCATGGAAACCCTTATTGCACCCGTAACAAACCCACGACCTCTGCCCTATAGACCTCTGCCCAACCTCAATTTTGCTGGCAAATTCGCGTTGACTTCTGCCGCAGTTCGGCAGAGGTCATAGGTTCGATTGGGGAGCCCATGCCGATGATCGCGGTTGGATTGCGAATGCTGCGAAAACTTGCGTTTGCTGCGAATACATGGAACAATGACTTTGAGGTGGCGACCATGCCCGAAGCGCTCCTGACCCACACCTTACCCACGCAAGCCGAGGCCAAACAGGCCGAGGAGACCAGCCGGGTGCTTTCCTCCCGGCTGCGATCAAAGACTCCGCTACGGCTCCGGCTGGTCGGCCACCCCGAAGACGAGACGGTCGTCATCCCAGCTTCCGCCGCCAAGATGCTGGTCGGAATCCTGGACGAAATGGGACGCGGAAACACCGTCACCGTGATCCCGGTTCACGCCGAACTAACCACACAGGAAGCAGCCGAAACGCTAAACATCTCGCGGCCTTCTCTCATCCAACTGCTCGATGAAGGCAAGATCGAGTACCGGAAGGTCGGAACGCATCGCCGCGTTCGCTTTGAGTCCCTGATCGCCCATAAGCGCCGTGTCCACGCGGAGCGCATCGCAGTCCTCAACGAACTGGCAGCGTATGACCAGGAGATTGGGATCTGATTCGTGGCGACATTCGGGGCCTTCTTCGACGCAAATGTGCTCTACCCTTCCGGGCTGCGCAACCTCCTCATGCACCTCGCATTGACGGGCGTCTTCCGTGCCCATTGGTCTGCCGATGTTCACGAGGAATGGATTCGGAATCTCCTCAAGAATCGGCCTGATCTCACACGCGCGCAACTGGACCGTACACGGCAGCTGATGGACAAGGCTCTGCCGGACGCGCTGGTGACTGGGTACGAGCATCTGATCGACTCAATTGAGCTGCCGGATCGGGATGATCGTCACGTCCTCGCTGCCGCGATTCGGTGCGGCGCAAGCGTGATCGTCACGCTCAATTTGGTAGACTTTCACAGCGCCGCTCTTGCGAAGTTCGGAATCGAAGCGCAGCATCCCGATGACTTCATTCTGACGCTGGTGGAGACCTTTCCGGACCTCGTAATGGAGGCAGCGCGGAACCATCGCGCCAGCCTCAAGAATCCGCCCAAGACGTCTGACGAATACCTCGCCGACTTAGACGCGCAAGGCCTAGGCAAGACCGCGATCGCACTCAAGGAATTTGCTTCTACCAACACGCCATTCATCATCTAGAGTGACACCCGTCTTCACTCGCTAAGGCAAAGAGGCCGGAGGGGGCCAAGCCGCACCGACTAGTGATTGCATTTCGACGAACTCCACCACAGGCGAGCAAGAATTATGCTCGCACAAATTGCACATCCAGCGTGACCGTTACCTCGTCACCCACGAGTAGGCCGCCGTTCTCCAGCGTCGTGTTCCAAACCAAACCAAACTCCTTACGGCTGATTTTCACGGTCGCCGATGCAGCCACGCGAAGATTGCCCCATGGATCCTTCGCCGGCGGAGTTGGTCCTTCCACTTCAAACAGCACCTTTCGGGTGATATCCCGAATAGTAAGCTCACCTTCAACGGCGAGCTCTCCCGGCCGGACAACCCTGATGCTTGTAGATTTGAACATCAACGAAGGAAACTTCTCCACATCGAAGAAGTCGGCGCTCATCAAATGAGCATCTCGTTGAGCATCGCGTGTTTCGATGGATGTCGCATCGATTGTTGCTTCAACGTGCGAGCTCGCAAGATTGGAATCATCCAGCATCAGCGCACCCGTGACTTTAGCGAACTGACCCTTCACGTTGGAGATCATCATATGTCGAACCTTGAACTCGGCGACAGTGTGGGTGGGATCGATATTCCAAATCGTCGTGCCAGCTCGCTGAATAGTTGGTGTGCTCATGATTTCCTTTCTAGTT
>Ga0302200_10002740_pt1:0-10000 | contig 15377 bp, 14 predicted proteins | sample II_Bog_N3_1_FD_194585 | JGI IMG/M metagenome (GOLD analysis project Ga0302200, IMG submission 194585) | Peat permafrost microbial communities from Stordalen Mire near Abisko, Sweden - II_Bog_N3_1 | ecosystem: Environmental > Terrestrial > Soil > Wetlands > Peat | place: Sweden: Abisko... | reverse complement strand
ATCAAGGATTGGGTCGAACTCTTCTTGTTAAGGTAATAGCGTCATCTTCTACCCCGAAAGAGGGGCACTTATTATGGGACATACAATGCATTCCAGGCGTATGATCATTACGTTTCCACCGGGTTATTCTATTCCACCTCTTCTAGAGAAAAGAACTTCAAGAAAAATACTGAATAACACGGCGATCCATTTATACAAAATCTCTAGTCCGAGCACACGCAAAGGAGCCGTAGACAGTCAAATGAAATCCAATCCACGAAATAAATTGATCTATGGACGACATCGTTGTAGTAAAGGTCGTAATGCCAATGGTAATATGGAGAAAATTGTTTGAAGCACGCACAGAACTGGAAGCGCACCTTCTTTCAAGGAGAGGAGGACGGGTTATTCACATTTCATTTGATGGAATTGAAAGCTAAGCAGTGGTAATGAAGATCCGCCGAAGAGATGTCTCCTACGTTACCCGTAATATGTGGAAGTATCGACGTAATTTGATAGAGTCATTCGGTCTGAATGCTACATGAGAAACATAAGCCAGATGACGGAACGGAGAGACCTAGGATGTAGAAGATGATAACATGAATGATTCGGCAGATTAGGATTCCTAGAATATCCACTCATGTGATACTTCATTATACGATGAAAAGATCTCTTTTTTTCTATATCATCATATACATCTAGAAAGCCGTATGCTTTGGAAGAAGCTTGTACAGTTTGGGAAGGGGTTTTTTTGATAAAAAAGAAGAATCTACTTCAACCGATATGCCTTTAGGCACGGCCATACATAACATAGAATTCACACATGGAAAAGGCGGACAATTAGCTAGAGCAGCAGGTGCTGTAGCGAGACTGATTGCAAAAGAGGGTAAATCGGCCACATTAAGATTACCATCTGGGGAGGTTCGTTTGATATCCCAAAACTGCTTAGCAACAATCGGACAAGTGGGTAATGTTGGGGTGAAGCTAAAAAGTTTGGGTAGAGCTGGATCGAAGTGTTGGCTAGGTAAGCGTCCTGTGGTAAGAGGAGTAGTTATGAACCCTGTGGACCATCCACACGGGGGCGGTGAAGGAAAAGCCCCAATTGGTAGAAAAAAACCCGCGGGGTTATCCTGCGCTTGGAAGAAGAAGTAGGAAAAGGAGAAAATATAGTGATAGTTTGATTCTTCGTCGCCGTAAATAGGAATATTCCAAATCGAATTTTTGGAATTCGAAATAATGTGATGGGCGAACGACGGGAATTGAACCCGCGCATGGTGGATCCACAATCCACTGCCTTGATCCACTTGGCTACATCCGCCCCTTATCTAGCTAAAGAAAGGATTTTATCTTTTTTCCATTCATCATTATTGTATTTATTCTGACCTCGATACTTAGATCATTCTATAGGACATAGAATGACAATTAATCTTTAACATGCAAAAAAAGGAGTAATCAGCTGGTCAAAAAAAAAAGAATTCAAAAAAGAATTGTCAAAAAAAGAATTGTAGTATTTTTAGTAATAGTCACTTGGTCTCGGGCATCTACTATTATACCCTCAATGGTTGGCCATACAATCACTAAACTTTTATTTTTTTCGAAATACTAAGGAGGTTCAATCGAATCTATGACCAATAAACATGAATGGAAATCTGTTTCCTTTATCCGCCAAAGTAGTAGTTTACATTATGGTCGTTTCATGCTATCGTCGCTTAAGGAAGGTCAGGCTAATATAATAGGTACTACCATACGAAGAGTTCTACTTGCAGAAATAAAAGGAACACGTATAACACATGCTACATTTAAATTGAAAGAAAAACAAGAAAAATCTTTTCATCAATATAGTACCATACCTGGTATAAGAGAATCTGTAGATGAAATATTAGAAAATTTAAAGACAATTGTCTTTAAAAGCCTCACCAATCGAGTTATCAAAGCATCGATATCGATTTCGGAGAGTGGTCCAATGCTTTTTACTGCCAAAAATATAAACCTACCGGATTTTGTTCACATAGTCAACCAAGACCAACCTATTGCGTATATAACAGGACCAATAGATTTATCAATTGAATTGATATTAGAACGAGATAGAGGGTATCACCCTCGACACTTAGATACTGTTTCGAAGATTAGAAATCAAAGGGGAATTGAAAGTGGAAGTTTCACTGGAAATGTAAAAAGAAGTGTCGTCAATGACAATGTCAAATATGGCGATTATAGCGATGAAAATTGCAGTTTTACTTTTCCCATAGATACCACATTTACTCCTGTGCTACAGGTCAATTATACGTATCATGCGAATAAACAGTATTATGATCCGGTTAGAAAAAAAATTGACTCCGAGGAAATACTATTTCTCGAAATAAGTACGAATGGAAGTTTGACTCCTGTAGAAGCACTTCGTGAAGCTTGTCTTCATTTGATTGATTTTTTTCAAATTTTCCCCCTCTTATGAAGAAGAAAATCTCTTTTTGAGAGAAAGGGATGAAAAGGATTTCTTTTTGATATTTAAACAAATTTTTCAGAAATATCTGCGTATGGATATACAAAAGTTATGGTCTAATATAAAACAAATACTTCTCGTACACAACAATCGCATTCAAACCAAAGAAGATTTTTTTCAAGAGCTCGAAAAGCATCAAGAAAGTGATGACCAAAAAACGTACTTTCACTGACAATTGAGTCACTCATAGAAAGAAAAATGCAAAATCTTTCTGATAGAACAATCAGAATCAGGAATGAAATAGAAGAAATCACAAAAGAAAAGAACAAAATACTTCTAGATAAAAGACCGGAATCACTGGAAGATATTTCAAAGAAAAAGTGTTCGATTAATACGTAAATCACGTTATTTTCGAAAATTTTTCATTCAAAAAACATCCATAAATATCTTGCTATGGATGATTCAAAATCTTCCTAGGACTAGGAGAAATTCGCACCTTTTCTTTGAATCAATCAAAAAAATGATCAATAAAAAGAATAAAACAAATCAAGAAGGGAGGAAGGAAAGAGATCAAAATACGATGAACTTTTTTTGGACTCAAGAAAAGAATCATTTCAAAATGGATTATGACTTATCCTCCTTGTCCCAAGCATATGTATTTTACAAATTATCACAAAACCCATTACTTAACAAATATGACTTGAGATCTTTACTTAAATATCATGAGACCTATCCTTTTATTAAGGATGAAATCAAAGATTATTGTCGAGGGATATTTGATTCCAAATCAAGTCATAAGAAAATGACTAAGAGTGAATTGTGGAAAAACTGGTTAAGGGGTCATTATCAATACAATTTATCTCAGACCAAATGGTCCCAATTAGAACTGCAAGAATGGCGAAATAGAATTCAGCAACATTGTATGATTCCAAATAAAGACTCAATGCCATTGGATTCCTATAAAAAACAAAAAGACAACAGCATTGATTACGTGAGACAAGATTCCTATGAATTTGATTCATTCCCTAGTATAAAAGAGAAAAAACTGGAAATATGATCTTTTATCAAATATATACATGAGTTATAGGGATAAAAATATGAATTATGGCGATAAAAAGGACTTATATCTTTCTCAAATTTTGAGTATAGCTATTAGTGATCATCTAGAAGATTCTGTTTATCCATGGAAAAATCGAGATAGAAAATATGTTGATTGTAGAATTCTCCTTACAAAAGAGAGCAATATAAATACCAGTACCAATATAGATACCTCTACCAATATACATACCTTTATCAATATAGATAGCAGTACCAATATAGATAGCAGTACCAATAAAGATACCAGTACCAATATAGATACCTATACCATAGATACCTATACCAATATAGATAATCAGAATAAACTGATAAAGACCTGGGTCAATATACTGATAGGTGGTTATCAAAATACTCACACTGAAGAAGAAAGAATCCAAAACAATTTGAACAAAAGATATATGGGCCAAAAAGAAGATCAAAAAGATATGGGCGAAAAAGAAGATCAAAAAGACAATTCGGATAAAAAAAAGATTTTTTGGATTGGAAGAAAATGAATAAAGAATGGAAAAAAAGGCATGAAGAAAGGTCAGTTAGAGAATCTTGGTTCTTCCCAGAATTGGTACTCCTTTTTAATGTATATAAGAAAAAACCATGGATTACGCCAATCAAATTACTTCTTGAGGATTTGGATCCTCATGAAGATCAAAAAAAAGAAGACCAAAAAGACGGCAAAAAAAAGGAACCAGAACCTGTTCAGGAAGGAAAAACTTTTGATGTCAAAAATAGAAATAGCAAAGAAGAAGATTTGATAGTACAAGTCTATGCTGGAGAAACCTTAACAAAAACATAAGTGAAGAAGAAGAGAAAAAGAAAAAAGCCAGAAAAGTAAACGACATAAAAGAATTGGATTTCTTGGTGAAAAAATCTTTCCTTCATCAATTCAGATTGAATAGGCGCACCAAGAAAAAAATAATGAATACTATAAACGTGACCTATCGCCTGCTTAGACTGTGGAAAGAATATTGAAAGGAAAACGAAGAGGGAGTTCCTATATCCCGGAGAAGAGATCCGGAAAAAATGAGTTTCACCTCGATAGAGAAAAACGAGATTGATTTGCAACTAATGGCCATCTTAAAAGATCCAGGTGACAGTGTTCCCATTTTGTTAGAAAATAAATTGATGATTTTCGAAGAATTTCGTCTATGTCAGAAAATAGATGGGAAATCCATTTTATATCAAATGATAAGTATCAATACCTCATTGTTCAATCAAAATCAGGATCAAACTCAGGACTTCCTTCGTCCTGAAGATATTCTATCTTCTAGACGTTGTAGAGAATTGCGAATTTTCAGTTCTTTCAATTACCCTAATCGAAATGTTACGCCATTCTATGGAAATAAATATATGAATCGATTCGATTTGAATAAAAAAAACATAAAAAACTCTGGACAATTATTCAATGTTTTCAATGAGAAGGAACTTAATACAGATGCAGATGAATTCATTAAATGTCAATCTTTTCTTTGGCCCAATTACCGATTCGAAGATTTATTATGTATGAATCGCTATTGGTTTGATACAAATAATGGAAGTCGTTTCAGTATGTTAAGGATACATATGTATCCACAATCTAGAATTCGAAAATAGTCTATTTCCTATACCAATAATAGAGAAATGTATTACCTCCTTCTATCCAAATCAAATGGAGGATTTGATTTGGATAGAATAAGAAAGTAGTATATGAATCAATCCAAGTTTTTGTGTATACTAGATTCAAATAACTGGCATAATTCTGATTTTTGGATTTTTCCTGATCGGAAAAATCATCCATGAAAAAGAAAGAAAAAAGATAGAAAAATTTTGTTATTTATGGTCAAAAATTCATTCACTCCTATTATTCCACAAGAAGAAAACAAGGGTTCTGTTGAATTTCAAGTATTCAGTTTCACCAATAAGATACAGAGGCTTACTTCCCATTTAGAATTGCACAAAAAAGATTTTTTATCGGAAAGGGGTCTACGAAAAATTCTGGGAAAACGTCAACGGTTGCTGGCTTATTTGTCAAAGAAAAATCGAGTACGTTATAATAAATTAATTGATCAGTTGAATATTCGAGAGCCACAAACTCGTTAATTTCATCGTTTGAATTTTTTTGAGTAGTATTCGATTTTTCATTTTGATGAGCCTCACTTTGAGGAATTCATGGAATAATGAATTCAGGAAGAAAAGATATGACTGTACCGGTTACAAGAAAAGATCTCATGATAGTCAATATGGGTCCTCACCACCCATCAATGCATGGTGTTCTTCGACTGATCCTTACTCTCGATGGTGAAGATGTTATTGATTGTGAACCCATATTGGGCTATTTACACAGAGGAATGGAAAAAATAGCGGAAAACCGAACAATTATACAATATCTACCTTATGTAACACGGTGGGATTATTTAGCTACTATGTTCACAGAGGCAATAACGGTAAATGCACCAGAAAAATTGGAAAATGTTCAAGTACCTCAAAGAGCTAGCTATATCCGAGTTATTATGTTGGAATTGAGCCGTATAGCTTCTCATTTGTTATGGCTTGGACCTTTTATGGCAGATATCGGTGCACAGACTCCTTTCTTCTATATTTTCAGAGAGAGAGAATTGATATACAATCTATTCGAAGCCGCCACAGGTATGCGAATGATGCATAATTATTTCCGCATCGGGGGGGTAGCTGCTGATTTACCTTATGGATGGATAGAGAAATGTTTCGATTTCTGCGATTATTTCTTAACAGGAGTTGTTGAATATCAAAAACTGATTACACGGAATCCCATTTTTTTGGAACGAGTGGAAGGAGTGGGCATTATTCGTGGAGAAGAAGCAGTAAATTGGGGTTTATCCGGGCCAATGTTACGAGCTTCTGGAATCCAATGGGATCTTCGTAAAGTTGATAATTATGAGTGTTACAATGAATTCGATTGGGAAATCCAATGGCAAAAAGAAGGAGATTCATTAGCTCGTTATTTAGTACGAATCGGTGAAATGAGGGAATCCATCAAAATGATTCAACAGGCTCTAGAGGGAATTCCTGGAGGACCCTATGAGAATTTAGAAGTCCGACGCTTTGATAGAGCAAAGAATTACGAATGGAATGATTTTGCATATCGATTTATAAGTAAAAAACCTTCACCCAATTTTGAATTGTCGAAACAAGAACTTTATGTGAGAGTGGAAGCCCCAAAAGGGGAATTAGGGATTTATTTGATAGGAGATAATAGTGTTTTCCCCTGGAGATGGAAAATTCGTCCACCCGCTTTTATCAATTTGCAAATTCTTCCTCAGCTAGTTAAAAGAATGAAATTGGCTGATATCATGACGATATTAGGTAGTATAGATATCATTATGGGAGAAGTTGATCGTTGAAATGATAATTGATACGACAGAAGTACAAACTATCAATTCTTTCTCTACATTGGGATTTTTCAAAGAAGTCTATGGACTGATATGGATTGTACCTATTTTGACCCTTATATTGGGAATCACAATAGGGGTACTAGTAATTGTTTGGTTAGAAAGAGAAATATCTGCAGCGATCCAACAGCGTATTGGGCCTGAATATGCTGGTCCGTTGGGAATTCTTCAAGCTATAGCAGATGGGACTAAATTACTTTTGAAAGAGGACCTCCTCCCATCTCGAGGAGATATTCGTCTGTTTAGTGTCGGACCGTCTATAGCAGTCATATCAGTTCTACTAAGCTATTTAGTAATTCCTTTTGAGTATCGTCTTGTTTTAGCTGATCTCGGTATAGGTGTTTTTTTATGGATCGCCATTTCAAGTATTGCTCCTATTGGTCTTCTTATGTCAGGATATGGATCGAATAATAAATATTCCTTTTCAGGTGGTCTACGAGCTGCTGCTCAATCTATTAGTTATGAAATACCATTAACTCTATGTGTATTATCAATATCTCTACGTGTGATTCGTTGGAATATGAACTTTTACCTCTTTTTCTTCTAGAAATCAAAGAACAAAAAGAGGTTCAATGTATTGAATAGATATTCTCATTTTTTGATTCAGCATTCAGGTTGATGAGTTAAACCAGATAGTTATATGAGTGAAACAAAACAGCTTATCCATTTGTAGTAAGAAGAAAAAATCTCATTCCCTGTGTACAAGAATCTAAACATAAGCAGCGTAACCTGTTTACCCCAAGATTCCGATTTTTTGATTAGTCATCATATCTTGAAGCGGGTGCAAACAAAAGATCAACTGTATGGAGTTTCTACTACTTTCTTGTATTTATTACTATACCGGCGATCAATCAAAAGGCAGTGGACAGTTAGGAACACCAAGGTACACAAAAGATTAGTAATCGAGATAATGTAAGGTATCAAAAAAGAGGTTTTTCCACATAAAACGAATCATAATAAGGACTTGAAATTGGTAGAAATGATCAAGTAGTACTTCCCTACGATTCCGATCTAGAGTATGCTCCTATTCACTGATTAAAGAAATGACTATCAAGAACGAATTAATCTTTTATTTTTTTTTGAAGTACCCTCCCCTGAGACAGAAGAAGAGGAAAAAAGAAATGGAATGCCATATATGGAATGAATAATAAAAAAAATCTTTCTTTATTCTTTCTTCCATATTCATACATATACAATTCTTATCATGATTCATGAACTAATCCCTAATTCTTTCTATTTATTGATATAACGAGTATTTTATTGAAAGATTCAGTTATTACCGAACAAAGAGAGATTCTCATTATAAAGGATAAGATCAATTCGGAAGCAACTTTTTGATTATTCTAGCAGACAGAATTCCATTGGTCTTGGGACTCTCCGATGTATCTTTATTCTGTCTACCCCCAAAGAAAGATGCCGATAATACCGAACTAGTCCTTACATTTTTTGTGGCCATAGAGGAGCCGTATGAAGCTGAGGTTTCATGTACGGTTTTGAAATAGCGATGAAAACAGTGATGTTATTTTCGACTATGATTATCTAACAGTTCAAGTACAGTTGATATAGTTGAAGCACAGTCCAAATATGGTTTTTGGGGGTGGAATCTGTGGCGTCAGCCTATAGGCTTTCTAGTTTTTCTAATTTCTTCTCTAGCCGAATGTGAGAGATTGCCCTTTGATTTACCAGAAGCAGAGGAGGAATTAGTAGCAGGTTATCAAACCGAATATTCGGGTATCAAATATGCTCTCTTTTATCTTGCTTCTTACCTAAATCTATTAGTTTCTTCATTATTTGTCACAATTCTTTACTTAGGTGGGTGGAATTTCTCTATTCCGTACATATCTATTCCTGAACTTTTCAGAATCAATAAAATGACTGGAATTTTTGGAATGACAATTGGTATTTTTATTACATTAGCTAAGGCTTATTTTTTTCTCTTAATTTCTATCACAACAAGATGGACTTTACCTAGGATGAGAATAGACCAGTTATTAAATCTTGGATGGAAATTTCTTTTACCTATTTCTCTAGGTAATCTGTTATTAACAACTTCTTCTCAACTTGTCTCACTATAAATAACAGAATACGATAACAAGATTCTCGATTCATAATCTCTCTCAAACAAGAGAAAGAAACTCCCATTTTCTCATTGATATTTACAATATGTTCCCTATGGTAACTGGGTTCACGAATTATGGTCAACAAACAATACGAGCTGCAAGGTACATTGGTCAAAGTTTCATAATTACCTTATCCCACACAAATCGTTTACCTGTCACTATTCAATATCCTTATGAAAAATCGATCATGTCAGAGCGTTTCCGGGGTCGAATCCACTTTGAATTTGATAAATGTATTGCTTGTGAAGTATGTGTTCGTGTATGCCCGATAGATCTACCCGTTGTTGATTGGAGATTGGAAAGAGATATTAAAAAGAAACAATTGCTTAATTATAGTATTGATTTCGGGGTTTGTATATTTTGTGGTAATTGTGTCGAGTATTGCCCAACAAACTGTTTATCAATGACTGAAGAATATGAACTTTCTACTTATGATCGTCATGAATTGAATTATAATCAAATTGCTTTGGGTCGGTTACCAATCTCAATAATTGGAGATTACACAATTCAAACTGTTATGAATTCGACTCAAATCCAAATAGACAAAGAGAATTCCTTTGATTCAAGAACGATTACTAATTACTAAGATTTTTTTTTGGTTAGTCAGTAACTACAAAGAAAACTAATAACTATTGATTGTCGAAAATCACTCTTTGATTGAAACTGAGAATCTATTTTTCGTGATGGGATGATTTCGAAATATACAATTTGAACCACTATTCAAACTAGTCTTTTTTCGGATAAAGATTCTATTTACATTAATCCATATTCCCATTTCATTCTATGACAAATGTATTAGAAACTATATTATATACAAGAAGAAAACAGGGTAACCCCTTTTCCTTTCCTGGACCTTTTAGTACGGTCATGATATATTTCAAGTTCTTTGTTTTTTTTATACATAATGGATTTACCTGGACCAATACATGATATTCTTGTGGTATTTCTGGGATCAGTTCTTG
>Ga0302200_10002735_pt1 | contig 15388 bp, 21 predicted proteins | sample II_Bog_N3_1_FD_194585 | JGI IMG/M metagenome (GOLD analysis project Ga0302200, IMG submission 194585) | Peat permafrost microbial communities from Stordalen Mire near Abisko, Sweden - II_Bog_N3_1 | ecosystem: Environmental > Terrestrial > Soil > Wetlands > Peat | place: Sweden: Abisko... | reverse complement strand
CCACCGTTGTCAATGCCGACGCCACAGACTTGCGTCGCGCCAACATCGTCGTCCACAATATCATACCCAATACAAGCGGTTATCATGGTGTGACGCACCGCCGTAGACACAACAAGCTTCAGTACCGCCTATCCGTTATGTTGCATGGTCGCAGGTTTGAACATGGTTATTACAAGCAGCCAGCTGAAGCGGCATGGGCTCTAAAGGCAGTCTTCAATCTGTGTGCGCAGCCGTTGCCGGCCTCCTTGGCGAATCTTGAGGCACCGCTGGAAGCCGATGCAATCGCTCAAAGGACAGTCCACGCATATATGGACAGACTCGTAAAAAGGGGCAAGTAAGCGATATTTTGTTTTTTCCATATGGCCAAAAAACATCTTCGAGGGTCTCCCACTCGAAACACAGTCAATTGGCTTAAGCCACAACGCGCCGAACGTCGGCCCAAATGGCGCGCTTCTGGGTAGCATTGCATGAGAACTCCAGAACGTCTGGCCGCATCACACTTGCAGTCGCGCCAAAGTCCATTAAGCCCGCGAGTGCATACCGGGCCTCGGCCAAAGTGTCATAGCAGAGCCGCACTTTGCGATCACGTAAGAGCGCCCGGACGCACCACCAGCGACCAAGGCGCATAACCCCAAGGGAGTGCACGGAGCGACAGTAGGCCGCGCGAGACACGAGTTGAATGTTGTCGCGCATGAAATTATTGCGATCGCCGTCGCGGTGAACCACACGAAGCTCCCCATCGTGCTCACCAAGAATGTGCTGCGCCAGAGTGCGTCGGCATGTTCGAACTTGCCCCGGTTGGACCCACCTCACGATAACCACGCCGTTTTCGGTCTCGCGCCAGGTCAGGTGACGAACGCTGGATAGCGTTGCGGCGTCCACGTAAATGACGCGCCCCGTAGCTAAGACGGCGCGATAACACGCGCGGCCATTGAGCGTCGCAGGCAGGAATATCGTTGCCTTAGAAGTCCATGGGCATGATGCACAGATGCCACCGTAGCGGTCCTGTCGCGCCCGACAATGATCGGGCAACAGGAGCCGGCAATAGTAGCACTTGAAGGCCATTTTAAGAACTGCATACCCTCACAAAGCGCAATCAAATCTTGCTATTATAACAGCATATTTTTTGTGCCCAGGATTGTACCACGTCAAGAGTATTTTCACAGTCATGGACCAGGAGTACGAAAAACTGCCTCCGTATGAGCAGCAGGCCCCTGAAGAGCAACCAGGGACCAACATCGGCCTCATCATGGTCGTCGTCCTCGTGGTCTTCGTCCTGCTAGCCGCCCTTGGCGGGGTCATTTATCTCATGACGACACTTACCGTCACAGCGGCGGCCGCAGTGGTGATCCCAACGGTCGCCCCACCTAAGCAGCTGTCCTGCGCCTCGGCCCCGGCGGGCTACAGTCTCAGCGGTGCGACCTGCTACGCGCCCTGCCCTACTGGCTCGAGCCAATCGGCCTTGAACCCCGCGATCTGCGTCCCAGCAACATGTGCCGATGGCGTTTCTGTGCCCGGCCCAAGCGGCGCCTGCTACCGCTCAATGCAAGCGCTGAGTGCCACTGCTGCCGGTGGTAGTACGTGCCCCGCGGGCTATGCCCAGCCTCCCAACCCCAGTGGCACAGGCAGTTTGAACATCTGTTATGCCACTTACACGTACCCGTTCGACCCCAATGAGCCGGCCGTGTACAACGTGGGGACGCCCAGAACCAGCGTGGCAGCGGGCTGGTCTTAGGCGACGGCACCTGGACCTACAATTTTTTATGACCATTTTTTGCACGACTGGTTACATTGCGCGCCAGAAATGTCCCCCGACGAGAAGAAGCATTTTACGATCCTCGGAGGCCTGGCCGTCCTGATTATCGTCATCATCATTGTGATCTTTACCTGCCTGCCGCCTAGCAACATCGCAACTCCGGCCACCTTCACCTACCAGCCCCACTACTCGGTCACGACCCCCCTCGCCCTCGGACCCGGCCCACAGGCGAAGCTGGCCAACGCATCGGCGACCGCCCAGATGGAGCAGTACAAGGGCAACGTCCTCGGCCTCGCCTTCGCTGGCGACCCAATCCTCAACCATCGCAACGTGACCGACGAGATCTCGACCCTCGCCACCATCAATGTGCCGTTCAGCCATGCGACGCCCAAGCAGTTCATTTCGGCCATGCCCACGAGCTCCGACCGCGCCAGCTTGACCGCTCCGGCTCTGGGCGTTTGGTCGAACCCGTACATGGGCGCGCACATCTTCCCGAGGCCACCCAGGGCTGTCGCGGCTATCGCCTAAGAGGCAATTTTCATGGTCTCATTTTTTGTCATCGCAAAGTATGCTAATCATGGAGCCCTTAGTCATCGTTGTTCTCGTGATCATCGTGGTCGCCATTTTGCTGTGGTTGGCACCAAAAAACTATGTCGGATATTCGGCCGGCTTCGCTGTCTCTGATAACAACCGACGTCTAGCGCGACCGGGTGGGGCGGCCATTAAGTCCTGTTGTGGCGGGAAGTAGGTCTTCCGCTACGACCGCAGGTCCCAATCGACAATTGTGATTCGATGGGCCTCGTCTTCGTCATTTTTTAAGGCCGGCACAACCAACTCGACAGGGTACACGAGCGACATCATCTTGCGAGGCTCGCGTCCGGCCACTTTGTCGGTGTCGAAAACAATGCATGTTTCATCAAGCAACTGCTTGTGGGCGGTGGTCTCTCCAACGACCTGGGGCAACCCAAACACGTTGCAATCGGTCGGAGAGTGCTCTGCAGACACGTACATAAAGAGCCGAGTCGGCTCCTGGACGATGTACGAAAATGCCACATGGGACTCAGTCTCGCGGCAATTGTCCCCCACACCTTCGCGCCGAATCTTCACCCAGTGCACATAGTACTCGTGCGGTTTAGCGTGCGGGCCAGCGCGGCGTCGAAGGGCGTCGTAAATGACCATCAGGAAGCGCTGCCAATGGGGCTTTTTCATCTGCACCGCATGCTGCTCCACGAGGCTCAGGTTGGTGCTGGCGTTGTCGATGACGGAGCTCAAGAGCTGCTCATTGGTGCACTGCTGGCGATGAAGGGGCCAGTCGCGCCGCTGGCAGCCGATAGAGCAGTACTTCTTGCTCTGACAGCGCCTGCATTTGTAGGTCGGAGGGCCGCCACAGATGCAGCCCCGGTGTAGCTCTCGAAGCTCGGCCATAACTGCTTTAGCCCAAATTGCGGTCTTAAATTAATCCAAGGGCCGCTATACGTTTTTGAAGAAATTTGAATTCAGACTTCTGAGGGCTTTATCCGCCTCATCTCAACTTTCGACGCTCGCAAACACCAATGGCTCAGCTCAACACCGAAGAATTCTTCCTCACCAAGGACACGACCCTCAAGATCAACATCCCTGGCACCCCCATCACCCAGGAGGACAAGCTCGATGGCGTGACCATCTCAGGCAAGCCCGTCACCATTGAGGGCCTCATTGCCGAGAAGTACGAAGTCTGTGGCCTGGCCATCGCTGGCACCGTGAACCTCGCCAAGAGGAAAGGCCCTAACTCCTGGGATGAGATCAGCATCTTCTGCAACGTCAGCTACAAGCCCAAGAAGCCCAAGCACGTCCTCCCCAAGGCCGACGACTCTGCCTTTGAGTCGCGCATCCTCAACCTCAACGAGGCCCTCAAGAAGAGCAAGATAACGAACCAGGAATTCTGCGTGTCTGGCACCACTATCTGCCTCCTGCGCCATTCGATCTTCTGCAGCTCCATCGACTCCTTCAGGAGCACAACCGAAGAGCTCGAGAAGGGCGTCGTCTCTGGCGCTCGTGTCAATGCGCTGTACCTCGACACCTCTCTCGAGGACAACCCTGAAGTCGTGGCCCGCCTCGCGACTCTTCGCGCCATTCCGCGCCTGACCGAGTTTGCTCCAAACGGCGAGCTGACCGTGGGCTTCAGGAGCGGCACATCCGGCGATTGGTAACTGCCCTTAGGTGCCCATTAATTTTTTGAATTGAGTCGAGCAAGAGAGCTAATCACGCAGTTGTTTGGGTTAAAACAGGCCATATCACTGGATAAAACGACCGATAACTCGCAAATTAGCTCTCGAGGCAAGATCGCAATGGAGTTCACCGGCACCATCACCATCGGCAACATTGTCGTGCCCTACTGTCCGGCGCCCATCTTCCCCGGCGCCCCCTTGTTCATTGACGCTGACAACCGCGTCGCGTGGATGTACACCTGCGGCACCGACATTGTTGTCCGTGGTCACAGTCAATCACTGCCGTCGATGTTGGGTACCCTGAATGTGATTAATACGCAACTGAAGGCTGACCATCTTGAGCGTGTGGCGCGCAATCTTCGCGGCGCCCTTGAAGTTCGCGTGACACTTAGGAGCTGGTACAACATCGTGGCTCCGTTGCTTTGTGCCGACCCCGAGTGGCACATGGAGAAGCTCGAAATCCTCGATGAGTTCGACCCTTGTGACGAGGAGCACATTGACTTTAACGCTCTTGGCCTGATCGCCCTCAGCGTCGATGACATTGGAGAACCTCAGGCGGGCAAGCGCACTGTTGCGCCTGGTTTGCTCGGGCAGAATGCCTTCCTTGCTAAGGCACCTTGAAGTGCGATCGATTATTTTTTCATGCTAAGATGAGCAAAAAATAATCGATCGCGTTCAAAAGACGACCTGCTTGACACCCTTCATGCTAATGAAGCTGCGATACGCGTTTTGAGAAACATGTATCTGGCACAGCTGCGCGAAGAAGTGAAAGTTCACACCGGTGCTGCGATGGCGCGTGAGAGCCGGCCACTCAAGGCTCTTGGCGTACTGGCGCAAATTGAGGCTGTCCGCGGCCATAAGAACGACCCCAAAGCCACGGTACAGGTACTTTAAAATCACGTTGCGAATGTCCACATTGCAGCTCGTCCAGCGGACGTCGGGGCTGAGGCGCGTGAAGGCGGCCATGAGGAAGCTCGGGTACACGTGCAAACTAGGCTCCTCGTCGTCAACGTCGCGGACACCCCACCAGGCGCGCACTTGCCCGAGATGAAACTTGCGAATCGTGAACGGCAGGTCTTGGACGTGGTACATTTCACATGCGATCTTGCCGCCAACCACGGCCCATTTGTGCTTGTTCTCGGTCGCGACGCGCTCAAGGCGCAGGCGAGGTTGTGACTTCTTCATGATCGCGAAGTGCGCGGCAGCGAGGGCATCGAAGATCTCCAAAGCGGTCTCCATAGAGCGGTCGTGGGGGACACCCCCACAAGGCACCTCGATGGCGATGTCAAGGTCCGCACCCTCAAAGCGCTTCTTGTCGGCAAACAGTCGAGGGTTGCGAATGGCACATGCCGCGATGGCCGAACCAGTGACGGCGCTCATGAAGCGCAGCTCATTGTCTTGAACAGAGACGCTCCGGACGTACTCAAAGTCCTTCAGTAGGCCGCAGCTGAAGCGCTGAAGGCCCTCTTTAATGTGGCTCTGAATGCCCGTGTCTGTGGCGCCGATGTAGGGGTGCATTGTGAGACTCTTACGGGACACCTTGGCCCTCGCCATGAATGGGTGGGTGGTCAAAGGCTGGTCTTCGATGAGGTTAATGTCTTCGTAGAGCTGCCCAGGGAACACGTCATATGAGACACATCCACGACCGGTGGCGGCATTTGGCCTCTCCTTATAAGCCCGCAGCTCATCCAAATAGGCGTGCCGCATGGCAATGTGCATGGCATTGGGCACGCTCATGGTCCTGGTCGGCACATGCAGACAGAGCTTGTAGTAGCTCGGCGAGTGCGCCAAAAGGTCGATGAGAGCGTCCACAAAGTTGCCAATTGGGTTGTCTGAGATGAGCTCTTCAACCGGTAGGACGGGGTTCACGGGCGGCACAACTGTGACTTTGGCGGGCTGTGTGGCGCTCGTGTAATCGTCCAAATGAGCGAGCATTGCGATGAAACTCGCCGGATCACAGCTGCTCAGCGGTACGTCCAAAACGTCATCCGCCACAGGGACAATACCCCTCGCAGGAAGAGCATTGGGCTCATAATCCATGGCGCGACGACGACGACCCCATCTTTCTTGATGCTCTTCTGGGGCGACATGTACCTCTCCAGTGAAGGCCGGAATGATCGTCTGGGCTATGGTTTCAGCTACCTGATGCTCAAAGAACCCAGCATTGACGCGCCGAAACTCGCGCACCTCGGCCTCAATTGACAGCCACCAGAGGCGCATATTGGGGCACTCAAGGATGCGCTGGATGTTCAGTGAATTTGCGACGGCATACTCGATGAGGTCACAGAAGCCTTGCAGAGTGTGCACGTACGGGTCTTTGAAGATGCTGTGAACGGTCATGAGTGTGACGCAATCGGATGGGGGACGCCCCCACGGGCCCCTGCCATCGATATATTCGACGCCCCACCTTACGAGCCCACAGCCTTCGAAGAGCGGCAAAAGGACCGTCGGAATATCGATGGCAGGCTCATCTGAGTCGCCGAAACTGACCTTGCTTAGCATGATTAGGTGGATTATTTTTGATTCGTCTAAGATCAAATAATTTGATCCACGGTCTCAAGATCCTTAGCTCACTAGGCTACTATAGACTTGCGGGCGTTCGCCGATTTGGGTTAAAATAGGCCATACCACTGGATAAAACGACCGACAAAACGCAAATTACCGCAAGTCTAATGAACGCCCTAGACCTCGTCCCGAACTCGCACCTCTTAACCGGCAGGGCCGCACACCGCTGGCTCGATGGACACGACGATGGCGGCGCCACCCCGTCAACCGCCCTCCTCGAGAGCCCGCCAGCTTGGCTCCTCAACGCCATCCGCTGGGCGGACTATACGGCCGCGATGTCGATGAGCACCGTGAGCGTCGAGCTCAATAATCCGCACTTCATCCCGCACGTCATCTGGAACATTCTGCGCCAGTTTAGGCACGTTGAATTTGCGGACTACGGCTGCATCCTCGACGTCAGTAGCGCGACGCACACGACCAATGAGGAGGACCTAAACCCGGCCTCCAAGGTCCACAAAGAGCGTAAGGGTCGCAAACCCATCAACGAAAAGGTGGCACCCAAGCGTTCCCACGGCCAGTTTCGCGCCTTTGGTCGGTCCGTCGAGGTGCACCTGCGCATCAAGCTCGACGAGCCCTTCAAGGACCAGTATGAGCGCATGTACCGCATCAAGTTCTTCAGCACCAACATGCAGGTGCCGGGATGCTGCTCCGAGAACCACTCGGACGTCAAGAAGATTACGCGCTTCATGACCGCCCTCCTCGAGCGCGGTTACGCCACAATCCCACCGCCTCCAAGCGGCTTTGAAGTCATCCAAAAGGCGCTCACGGACGCCGGCGAAGAGCGCCTGAGGTACGCCACGAGCGCCGATTACGATGACATCGTGGTCGGCACAATACGCGTTTATTCGCGCAACTACACGTTCCATTACAACCCGCTCGTGGGCGAAAAGGCCCCCAATGGCATCGAGCAGGCGCGCGTCATTCACCTCGGCGAGCTTGACTCCTACATCCGCAACGAAGCCGGACTCGTGCGCTCGTGGGTCGAGGGCTGTGGGCTCCTGACCGTTGTGGGCGAGTACACGGGCATCTCTGAGACCGCCAACAGGCGCCTCCAGTACGTCTTTAACACACCTCAACTGATCCGCCCAGGCTCAGCCGACCTCAGCAAGAAGTCGCAAGTGACGAAGGCCTTCCTCGAGGGCAGTGGCAAACTCAACATCGAAATGACCAACAACTACTACTGGCACGACACGCTCTGGCGCATCTTGTGTTTCATGGACAAGATGTTCACGCTGCCCTTCATCAAGCCGCGCATGTCGACGGCCCTCTCGAGGCGCCAGGCAGGCAACATTGAGGCGCTCTACTTCAGTCGCGCCATTGGGGAGTCTGAGATCCTTATGTACCTCGCGGGGATCAACTCCGAAAGCGATGGGGAGTAGAAGTCTGCAATAATATTTTTTGAACTCGAGTGAGAGACGTCCTCAATTGCGACCATGTTCGTTCTCGTCATCATCAAGCCCGACGCGATCCGCCGCAGGCTCGGCAGTGCCATTCTCAAGTACTTTTCGCGTGCTTCTTGGAAGGTCGTCGCCTCTGATGTCGTCGAGGCCGGTGATCCACGTTGGTCACAGCACTATGACGAGCATGCGGGAAAGCACTTCTACGACAAGCTCATCGCCACCATGAGTGCCGAGAAGTCGGAGATACACTTGTTGGCGTCCCCCACCGGCACTGTCGCTGAAGCTCGCGATCTCATGAAGGTGATTAGGGCGACGCATAAGGACACCGAGAGCGCCAACACTGCCGAGAACCTCGTGCATGTGAGCGACTCTGATGCCGACGCTGCTCGTGAGGCGATCCTCTGGTTCGACGACTAATGCCAATGTGGAAAATTGATTTTTTCATTGCAATCAGACAACATCTTCGTTTGGCTCATGGAGATCGTGATCAGAATTGGGATTCCCGATCCGAGCTCCATCCTCTCATGTCTGTATTGCTATTGGCCGGTTGTCGCATATTTAATTAGCGTCATCATTATTATACGACACTGGCGGCAACCCGATCTGATGAACTTTACGGCCATCGTTGTTGTGTATCTTTGGCCTGTTGTGTGCCTCACCCATTCTCAATAAGGGTGGAGCTAAACACAGGTAAGTGAAGTTTGGGGAAGGGCCGTAAATTGTCCCCTACAATTTGATTTTTTCATCATGGGCCTCTATTACTCAGCGGTCATGAAGTTCAGCGCCATCGTCGTCTTTGGACCCGCGCCAACCATCGCGTACGGCCTCATTGGTTGCACTTTCGAGCCATGTAGGACCATCGTTGAGACCGACATTACGTTTCCAAAGCAGCGAACCTGGCCCTGCACTGGTGGTCAACCCACCCCTGTCTACGACCTCCAGAGCGCCAATGTCACGACACTGTACGCGATCCTGGATCACTATAGCGCCCTCGTCAGGAACATCTTAATCGTCGACTTTACAGCCGGCATTGCTCCACTCAAGAGCCCCCTCATTCGCGTCTTTGCCATGGGCACGGACACGCCCGACATTACCGAGCTGCGCGAGTGGGGGACACCCCCACAACCCCCCAATAGCATAATCGGGTCCACGCGCACCCTTGCCGAAGTGGCCGATCATCAGCGTATTATTCAACGCTGGAAGGCTTACACAGGTGCCATGTAGCACAGGAATTTGATTTTTTACTCAGTCAATGCAAGTCTAATCTTGTGTTTCAGTGCCCCAGTCTATTTTAACCCAAATTGGCAACGCCCGCAAGTCTATGATGAGCCGACCCCTTAACGTCTTCTACGGCGACCTACCCGATCGCGTCATCGTGGCCGCCAAGGCTGACCCGAACCTGCAGTACATCACGCTGCGTCGTGTGCTTATGATGACCGCCCCCGGCTCGGGCGAGTTTATCACCCTTGGCGTCATTACCGCGCTGTCGGTCTGGTATGGCGCTTGGCCCCTCGGCCTCATCGCTGCGCTGCGACTTATATACGCTGTGTGGGTCTATGGACGACACGATTCTGAGGCCCTCAAGAACGCCGTCAGGATGACCCTTGGACTCGTTGATGCCGATAAGACGCCCGTCCTCGAGGTCTACGGGCCTGAGGCACTGGACGCGGTCTTTGCCGCATGCTCGGGCGTCAACGTGCGCCACATTAAGGTCTTCAGTACTACGGCATTCGATGCGCCAAAGGGCACTGACGTCGAGTTCGTCAAGGATGCCCTGTAGCTCTTCACGTTATTATTTGACTTTTTTAAGACCCCATGATGTCCTTTCTCCATACACCCCCACAGGCTTCCCTCCCCCCGAATGCTCTACCATATCGTGTGTGATTTTGGCGTTACTGAGCTGGAGCTCACGCCGGACGCCTTTAACAAGCTAAATGCCAAATTCGAGGCCGAGTTCTTTCGCTTCTTCAGGAGCACTGGCCAAAATATTACCGTGAGCTGCCCTCTCCTGACGCGCAAGGATGACACCTACGAGCTGCTGAGGCTCCCCGCGAAGTACTACTGCTACGCCGAGCTGTTTTGGATGAGGCACAACGACAACGTGACAACCGCGCAGTTCCAGCAGCATGTTAGCCTGATGAACACGTTCAACCCTTGAAGTCTATTATTTTTTCACCATTCAATGCAAAAAATTAATGACATGGCCCTTAGGACTCCTCTTCCTCGACGTACTCGTCCACCCACAACCCGCGCTCGCGAACGGCCGAGGCCATGTCGTTGCTGACGTGAATGAGACCCTCGCGAATGGGCTGCACGAAATCGGCCTTGGCCTTCGTGATGGCCTCCTGCAGCGGCGCCCCAGGCAGGTAAAAGTGATACGCCGTCACGGGTCGGTTGGCGTGGTTCGCGACGATGGAGTCGAAGTTCGGGTCGGCCCGATGGGGCTCATAGTGCTCCTGCCAGATGCTCGGTTTGGCACTCAAGTAGTACTGAATCGAGTACAGCTCAAAGCCCGCCTCCTCGAAGCCAGCCAAGATGTGACCGCTTTCCTTGGCCTCGACCGCCTTAGGCATCGCGAGGACCAAAAACGACTCACGCTGCCTGGCCGCGGACAGCACCGGGAACAGGGCCAGCAGGAAGACCTTTTTGCCATTAGGCATGATGAAGGAGGTGATGGCATTGAGGGCCTCATACGTGTTGGCGTGGTAGTCGAGGACGATGATGTTAGGCGTGCTGATAGGCTCCTGGGGCGGAAAGTCCACTTGCTCCATGACCTCGAATTCGCGGAAGTCTCCGAAAAAAGTCTTTCCGAGGATCTCGGCAATGTGGCCCTGTGAGACCTTTCCCACGCGATCGGCGCGCACCTCCGCCGTCATGTAGATGAACCACTTTCCAGACATTTGAATCTAACTGTGCGACGGTCATCAGCCTCTGCTCCAATATGAACGCCTTTGCCTCGCTTGTTGTGCCCGAGCTCGAGGTCAGCCGCGATGGCTGGTCGGGGCCTCTAACTGCCCTTGGCGCCTTCAGCCGTGTCACGCGTTTTGAGATCCTCAACTCGAACATCATGCTGTCGGTCGAGGTCATCGACCTGGCTTCGGCCGAGCACCGCAAGTGCATTCACATCAACCTCCAGACCGACTCTGAGCGCGTCATGAAGGCCTATGAGGCACGGCAATTGCGGCTCCGTGCGACCGTCGAAGGGTTCGATAGCTACTTCGAGCCTAGTGTCTCGGGCAATTGGCTGTACATTACGACGAGCATTGGCGGCCTCCCCGAGAACTTCGTTAAGCTTACCGACCTGTTGCGTATTCACACGCTCATCGTGACCCCGAGGTGCAACCTCGCGACCATTGAGGCCTTAAAATTCTTGCCTAGCTTCAGCTCTATCGTGCACGTGCGCGGTCCGGACCCTGAGCGCAATGAGGCGGCCCGTAAGATCCTTGGACTGCTACCTAAGTGTCCCCACGACCCCCTTGTGCAGTCTAAGGATTGATGGCTCAGAGAGTCGTGGGGTGTCCCCCGCTCGAGTGTGGTTGCCGGACCCCTGAGAGCGTATTTTGATTTTTTCGAATGCAGTCAGGAAATACGCGCGCAATGCAGTTTGGCAATTTTGCAATTGCGAATGGGCGCGATCAGTGACAACCTCGTGCCTTTCTTCGAGGCCCACAGCCTCATTTTTGTCATGCTCTTTTACCTCTGGTACCTGGTCATTCATAGCGATGTCTTCATGGTGCAGATTTTGAGCAAGGTCGACGGGGCAGTTGAGGGCAACTATACGTCGACGGTGGGCACGCTAATCCAGGGCGCGCTCCTAATCATCGTGTACTTCGTGACCCTCATTTTTGTTTCCATGGTGCTGTAGATGATGCCTCGGGGCCCCTACTCCTGCGGCATCGGTTTCCCCATGATACCAGGCGATCGGGGCCCCTACCCCCGTTTTTTTGACTTCCTTAGACTGCTACTCAACACGCATATTTGATTATTTACAGCTCCCCTAGCTTGACCCCCGCTTTAACCATGAACACCTCTCATCGTATGATTGTGGAAGAGCACGACGAGGAGATAGATGACGTAAACACCAGTTGTAGAGTACCTCTCGACGACTATGAGTTTGCCATCGCCATGAGCTTGGCCGAAGATGGCAAGATGGACCTCGCCGACGCCATGCAAGAAGTGGTTCGTCAGAGACAGCAGCAAGAGGAAGCTGACGAAGAGCTCGCCAGGAGGTTTCAAGGACAGCTGGAAATTGACCATGTGCCGGCCCCCATGCGCTATGAGTTTCCACGCTCTGGCGGATTCGAAGACTTTGAGCCCGAGCCGGACCAGCATCCCGACTTCTTTATCGACCATGAGACCGTCATCCTGAAGCTGGACGCCGACCCCGCAAACTGGCGCACAGTTGGACTGGAGCTCAAGGACGTTGTCGTCAAGAAGGCTGTCGTCAGACTCGCCGTCATGGCTGACGAGTTTGCCATCGCAGACTGTATCATGGCGCTCTTCGAGGTCGCCCCACAGCTAGCACAATCGCTGAAGATGGTGACGATTTCCGACTACGCCGCCTTCACGACTGAGGACCTTCAGGTTGCCATGTTTCGAGCTGCTCCGAGCGCGAACTATCACATCAAGTTCGAGATTGCTTGAACCTGTGGACGATGAATATTTTTTCCATCGAGTTCTCTAAAATAATTGCGATTTAAAAATCGACTTCAGGGGTGTCATTTGACCATGACCACCGAGCCCGTCGACCCCAAGACCCTGCTGGGCCAGACCAGCATCATTGTTGCGACCCGCGACACCTTAAGCATCTCGCTTCCCATCGACGCCGCCATGGAGCGCTATGACGAGGCCGACGAGGCCACCTGGGAGCCCCTCTACCTCATCCCGCTCCTCATTGAGCCCGACGGTGGCGTCTTCGACCGCCCTGGGCAGCGCTGCATGCGCGGTCAACGCCTCTGGGCGTCTTACGCGGCCGTCTATGAGAAGTCGCTTCCAAAGGCCTTCCCGTCGCTCGTTAAGCTCATCAACTGGCGCACGCTGTTCACGAACATCTTCGAGACCAACAAGGACCTCAAGCCGCGCATCAAAGACACAAAGTACCCTATCCTGCAGCTCACGGGCAAGGGCGAAACCGCCATCCTCGAGGCCGTCGCAGAGATGTGCCGGCGCGACCGGCTGATTGAGATTGCGGGACCCGTTGGGTTCTGAGGGGGCTTCGATCGACCATTATTTTTTGAACTCGGCAGGAAATATTGTCATTCCCCACCCATGGCTCCTCTTGACGGCAAGTATACCATCGTGCTTCTGCACGGCAAGGCGCACGCTGGAAAGGATACCACGGCCGCCATCATTGCGGACTACGAGGCCCAAGCCGGCCGCCTCATCCAGACCTTCGCGTTCGCGGACGCCCTCAAGAACCTCACACTGCGCGTCCTTGCCATGTTCTTCGCGGCCCAGCTGACGCGCGCCGAGCTCGACGAGATCAAGAACGCTAACGGCACTATCAGGCCCCTTCTTCGACCCAGCGTGGCCGTGCTCCCATGCGCCCTCATGGTCGCGCAATACGCGGTGCTGACGGCCTGTGACGTGCCCCCCTTGGTCGCCCTCGGGTGCGCCATCCTCACGGTCGCGACGCCGCTGTGCGTCGTCCTTGGCTCGCTCGCCATCAACGCGCGGTCGCTCCTCCAGGACCTCGGCACCACTCTGCGTACGCACCTTTACACGGACATCTTCGCCCACACGGCCCTGATGCGCACCCGCGATGCCGGCGACGTCCTCGTGGTCTTCACCGACTGTCGCTATGACAACGAGGTCGAGTACATCGCCAACAACAGCCCTGACGCGCGCATCTTGTTCGTGCACCTGACGAGGTCCGAGAAGCCCAGTACCACCTTGGATGCCAAGCAAGCCGCTCACTCCTCCGAGAAGCCCATTAATTTCGGCAGTCTGACGCTGCCGCATGGCAACGTGGACCACGTCTCGATCGCCAATGATGGCACCCTTGCCGATCTCAGCCGCGCAGTTAGACTGGTACTTGAGCAGGTTAACTAGGCTCTAGCACGCTGCGATTTTTTGTGATTGAGCCAAAAAACAGAGGCGTCGACGATGTCAATGAAGACATCGTTATGAACAGAACCAACCCTCCATAACGACGTAAAAGAGGATCACGTCAAAACCGAGTTGCGCCAGCTGCACGAAATGAATGTTGTCGGGCGTGTTGGGGAGCAGGTAGTAAATGACCAGCGACGTGATAATGACGAGGATGATGCAGATTGCGAGCTGCTTGGAAAGCATCCGCGACTGCGTAACCTCATCGCCAGCGAAAAAGAGGCCCATTGCCAATGATGTCTACTATCGCACAATAAAAAATTATAGATTACTATTGCAGGGCAAGGCCCTCAAGAAACAGGATAACGTCAAGGTCGGCAGCACGCATGATATTGGTGGGAAATCTAACGATCTCGATGTCGCCTCTATAACAGAGGTTTGTGTACTTGGTGGCAAGTACAATCTGCATGTCCAGCGGGAGCTGTGCAGCCATGCGCCAGAAGCGCGAAGTGTCGTCGTTGCCGCGGGCCACGGTCAGTTCGTCCGAGACAGTGCTCATGGTCAGCACCATCATGGCCGTGGTGTCAAGGACCATGTCAGTCTCTGTACTGAACTTGGGGATCCAGTCTTCGAGGTCGAAGGCACGCAAGACTTGCCTGGTGCGCCTGGGCGCCACACCCACAGCATGCACATGGCACATTTCGAAGGTCTGGATGATGCTCCTCAACCAGAGAATCAGCTCATCACGATTAGCAACACTGCGGATCTGGTTGTACGGCACGACGTCGTTGGGGTCATGGTCGACCTCCCAACCTCGCACAAATTGCGGGTACTTGGGGTCAAAGGGCGGACATGTCGTGGTCAGCTCATGCAAGTAGGCCTCCAACTCACGCTCGGTCTCGAGATTGCCTTGGGCACCACTGGGAACATGGATAGCCAACACAATAATCATCGCAAGCTCTGTTATCAACGGTCCGTGGTCGTAGCCGAAGGGTGTGTCGGGGAAGTCGAAAATGGACACCACACCACGCTTCAACATCATGAGAATCTTTTCCGGATGAGCCAGTAGCCAATCCATGAAAACCTCGGAAAACTCCTGCTCATCGCAGCGATACGTACTGTGCAACGCACATCTGCGTCCACGAATCTCTTTACGGTTACCACGTTCCATGGCGGCAAAGAACTTCTCAGCATCAATCATCAACTGTTCGTTATTCATGATTGCTATTTTTTAATTAACGTGCGAGGGTATCGCGGGTTTTTTAAGTGCTTGTTAGGCTAGGGTTGGGGGGGGGGCTGGTTAGAGCAAGGGCTGGTTAGAGCTAGAGAAGGCTGGTTAGAGCAGAAGAAGGGGGGAAAGCGGGTAAGTGTGACGGATTAAAAAAATCAAATACCACGTACAATCACACAAT
>Ga0302200_10002731_pt1 | contig 15399 bp, 14 predicted proteins | sample II_Bog_N3_1_FD_194585 | JGI IMG/M metagenome (GOLD analysis project Ga0302200, IMG submission 194585) | Peat permafrost microbial communities from Stordalen Mire near Abisko, Sweden - II_Bog_N3_1 | ecosystem: Environmental > Terrestrial > Soil > Wetlands > Peat | place: Sweden: Abisko... | reverse complement strand
GGTCGGGCGTGGCCTTGGCGTCGTCGGCCACCGGCGTGGTCATGCCGGCCATGCCGCCGCAACAGGATCCCATCGGGGCGTCGCCGGCGGTGATTTTGGTGGAAAATGCCATGACGCTGAGAGCGCCGACGGCCAGAAACAGATACAGGTTCGTTTTTTTCATAGTTGGTTAAATGTTGATGTTGATGTTGATGTTGTGTTCGTCTTGAACACTTGGCTTACCCCGGTGCCGGCCCAAACCCTCAAACTATTTTTAATTCGTTGAAGAACATTACCGGCCATCGGGGAAATGTCAACGGACAGCGGTGTGGCGCCGGCGGATGCCATGAAAGATTTCTTGCGGGTTTTTCGGGCGGACGGGGTAAGCGGATTGCCCCACATCGGCGGCAAATGAATAAATTGCCAATGAGCGCACAAAAACTAAACTGCCGGCGGCGGTGGAACATTCCATCGTCCGCCGCGAATTGAACCATGAACACCGAAGACATCCCGCTCCAGACGCTGCTCCGTCAAACCCGTCCGGCACCGGCACTGCCGCCGCGCTTCCAGCAAAATGTCTGGCGGCGCATTGAAGATGCCGAGGCGCCCGCACAACCGGCCTCGTGGCTGGATGCGCTCGCGAATCTGATTTTGCGTCCGCGCTTTGCCCTGGCCGCCGCCGCCGTCCTGCTGCTGATGGGCGTTTTCGCCGGCACGCTGGAAGGCCGGCAGATGGTTCGGCACGATGCGCAGATGAATTATCTCGCGTCCGTCGCGCCCCACGTCCTGCGTTGAACATGAACCGTTCGCTCGTCATCCTCCTCGGCGCGCTGGCGCTGGGCGCGGGAATTTTTGCCGGTTCGTATTTCACCGCCCAGCGCGCCACCGTGATGTGTTGCGCCAAGCCGGCGGATGATCTGGGCTGGCTGCAAATGGAATTCCATCTGGGCGATGCGGAGATGGCGCGCATCCGCGAACTGCACGATGGCTACCTGCCCAAGTGCGCCGAGATGTGCGCGAAGATCGCCGCGAAAAAAGACGAGCTCGCAGCGGTTCTCGGCACTAGCACCAACCTCACCGCCGAGGCGCAGACCAAGTTAAATGAAATCGCCGCGCTGCAGGCGCAATGCCAGGCGCAGATGCTTGAACATTTTGCCGCCGTCAGCCAGGCGATGCCGCCGGAACAAGGCCAACGCTATCTCGCCGAAATGAAACGGCTCACGCTCGGCACCAACGAGCTGATGGAACAATCCATGTCTGACCACGCCGGCCATGAGCATGGAACCAACTGACACTCCGCCTTCGCCCGACGCCCGCGACCGGACGGACATGGAGCAGCTCGCCGCTGGCAATGATGCCGCGCTCAATGACTTGATGGAACGCCACGCGACGCCGGTGTTTCATTTTCTCTGCCGCATGGTTGGCAATGAAGATGACGCGAACGATCTCGCGCAGGAAACGTTCGTCCGCGTTTTCAAGTCCTGCAAAAGTTTTCGCGCGGAACAAAGATTTTCCACCTGGCTGTTCACCATCGCCGCGAACCTGGCGCGGAACCATTTCCGCTGGCGTTCGCGGCATCCCAATCTTTCGCTCGACGCGGAAAACGCGGAGACCGAACAATCCCTCGGCGACACCTTGCCGGCTAATTCACCCACACCAAAGGAAGCCGCGATCGCCGGCGAACGCGCCGCCGCCGTCCGCGCCGCCGTGAAAAACCTGCCGGAAGATTTGCGCGAGGCCGTTGTGCTGTGTGAATGGGAAGAGCGCAGCATCGCGGACGCGGCTACGATTTTGGAAGCGACGCCAAAGGCCGTGGAATCGCGGCTTTATCGTGCCCGCGGCATTTTGCGCGAACGGCTCAAAAGCTGGCTCTAAAACTTATTGCGCCGCTTGCGCCGCTTCAAATGCCGCCAGTTCAGCCACGGCCTTTTCCCATTCGGCATTGGCGGCCTCAAGGCGCGTGGTCACATGGGACAGCTCGCGGTTAATCTGCGTTGCGCGTCCGCCGGAATGATATGTTTCCGGCTTTTCCAGTTCCGCCGCGTAGTCCCGTTCCTTCGCTTCGAGGTCGGCGATCTCTTTTTCCAGCGCGGCGATGCGTTTAGGAATTTCGTTTTTTTTGTCCGAGCGCGCCTGCCGCTGCGCGGCTTCCAAACGTTTCTGCTCTTTGCGATCTACTTTTGGAACAGCTGCTGGCCGGCTGACCACGCTGCCAAAGCTCGAACTCGTCAGCGCCGCACGCGCTGACTGCGCGGTCTTGTCCAAATAATATTGGTAGCCGCCGCCGAAATGCCGGAGCGTGCCGGCCTCGACGCGGACGACGTGTGTGGACAGCGCGCGGATGAAATGCACATCGTGGCTGATGAAAACCAGCGTGCCTTGATATTGCTTCAACGCGACAATCAGCGCGTCAACACTGGCCAAGTCCAAGTGCGTCGTCGGCTCGTCCATCAGCAAAAGATTCGGCGGGTCTAGCAGGAGCTTCACCAGCGCGAGCCGGCTTTTTTCGCCGCCGCTCAACACGCTCACCGGTTTGTATATATCATCGCCGCGAAAAAGAAAGCTGCCCAGCACCGTGCGGATGGCCTGCTCGGTGATGCGTTGCGGCGTGTCCAGCGCCTCCTGAAAAACCGTGTGCTTGGGATTCAGCATCGCCGCGCGGTGCTGCGCAAAGTAGCCGTATTTCGTGTTGTGCCCGAGCTTGTGAACGCCGGAAATCGGCTTGAGCACTTCCGCGAGCAGTTTCAACAATGTGGATTTACCCGCGCCGTTTGGCCCGACGAGCACGATGCGCTGGTCGCGTTCCACTTCAAAATCCAGATTTTCGTAAAGCAGCTTCACCGGCGGGTGATCTGGCGTCGGCTGCGCCGACTCGTCCTCCACCGCGTGCGCCGCCGGCGTGGCCATCTTGCCGTAGCCGAACGCAATTTTCTCCAGCGTGATCACGCGCTGCCCGCTGCGCTGCGGCTGCGGAAAACGAAAACCCATCGTGGATTCCGGGCCGTCCGGCACCTCGACCATCGTTTCCTTGATGCGCTCGATCTGTTTGCGCTTGCTCTGCGCCTGCGAGGCCTTGCTGGCTTTCGCGCCGAAGCGGTCGGCGAACAATTGCAGTCGGTCAATGTCGCGCTGCTGCGATTTCGCCGTCGCGATCAAAGTCGCCTCCATCGCCGCCCGCTGCACCACATATTCGTCGTAGTTGCCGGTGTAGCGCATGATCTTCGACGAACGCAGCTCCGCGATGTGCGTGCAAAGATTGTTGAGAAACTCGCGGTCGTGCGAAATCAGCAGGATCGCGCCGGGATAACATTTCAGATAATCCTGAAACCAGATGAGCGTTTCGAGGTCGAGATGATTCGTCGGCTCGTCGAGCATCAGCAGGTCGGGCTCCTCCGCCAGCAGTCGCGCGAGATGCGCGCGCATGATCCAGCCGCCGGACATCTCGCGCGCCGGACGGTCGTAATCCGTCTGCTTGAAACCGAGGCTGGCGAGAATCTGCTTCGCCTTGGCGACGAACTGGCCGTCGTGTTCATGTTCGTGCGGCACGGTGATTTCCATGACGGTTTCGTTGCCCGCCGGCTCGCTTTCCTGCGGCAGATAGCCGACGCGCGTGCCGCGAATGAACGACACGCTGCCCGCGTCCGGCTCCTCTTTGCCGAGAATGATCTTGATGAGCGTGGATTTGCCCGCGCCGTTCGGCCCGGTGATGGCAATGCGGTCGCCCGCCATGATGTTCAACGACACGTCGTCAAACAGCTCGCGTCCGCCAAATGATTTTTGAATTCCGGCTACGGTAAGCATGATGATTTTTTAACGCAAAGACACGAAGACGCCAAGACGCCAAGGAGAGACCTGAATGAATTTTCTTTGCGGCTCTGCGCCTTTGCGTCTTTGCGTTAAATTCATTTGGGTTTGAGCTGCGGGAACAAAATCACGTCGCGAATGCTCTCCTGGCCGAGGAGCATCATGCACAGGCGGTCAATGCCGATGCCGATGCCGCCGGCGGGCGGCATGCCGTGTTCGAGCGCCACCAAAAAATCCTCGTCCAGCTTCTGCTGCTCGCCACCGGCCTGATGTTCCAGCGTGGTGCGCTGCGCGATGGGATCGTTCTGCTCGGTGTAGCCGGGCGAAATTTCCTGGCCGTTGATGCAGCACTCGAAAACTTCCACCGTGTTCGGGTCGTCGGGCGAAAGCTTGGCGAGCGGCACGAGTTCCTTGGGCAGATGCGTGACGAACGTGGGCTGGATCAAAGTCGGCTCGATGAATTTGGAGAACACGGCGTTCGTGACTTCAAAATCTTCAAACTCCTTGCCGATTTCCGCGCCCATGTCATGCGCGCGCTGGCGGCGTTCGGCAGGAGAAATGTCGAACCAATCCGCGCCGCATTTTTCCTTGATGAGGTCGTTGTATTTCGCGCGCCGCCATGGACGGGTGAGATCAATGATTTTCTTTGGCTTCGCTTCCGGCACCTCGGCGTTGGGCGTTGAATGTTGAATGTTGATTGTTTTTTCTTTGGGGGAACCTTCAACATTCAACATTGAACTCTCAACTTCCAATTTTCCGTGTTCGATGGCAAGCGTCCCCAAGACCTTCTGCGCCACCGTCGTGATGAGCGACTCCACCGTTTCCATCATCGTGTTGTAATCGCCGAACGCGCAATAGGCTTCGAGCATCGTGAATTCGGGATTGTGCCGGCGCGAGAGGCCTTCGTTGCGGAAGTTTTTCCCGATTTCAAACAGTTTGTCGATCCCGCCGACTAGTAGCCGCTTGTGGTAAAGCTCCAGCGCGATGCGCAAATAAAAATCACAGCCCAGCGCGTTATGCTTGGTGATGAACGGTGCCGCCGCCGCGCCCCCGGGAATGCCCTGCATCACCGGCGTCTCGACTTCCACATAGCCGCGCTGGTAAAAAAACGCGCGGATTTCATGGACGATGGCGCTGCGCTGAAGAAAAATTTTCTTCACGTCGGGATTCGCGATCAAATCAAGATAGCGCTGGCGGTAGCGGATTTCCGTGTCTTCGAGGCCATACCATTTGGCCGGCGGCGGTCGCAGCGCCTTGGCCAGGATGGTAAAAGCTTCCAGCTTGATGCTCGGTTCGCCGGTCTTGGTGCGAAACAATGTTCCCGTGACGCCGACAAAATCGCCGAGGTCGAGATGTGTGAAAATGGCAAACTGCTCGTCGCCCAAAGTATTTTTCTGCGCGTAAATCTGGATACGGCCGCTCTGGTCGCGCACGTCAATGAACATGGATTTGCCCATGTCGCGGTGCGCGGTGATGCGGCCGGCGACGGACACGCGATGGCCTTCCGGCAGCGCACCAGAATCGAAGCCGCTGCGGGCGGTATTGCATTCGGTGTCGGGAGAAAACTTGTTCTGGAACGGGTCAATGCCCTTGGCGCGCAGGGCGTCGAGCTTTTCGCGGCGCTGCTTAATGAGGGAATTCTCGTCCACGGGCTTGGCCGGATTCGGGTTCGTCGGTTTGGCTTCCATAAAAGTGCGGCGGTCATTAAAGCACAAAAACCGGGGCAAAACCAAGCAGCAAAACGGATGCTCAGAGAAATTCCCAGTGCGAGAACATCGCCGCCTGGCCACAGGGTTTTCCGTTTGACGAAACCAGGTTCCAGACCGTCGCCTGCGCGACGCAGAAGCGGCGTCCACTCTTGGAAATGCGGACGCCGGAATAATCGTCAATAAAACCGCGCGCGGTGACGGCAGCGAGCAGGCGGGCGCGCTCCGCGCGGTTCGGCGCCTCGGCGGTCAGGCGTGAGGGCGTGCGCGTGAGTTCTGCCCACGGCATTTCCCAGAGCGCGAGCGCGGCGGCGTTGCCGTAGTTCAAAATGGGATCGGCCTCCGTGCCATGCGAGACGACCACGAACGGCGCGTGGAAAACTTTCTCCGCCAGTTCCGCCGGCGCAAAATTTCCCGCCAGCAGCTCGCGCCCGGCAAAGTGCTTCAGGCTGCGCGCGATAATTTGCGTTTGCGCGATGACGGATTCGTCCTGCCAGATGTCGTTCACGCGCCGATGGTGAATTTTCCGGCGGCGGACGACAAGGCGTTTTGCAGGCTGGCGGAGAAAAATCGGTTTGTGTAGATTATGCGCGAAATTCTAAAAAATTATGGCTCCCAAAATCCAGATCCCGGACGAGTTGAAAAAAGACCTGCCGCCAAACAAGTGGGGCAAAATCCTCGGCGCGACGCCCATCGTGATGACCGTCATCGCCACGATGCTCGCCGGCCTGGCGTCCAGCGAGATGACCAAGGCGCAATACGACCGCGCGTCGGCCGCGCAGCTCCAGTCCAAGGCCGGCGACCAGTGGGGCTATTACCAGGCCAAGAAACTCCGCAGCGCGGTGGCGCGCAATTCGCTGGATCTGCTCGCCGCCACGAGCGACGTGAGCCCGCTGACGGCGGACGCCCTGCTGGGAGCTGAGGCGGCGACCGTTGACGCGCTGGTGAAAAACAAAATTCCCGCCGCCACGCCCGCGCAATTTGACGACGGCGTGCAGGCCGCGCTGGAGGCCGTGGACGGCTCCCGGCCGGAATCCGAAGTGCTAGCCGCGCTGGCAAAGGTCAAGGACGCGACGCTCGCCGAATCGCTCAACGCCGCGAAGGACGCCGCCAACGCCTTTGACAACGCGACAAAAGGCATCAACAAATCGGTGGACAAGCTGGACGAAACCCTGATGGCCGGCGACAAGAATGTGTTCCGCAGCTTTTCCGCCGCGCGGCTGCACTACACCTCGGCGCGTTACGAGACCGAGGCGAAACTGAACTCGGCCATCGGCGGCATCTACGAATTGCAGGTGCGCAAGGGCAACCTCTCCGCCGAGCACCACCACAAGCGCAGCCAGAAATTTTTCTACGGCATGCTGGCGGCGCAGATGGCGGTGATTATTTCGACTTTTTCCATTGCGGCGCGACAAAAGAGTTTGCTTTGGTCGCTGGCCGCCGCCGCCGGGATGGCCGCCGTGTCGTTCGCGGCCTACGTTTATTTTTACGTCTGATTTTCGGACGGCAAAAGAGGCGGGAACCGGACGGTTCCCGCCTCTTGCTTTTTGCGCCCAATTATTCGCCAATGGTAATGGCTTTCGGCTTGGCTTCCTCAGCCTTGGGCAGCGTGACGGTCAGGATGCCGTCTTTGTATTGCGCCTTCACCTTGTCACCCGCGACCGCCGACGGCAGGGTGAGCGCCCGCGAGAAGCGGCCATAAAACCGCTCCTGCCGATGCACCTCGGTGCCTTCGGTGACTTTCTCTTCCTTGCGTTCGCCGGAGATGACCAGCGCGCCGTCTTGCAGCGAGACTTCGATGTCCTCGCGCCTCATGCCCGGCAGTTCCACGCGGATGCTGAAGCTGTCCTTGTCCTCGTGGACATCCAAGGCCGGCGCCCAGCCGGTCAACGGCGATTCAAACAGCCGATCCAGTTCATCCTGCAAGTTTGCCAGTCGGCCAAAGGTCGGCCAGGCAACCGAGGGACGTTGATATTGCATCAGTTTCATAATTTATTCCTTTCGTTAAATGTTTGGTTTATCCAACACCTTCCTATTAGCTTGCGCAATGCCAACCCTGCCAACGGCGAAAAAACGCAGTAAAATCAACGGTTTTTGAAGAAACAGGTTTCTAGGACGAAGCGGGTGCTGGAAAATTTTGGCACAATAAATTGTGCCAGAGCCGGGTGCGGCTGGCACGGTTGGCACAACCGAAAGGAGAAATTATTTTCGGAACATCCCCGGCATCGCGCCGCCCATTTTGCCCATCATCCGCGACATCTTGCCCATTTTTTTCATCATCGTCTGCATCTGGAAAAATTTGTTGAGCATCGTGTTCAGCTCCGTCACCGTCACACCGCTGCCGGCGGCGATGCGGCGCCGCCGGCTGGCGTTGAGGATCACCGGATTGCGCCGCTCCTTCACCGTCATCGCGCAGACCATGCCTTCCATGCGCTTGAATTCCTTTTCCTGCTTGCCGATGTCCATCTGCTTCAGCGCGTCGCCACCGCCGGGCAGCATCTTCATAATGCTTTCAAGCGAGCCGAGTTTTTTCATCGCGCGCAACTGCTCCAGAAAATCCTCCAGCGAAAACTCGCCCTTACGCATCTTTTCCTCCATGCGCTTGGCGTCTTCTTCGTTTACGGCTTCGGCGGCTTTTTCAACAAGACTGACGACATCTCCCATGCCCAGAATCCGCGACGCCATACGCTCCGGATGAAATGGTTCAAACTCATCCAGCTTCTCGCCAACGCCGGCGAACTTGATCGGCTTGCCGGTGACGGACTTCAGGCTCAACGCCGCGCCGCCGCGCGCGTCGCCGTCGAGCTTGGTGAGAATGGAGCCGGTGATGTTCAGCGCCTGGTCGAAATGCGTGGTGACGTTCACGGCTTCCTGGCCGGTGGCGGCGTCGAGCACGAGCAAAATTTCCTGCGGCTTCACGAGGTCGCGCAGATGCACGAGTTCCTGCACGAGCGGCTCGTCAATCTGCAACCGCCCAGCGGTGTCGAAGATGACGACGTTGCAATTATTGAGCTTCGCAAAATCTAAAGCTTCGCGCGCGATTTTCAGAACATCCATCTCGCCGCGCTTGAGGAACACCGGCACTTCCACCTGCTTGCCGAGCGTCTCCAATTGATCCATCGCCGCCGGACGATACACATCCGCCGCCACCAGCAACGGCGCGCGGCCTTGTTTTTTGAGCAGCCGCGCGAGCTTGCCGGCGGAAGTGGTTTTGCCTGCGCCATGCAAACCGACGAGCATCAGACAGGTGGGATTGCCGGAAAGATTCAGCGCGGCATTTTGCGAGCCGAGCAGATCCGTCAGCTCGTCACTGACAAACTTGATGATCTGCTGGCCGGGCTGAACGCTGGTGATGACTTCGGCACCGAGCGATTTGGTTTTGACGCGCTCGATGAAGTCGCGCGCGACCTTGAAATTCACATCGGCTTCCAGCAGAGCCATCCGCACCTCGCGCAAGGCGTCGCCGATGTTGGCCTCGGAAATCTTCCCGAGACCGCGCAGGTTCTTGAAGGCGTTCTGGAGCTTGGTGCTTAACGAATCGAACATCCGGCCAGCTTAGGACGAAATCGCCGGCCGCACAATTTCAAAGGGAAATGTCGCGCGCCGGCCGCGAAGGTGGAAAAACAATTCCTCGCCATCTGCGCGCGACGCCGGGATTTTTTGAAGGCACGCGGATTGACAAACGTGCCGCGACATGGCTTAATGGCTCTCCCTTTCGTGGTAGGTTATCCAAGTGGCTAAAGGGTGCAGACTGTAAATCTGTCGGCTTACGCCTTCGATGGTTCGAATCCATCACCTACCACCACTTTCTCTCCGTTTAGGCATCAGGGAAACGGCCTTTTTTCAAGATTTTTCAGCGTTTTAGCAATCCCGTCGCTTTTGGGCGCTGTTCCATTTTATTCGTGTCACTCGAATGTCACTCGTTTTCAGTGAGGGGATTCTTGAAGCTCTGATTTGGGCTTAATTCTGAAATAGCCGTCAGGGTCAATCCAAACGGGATTGTTGTTGCTCAAATAAATTTGCGCCTTGCAGCCGACAAGCGATAGGGGAAAAAGAAGCGCGACAAAAAAATAACCGAACGGTTTCCAAAGATAGCGTTGAAAAGCTTTCCCCTATTACGAAACGAAATTATTTGCGCGATTTGGGGATGCTGTTCAAACACGCGGTCGAAGAAGGCTAATCGGATCCTGACTGCACACGGCGCCGACACCGCCGGCTAGTAGTCGTGCCACAGCCATTCCAAGGCTTCGGGCAAAGTCTGCTGTTTCACACTGCGGTCGCCGTGGCCGGCGTTGCGGGCGAAGACGAACTGGTAATGATAATTTTTCGCCGCGAGCGCCTTCGCCATGTTCTCGTTGGCGAGCACCCAGTCGTGCATCCCGTCGCGCATAGCATTTGGGTTCAGCAAATCGCGGTCGCCGACTTCCAGCCAGAGGCGCAGCGGCTGGGCGGGCGATTCCGGGATGAGGTGTTCATGAAATTCCCACGCGCCGTGCGCCGTGGCGGGATTCGGCGGCCATTGCTGGTTCACGAACGTGCCGGAATACGCCAGCACACGGTGGTAAAGCTCGGGATGATACCACGCCATGCTCAAAGCGCAGGAACCGCCGGAGCTGGTGCCCATCGTCGCGCGGGCGTCGGGATTTTTCGTGAGCGTCACGGAACATTTCTTTTCCACGAGCGGCAGCACCTCGGTCTCGACGAACTCGGCGTAGCGACCGGACAGGGTGTCGTATTCCAAACCGCGCTCGCTGCCCTGCGCGTCGCCGCCGCCGTTGGCGATGGAAATGGCGATCATCGCGGGCACTTTTTTCTCCGCGATCAAATTATCCAAAGCGGTGAACAGCGCGCGATCCGGCCCGTCCGCGCCGACGATGAACGGCGCGGCGCTGCCGGGGACGTATTGCTTCGGCACATAAACCGCCACGCGCCGCGTGTAGGGTGCGGGATGGCTGGTGGCGACGATGAGCTTGGCGGGGTCGTTGGTGTCGGGCGTGCCAAATGTCTTCGGTTCGCGCACGATGCCCGGATAAATTTTGCTGTCTGCCGAACTCATGGTGAATTCAAAAACGGTTCCTTGCAACGCAGTGGTGGTCATTTCTGGTGCGGGCAGATGCGTCGTGCCAATGATGAAATTTCCGTCCGCGTCCGCCGTCGGAACCGTGCCATCGGGCAGTTCTATCGCCTCAACAAATCCCGGCGAGTGCGGGTCGCGGATGGGCGCGGCCGGCGAACTCATCACCGCGCCGACCAGCGCGGCCAAAGGAACTATTTTGGCAATCTTCATTTTTGTTTGGCGGGGATTTTGTTGGCCGAAGCGTAGCCAGCCAAGGCCGCCGGATGCGAGCAGAAATACGTTTCGTTCTGTCCGTCACCGCTGGACATAAAACCGCCCGCACGGTTTTCGCCGGGCGGGCGGTGATTGGAAAATTCAGCCGTTGGCCGGCGGATTTATTTCACGGCCAGCGCCTCGGTGATCTGGGCGATGGCGGCGTTGACGTGCTTGAGCGCCTTGCCGGAAAGACTGCCGGTGGCCTGCTGGAGCAGAGTCTGGGCGGCCTGAAGCTGCGCGTCGGAGGTGCCCTGGGGTTCGCGTCCCTTGCCGTGGCCGCTGATGGCACCGCCCAGTTCTTTGACGGCCATTTCAATCTGCTTCATGGCGTGGACGCGGTGGCCTTTGTAATCGTGATTGGCCTCGGCAAGGGTGGCATAGGCGTCGTCCAGCGTGGTGATGGTGGTGTTGACTTGGGCGCGGCCGTGGGTCACCAGGCCAAAAGCCAAAAGAACGGTGGCGAGCAGAGTGGCGTAACGGAAATAGAGATATGATTTCATGGCTGCAAATGTGTCATGTGGTGGAAACTTGTCAAGCGGGAGCTGTAGCGGCATTTGCGAAGATTTCCCCGGTGAGCTAACCTGCTGCCATGAATTTCAAGCGGCGGTCAATCTGGTTGGGAATGGTTTGTCTGTGCGTCGCGTCCGGGCTGCGCGCGGACCAGTTGGAGCTACAGAACGGCGACCGTTTTTCCGGCCAGGTGCTGTCGGTGTCCGCCTATGCGGTGGTCTTGGACAGCGACGTGCTGGGCAAAATCACCGTGCCGCGCCAGAAGGTCGCGCGGCTGGCGTTCGGCACCAACGCGGTCGCGCCGGTCGTGGCCGGCCCGGCGGCGACGAACCTGCCCACAACGACGGCATTGGCGGACTTGCTGAAAACCAACGCGGACACGGTGGCAACATTACCGCAACCGGCCATGGACACGAATGTCATCCGCAAAATCCGCGAACAGATGCTGGCCGGCTCGCCGGAGGCCGCCGGCAAATACGACGAGATGGTCGCCGGCCTGTTGAGCGGGAAAATGAACGTGGACGACCTCCGGCGCCAGGCCCAGTCGTCCGCCGACGAGCTGCGGGAGCTGAAGCGCACGCTCGGCCCCGATGCCGGCGATTCGCTTGACGGCTACCTGACGGTGCTAGACCAGTTTCTCAAGGAATCGACCGCCGGTTCCACGAACGCCCCGCCCGCGCCGTAATCGGGATTCCAAAAATTATTTTGCCGCGCGGCGATTTTGGAATGAGCAGTTGACGGTTTACCGCTTTGACCGTAATAAGCGGGCGGTTTAATCATTCATTGAAACCATGGGGAACAACCTGCTGACCAACAATCCGTTCGCGGTGCTGACGTTCATCGCGGCGCCGGCGTTGCTGACGAACGCCTCGTGCCTGCTGGCGTTGAGCACCATCAACCGCCTCCTCCGCACCCGCGAGTCCATGCGCGAGCTGCTGAAAGAATCGGAACGCGAGACGCGGCCGCGCGGGGAAAAATTCCTCGGCCACGTCAACCGCGTGGAGCGGCAGGCGTCCATGCTGCTGCGGGCGCTGCATTTCATCTATGTCGCGCTGGGCGCGTTCGTGGCGGCGACGCTCGTGACGCTGCTCGGCGCGGTGGTGGGACAATTCGGCAGCGAACTCGCCTTGCAGGTGGTCATCGGCGTGGGGCTGGTGCTCGGCATCGTGGGCGTGACCGGCCTGGTCGGCGGCTGCGTGAACCTGTTTCATGCGACGCAAATTTCGCTGGTCAACATCCGCGAAGAGGCGGAGACAATCCGCGCGCGGCAGGAGCAGTTGAAAAATCCGCCAATTGAATCAGCCGAAACGGCGGTGCGAGTTCAAATCGTCAAAGATTTCAAAAAGGGTGAAAAATGATATTCTTTTCGATTGTGACTGCCCCAATCAGGTTTAGTGGGCCTCGTGTTCAAATGACGCCGACTCAAATAGTTCTTTTCTTTCTGGCCATTGGCGTTTGTTTGATACTGGCATTTATATTCAGGAAGAAATAATCCAAATTAGGACACTAGCCACCGACATCGGCGTTTGACTCAGTCCCGTTAATTTATTAACCTTCCTGTCCGTTAAATCAAAAAACAGCCCCTGAATTTTATGGCCGCCAAATCCGAGAAGTCCGTGGAGAAATCTGTCGTCGAGTCCAAAGCCGCCGCCACGCGGGAGCGCGAACTCGAATCCGCCATCTCGTCCATCACCAAGGCATACGGCGACGGCGCGATCATGCGCCTCGGCGATGCGCGGGCGCTGGTGAAAATTGACGTCATACCGACCGGCGGCCTGGCGATTGACCTTGCACTTGGTGTCGGCGGCATTCCGCGCGGCCGCGTCGTGGAAATTTACGGCCCGGAATCTTCCGGCAAAACCACGTTGATGCTGCACGTCATCGCCAACGCGCAGAAGGCCGGCGGCCTCGCGGCGTTCATTGACGCGGAACACGCGCTGGATCCCGGCTACGCGAAAAAACTCGGCGTGAACCTGGATGATCTGCTTGTCTCGCAGCCGTCGTCCGGCGAAGAGGCGCTGACCATTTGCGAAACGCTCGCGCGTTCGAACGCGCTCGACGTCATCGTCATTGATTCTGTCGCCGCGCTCGTGCCGAAGGCCGAACTCGACGGCGATATGGGCATGGCCACGATGGGCATGCAGGCGCGTTTGATGAGCCAGGCGTTGCGCAAACTCACTGCGATTCTCGCCAAGTCCAAGACGACGTGCATTTTCACGAACCAGTTACGCGAAAAAGTCGGCGTGATGTTCGGCAGCCCCGAAACCACGCCCGGCGGCAAGGCGCTGAAGTTTTACGCGAGCGTCCGCATGGACATCCGCCGCAAAGACCAGTTGAAAGACGCCGCCGGCAATGTCTATGGCAACCACACCCGCGTCAAGATTGTGAAGAACAAGGTCGCGCCGCCGTTCGCGGAGGCCGAGTTCGACATCATCTACAACCACGGCATTGACAAGGAAGGCAGCATTCTCGACGTGGGCATCGAATGCGGTGCGGTGGATAAACGAGGCGCATACCTCCAATTCGACGGCGCGCTCATCGGCCAGGGTCGCGATGCCGCAAAAAAAACGCTCGTGGAAAAACCGGAGCTCGCCAAGAAAATTGTCGAGGCCATCCACGCCAAGCGCGCCGCCGCCCCCGCCGCCGAAGCCAAGTAATATTTATTCATTCCTAATTTTAGTTTTACATGAGCACTGTTTCCGATCTCGACCTCAACTTGGACAACCTCTTTCAGCCCGCGTGGGCGCAGGGGAAAACCGAGACCAACAAATTCGCCAAGTTCACCGGCAACGAGGGCGTCAAGCCCGAGCGCACCTTCAGCGGCAAGCCCGGCGAACGCCGCGCCCCGCGCCGCGATGGTGCGGGCGGCGGTGGCTTTGGCGGCGGTGAACGCCGCAGCGGCTTTGGCGGTGCGCCGCGTGGTGGCGGTTCCAAGTTTGGCGAACGCCAGGGCGGTTTCCGGGGCGGCGACCGGCGCGATGATCGCCGCGAAGAACGTCCCGCACCGCTTGCGCCGTTGCCGGAGCTGAACGTCGCGTTCATCCCGGAAGAGCGCGGCGTCGAACAGCTCGCCCGCCAGATCAAGGTGACCGGCCGCGCGTATCCGCTGTTCAAGATCGCGCTGCTGATCTTGCAGAAGGCGGAACGCTATTCCGTCCTGCTCACCAAAAAGTCCGGCGCGGCGGCGCAGCCGCTGTTCACCTGCGCGCTCGACGATTCCCCGTGGACAAACGAGGACGACGCCGTCGCGCACGTCCTGAAAAATCATTTTGCCACGTTCTACCAGGCCGAACGCACGGCGACCGAGCCGCCGAAGGGCGTCTATACCTTCGTCGCGCAATGCGGCTTGAGCGGCGAGGTGCTTGGTCCGCCGAATCATCACGATTACCAGAACCAGTTGCGCAAGCTGCACGCGGAAAAGTTTTCGCGGATGCCGTTCGACATGTTCAAGGCGCGCGTGAAAATCGTGAAGGACGAAGTCGTCGTGAAGAAATGGATCGAAGACCAGAGCTTCAAGACGGAATACAACTGCCTCAACGTGCCGGAGCCGCTCAAGCTGGCGACGCTCGAAGAGGTGGAAAAACATTTCCGCGCGACGCACAAGGATTCCATCATCAAGCCGGTGGAGACGCTCATCGTGGCCGGTTTGCCGAGCCGCAGTTTGCGCGACAACGGGCTGCAGCGTCTCATCCGCCAGGAATGGGAACAGCAGAAGTTCTTCCCGCTGCCCATCGCGACGAAGCTGAGCCAGCAGTTCGCGCAATACGGCTTGCAATTCTTCAAGGTCAACAAGACCGTCACGCACGTCAGCGTTGCGCGGCCGACGTTCCTCGACATCGAGAGCACGCCGGTCTCGGAAAACATCAAGCGCATCATCGAATACGTCAACGGCAACGCGAAATGCACGCGCAAGAAACTCGTCGAGGCGCTCGCGCCGACGCCCAAGGTGGTGAAAGCGCCCGTTACGGAAATTCCCGTCGCACCCGCGCCTGTGGCCGAAGGCGAAGCCGCCGCACCGGCGACCAAACCGGTTGAACCCGCCGCGCCCGAGGCGACGCCGGAACAGAC